>BNJU01002968.1_pt1 | contig 176292 bp, 219 predicted proteins | sample 8539281 | NCBI WGS metagenome assembly BNJU01 (sample SAMD00202456, study PRJDB9452) | human saliva metagenome | isolation source: human saliva | place: Japan
ATTCTACTGTTAATCCTCCAGCATTTAATTATTATCATCAGTCTCAATGGATTTTTTTAAGCCCTCAATTATTCTCCAAAAAAATTCTTTAATGTGAGAAACAATAGCATCGCTTTGATAATGATAGAGGTCGTGAGGCGCATCCATATAGACGACTCGAACATTAGACTGATCGCTTGCAAATCTCTCTGCATAACGTTGCCACTCTGATTGGCTAAAGGTCGTGCCTTCACCGTTAGAAACCAGGAGTAAGGCTGGAATTTTTCGGATTAATGCTAGATGGAACTTTCTTGGCATTTTTCCTTTGCCAAACGGGATTCATGAAGCATGGCTTGTGACATCAACTGCTTATATGCTAGTAATTTATATTGTTGTCGTTCAGTTTCAGTCAGAGTTGGATTTTTTATATAAAAGGACTCAGGGAAATAGCGTAATAAGCCAATCTTACTGCTCCAATAAGCCACAGTAAGCAAGGCCTGATTATCCTTTAAATTTTCATAACTCGCTGGCAAGGCCCAATCCAGACCAACCAAGGCTTTCACTTCATTAGGATATTTCTCTTGCCAAGCAAGGCTCTCAAGGCTAGCCATTGAATGAGAAACAATCACATAAGGCCCCGAAACTTCGGCTTGAGACAAAGCTTGACGGGTCTCAGAAAGAACCGTCATCACATCTCTTGATTGATCACTATCTTCACTAAAACCATATCCCGCTCGCTCTACGACGGCTACTTTGTATTTTTTGGATAGGGAATCTGTTAGATTCTTAAAGTCTAATATAGGTGAAGCAATACCTGCACCTGAAAGTAACACGATTGTTTCAGACCCTTCTCCAGTAATCGAGACATTCATTTGATGGCCATTGACCGTAACCTGCTTACCTATGGGCGTGAGTAGCTCCCTTTCTCTTTGCAAACTGACTTGGTGAAACATAAATGTAGCACCTAAAAAGAGGATAAGAAAGCCACAAAGGATCCAACTCCACTGTTTAAATTTTTTCATAGCGTTATTGTACAAGTTTTAGAGTATTTTAGCAATATGACTTAGATATTTTTGTTGCAATAATAAAAGAGATAAATAATCACCTCCAATACCAACAAAAAAGGCTTATCCTTGCGGATAAACCTCTGGTTAATAACGTTTCAAGCAAGATTAAGCTTTGTATTCTGAATATAGTTGATTCACTCGCCATACTTCCATTACATTGTAAATCTCTATATTATCGTATGACCTGGTTTGGAAAGTATGAATTTCAGTTGGACTAAAAACAGCGTAATATCAAGACTTTTCTCCGCTTTTATAAAAGCGTTTTTCCAATCAAATTCAACTAATTTTATCTAAATGGTGTGGATTTTACCCCCAAAATTACAGAGAATGGAGCTGATAAACACTAAACGTTCACACCATTAGTTAAATGATTTTTTTCATCATTTTTCTTAGATGATAGAACTTCTAATTTATTTCTTATTCAAGCAAAAACAACCTGCTATAAGTAAGAAAGAGGAAGATACAAGAAAAAAACACGGCGTAAAAAAACCGATTCAGTTCATTGTCCTCAATCCTTGTCTGCTTCATTTTTCTTTTTACGAGATCGTTTTGTGAATCTTTTTTTCAGAGAGTTTTTTTGATCAATATACTTGTCAATGTTTTCATAAAATTCCTTGGTCGCTTCACTATCTAATGTTGGCGAGTTCTGAACTTGATTCACTTTCAATTGAACAGATTGAATACCGTAAGAGGCTTGTTTTTTTGGTGGAGTGTTTCTAATTCTTCTTCTGAAATCGGATCTCCAACAACCGTCAAGACCAATTCATTGTTACTTGACTTGTAGACTTGATTAATAACCGTATAATTGGCGAACTCTTTTTCCTACAAACTGTTTGATCCCTTCTTTGCGCGCTTGTTCTATTGTCAGAGTAACTGCCGAATAGCTAGCTGGAAGAATCAACAATACAATCAAAGAAATCAAGCCAATTCTCATTTTTAATGCTCAGCTCTTTAAATGAAGTTAAAGGAGATTTTTCTCATCAAAATTCTTGTTCCAACAATGTTGGCTAGCATGATAAAGACACAGTTGATCAAGAAAAGATAGAGAGCCCCCAATAAAAAAATCGTACATTCCCATTAGCTAAAACCATAGCCAGCAGTACAGATAGGCGAGCATCAAAGCTGTAGCAATGGCTACTCCTGGCACGATATTGTTTGCTTCTTTTTTTCCTTGAACCGATCACACCAGCAATCCCACCAGCAATAGCAATGAGAACATCCCAAATGGTTGGAGAGGTTCGTGCGATCAACTCGCTACTTGCATAAGACAAGGGAGAAATCCAGAAATACAGAGTCGAGACAAGCAAACTGACCAACACTTGAGTCAATAAAACCTCTAGAGATTGCTTGATTAAACGCGTATCAAAAAAATAGCTAAACCGAATCCCAGTCCAACAATCGGTGTCATGAGAGGTGAAATTAACATGGCTCCAATAATAACAGCTGTTGAATTCATATTTAGACCGATAGAGGCAATAAAAATTGCACACATCAAAAATCGCTGTATCTCTCAATCGAACATGAAGGTCATCGTATAATTTCTCACGGTATTCCCGTGTTGAATAATTGGCAGTCATTTGTCCTCTCCTCTTTCCTTATTTAAATCGGTATAATAATTAATAATAACAGCTGATAAACAGCCAAAAAATATGAGCCCATAAATCGTCAAGAAGACACTGGTAATCCTTCCAATCAAGGTCACAGCTAGGAGATCCCCGTAGCCGACAGTCGTCGAAGTCACAAAAGCATACCAAAGACCGTCTCCGTAATTTGTGATAGCAGGTTCAACTAGGAAAAGCACGCCTCCTGACCCAAAAACAAAGGTCACAAAACTCAGAGCAAACCGAGTAAAACCCGTAACCTGTATAATATGCCATAACATTTTTAAACGTCTCATTTGTTCTCCTTATTCATACTAGCTCCTGACCGAGCCGTTTTTTCCAATAATCAAAGTGAAGATAGGACATGATCTCCATCAGAGAAAGATAGACAAACTGATAGATCTGATTTAAGCTGATTATCAACTGATATTGTTTGAAAAATGACTGGAAGAAAGACCAGATATGACTGTCTTGAATCAGTCCCTTCTTAACATCAGACAGGATATTAGCTAAAGCTCCCAAGGACTGAAACGGTAAATCCTTGACATTTATATAGATCCGGTCCACCACATCATTCAGACTGGTATCTTGGATGGCATGAAATTCTCCAAAGAGAACTCCTGCCGCTCCAAGAGTAGAAACAAATTCCACCAAATAATTTCTGAGGAAATTTTTCTCAACCTTTTTCCCATAATGTGTTTAGTGCCATCCATAACGATCCCAACCAGAAAAAAAGGAAAGAAAACAAGCAAAGAAATTTTTGCCGTAAATCCCAAAAAGCTTCAAGACTTGGTGTTGTTGGTTTTTCTAACTCTAAAATCAAGATGGTCATAATAATTGCTAGAACAGCATCTGTCAATACAATTAATCTGTCTTTCTTCATCGGATTGCATCCCCTTTCTTTTTTGTAACATTCTATCTTATCGCATAATATTGGATATTCTTTCATAATCCGACTACAAACAAAAAAATAAACCAAAAAGTCTGTCCCTATTATGCTATATTTAACTCTAGAAGTATTCATCCATCTAATTAATAAATATATCATATTTCACAATAAATGAATACTATCAAAGATTCATCCCCTTTCACTTCATCATTTAGTGTTGCTTAGATTTATCAAAAACAACCAAATTTGTATTAATTTCAAGTATCACCTAGTTACAAAAATTTGGGGTGAACAGAAAAAGCATCCCGTATTTTTGATACGAAATGCTTTCAATAAGTTTAAATAAGTTTTAACGTTTACTAAATTGTGATGCTTTACGAGCTTTTTTCAAGCCTGGTTTGGAAAGTATGAGTTTCAGTTGGACTAGAAATAGCGTAATATCAATACTCTATAGTTTCCAACTGTCTTTGTATTTCAAAAAAAATCGTATAAGCTTTATTTAATGAGGGGAATTTCAGTATGATTATAAGCCTCCTCTTTATTAGTAGTAACTGAATTTAATTCTCTGCAAAATACTTTTCAGAAGACTCCTATAAACTACAAATCAATTACATCAAATGTATCTTTGAACTTTATTTCATGAACATATTAAAGAACTATTCATCTACAACCCTAACCGTTCCGAATCCCAGTTTCCATATTCATCATACCCAAATCCATCAGGATCCATAGCATCAATTCCACATTGCTCTAAAAACCTAGAACAGTCATGACAATAATAAGACTCATAGCTTTCATCGCTACCTTCCCAATCAATTTCATGCTTGGTAAACAACTCACCACACTCACTACATTCGTATAATTTTGACATAATATAAACTCCTATTTTTAATAAACAAGTATATGAAGCTTCTACATTATCAGATTCAGCCTGATCCATAGTAAATAGTGTTACTTCGGCTATTTTTATTAACGACATTAAAGGATCAGCTTACTTTTCTCTTAAACAGTTTACAACTGAAAATGCGTTGACTATCCCAATTTTATGTTTTTTATTAAGCAATTTTACACATTCAGAGAAACTCAAGTTGTTCTCTTTTTATAAATTCAATTTCTTCCCTCCATTCTTAATCATATAATCTGTAAATTTTGATGCAATAATATATCTTCTAACAACAAAATAGATCATTCCAATAATCAACACAATATTAAGCATTACTTGTAAATTCATTATGACTTTCCTCCTTTAATGGAACGGCAGGGTATACACTACCTCAAAAAAACTTCTGGTCATGCTTCTGACACAGAAACTAGAACAAACATATGACTCACTTTATTTTTAATAAGCTAATCATAACTTTATTCCTCACTTTCTTAAGAATACCGATATTATAGTCCATTGTTTTTTTCTTTTTGTCAATTATTTTTTTACTAAAAAAATATAATTTTGACAAGGGACAATACTTTTATTATACTACAATCTTCTGTTATAATATAAATACAGAATTGTAGGTGCCGTGAAATGAAAAAAGAAAAATATCCCTCAAATGAGAGAACAAGACAAATACTGCAAGACAATTTAAAGTCTATCAGAGAAATCTTAAATTGGACAAGTGAAGATTTAGGTAATCTTATTGGTGTCACTAAACAAACTATTAGTAATCTAGAAACAAAAAATAGCAAACTAACCAAACTACATTACATTGCAATACGAACAGTAGTTGATTTTGAAATTGAAAAACTAAAGTCAACCGACTCTGATAGAGCTAAGCGTGCTGAAATGTTATTAGAAGTATTGTCTAAAGCTGAAGCAGAAAATTTAGATTTTGATGAAATCTCTCAAGCTTCTAAATTAATTGTATCCTCTAAGTCTGCTGCTATTGCAGGTACTATAATTGGTGCACTGATCCCTTTTGTTGTCAATGGATTTAATAAAAAAAATAAATAACGAAAATTGGATTCTAAATATCATCAAAAAAAGAAAAAGCTACTCTTTTAACTGTGAAAAGTTTCAAAGAGGAGCTTTTTATTATATGTAGTACTGAATCTAGGTACATTAATTTCTAGATAACTTAAATACTGGAATGGTCTAATGATATATATGGCGAAACAATTATTAAATTCAATGTTTATTTAGAGGGATGAGACTTTCCACTTCTGATTTAATTAATTTTTTTATAAATTTCAACTTTATTGTTAGAACCATCTTCTGTACTTCTTTCGATACACTCTACTCTATAAGGAACATTTTTTTAGCATTAAAAAAATGACCAGGTCATTCTTGGGTACATCCGTAACTGACTCATATTTTATTGTAGAATCATTTATTTTGGCAAAATAGATATTTTTGTTCCAATTGTCCATTCAAATTATAACTTTCAACTTCTTGTTTATAAACTCTTTTTCATTAATAGTGGTTGACTTATTATTGTTTCTTGAATATACAATGGTCTATGTTTTTGGCACTTTAGAAATTGCAATAAAGAAATCATTAAATGAAAAAAATCTAAAATACCAAATTTAGTAATATCAAAATCTTTTAAACCTCCAATTATAAAACATAAAAAGATATAAAGTATTTTTCTCTGATACGTTTTACTTCTTCAATATCTTCTAGATTGTGTTTATGAAAATACCCATTTCGAACGGAATCTTTATAATCCAATAAAAAGTTTATTTAATAACTTTTTTCCCTGGGCACTTAGATTCCAACACTTTTCATTATCGGATACATACCAGATTAGTGAACCTAAACTAATATCCATAAATTTAAGATTATTTCGAGTAACTAAAACTTGATAAATTCCTTCATCATTATCTGGATGCTTCCTTACTTCCTCTTCTCTAGGATACTTCCTTTTGTGATTTCTCTTAACGTACTTTTTCCCTCTTTTGATCCATTTCTCATTTCTATCATAATCCATCTGATAACATAAAAGTTTGTAAAGAAATTGTTCAATTGTCTTTAAATAACCGGCCACAACAGAAGTATAATCGAATTTATATTCTAATTTATTATTGTTAAATTTATCGACTAACACCTGATACAAGTATTCAGAAGTGATATATGATTGGGCGAAGTCTGATTCCCCTATCAACACTTGAGCTTTTACCATTATCTAAACTTGAACAAATACTGGATAAATCGTTTCTACTTAAAGAATCAAATTTTTTTGATGAATTATAAGTTAATAATCGAAAATCTATGTTTTTTTATAGTTTCTCTTAAATCAAGTTTAACGCTAGTAACATTTGAAATATTTATCCTAGGAATTATGTCAAATCCTATTAACTTCTGCATTTCTTCAATCACTTCTTCTAATGTGGTTAAAAAAACAATTGTATAAGTTTCCATTTATAAACTCTTCAAAAAAACATTTTTAATTGAATAATCAGAAATATTTATCACTTCTTGATATTGATTTAATCCAAAATTCTGATTATCTGAAAAATGTAAAATGATTACTTTATCTATTTGAAAATTTTTTTATTAAGTCTTCTACATTATCATTAGTATCATCAGTATCATATAGCTTCGTATATCGCACCCCATACCTAAAAATTATTCTTTGTAAAAATGAATTGAAATGGGCAAATATTGTAATTTTCTATTTTTTTCATTATTAAACCGGTTATAAGTTCTTATTTTTCTCAAGATAGCTATCAACTTTATAACCATGCTCATTCAGCAATTCTTCTAAAATAGGATTTATTAAATAGTTTCGGATATACGTCTGGAGTAAATTTTCATATTCCTTATAAAAAAATAAAAAAATTATCTGAAGCAATAGGAAAGATAGGAAAATCAGAACGATTTCTAGCTGTATTTCGTATAAAAATTTTTTTATATGGTCCCTCAAAGATTTTTACTCTCAAATAGTGACTTAAAAATAATTTGCCTGATTTTTTTGATAGAAACTATATTTTTTTCTATTATCATATTTTTCAATCCATTTCTAAAATTTAAATAAAAAGCATACAGTAAAACTGTATGCTAACCTTCTAGCCTTTTATTATTGATTTCATTATACTTGATAACAAATTCTTTTAGTGCTAAAAGGACTTCTGCTGCTAGCTCAAGACGAGCAAGGGTTTTGTTATCCATTTTCATGGTCTTTCCTCCTTCTGGGCGACTCTAGTTCGCCAACAATGGAAGTCACAGCATAGTGATATTGTAAGCGTTTTTCTTTAGTTTGTCAAGTCTTTTTAAGTTCCTTAATACACTGGGACATTCTCTATAACAGTCATCTGCTAACGTTTCCTTTGTACATTTAACTTTCCGAAAAAATTATCTTTTCCGGAAAGTTTTAGCCATTATCGTATCTATTTTTCATGTATATTACCGACAATTTTGCAGAACAATTATAAATAATTGGATATTATATGATTGAATAACTACTTAATCTCAATATATGTTTTTTTATTTCCATCCTCATCTTTCATATCTATAATTTTTTTGTCATTTTTATTAAGCTCACCAACTATATTATGTTTTTTTCATCTTTAATCGTCATGGAAACTTTATCATATTTATAATTCGTAACTATAGGAAACACTTTTTTTAAGTGATCTGGTAGAGTTAAAGTACTGAATATTATCTTTTACGTGACTTATTTTATCCTCAAAGAAATAAATCCTATCTGTAGTCTGTCCACTATTATTGTAGTAAAAAAACACCATTTGGTACTTTTTTTCATATCTACATCCAAGAGCAAATTTGATAAAACAAGAACTGAGAAAAACATAGAAACAATAATTAAAACTGTTAAATCGAGTTGTCCAAGTATTATCTTTCTTGTACGTTTATCTATTTTTTTCAAACTTATTTAAAATATTTGATTCATTATGTATAAAGTAATCATTATCTACTTTCACTATATCATTAGAAATCACTTTAATTGATCTATTAGTGTTTAAAGAGAGCCATGACTCTTTTGACAATATAAATTTATCACGTATCTTTTTGAGATTCATTTTCAGTACTACTATTTTGTTTTTTTCAATAAAAAAACACTTTTATCAATATTCCATTTCCTTTTGCTACACCTTATTTTTATAATATTTCCCATTACTAATCGATAAATTTTTCAATCTCCTTAACTTTTCCTATCAGACTTCTTGTAACTTTAGTTAAAAAAATATCTTTGTATTCTATAAAAACAATCCAACCTAAAGTAATAAAAATTAGTTTTAATATTCCAGAAAAGAAAGTATAGATCGAAAAAAATTCTTGAGAAGCCTCCTCGTAATGAGAGGAGGTCATTTTTATTAACTAAGTAAATAAAATTATTACTCACTGAAAATTTTTTTCCGAAAATAATAATGAAATATATAAAATTGGAATATATATAATAGTTGAATATTTAATTCTACTCAATTTTTTTCCTTGATCTTTTCATTATTATCTATTTTATCCCTATATTTTTTTCTGGAAAAAAATATTTTTATATCTATACTTGTAAATTGAGTCGTAATCGTTCCAAATATTAACATTAAAAATGTCCAACTCAAAGGTGAGTTTTTCTATACCGATTAGTGAACTGAAAATTATTAATATTGAAGAAAAAGCCAATCACTATCCATGGAGAAATTCCAATTAATTGATATACAAATCGAAATAGAAATAAAACAACTAAACAAATTAAAAGTCCAATTATAATAGTTACTATTGTTTTTTTACGTTCAATATAAAAAAATTTCTATTAAATGTAAGTTAATATTTATTACTTTGAAATCCTCTACAATTAACAGTCCAATTGATATATAATATAGAAAACAAATTAAAATATTTATAAACTTCTTTTTTTGAAAAAGATTATAGCGGGTCTTTTTTTAACTGTTGAAATATGTTTCCAAGCTCTTCCCTATCCGTTTGAGCATTGACACGAATAAAAATAAAAAGAAAAGGACTAGGTTAATCATAGTCACCATGACCAACTCTATATTGTTATATATCAAAAAAATTTAAATAATAATAATGACATTAACATTAATGTTATGTATATTACAATACCATTGACAAGTATTGTTAAAAAGAAATTTGGTAACATTGGTTGAGTTATAAAAAGTTTTTTTGAAAAAAATTCATTATATTATCCCTATCTTTTTAAATTAGCAGTCTATGATACTATTTCATTTTTAAATATTAAAATAATGACAAAACCTAAAATGGCTCTATACACAATCACTTAAAACTACTATTTTTGAAACACTACTACCTTCGTTGTTTCAAGTATAAACTTCTCATCATCTACAGGCCCCTTATATATTTTAATTTTACAGTCTTTTGTTTTCACCTGAAGATCATAGACTCTATAAATTTGATAATCATAGTTTGTGTTCAATGACGCTTCTATTTCATTTCGAGTCATCTCAAAACCATCTACATAGCTACTCGTTGTTGTTTTTACTTCGACATGGATCTCCTTTCCATCCTTGTCCCAATACCGAATATCGTAACCTAGACCATCACCTTCTTCTATAGAGACATGTACTGGAGTAGCTAATCCTTCTTGTTGGGCTAGTTTCATCAAAAACTATTTCCTCCCCTAAAGCACCAATTTTATTTTTTGATTTCTGAATATTTTGTGATCGATTTTTACCTTCATCTTCAAAAGTTATGTTGAATCCATCATTCTTATTTGTCTGTATTTTCAGGATTTCATTAAAGGTTGGATTTGTAAAGATAAATTTTAACTCCTCGATCGTTTCAAGTTCTTCCTTTAACTGTTGAAAGGCAAACATCGAAAACGTTGCAGCAGCAATCTTCACCTTACTTCCAGGCTTTATTTATTTCTTTAATTCATCTCCTAGACGAATACTCCAATTATCAATCTCCATTATAACATCCTAATATTAACTCAACAATTTAATTATATCATGTAAAAACTATATTGGTCCTTCAAACAAAAAATTATTACTAGAAATGATTGAATTGTTTTGTTTACAATAAACACTTTTCCAAATAAGAGAACCAAAAAAGACCTACCCTTACGGATAAGCCTTCTTACATGTTTATTTCTTTATTCAATCACTTGGCTTTCTGCTACTTTCTTGTACCAATGTGCAGATTTCTTAGGATAACGTTCTTGCGTTTCAAAGTCCACATAAAAGAGACCATAGCGTTTTTCGTAACCATTTGACCAAGAGAAGACGTCCATGAGGGACCAGATGAAGTAACCTTTGACATTGGCTCCATCCGCAATAGCATCGGACAAGACTTCCAAGTGTTGCTTCACATAATCAATCCGGCCATCATCGTAAACAGTGTTGTCCACAAACTCATCTTTGTATCCCAGCCCGTTTTCGGTGATGTAGATCTTTTTGTAGTTTGGATAATCTTTCTTAACACGCATGATTTGATCATACAAACCTTGAGGGTAGATGATCCAGTCCCAGTCAGTGCGAGGTACATAGTCAGGAGCTACACGACGACCAACACCTTTAATTTGGTACTTAGAGCTTCCTTTTTCCCCTTTACCATTGTGGATGATTTCAGTTTCACCATCAAATGCTTCCATCCAATCACTCATGTAGTAGTTAATTCCAAGGAAGTCATTCAGGTCTTTAGCTGCTTCAAGTGCCACAAAGTCTTCATCTCGAAGATCCAACTCACCACCATTAACTGAAAGAATGTGGTTTACACCTTCCATGGTTTTATCGGAATAGTGTCCAAGGTAAGTAGCATCCAAGATAAATTTGTTGTGGATGATATCTTCCAATTCAGCCGCCCGAACGTCTGCTGGATTTTCTGGATCCAACGGATACTTAGTTGGAAGAGCGTGCACAACTCCAATTTCACCTTCATACCCTTTGTCTTTATACAATTTCACAGCACGTGCATGAGAAACCATCATATTGTGGTGTGATTGGAAAACTTTGGCAAGGTCATATTGAATACCTGGTGGGAATTTACCGACCAAGTATTGACCATCACCGATTGGGCCGATTTCATTGAAGGTTGTCCAGTAGTTGACTTCTGGGAATTCTTCAAAACAGAAAGCAGCATAATCTACGAAGTGTTCGATATTTTCACGATTCAAGAAGTCTCCGTTTGAGTGAAGAGCTTCAGGAGTATCAAAGTGGTGAAGAGTTACGAATGGTTCTACATGACGTTTGTGGCATTCCGCAAATAACTTATGATAGAATTCTACCCCTTTTGGATTGACTTCACCATAGCCAGTTGGGAAAATACGTGACCAAGCAATAGAAATACGAATTCCGTTTACGCCATATTCTTCAGCCAACTGTAAGTCTACTGGATATTTATGGTAGAAATCGCTTGCTGGTTCTGCTGTATACCAATAGTTATCAGCTAAGTATTTGTCCCAAGCAACTGGTCCTTTTCCGTCAGTATAGGTAGCTCCTTCTGCTTGATAGGCAGCCGTTGCCCCTCCAAAAATAAAATCTTTAGGAAGTGTTTTTGTCATTTTTTCACCTATTTCTTGATTGGATATAATGAAAAGTGAGGGGAGAGGAGTTAGTGAGCCATCCATCTCCATCTCACTTCTTGTTCCAAGCCACCGAATTGTGACATGAGGAGGTAAAAACGATATATTTTTACCGACGAATTAACAAGTCGATTAGGAAAATCGCCATAGCGATTTCCGTTACGATAGGAGACTGTTTCACAGTCCCTATCGTTAATCGAATTGAGCTTGAACAAAGGCTAGAGCACCTTGTCCATCGCGTGTCAATTTAATGTACTGAGCACCTTCTGTCTTCGCCAATTTGATGCCTAGTTTATCTGTTTCAGCCTTCATATCTTCATAGTTTGAAGCTACTTGAGGGGCAAGGATAACAAGGTCAAATTCTGGCAACATTTCACGGTGAGCACCGTAACCACCTGCAGCAGCCTTCACAGGAACATTGTATTCTGCAGCAGCTTTATTCAAAGCGTTGGCAAGAAGTCCACTAGTTCCGCCACCTGCACAGAGAACCAAAACATTGGTTTCTTCTGTAATTGTATTTTCAGCTGGTGCATCTTCAACACCTGCTTTTTCAAGAATAGCGTCTGCTTTAGCAGTATTGAAGTTTGCAGCAACTTTTTCTTTCAAATCATCATTTGCTTTACCAGAGCGCTCTTCTTCAAGAATTTGCTCATCGTACACCTTCACAAATGGGTAGTAAATAACCACGTCTACTACTACTAGAAGAGCCGCAAGGATGAAGGAGAGAACTTGGAAGTTTGTACCAAGGACAATCCCCAAAGGTCCAGGTGTAACCCATGGAAGGTTAGCCGTGAAGGAGTTCATTCCCAAGGTATCAACAAAGAATTTGAAGATCCAAACGTTGGCAATTGGTGCAAAAATGAATGGAATAAAGAAGATCGGATTCAATACGATAGGTGCACCAAACAAGATTGGTTCGTTTACACCGAAGAATGTAGGAACAACAGAAGCACGTCCAATTGCACGGTTCCGTTCTGATTTACACAACCACATAAAGAGGAATGGAACAATCAAGGTCGCACCAGTACCACCCATGGTAACGATAAACATTTGAGTACCAGATGTGATGACTTTATCTGCATGTTGGCCAGCTTGAGATAGGGCCAAGTTGGCATCGATATTTGCGTAAGTGATCGCTGCAATCGCAGGCTCTACGATAGAAGGGCCGTGGATTCCCACAAACCAGAAGAAAGCATACGCACCAAAAATAAGCGTGATTCCAAGATAGCCATCTGCTGCTGAGAAGAGAGGCGCAAGGAGGGTACCAATAGATTCAGCTACTGTTACACCCAGACTTCCCTTCACAATCAATTCAAGTCCATAAAGGAGAACAACAGATACAGTGAATGGGATCAAGTCTTTAAATACTTGAGAGATATTTGGTGGAACTTCGTCTGGCATGCGAATAGTCACATTATTTTTCACGCAGACCTTATAAACATTAACAGTGACAAAGGCTGCGATAAAGGCTGTCAAAAGACCTTTTGTTCCCATAAAGGCAGTCAGAAAACCTCCTTCTTTCGCTGGTTCAGCTGCCATTAAAAGGAATCCAACCATAGAAGCCAACATGGTTGACAAGAAGTTGATCTGGTTTGTTGCAGGTAGGTCACGGTTGACAGAATCTGTCAGAGCTTTGGCTGTAGTTCCACCTACGAAGAAAGCCAGAATTCCCATCGAATAGCTATAAGGTGTCATCAAGAAGTTTTCAATTTCTTTTGACCAATGGAAGCCCCATGCATTTGGAACATAGGCAATCAAGATAAAGATAGATGAGAATAAGATGACTGGCATCCCTGCGATAAACCCATCACGGATGGCACGCAAATATTTATTGCGAGAAATCTTCTCGAAGAAAGGTTTTCCTTTCTCAATCAATTCAATTAATTTATGCATTATTTTGCTCCTCTTTTGTATAGTTCAATGAGATGATGAATCACATCTTTTAATAGGATTGTTGTCATTAAGTGGTCCTGCCCATGCATCATGGTAATGCTGTAGGGGAGGTCTTCTCCTGCTGCTTCTTGCGCTAGCATAGTTGTTTGAGATTTGTGAGCCTCTGCGATACAGCTTCCTGCTTCTTCTACCAAGCTTTCCGCTTGAGCGAAGTCACCCTTCTCAGCCGCCTTGAGGGCCTCCAAGAGTTTAGAACGAGCATCCCCTGCATACGCAACGATCTCAAAACCTAATAGTGTCATTTCTTCTTTGGTCATGACCAATTCCTCCAATTTGAATTTCTTAATTTTTAAAAGTTGTTACAATAAGCGTTGAATGTGCAAGACCAGATAGACTCGTTCACTCTTGTACAAGTCAACCCCGGTCTCCCTAGAAATCACATCATAAATCTTGGAACCAATCTCAAAGGCTTTGGGATAGGAGCTTTTGATATGTTCCTCCATATCTAGAAGCGATTGATTATCATCCCGATTGCGATCCAGGTAATCCAAGAAGTAGTTAAGATGAATCATGAAACGATCATAAAAGTTGTTGTTGGTCTCGGTTCGTTTGATTGAATAACTATCCAAAACCTCTTCCACACCTTTTAAGATTTCTTTGCGCTGGTCCATGGAATCCACGACCTCCGCTCCATTTTCACCTTCTGCGTTGATGAAATGATAGGCGATACGAGTGACCTCATCTTCAGGGAAGCTAGTTGTGAGCTTCTCCCGATAGATGTCTACTGCCTCTTTGGCAATCTCAAAAGCCACTGGATAGTTCTCTGAGATATCCAAAAGATTACTTTCCTTATACCTGCCTTGGGTCACTGCCTGGTAAGAGCAAAACATGTGGTCGGTCAAGGTCACATAGATATATTCTTGAACGGGGTAGTGATACTTTTTGCTCAAGTAATCGATCATCTCGTAGGTCACTGTGATGAAGTCTAATGGAACATTTTTTAACAGGGTCATAAAGTTCTCTCGGGATTCCTCTGTTTTCATCCGAAAGAGCTTTTCTACCTTTTCTTTAGGGACTAGGTCACCCTTCTTTTTCCCAAAAACGATTCCTTTTCCAATGACAATCAGTTCTTCCCCTTTGTCATTCCTCACCAGAGCAACATTGTGATTAAGTGGATTTAAAATCCGATACATGGTACTCTCCTTGCTAGTTTATTCAAGGTTTGAGGTATAAAAAATGATCACAAATGAGATTAGAGAGAGTCTTCCCTAATTCATCTGTGATCATGCGTAATCTAACTTACTAACACTCACCTTGTATTCAATTATGGATTAAGTATAGCACACGCTTTGTTTTTGTAAACCCTTTCTTAACAACTTTTTAACTTTTTTGTTTTTTTCTAACAAATAGCTGTTTATCGTTGTATTCTCTGGGCTCTTCAAGGAAATTCGAACGACCATCGTTAAAGGAGTGGTCTACACTGTTAAATACGCTCTTTCCAAGAAGTTGCGACTTGGTCTAAGACTTGGTTGAGCTCTTCAATGTTGCGACGACCTTCGGTACGGAGCCATTCACGAGCTGCCTCTTCCCCATTCTTGATGTAGGCTTCTACAGATCCAGCCCAAGTTGCACGGCCACAAAGGACCCCGTTAAAGTTCGCGCCTGCTTCATGGGCAAAGACTAAGGTTTCTTGGAAGAGTTTGGCAGAAACACCTGCACTCAAGTAGATGTATGGAAGCTTGGTTGCTTCTTCTTGTTCTTTAAAGAAGGCAGCAGCTTCTTCACGGCTATGAACAATTTCTCCATCGCCAAAGCCTTCAACGTATTTGACATTAACTGGCACTTCTACCTTCAAGACATCAATGTTGAAGCGTGGGTCTGAGAAGACTTTCATAGCTTCGATGACCTTACGAGGTTTTACTTTCGCATATTCTACAGAACCTGCATCCGCGATTTTTTCATCATAGGCCAAGATTTCAAGGAAGAATGGAATTTCTTCTGCTGCACATTCTGAACCGATGCGTTCAATGTAGGCCTGTTTTTCTTGGTTAAGTTCATCTGCACTATCCACATCATAATAGAGCAAGAATTTCACTGCATCTGCACCCTGTTCTTTGATGCGTTTAGCTGACCAAAGGTTGAGGCAGTCTGGCAGACGTTTAGTGCTAGAAGTGTCGTAGCCTGTTTTTTCATAAGCCAACAAGAGACCTGCTTCTGCATCCAAGACCTTAGTTGCTGGAAGTCCATACTCAGGATCCAAGAGCATAGAAGATGCGAATGGTGTCAATTCTTCAGCTACTAGGACCTTCAATTCTTCCATTTGCGCCACGGTTGGTTCTGTGTCTTGGTACTGAGCCATAAGGCGTTTCAAGGCACCACGTTGGTCAAAGGCCAAGGCTGAGATCACACCCTCTTTGGTGCTCAATTTTTCTAAATAGTTGCGTTTTTGTTCTGTTAATACCATCTTATACCTCTTTTACAATTATATTCTGATACAAATCATCGTAGTGGGCCATATTGACATGCCCTGTCATCTTTTCTTGGGCATTTAGCATCCCTAGGACCATAGCATGGGTCAAGAGAGCCACGTCATCTTTTCCGCTACTGAGGGCAGCAGAAATCCCAGCCACAGTTGAATCTCCAGATCCCACTGGATTGACCACTTCAATTTTTGGAATATCGACCTTATAGAAGCTGTCTCCATGTTTGGCAAAGGCACCATCTCCACCTAAGGAGACGATAATCCATTCGATTCCTTCAAACAGTGGGTCTTTCAAAACTTCTTTCAAGTCCTCAAAATCAGCTGAAACATCCCGTCCTAAGAGTTGAGATAATTCTTCGCGATTGGGTTTAATCACCGTTGGTTTTACAGGTGCTGCTAGAGCTTTTTCCAGGGGAAGCACCTGAACAATCAAGAACGACTGGTTTTCCTGCCTTCTTAGCGCGCTCGACTAATTTCACATAATAATCAACTGGTAAACCAGCTGGTAAACTACCTGAGATAGCAACGACTGCTACATCTGGAAGCAAGGCTTCATAGTGATCAAGAAAGGCTTGCCCTTCTTCTTCAGAAACAGACGGACCTTTTTCCAGGATTTCAGTTTGTTGTCCTTCGTGAAGGATCGCAATACAATTCCGGGTCTCCCCTTGAATTTCAAAGAATTCTTTGCCGATTTCCTGATCCAGATGGTCCAAGATAAATTGGCCTGTTGAACCACCAATCAGACCAGTTGCCGAGACAGGATCTCCAATCTCTGCAAGGACCCGTGTGACATTGAGACCCTTCCCTCCTGCGGTTTTGCTTACCTTGTCAACTCGATTGACCGTATCCAAGTGTAAGGTTTCTAATGGATAGGAAATGTCGATTGAAGGGTTCATGGTTACCGTTAAAATCATAGACTCACCTCTTAGTCGTGGTATTCCCCACGGTCCCATTTTTCAAGGAATTCTGTGAAGAAGTCTGCATCCTCTTGGTGATCATTATGCGTTTCCAAATGTTGAATCTTGGCAATCAATTTCTTGTTTTCTTCACTTGGTTTGTATTCTGCATGAATGAATGCTTCAATGATATCACACATGAGCAATTCACCGGTTACTTTCCCACCAAAACCAATGACATTAGCATTGAGTTCTTCTTTTGCATAAAGAGCCGTTGTCATGTCGCGTACCAAGGCTGAACGGATTCCAGGGACCTTATTAACCGCGTTGTTAATGCCAACACCCGTTCCACAGATACAAACTCCAAGGTCTGCTTGACCACTAGCTACTGCTTCTCCGACTTTTTTCCCAAAAATTGGATAGTGGGTGCGCGCATGGTCATAGGTTCCGAAGTCAAGGACTTCATAGCCTTTTGATTTCAAAAATTCAGAAACAGCCATTTTTTCATTTGTGACAATATGGTCACATCCAATTGCAATTTTCATTCTTTTACTCCTCCCCTTAGCACATCTTGTTAAGCATATCGACACGGATTTGGTGGCGACCGCCGTCATACTTACCGTTTACAAAACCTTTGGCGATATTTTTGGCCAATTGGTCACCCACGATTTGAGCACCCATGGTGATCATGCGAGAATTGTTGTGGCCACGAGTCATATAGGCAGAACGCTCATCTGAAACTTCTGCTGCAACCATTCCTTTAATTTTAGTAGCGACCATGAATGGACCAGCTCCGTAAGCGTCAATAACAATACCCAGATTATCTTCTGCTTGTTTCACTTCTTTTGCAACAGCTAAGGTCACATCGACAAAGTCTTGCCCTTCTTCTGTCACGTCCACGACTTGGAAACCTTCTGCTTCCAAATATTCTTTGACTACTTCTTTTAAGCGGATACCTGCTGCATCCGCACCAACTACAATTGCCATATGCTTCTCCTTTTTGCATTTCCGTCAACAAAGAAAGTTCTCCTCTTTCTTCATTCGACTTCGTTTTGTTATTCACAAACACAGTATAGCGCTAATTTTGTTTGTTGTCAACTGTTTTTTTGTTTATTTTTTTCATTTTTCTTTATTTTTTATTATTTTTTAGCCCTAAATTGTTTGTAATAAACAAAAAAAGAGAGAATCGCTCTCTCTTTTCAGTTTATTATTTATACAATCACACGTGTATATTCCTCTAATTCTTCATGTGCTTTCTCAGATGCATCGTCCGTTATCACCGCAGTTACTTTTTTCAAGGAACAGATAGAGGTAAAGTCTTCCTTGCCAATCTTGGAGGAGTCAATCAGTAGATAGGCTTCGGAAGAACGTTCTAAGGCTAACTTTTGCGTATAGGCTTCTTCAAAAGAAGAGGTCAGAACCCGTCCATCCACAATGCCATTCCCACTAAAAAACATCTTGTGGAAGTACATTCTTTCCATGAGAGTGTTCGTTATCTCGCCGACAAAAGCTTGACTGGTTTCTCGGAGTTCTCCTCCCAAGAGGATTACCTTAAAGGTATCACTTTTTTTCTTTAACAATTCTTGAAAAATCGGTAGACAATTTGTCACCACGCGCAGTTCCTTATTATTAATGGCTTCAGAAAGAACTTCAACAGAGGTCCCCGGTCCAAGGAAAATACTCTCGCCTTCTTTTATCAGTTCGCTAGCTTTCTTCGCTACTTCACGCTTAGCTAGAATATTCTTTAGCAACTTCTCTTCATGGGGCAGTTCCCGTGATGGGAGGAATTGGTTACTTTTGGCTCCATTTCGAACCCGAATAAGGAGACCTTGCTTTTCCAATTCAATCAAATCCCGACGGACCGTCATATCCGACACCTGCATACTTTCCATGATGTCTTGAACATAAACGGTTCCAGCTTTATTGACCAGATTGATAATCTCATTCAGTCTTTCCTGTTTTTCATTCCCTACCTACTTACTTCGTTTTTGTTTATTATAACCTTAAACTGTCAGAATCGCAATCATTTTTTGTTTACAATAAACACTTTTCCAAATAAGAGAACCAAAAAAGGCTTATCCTTGCGGATAAACCTCTGGTTAATAACGTTTCAAGCAAGATTAAGCTTTGTTTTCGCTACCAAATACGTCGATACGTTCTTCAACTGAAGCTGTGATTGCTTCGAATCCTGGTTTCAAGAATTTACGTGGGTCGAAGAGTTTCTTCTTGTCGTATTCTGCTTCGTTTGCATCGTATTCACGTACGAATTGACGAGTTGCGTTAGCGAATGCGATTTGGCACTCAGTGTTAACGTTAACTTTCGCAACACCAAGTTTGATAGCTGCTTGGATTTGCTCATCAGGGATACCTGAACCACCGTGCAATACGATTGGGAATCCTGGAAGAGCTTCTGTCAATTTCTTCAAGTGGTCAAGGTCAAGACCTTCCCAGTTTGCTGGGTATGGACCGTGGATGTTACCAATACCTGCTGCCAAGAAGTCGATTCCTGTAGCAACCATTGCTTTAGCATCTTCGATTGGTGCCAATTCACCTTTACCAACGATACCGTCTTCTTCACCACCGATTGTACCAACTTCAGCCTCAACTGAGATACCTTTAGCGTGAGCTTTTTCTACAACTTCTTTCGCCAATTTAAGGTTTTCTTCAACTGGAAGGTGTGATCCGTCGAACATGATTGAAGTGTAACCAACTTCGATACACTCAAGAGCATCTTCGTAGTGACCATGGTCAAGGTGGATTGCAACTGGTACAGTGATACCCATTGCTTCAACAAGGTTAGCGATCATGTTGCGAGCTACTTTGTAACCACCCATGTATTTAGCAGCACCCATAGAAGTTTGGATCAAAACTGGAGCTTTTTTAGCTTCTGCTGCACGCAAGATAGCTTGAGTCCACTCAAGGTTGTTTGTGTTAAATCCACCAACTGCGTAACCATTGTCACGAGCTGCTTGGACAAATTTTTCTGCTGAAACGATTGCCATTAGTTGTAGGCCTCCTCTTATTTTTTGTGGTTAAACCACTTACATTGTTTATTTTATCACTTTTTCATTGAAAATGCTAGCTTTTCCTGAACCTTTAAAGCGTTTTCTTCTCTTTCAAGCATTCTTTCTGCTAAATGAACAAGAAAAAAGACAGCCGAAGCTGTCTTGGTTATCTGATGCGGAGAGAGGGACTTGAACCCTCACGACCTAAAGCGGTCACAGGATCCTTAGTCCTGCGCGTCTGCCAATTCCGCCATCCCCGCGATTGAGTACCTTACTAGTATATCAATCTTCTACTTTCTTGTCAAGATTTTTTTCAAACTTTTTTCAAAGTTTGCAGATTTTCCCAAATCAGGAAAAGCCTTAGCAGCTTCACTTGTTTCTCCTGTTCAAATGAGGACACATCCCTATCACAGGAGGACTTCCTTTAAGGGACTGGAATTGTCTCACTGGGGGTAACCAGATATTTTTCAAATTCTAAATCGGGCATGCAAGAGGACAAATCTTCTCTAATCCGCTCCAGTGCTTCCAAGCGCATCTCTACAGAGGTCGCTCTGTTTCCCTGGATGATAAAGAGGGCATTGCGGGTAGTCTCCTCCATCTTATAGCGCTCACCATCTCTCACATCTAGCCAGGCCATAATACCCTCTTGATCTCGGTAGACCGGATCGGTTTCACTAACATGCTTTTCTGTTGATAAGATGGGCAAAAAGGTATCCTCTCTTTGACTAATCGTAAACTCGATTGGTTCCTGGATTTTATCCAGATCATGCCCTCCAATGGCTAAAAAGGAACGGAGACATTCAACATTATAGATATCAATCACACTATTGATCGTCGGTAGGAAACCTCGACTTTGGATATTCTTAATCAAAGCGAGAATAGTTGGCGGGTTCTTTTTGACACTACGCCCCACTTCCTTCAACAAGTCCATATAGCCTTGTACAACTGCCTCCTCTTTCACCGAGCTGAGATCACAATTTAAGGCCCAGGCTTCCTTCTCCTTCTTTTTAGCTAGAAAAGTTGCAGATAAGGGAGCATGTGGATCCACCTGTTTGGCCACTCCGATTACAACTATCTCAATCCCTAAGTCCACCAAACTTTGATCAAGTATCCAGTCCAAATGCGCTTCCTCCTTCTGCACTACGTCAGGCTTACACCCTTATTATACTCCTCCTTGAACCATCATTCAAGCAAAGAAAAAACAAGGAACGAATTCCTTGTTTTTTGGATTATTCTTCGTCTTCGTAAGACTCTTCTTCGTCTTCTTCGTCACTTAACTCAACTTCTTCATCCAACTCGTCTGGTGAGATTTCATTGATTTCAGCGTCATAGGCTTCTACTTCATCCTTCTCATCTTCTGGGTTTTCATCATCGTAAGTAAGCGCTGGATCTGCTTCGTAGACATCTTCGTCTTCTGGATCATCCGCATTGTAATCGATCGCGTCTTCGTCTCCGTCCATAAAGGCGTTGACACGTTTTTTCTTACGTTTCTTAGGCTCTTCGTCTTCATCTGTTTCTTCAAGAGCGATGATTTCTTCATCTACCTCATCGATCGCATACCATGAGCGAAGTCCCCATTTGTTGTCTCCTAGTGGGATAAAGCTTCCATCCACATTCAATTCCGTATAGAATAATGGAAGAGCTTCACGAATTTCACTGTTTGATTTTTTTCGAGGTAGTTTTGAATTTCATTGACCAGGTCATTGAAATACATTTCATGATCACGGCCACGTGACTCTAAGATCGCACGGGCTACTTCAATCATTGAAAGTTCACTTTTTTCTTGTCCAGCAAATACTTCTAATTCCAAGGTAGATCTCCTTCATTTTTATCTCAAGGCAACACTCTTTTTCATTAAAAAAGAGGTTACCCCTAGAATACATCATTTATCGTTACACTCTATTGTACGATAATTTTCCCCTTTCGTCAAAGGAAAATTCCGCGCCAAGAAGAAGAGAAAAGCCGGGACACATGGCCTCAGCTTTTCTTCTTATGACTTGTTTCCATCAAGATGGAAGATCGTCTTTTTTATTTTACTTTTGCAGTGCTTGTGATCACTTCAACAGCCTTCTTCACAGCGATGTCGTGTTTCAACATTTCTGGTGAAAGCAAGCTACGAACTTGTTCAACTGGCATGTTGTAGTCTGCTGCCAATTGTTCGATTTCTGCAGTTACTTCTTCGTCAGTTGCTTCGAAGCCTTCTGCTTTGGCAACTGCTTCTACGACAAGGTTTGTCTTAGTACGTGCTGCTGCATCTGCTTCATATTGTTTGTGAAGATCTTCTTGAGTTGTACCAGTGATTTGGAAGTACATGTCTGGAGAGATTCCTTGACGTTGCATGTTTCCAAGGAATTCATTGACAGCACGGTGTACTTCTTCGTGGATCATTTCTTCTGGAAGGTCAACGATTTCTGCATTTTCTACTGCAAGGTCAATTGCTGCTGACTCAACTGCATCTTTGTATGCTTCTTCTTTCGCTTCAGCCAACTCTTTGCGGTATTTTTCTTTCAATTCAGCAAGAGTTTCAACTTCTTCGTCGATGTCTTTTGCCAATTCATCGTCAAGAGCTGGTACTTCTTTTGCTTTTACTTCGTGGATCGTTGTCACGAATTTTGCTTCTTTACCTGCAAGGTCAGTTGCTTGGTAGTTTTCTGGGAAAGTTACGATGACATCAACTGTTTCACCAGCTGAGTGTCCAACCAATTGGTCTTCGAAACCTGGGATGAATTGGCCTGAACCAAGTCCAAGTGAGAAGTTATCTCCTTTTCCTCCGTCAAACTCAACACCGTCAACAGAACCTACAAAGTCGATCACAACGGTATCACCTTCAGCTGCTGGTCCTTCTTTGATCACCAATTCAGCCAAGTTGTTGCGTTCGCGTTCGATACGTGCATCTACATCTTCATCTGTTACTTCTTTAGAAACTTCTACAGATACTTCAAGGTCTTTGTAAGCGCCCAATTTTACTTCTGGTTTGTAACAACATTTGCTGTCAATGTCCAATCTTGACCTTTTTCCATTGATACAACATCAAAAGTTGGTTGAGCAACCACTTCAAGACCTGCTTCTTTTACTGCTGCTTCATAAGCTGCTGGAAGAAGATCGTTCAAAGCATCTTGATAAAGTGATTCTTCACCAAAACGTTGGTTGAAGATCGGACGTGGAAGGTGACCTTTACGGAATCCTGGTACGTTCAAGTTTTTCTTAACAGACTCAAACACGCGGTCTAAAGCTGGTTTAATTTGGTCTTGACTGATGGTAAAAGTCAATACTCCGCGGTTTGTTTCTTTGTTTTCAAATGATACAGACATTCTGTCTCTCCTTAAAATAATATAGTCATTCCTAATAATTTTACCATAAAACTTCGAAAATGCAAGTTTTTGGGCATCTTGGTTTTGTGGAAACTGCTTCTTTTTAGAGGAATTTTATAGTGGTTTCTAAAGACCAAAAGATTTAAAATTTCTTTCCTATCTCAAAAATTGTCCCGGAATAAAAAAAAACTAGTCCGTGCCTGAACTAGTTTCCTTCCTATTAGGACTTCCGAAGCGGGTCTTCCTGGTAAGTAGCACGCGCCCCACCGATCAACTTTGGACGACTGGCTAGAGCCGTCACATGAGCGCCACCCAGTTCTTTCAAGATAGGGCGAACGGGTACTTGCACATGCTTGACATGCATCCCGATAGAAGTATCCCCAATGTCCAAACCAGCCTGAGCTGTGATGTATTCCACTTCAACAGGGTCTTTCATATAACCGAAGGCTGCCAACTGTCCGGCACCCCCCGCATGGAGGCTCGGTAGCACATTGACGATTTCTAAGTCTTTCTTCTCTGCTAGTTCACGTTCGACCACCAGAGCGCGGTTAAGATGCTCACATCCTTGGACAGCTAAGTAAATCCCTTTGGGAATTAGGGTATCCAGGATGGTTTTTACAATGGCTTGCCCAATCTCCAGGCTTGAGTTCTTCCCGATACTTGCGCCAGCGACTTCACTGGTGGACAGGCCTAATACGAGGATTTGTCCCTGATGCAGATTGGCCTTGGATAATAGATCCAGCAAGATCTCTTGGGTTTCTCTTTTTAATTGCTCTAACTCCATCTTCTAATTTCCCTTCTTTGGTAAGAAATGATACAGAGCATATCCCAGAGCCATCCCAACGAAGTTTTGAACCAGATTATGAGGAACCTCTTCAATGGCCGCTACCCAGGTATTTCCTAAAAAGAGTGCTGAAGCTAGGGCATAACCACCTACCATGATAACCGTTCCTAGAAGCAGACCGATGTAACGGGCTTTCCTTTAAAGCCAGCAAAATAGCCTTGAGCTCCGTGAAACAAGAGACTAAAGAACATCCATTGAGGATAGCCAGAGAGGAGGTCCAAGAGAAAGGCACCAAGACCACCGACCACTGCTCCTTCTTTGCGTCCCAGATAAAAGGCAGTAAAGTAGACACCTAGATCCAGCAAGGTCACCATCCCGGTAGGAGTTGGCAACTTAGTATAATAGCCTAGTACAACTGTCAAGGCGGTTAAAATGGCTAAATGCGCGATTACTTGGGTCCGTTTATTGGTCATATTGAACTACTCCATATTGATCTGATTTTTGAATGGCTTGGTAGACAAAGTCTTTAGAGGCTTTGACAGCTTCTAAGGTTGCCTTCCCTTGGACTAACTGGCTTGCTATGCTAGAGGCAAAGGTACAACCAGCTCCTGTATTATTCTTTTCTAAAACGTCTTCTTCGAAGATGGTAAAGGCTTGGCCGTCATAAAAAACATCGATGGCTTTTTCCTTGTTGAGGCGATTGCCCCCTTTGACCACGACAGTCGCTGCTCCCAATTCATGGAGCTTACGAGCAGCCTCTTTCATATCATCGAGCGATTGAATCTTACTTTGAGTCAAGATCTCAGCTTCTGGTAAGTTTGGCGTGATGATGGTCACATAAGGGAAGAACTTGATCAATTCGTCTCGAAGGGCTGATACTTCCACGTCATGGGTTTCCTTGCAGACCAAGACAGGGTCTAGTACCACAGGAATCTCCGCATGGGCTTTGACATAGTCCAAGGCTAAGTCTGCCACTTGGACATTTGGCAAGAGGCCGAGTTTAATAGCAGAGAAAGGAACATCCTTGAGAGAGTTGAGCTGTTGAGCAAAGGTCGTCGGATCCACCGGAATCACTTCAAAACCGTGCTCCGTCATAGCGGTCAAACAAGTCACTGCTACAAAGCCATGCTGTTTGTTGGTTGTATAGGTGGCCAGGTCAGCGTGAAGACCTCCCCCACTAAATATCATTTCCTGAAATAGCTAGAATCAATTCATTACTCATACCGAATCTCCTTTAAATATAAGCCATTTGGCGCTGCTGTAGGACCTGCTAGATTGCGGTCCTTTTTTTCTAAAATCAAGTCAATTTGCTCCACCGGCATTCGTCCATTGCCAATCTTTAGCAAGGTTCCCACCATATTGCGGATTTGCTTGTAGAGAAAGCCATTACCTGAAAAGGTAAAGAGAAGGCGATGATTTGCCGCGTCCTCAACCAAGCGAGCCTCTGTAATCGTGCGAACCTTGTCTTCCACACTGGTACCCGAAGCAGTAAATCCAGTGAAATCATGGGTCCCCTCCAACTTTTGGATGGCTGCTTGCATCTTGGCCACATCCAAGGGGTAGGGATAGTGGGTGGCATAGTGGCGCATCATGGGGTTCTTGGGGCGACCATAATCCACGATGAATTCGTAAGTCTTGCTGTGCTTCTTGTAACGTGAGTGAAAGTCATCTGCTACTTGCTCCACCCGGATGAAATCAATATCCTCTGGGGTCTGGGTATCGAGGGCAAAGCGGAGCTTCTCCTCATCCCGTGGCTGAGGGAGATCAAAATGGATGACCTGCCCAAAGGGCATGGACGCCTGCATCCGTCCGGCCCGCGCCATGGATGGTCACGGGATTTCCTTGATTCAGACGCATTAAGGTCTTCTCGATTTCTTCTTGTACACTACGCGCATGCGGTTGGCGTTGGAAACCTGCAAATAGCGTTCCATCGTAAGAAATAGTTGCTTTGTATCGTGTCATGTTTTTATTTTATCAAGTTCATCCAAGCTGAACAAGGCAGAAAAGCCATGACTGTCCGGGTACAGTTTTGAAGTCAAAAAAAGAACCAAGTCTTTCCTTTTCCATCTCTGGAAAATAGAAAAACTTAGTTCAATCGGGGGGCTGATTAGTCTTCTTTCCGTCCTTTGAGACCCATACCTGTTGCACCAAGAACAGCTCCAAGTAAGGCCAAACCTAAGACAGATTCTTGTCCAGTCTCAGGAAGCTGATGACTAGACGGTGTTTGATCTTGCATCGGTGCTGGCTGAGCTTCTTCTACTGTTTTTTGTTCTGAAGCGACTGGAGCTGGTTGAGCGTTCACAAGTGGCTTCACTTCAGGAGTTACTGGTCTTACTTGATGATGACCTCCTCGATCAACTTGAGGTAAGTCTGGTTGAGGACTTGGACCATCCTGTAAACCTGGAGTCGGAGTGATCACTTCTGCCTCCTTGGTTCCCACTTCCACAATCTCAGCAACAGCTTCTTTCGAAACTTCAGTTCCTACTACTTGGCGGCTCTGAACAAGGGCAGAGACCGCAACAAATTCACGCTGCTGGCCTTTGACACCTGCTTGAACCACTTTTCGTTCACCCTTAGCTAGATCTGAATTGGTCCGTTCAACAACTTCAAAATCCAGTTCTTTTTCGACAACTTCCAAACTTGGTATGTCTGCTACCAAGGCTCTGACATCATCTTCTGCTTGGCTTCCCACTTGGGTGATTGGTTTCAATTGACTGAGAGCTTGAGTTACCTGTTCAACCTGCTCTGCCACTTTTTCTTGGTGAGCACGACTGATCTTCCAATTTAACTGATCTAGAACCGTTGCAAGAGCTGAACGAGATTCCTCAGTGTAGATGGAAAGATCTGTTGGAACATTGGCAAGGGCTGCACGAAGGGTTGTATAGTCAGCTTTGAAATAGTCTTTGTTATGGTTGGCAAATGCTTCCATGACCTGGAAGACTTCTTCTTCCTTGTATTCATTGGCTGGTTCATCTGCCCAGATTCCCAACATACTTCCGGACACTGGTAATTTCACATCAGGGTATTTGGTTGAAGCTAATTGTTCAAATGGAACGGTTTCTGAATGTTGGATAGCTTTATCGAGTGGATAGCTTTGATCTCCTCTGTGGCCCAAAACATAGTACCAGTCCCCGTTTGTATTGAGGAATTTGTAGCCCTTGTCTGCTAGGTACTGTGGTGATGCGAGGTTATAGCCCCACCATCCTTTAGACCAGTAAGAAATCAAGACGTCCTTGTCAAAGGAAACATCATCTTCGTCTCCATAGTAGAAGCCATCGTTAAAGGCCATTGGCTGCAAGCCTTTTTCACGAGCCATGGCAGCGAGACTATTAGAATAGTCCGCAAACTTACCATAGAGTTCATACCATTTGAGGTAGTACCATCCTTGGGCATTGGTAGCATCATTGGCATATTCGTCTGTTCCGTAGTTAAAGATCTTAGACTTGCCTTTGAAATAGTCCATGTACTTGCCAATGAGGGCCTTGGTGAAATTAACCGCTTCTTCGTTGGTCAGATCCATAGTTGTCTTAGAAACCGTATCAAAGGTCGCTTGCGGATGTTCGATACTAGTTTTTCCATCGCTACCAAGATAGCATCCATATGACCTGGACTATTGACTGCTGGGATCAAGCCAATTCCTTTAGAAGTCGCATAAGCAAGCAATTCATCCATTTCTGCTTGGGTCAAGGCTTGACCATTTGGATCGTCATAGTAGGCTTTGGTTCCTTCGAGAAGGGCCTGTTTCACGTCATCGCTGGCATAAGTCTTGCCATTGGCTTCCACCGTCATATCATCAAGGACGAAGCGCATGCCATCATTTCCGACAAGGAGGTGCAAATCAGAGTAGCCTAGCTCACTGGCCTTATCGACGATCCGTTTCAACTGATCTAGCGAGAAGTATTTGCGTCCTGCGTCAATGGAAATCACCTTGCTCTTAGCTAGTTTTTCAGCAGCTTCCTTGTCTGCCAACTCTTTGGCATAGCTTTCTGTATAGACTAAGGACTCTTGAGCGGCTTTGAGAGAAGCAATCAGTTCCTTAGCTTCTGCTCGAGTCGTCTCTGCTCCTACTCCTTCCAGCGCCTTTTTTGCTGCTGTAAAGGCTACTAGGGATTCCGGTGTGTAGTGGTCCAAATCAGTTGGAGCTTCCGCCAGAGCTTTTTCAACGACTTCAGGATCTGCTACAAAGTAGTCCGCATTCTTATCCGCAAAAGCGTGCATGAGCTTGAAGAGTAGCTCTTTTTTTGTAGGTTGCAGATGGCGTATCTGCCCAGGCAGCTACCATCCCACCAATGAAGGGAACCTTAGCCCCATCATTTTTTTGAACAACATCAATCGCTGACTTGGAAATCCCTTCGAGACCTTGATCGAGATTGTACCAGCCAGATCCAGCCTTATCCCGGCCGAGGACATAATACCAAGCATCATTGGTATTAAGAATTTGATGACCTAGTTCAGATAGGAATTTTGACGAAGCCACATCATAGCCGTTCCATCCACCTGTCCAATAGGATACAATGATATCCTTATCAAAGGTTCCGTAGGAGGTATCGCCATTGTAGTAGATACCGTCGTTGAAGGCCATTGGTTTCATCTTGTGTTTTTTCACAATAGCCGCTAGATCATTGGCATATTGGATGAATTTTTCGTAGCCTTTATCTGGATAACCTTCATCTGGCCAATGCTTGCTGGCTTGAAGGACCTGCCAACCATGGGCATCTGTTGCATCATTGGCATATTCGTCCAAGCCGATGTTAAAGATTTCTGTCTTGCCACTGAAATAAGCCGCATACTTGTCCACCAAGGCTTTGGTGAAATCTAGAGCTTTTTGGTTGTCTAAATCAACGGTCCGTTCTGACTTTTTCGTACCAAAGTAATTAAAGTGAGGGTTTTCGATCCCCAATTGCTCCATAGCTGTCAAAATCGCATCCATGTGCCCTGGGCTATTGATTGTTGGAATGACCCCTATTTTCTTGGATTTGGCATAAGCCAAAATGTCATCCATTTGAGCCTGAGTCAAGGCTGTTCCATTTGGATCGTCATAGTAGGCTTTGGTTCCTTTTTCTACAGCCTCTTTGACCGCTTGACTTGAGTAGGACGCATCTCCTACTTGCAAGGACATGTCATCAAGGACAAAGCGCAAGCCGTCATTTCCCACTAAGAGATGCAAATCGGTATAACCTGTCTTGCTGGCTTCATCAATGATTTCCTTGATTTGATCCGGCGAGAAGTACTTGCGACCAGCATCGATGGAGATGACCTTTTTCTTAGCCAATTTTTCTTCTTGCTCTGGATCTTTAGCGGTTGTTTCCGTCGCTGCTGTCACCGGTTGAGCTGTCCCATCAGCTTCTGTAACAGAGATCGCTTCTTCACGAATCAAGCGATCAAGATCGGATGCGCGCAATTCTCGATTAGGTAGGGTCGGTTGACTTTGCTCGACGATTGGAGCAGGAACAATTGGTTTTTCTACTACCGGCTGAGCAGCTTCCTCCGTAGCAGACTGAGGCAAGTCTCCTTCACTTGGCTGCGTCGGAAGAGTCGTTGCAGGGCTTTCTGTAACACTCGACGTATCTGCTGCTACGACTTGACCGCTGGCAAAAAAGCCAACCAGTACCGAAGCAACTCCTACAGCATACTTGCGAATAGAATAACGTGGTTGATGTGATTTCATCAGGACCTCCTAAAATTTGTTGTGTGTAAACGCTTACTTCCAGTCTATCTAGAAAGCAGGCCCTCGTCAAGGCTTCTTTGAAAGGTTCTTTAATTAAGAGAAGAAGCTATAAAATTTTATCCCTATATTTCATTAAAACTAGCTGACACAAAAAAGAGCTTAGTCGTTAAAACCAAACTCTTTATTTTTATTCTTGAAAAACAAAGGCTCTAAGTAGCTCATTTCCGTCTCTCGGCACAGTGGTTGATGGCCCAAAACACTGTTTTTAGGTGGCAGATAGGGATTGCGGAGCAAGACTCTTCCTCATCAACTGGGCGGGGGTACTAAAAAGGTCCTGTGGACCTTTTTTGCCCGAGCCTCAAAATCGAAAAGCGAGGAAGAAATCGAGACTGCGTCTACCGATTTCTGTCTCTTGGCGCAGGGGTTGATTGCTCAAAACACTGTTTTGAGGCGGCGAATAGGGATTGCGGAGCAAGGCCCCTTCCTAATCAACTGTGCGGGGGCACTAAAAAGGTCCTGTGAATCTTTTTTGCCCGAGCCTTAAAACCAAAAAGCGAGGAAGAAATCAAACTCTTCGAGTTACTGATTTCTGTTTTGCTCCCTATATTGCCCAATCTCCGTTGCGGAAGACTGGGACGCGGGTGCCGTCTTCTCGGATGCCGTCGATATCCATTTGGCTTGAGCCGATCATGAAATCGACGTGGACGTCTGAGCGGTTGAGGCCGGCTGCTTCGAGTTCTTCTTCTGTGAACTCTGCGCCACCTTCTACACTGGTTGCATAGGCTGCCCCGATGGCCAGGTGGTTAGAGGCATTTTCATCAAAGAGGGTATTAAAGAAGGTAATGCCTGATTGGGAAATTGGGCTTGGATCTGGTACGAGGGCACATTCACCTAAGGCACGCGCTCCCTTGTTTTTGAAGACCAAATCTTTCATGACTTGATCACCTTTTTCAGCTGTGATGTCTACGATTTCTCCATTTTCAAAGGTCACTTTGATGCCTTCGATAATGTTTCCATTGTAGCTAAGCGGTTTTGTAGACGTTACATATCCTTCTGCACGACGGAAGTCAGGAGCTGTGAAGACCTCTTCTGTCGGCATGTTTGGCAAGAAGCCTTCGCCCTGGGCATTGATAGCTCCAGCAGATTCCCAGACGTGGTTCTTTGGCAAGCCAAGAGTCAAATCTGTTCCTGGTGCTGTGTAATGAAGAGCTGAGAATTGTTCCTTATTAAGTGTATCTGCCTTGCTCTTGAGAATAGCTGCATGCTCTTCCCAAGCCTTAACTGGATCTTCTTCGTATACCCGACAGGTCTTGAAGATCTGATCCCACAGGAGATCCACTGCTTCTTCATCACTTGCAGCATTTGGAAAGACTTTTTTCGCCCATTCTAAACCTGCTGCAGCAGCAACTGTCCAGCTGACCTTGTTGGATTGAGTGGCGATGCGCATTGGTTTCATAGCCATGCCCAAAGCCTTAGCAGAAGCAGAAAGCTTCTCTGCCTCGACACCGTTTAAAGCACCTGGATCAGACGAGCGCACACCTAAGCGACTTGCCTTGTGTTCCAAGAGGTAGTTCATCTCTGCAATCTTGTAGTCAGGCACGTTGTCCAAGCGATCCATCGGTGCATGGAGGAATTTTTCACGGGTAGTAAAATCATCTGCCCATTGGATGATCACTTCATGTGCACCTAAGGCATAGGCTTCCTTCACAATCAAGTGGGCCAATTCTCTTTGCTCCACATCGATGTTCAAAGCCAAGGTATGGCCAGGTTGCACGTTGATGCCGTTTGCCACCAACAATTTTGCGTATTTTTCTAAGTTTTCTTTAAAATTTGGTAAAACCATGTTCAATCCTTTTCTATATTAATCCTTTAAGAGTGACAAGAGGTTTGCTACCACGACAGTGGAGCAGACCAGGCCAGTGACTTTTAAAATTGTATCGGTATCTAGCTCTAATTGATAGCTAAATGTTTTTTGAGCAGGTTTGTCTTCTGCAAATATTTTGACTCTCATCGTTCTATTCCTTTCTTAGCATCCTCCTCACCTAGATAAAGGCGTCGTGCCTCTGGGCTGTTGGTAAGAATATCGAGATAGGTTTCATAAGCATCGGGCAGGGGCTTTCCCAAAGAGATAGCTTGTTCTGGATTTATATTTTTCCCATAAAGATAGCAAAGGTAGAGACGCTCATTGAGTGTTGGAAAGACCTCTAGAGACATGAGCTCAGCCTGACTGACCCGCTCCCAATCTTTCTCGTGGATATCTGGTAGGATATAGGCTTGGAAGAGTCCCATCAGAGGATTATCCTCTGGTTGGCCACTTTCCTTATCCGCCTCAACCAAAGAAAGCCGATGACCAAAACCAGCTACTTGGCGCTCCTGTCCCTTCACCGAAACCGTAATCGGATGCCCTCCCATATGGCTATAAATCCATTCTTTAGGCAGCCGATAATCTAAGAGAGGCTCAAGATCTTTGACAATCGTTACAGAACTAGAGCGTAGAAACTGACGAGTGACTGCTTTACAAAAGAGAATATCCTCCTCTTTCAAGGTCACTCCCTTCCAGCTATTTCCTCCTTAAAATGGTTAAAAAATACCAGATAGGGCTCTCGCACCATTTGTGCTAAGACATAAACACCATTTCGTAGGCGAATGGAAATGACTTTTCCTGACTTCCAGGGCGTTGCTCTTTTTTTCTTTTCTATCATTAACCAACCTCAAACCGAGCGAGGATCGTTGAATCCATCAGAACAAATCACTATGACTTCCTGTCCTTAGCAAGTTTAAAATCAATTCGTCCTTATCTACTTTGTAAACCAAAAGCCAATCCGGCTGGATATGACACTCCCGAACACCTTGGAAATGCTTGGAGTTGGTCAGTTGATGGTCACGATATCTAACAGGAAGTTCTTTTTCTTGAATCAGAAAATCCAAGACTTCTTCTAATAAGTCTGCCTTCAAACCACGCTTCATTGCCAACTTAAAATCTTTTTTAAACTGTTTATGATAGCGAATCTTAAGCACGCAAATCCTCCATCAAATCTGAGACAGATTCAAAAGACTGGCTCAGATTCCGATTTTGCTCTACATCCGTTACCACTTGAAGCAATTTCCTGTTTTCATCTATCTTAACATCAAAAGGTAGACCCTGATATTGAATAGCCTGACGGAGGAAAATGTTGATGGCTGTAGTCATATCCATCCCTAAATGGTTAAAAACCTGTTGAGCCTGCTCCTTGACCTCACTATCCAAACGAATACTCATACTCGTCTTTGACATATTCTCACCTTCTTTCTATTGATTATTGTAACAAAAAAGAAGGCTATTGTAAATCCAAAAGATATACAATTAATGTACAAATGTTGTTAAATATATAAGTTGAATGAGCCTTTATCTTAAATTATATTGACATAAGAAATGCAACGTGATATTCTATTATCAAATTACACGGGAGAAAAAAGATAATGGACGAAAACTTTAACAATGAAATTGCAAAACAATTTGCTAGTGCTATTCTGGATAAATGCTTTTCACCTATAATTTCTAAAACGACTGACAAATTTAAAACATACTTCAATGAGGCAAAAATTAATCTAGCGATTCCATTCCAAGCTTATTTGACAAAATCTTATGAAAAATACAGTAAAATCAAAACGATTATCTATGGAATTGAGCCCAAAAGGCTGTATGATTTTTTTGAAGTTCCTTTTTTAGAAAAAGGCTCAGACATCATCAATCCCACTACAACAAAAGTACTAACTGATATCTCAAAATTTTTAATCATTGAAGGTTCTGGTGGAATTGGTAAATCCACTCTCATGAAACACCTTTTTCTAAGTGAATTAAAATTAAAAGACTATATTCCTATTTTTTTATTGAATTAAAAGATTTCAACGATGAGGAGCATTTAGATCTTGAAAAATTACTGTTAAAAAAACTAAATCAATTTCACAATACATTTCAAGAAGAATATTTAGATTATGCACTTCAATCTGGATGCTTTTTATTCCTATTGGATGGCTATGATGAATTGTATAGCGAAAACCAAAAAGAATTTTTCAAGAAGTTAAATGATTTTTGTGACAAATATCCTGAAAACCATTATATCCTTTCTTCCAGACCTTATAGCGAATCCGAATTCATTGAATTTCAACGTTTCACAGTTTTAAAATCTGTTCCTTTTACTAAGGAACAAGCTATAAGTCTTATTACAAAAATTGAATATCCAGATGAGGAACTCAAAAATAAATTTATTCGCGATCTAGAAAGTGGTTTATATGATAGACATGAATCCTTCGCTTCAAATCCTCTGTTACTAAATATTATGCTCTCCACTTACAATGACTATGCAGAAATTCCGCAAAAATTACATCTATTCTACTACCAGGCTTTTGATACCATGTTCTCGAAGCACGATGCTACGAAAAGCTATCGACGAGAAATGCTATCAAATTTAAGTTCAGATACTTTTAAAAAATATTTTGCAATCTTCTGTTTTCTGACATACCAAAAAGCAAAAACAGAATTTACGTTCCCAGAGATTGAAGAAATTTTTAAAAAATTTCCTCCTCGAATTCAAAGTGTTCTCAATTTAGACAATTTTACTCATGATTTAGAAAACTGTCTGTGTGTATTATACAAAGAAGGAAACAAATACAAGTTCTCCCATCGTTCCTTCCAAGAATATTTTGTTGCTTATTTTCTAAATATACAAACGGATAGTAAGATGCGTGACTATAGCTTTCATCTAATAGAATCAGGAAAATTTAGCACTAGTGCAGATTCAGTTTTTTTTATGTTAGAGGATATGAATACCCAACGCTTCAATAGCAACATATTAATTCCGTTATTAGATAAATTTGAAAAATCTAAAACTAGTGATGAAAACTTGCTGGAATACTACATCCTCAACCTTCCTGTAACGATTGAAGTTAATACAGAGTCTAGGAGCACTAGAGATTTTTGAAGTAAGGTTATATTTACCAACAGATGGATCTCATAGTTTTTATTTATAATTTTTTTCGAAAAAAACTATCAACTACAATATATACAAATCACTAAAGCCTTCTAATAATCAGCTAGTTTCATTCTGCAAAGCTAATAACTTAGCATTCACAAAAAAATAGATCCTAGGGAACTTATAAAGAATAATAATTTGTTTAAATTATTTAAAAATTCCTGGGTTGGCCAACATATACTCTCTCTAACTCATTACAAACAGAAGCTGATAGAATCTCTAAAAGAAGATGAAATAAATTTAGAAGATTACTAATTTTTTTGCCAATATACATTTATTCTCATAACCAAAAATAACAGGACTTTAAATAATCCTGTTATTTTTTAATTATCAAACATCTCTGTAAAATTTGGGATAATCTGCCTTCTTAAAACAAATCATCAAAGAGACTGAGCTGGTTGTCTTCTGGCATATTGCCAAGGATTCCCATCTCGTCCATCTTTCCACCAAGGTTGAGGAGACGCCTCCACGTTTTCGCAACTCTGTTTTAGAAAGGAATTCTCCTTCTTTGCGAGCTCGTACAATCTGCTTGGCTACGTTTTCTCCCAATCCATCCATGGCGACAAATGGTGGGATAAGGGTGTCTCCATCAATGATGAATTCCGTTGCATCACTGCGATAGAGGTCTAGCTTCCCAAACTTGAAGCCACGCTCCCACATCTCATTGACAATTTCAAGAGTGGTGTAGAGGTCAATCTCCACATTGGAAGCTTCGTTGTTCTTACGTTTTTCAGCAATCTCCTTCATCCGCGCTTTCACAGCTTCTAGGCCTGCGCCCATGGTCTTGATATCAAAGGCCTTGGCCCGAATAGAGAAGTAAGCACAGTAATAGTAGAGAGGATGGTGCACTTTGAAGTAAGCCACCCGTAAGGCCATCATAACGTAGGCAGCCGCATGGGCTTTGGGGAACATATACTTGATTTTTCCACAAGACTCGATGTACCATTCAGGGACATTGTTAGCCTTCATGGCCTCGATATAGCCATTGCGCTCTTCTTCAGAAATCTTAAGCCACATACCTTTCCGCACCCGCTCCATGATGGTAAAGGCCATCTTGGGTTCGAGTCCTGCGTGCATGAGGTAAACCATGATGTCGTCCCGACATCCGATAACGGTTGATAGGTCGGCAATTCCTGCCTTGATCAAGTCTTGGGCATTTCCCAACCATACGTCGGTACCGTGAGACAAACCAGAAAGCTGAAGCAACTCGGCAAAGGTCGTCGGATGGGTTTCATCCACCATTCCCCGAACGAAGTTGGTCCCAAACTCTGGGATTCCCAGCATACCAGTTGAGGTACCGATTTGCTCCGGTGTGACTCCTAGGATATCGGTTCCTGAGAAGAGGGCCATAACACCTGGATCATCCATAGGGATATCATTTGGATCAATGCCTGACAAGTCCTGGAGCTTCCGAATCATGGTCGGATCATCGTGTCCCAGAACATCGAGCTTGAGGACGTTCTCGTCGATATCGTGGAAGTTAAAGTGGGTGGTCTGCCATTCGGCGGTCACGTCATCTGCTGGATATTGAACTGGAGTGAAGTCATAGACGTCCATATAGTTTGGAATAACAACGATTCCCCCTGGGTGCTGACCGGTCGTCCGTTTAACCCCAGCGGCTCCTTGGGCCAGACGTTCTACCTCTGCATCCCGGTAGTACTTGCCATAATCCCGCTCATAGCCCTTGACAAAGCCATAGGCCGTCTTGGCAGCCACAGTACCAACCGTTCCTGCCCGGAAGGCATATTCCTCCCCAAAGATATCGCGAACATCCAAGTGGGCACTTGGCTGGTCTTCCCCTGAGAAGTTCAAATCGATATCGGGTACCTTGTCCCCATCAAAACCAAGGAAGGTCTCAAAGGGAATGTCTTGGCCGTTCTTGCTGAGCTTGTGGCCACAGTTTGGGCAGTCCTTATTAGGCATATCAAATCCGGAACCGTATGAACCATCCGTGATAAATTCACTGTACTGGCATTGACCACAGACATAGTGAGGAGAGAGCGGATTAACCTCGGTAATCCCTGATCATGGTCGCTACAAAGCTGGATCCAACAGACCCACGGGAACCAACCAAATAGCCCTCGTTCGTTGGAACGGTGCACTAGCAGCTGTGAAGCCAGATAGATCACGGCGAAGCCATTCCCCAGGATAGAGGTCAACTCTTTTTTTCAATCCGTAAATCGACAATATCAGGTAGCGGATTGCCATAGATTTCAAAGGCCTTCTGATAGGTCAATTCGGCAACTGTCTCTTCGGCCTTGTCGATAAATGGCGTATAGAGGTCACCCTTGACCACTTCAACAGGTTCAAAGATTTCTGCTAAAGCGTTAGTATTTTCAATGACCAATTTTCGTGCCAAATCTTCCCCTAGAAAGGCAAATTCATCCAGCATTTCATTGGTTGTGCGGAAATGAGCTTTTGGTAGGGGTGCTGGTTGAGCATTTTCACCATGTCCTATGGTCCGGTTGATGATAGCTCCTTGCCCGAGACTGCGGACAATGATTTCTCGATAGATTTCTTCTTCAGGCTCAAGGTAGTGGACATTTCCTGTTGCCAGGAGCGGTTTGCCAAGACGATCTCCCACCTCAATCAAGCTCTTGATGATGGTCTGGAGCTCCTCCATGTCTTTTACCTGCTCTTTGGCAATGAGAGGCGCATAGATGGCTGGAGGCATCACCTCAATAAAGTCATAATACTTGGCTACTTCGACTGCTGCGTCAACTCCTTGAGAGACAACCGCGTCAAAGACCTCTCCTTCAGAACAAGCCGATCCCAGGATCAAGCCTTCCCGATGGGCATCTAAAACCGTCCGCGGAATCCGAGGAACACCCTCAAAATATTGAGTATTGGAAAGAGAGACCAATTTGAACATGTTTTTCAAGCCGGTCTGGTTCTTGACATAGATGGTCGCGTGTTTGACCCGTGCCTTTTTATAGGAATCTGGACTAATTAGATCCACATTCAACTTGGCTAGATTGGTCACGCCATGTTTTTCTGCGACATCCTTGATAAAGATAAAGAGCAAGCGACCCGTCGCTTCCGCGTCATAGTTGGCCATGTGGTGATGCTCCAAGGCAACGCCGAAGCGCTTGGTCAAGGGACCCAAACCATGGCGCTTGTACTCTGGATAAAGGTTACGCGCGAACTCTAACGTATCAATCACTGGCTGAGTGATTTTTGGAAGGCCATGACGCTCATAGTTGGCATTCATAAAGCCCACGTCAAAGGTGGCATTATGGGCAACCAAAACCGCATCCTGACAGAATTCCTGGAACTCCTCTAGGACTTGTTTCAAAGGTTTGGCATTGCGAACATGGTCATCGGTAATGCCTGTCAGGTCCGTTGTAAAGGCAGAGATAGGATGCCCTGGATTGATGAACTCATCGAATTCAGCAATGATATTGCCCTTGTGCATTTAGAAGCGGCAACCTGAATCAGATCATTGTAAATCGCTGAAAGTCCCGTCGTTTCCACGTCAAAAACCACATAGGTTGCTTCATGAAGGTCTAGATCAACTTCATTGTAGGTAATCGGCACGCGGTCTTCAACGATATTGGCTTCCATCCCATAGATGAGTTGGATACCAGCTTTCTTGGCAGCCTTATAGCCATGAGGGAAGGACTGAACATTTCCATGGTCTGTGATAGCCACTGCTTTGTGACCCCATTTGGCTGCTTTTGCGACTAGCTCCTCTACCTCAGGTAGGGCATCCATAGTCGACATATTGGTATGGGCATGGAACTCGACCCGACGCTCGCCTTCTGGCATCAGATCCTTACGCTCATAGTGGACCACTTCTTGGACATCCTGGACATTCATGGTCAAATCACGTGTGAAGTTATTGACCTCGATATTCCCACGGACCCGCAACCAAGAGTTTTTCTTGATCATGTCAAACTTCTGAGCTTCTTCTTCATTTTTAGCCCATTTTTGGAGCGAAAAACTGGAGGTATAGTCGGTCATCTTGAAATTGATCAAGACCCGACCTGTCCGAGTCACCTTGTGCTCAACATCAAAGACCACTCCTTCAAAGACAATGCGGTTCTCTTCTGTCGTGATATCAATCATAGGAGTGACTTCTGCCTTATCCAGCTTAGGCTTGGCCGCAGCCTTTTTGGCCTTGAAATCAAAGGCTGGTTTTTCCTCTGCTGGTGGTGGAGCCATTTGAGACAAGGACTCCATGGCCCGCAAGGTTTCTTCATTAGCTGCTTGGAAGATTTGATCCTTTTCAGCCTCGAAGGCTTGATGGAGTTCTTCTGTCAACTGGTCATCCGCCTCAACCCGACACTGGAAATGAGGAAAACCAAACTTGGTTAATTGACTAGCAAGATTAGGCAGATGGTTTTTCCGGTGGTGCTCCGTATCCACAGATGAAGGGCCACTAATGATCAACTCTTCTCCTTGAGAGCGGACTTGTAGGTGCTGATACATGCTCTTAAAGCCCTGACTCGCACAGGGACCATCTTCAAAAGCCTCCTGATAATAGGCTTGCAAGAGCTCCTCACTAAAAGTTGGATTCTTCACATGAATCTCAAACACCGCTCGATTTCCTGTCTTTGAAAACTCCTCAGCCAAGCGGTTTTTGAGCTCCTGAAAAATCGTGATGGGAAGAATTTCAGCAAAAACAAAACGAAATTCCCAAACACGACTGAGCTTATGGACGATGACCTCTTGGATTTCAGCCCCTTTAAAAGCGTCTGATTCACGCATTTCCAAAGGCATTCCCAACTGATTCATTAAGATTTCAAAGCTAGTTGACATGATTTCTCCCTGACGAATTACTAGCCTTTATTTTATCATAATTCGCCTAACTTTTCGACTATAAGAAGATCCTTTCAGCTAGCTGGATCAGCTTACAAAAAAGAAGGCTAGGATGTTGAGAATCCTAGTCTTCTACCATTGCTTATTTATTTAAAATAGAAAGAGTTTCAAGCAGGTTGTCTGCATGCACTTCAATCGTATCGCCTGAAGCTTTGATTTTCACTTCTACAATACCGTCAGCCGCTTTCTTCCCAACAGTGATGCGGATTGGCAAACCAATCAAGTCACTATCGCTAAATTTAACACCAGCACGTTCGTTACGGTCGTCTACCAAGACTTCGTAACCAGACTGGATCAATTGATCTTCAATCTTGCTTGTCAATTCAAGAGAAGCTTCATCCTTGACATTGACTGGAATCAAGTGCACATCAAACGGCGCCAATTCTTTAGGGAAGTTGATGCCCCAAGCATAACGGTATTCACCTTTAGGTGTTTTGTTAACAAAGAGGCGAGCGTGTTGTTCCATAACGGCTGAAAGGAGACGGCTAACACCGATACCGTAACAGCCCATGATGATTGGCACAGCACGGCCATTTTCATCCAAGACATCTGCCCCCATACTTGCTGAGTAACGAGTTCCAAGTTTGAAGATGTGACCAATTTCGATCCCACGCGCAAAGTTGAGAACACCTTGTCCGTCTGGTGAGATTTCACCCTCACGCACTTCACGGATATCGACATATTCCGCAGTGAAGTCACGACCTGGATTGACACCCGTCAAGTGGTAGCCATCTTCGTTGGCACCTACAACAGCATTGCGACTATCCTGTACCTTGCGGTCAGCAATAATCTTAACATTTTCAGGAAGATTGACTGGGCCAAGAGATCCAAAGTCCGCTCCCAACAATTCTTTCACTTCTGCCTCAGTTGCAGGTTCCAAGAAGTCCGCTCCAAGGTGGTTTTTCAACTTAACTTCATTGAGTTGGTCATTGCCAACGAGTAGGGCCACAACTGGCTCCTCGTCTGCGATATACACCAAGGTCTTGATGGTTTGCTCTTCAGAGATATTCAAGAAGGCTGCGACTTCATCAATCGATTTGACACCCGGTGTTTCCACGCGAACCACTTCTTCTTCCGTCACAACACGGTTGCTTGGTTTGTAGGCGTTGGTTGCCATTTCCAAGTTAGCTGCATAGCTTGACTCACTTGAGTAGGCAATGGTATCTTCACCAGAAACCATCCATTTGAGCAATTCTGTCTTGATTTCTTCTTGCACTTCTGCAGGAATCTCGTCAAATGATGCAACAGACTTGTCTAACACCACCCAACGGTCAAGGTCTGTACGCGAAGGTGTAATGGCCATAAATTCTTGGCTATCCTTACCACCCATGGCACCACCATCACCGATGATGGCTTTAAAGTCCAAACCACTGCGAGTAAAGATACGCTCGTAGGCTGCCTTGTACTCATCATAAGTTACATCCAAGCTATCGTAGTTAGCGTGGAAGCTATAACCATCTTTCATGATGAATTCACGCGTACGAAGAAGGCCATTACGTGGACGTTTTTCATCACGATACTTAGGCTGGATTTGGTACAAGTTCAGTGGCAATTGCTTGTAAGACTTGACAGAATCACGGACAATCGCTGTGAAGGTTTCTTCGTGAGTTGGGCCCAAGATAAAGTCTGACTTCTCACGATTTTTTAGTTTATAAAGGTCTTCACCGTAAGTTTCATAACGGCCAGATTCGCGCCAAAGGTCAGCACTGAGAAGGGCTGGAGCCAACATCTCAACTGCACCAATCTTGTCAAATTCTTGACGCATGATCTTCTTAGCTTTTTCGATCACACGGTTAGCAAGTGGCAGATATGAATAGACACCTGCTGAGACTTGACGAACATAACCCGCACGGAGCATCAAAGCGTGGCTGATGACCTGCGCATCACTTGGCATTTCGCGAAGTGTTGGAATAAGCATTTTACTTTGTTTCATTCTGATTCATTCCTTTTCTATTTCAAAAATAATTTCATAATATCGTTCCAAGTAACGGCAAGCATCAAGATAACCATGACCGCCACTCCAGCAAGGGTCAAGTAGGTCTCTACCTCCTGCTTCAGCGGTTTTCTACGAACCAGCTCGATCAGATTGATCAAGATTTTTCCACCATCCAAGGCCGGAATGGGGATCAAGTTAAAGATTCCAATATTGATGGACAACATGGCCATCAGGGACAGGATAGCTGGAAGTCCAAGCTCCGCGGCTTGCGAACTCGCTTTGTAGATCGCTACCGGACCACCCAACTTGTTCAAACTAAAGTGGAAGATGATATCCTTCAAGGCCGTTAAGATACGAGTTGCTGTGTACCAAGTATCTGTCACACCTGACAGAAGCTTATCGAAAAAGCCCGTCTTGACAGCATTGGTCACACCGATATAATAGCGTCCACCATCTTCTTCTGGTTGGACCGTCACTTTTTGAGTCTTCCCGTCTCGTTCATAGGTGATCGTTACTTCTGGATTTTTTCCTTGGTTACGGGTTGCCTTCTGGACAGAATCTGTCAATTCATCCCAGTTGGAAACCTTGTATCCATTAATCTGAACGATCTGGTCATTGTCTTTTAGACCAGCCTTAGCCACCACTCCTTGAGGAACGACCTGAACATGGTTGCTATAGTAGTCCACTGCTCCTCCTCGCATAAAGGCTAGGAGAGAGTACACAATAATACTCAGGATAAAGTTGTTCATGGGACCCGCAAAGTTGGTAATGAGTCGTCCCCAGATACTAGCATTTTGATACTGCACATCCAGAGGAGCAATCCGTACTTCTGTCCCATCTTCCTCAACAATGGTCGCATCATGGTGAACAGGATAGGTCTTGGTCTCTTCGATGACGATTCCTGTGATTTCAAGTTTATCCTCAAAATCAAAATCTGTGACATTCATGGGGAGAGCCGTCTGATCGATATTTTTCCCAGAAAGGTTGATCCGAACAACTGTTCCCTCAGGGTTCAAAGTTAGACTGACAGGCGTTCCTGTCTTAATCTCTGTCGTATCTTCGCCCCAGCCTGCCATTCGGACATAGCCCCCCAATGGAAGGATTCGAATAGTATAGGCTGTTCCGTCTTTGCCTACATGGGCAAAAATCTTGGGCCCCATCCCAATCGCAAACTCGCGAACAAGGATGCCTGATTTCTTTGCAAAATAGAAATGGCCGAACTCATGCACCAGGACAATGACGCCAAAAATGATAATAAAGGCAATAAATTGCATACACGCTCCTTCGTTTTATCTGATGATAGGATGATTTCTGTTTAAAACAGACCAAAGAATAGCATCAGTGGGAAAACAAAAATCAAGCTATCAAATCGATCCAAGACACCGCCATGACCAGGAATAAAACGGCCAGAGTCTTTCACTCCAAAATGGCGCTTGATGGCACTTTCAACTAGGTCACCAAACTGAGCTGCTATACTGAAAAGAATGGTAAAGAGAATCATGGTCATCCAACCGTAATCCCCCGCAACGGTGCGATCTAGCATCATAAAGATCATCGTCACAACGATAGCACAAGCGATCCCGCCTAGACTTCCTTCAACAGTCTTGTTAGGTGATACTCTTGGCAAGAGTTTTTTCTTACCGAACTGGCTCCCAATAAAGTAGGCCCCTGAATCCGTAGCCCAAACAATAAAGAGGACCAAGAGAATTTTATCTACGCCTGCTAAGCGTGCTTGGATCAAGGCATGGAAGCCAAATCCAACATAAAAACTTGAAGCAATCGGATAGACAACCTCGTCATAGGTATAGCCTTGCGCCAAGACAGTCGTCCCCATCAATAATAAGACCAAAAGGCCATAGGCGATGAATTGCCACCTGCTGGTAAGAAAGGAAGGTAACTCTCTAAAGGCAGCGCCAACACAAGAGCTGCTAGCATGGCCAAAGCCCCTTCGATGGTTTCAGTCTGCAGACCTTTCATCTTCAACAATTCATGAACACCCAACATAGCGATGAGTCCCACTACAATCTGGAACACAAGGCCTCCCATAAGAACAACTGGGATAAAGAATGCTAGGGCGATTCCTCCAAAAATCACTCGCTTCTGTAAATCTTTTCTCATCTATTTCTCTCCTATACACCACCAAAACGTCGATGACGATGGCTGTATTCTTCTATTGCTTCATGCAAGGCCTTTTCTCCAAAGTCAGGCCACATCACATCGGTAAAGTAAAGCTCACTGTAGGCTGCTTGCCAAGGTAAAAAGTTACTCAAGCGAAGCTCGCCACTGGTCCGAATAATCAGATCAGGATCTCGCAAGTCCTTGGGTAGACTACTGGTATACAAATAATTGGCAATGATCTCTTCTGAAATATCACCTGGATTCAAGTGCGCATCGAGGACTTCCTGGGCAATTTGTTTGACTGCTTGGGTCAGTTCCGCCCGTCCTCCATAGTTCAAGGCAAAATTCAAAATCAAGCCTGTATTGGAGTGGGTTAACGCCTCTGCCTTTTCCAGAGCTTCTAAGGTTTCCTTCGGAAGACGAGAAACCTCACCAATCATCTGGATCTTCACATTATTTCTATGAAGTTCTGGAACAAAACGATCGTAAAATTCAACTGGAAGATTCATGATAAAGCTCACTTCCTGTTGAGGACGCGTCCAGTTTTCCGTTGAGAAAGCATAGACCGTTAGGGCTTGCACTCCCATTTCCTTAGCTGCGATGGTTACTTCTTGCAGAGCCTCCATGCCGGCTTTGTGGCCAAAGACACGAGGTTGCATCCGTTTTTTGGCCCAACGACCGTTCCCATCCATGATGATTCCAATGTGCTTGGGCACTTCTAGGGGAACACTTAATTTTTCTTTCTTTTTAAAACGAAACATGTTTTTCTACCTATTTCACTGTTTTTATCGCTTCATTATATCATAAATCCGCTTAAAATGGCAGTCTAGCCCCTTTTCTAGGGGGCATCTAGCTAAAAATGAAAAAAGCGACCGTTTGATCGCTCTTTCTTATTATTCACCGTCGATGATAGAATCTGAGTCACCAGCGCCTTCAACTGCACCAGCTGTCACTCCTTCTGAAACTGGCAAAACTGTTTTAATAGCTGTCAATTCAAATGTGAGGTATACGCCATCCACATCCAAGACAACGGTTTTCCGTTCAGTGTCTACTTCATCAACTGTTCCATACAAACCACCGATGGTAATCACTTCATACCCTTTTTTTGAAGCTTGTTCAAGCTTTCCATCCGTTTTTTTGGTATTGTTTCTTTTGGCTACGGCTCATGAAGAACATCATTCCGACCATTAGCGCAAGCATAAATAGCAAGGTTGTACCACTTTGCATACCCATTTTCTCCTTTTTTTAAATCATATATGCTCTACTATAGCAAATTTTATAGGTATTTTTCAATACGAACCCTTGATTTTCAAAAAAAATAAGTCCATGGATGGAGGTGTCCAGCCACTATTTCGATCCAGACAGCTTTTTCTAGTGCTTTCTTTTTTTACAAAAAGAAAAAAACCATAAAAAAATAGGTTTTTTGCTAATCGATTGTGATTCCCATATTTTTCATGATTTTTTTATCATACCATTCAATCAACAACATGGCTGTTTGATAGGTGATGTTTTTTAATTTTACTGGTTCCTTTTTGTCAAGGTAGCTAGACTCATCTTACTAATATCTGTCTCAGTTGCTACTCTATAACTTGTCACCTTTCCATCCACCATCAATTGAACGACAGCTTCAACTTTCTTATAATCTTTTTGTCGAATAAATATCAATTGGATTTTTTTCATAAAATCATCCTATCCCCTTAAATTTAGTCTTTTATATATTATATAATTTATTTGTTCATTTATATGAAAATCTTGCTTACAGACGCTTTCTAAGGCATTTTTCATGCTGTATTTAGCATCAATTCATGAAAAAAACATACCTATTTTTTTATCATTTTTTTCACTTTCTGGGAAAAACGATAAAACTATACCTTATATATTTTTCTTTTGATGACATAAAAAAGGCTAAGAATTTCTTCTTAGCCTTCTTTTTCAAACTGATTTTCTCTCGGTTATAGTGCTAGATGTTCTAGTTATTTTTCTGAGTTTGTATTCTCTTTAATAACCAATTCTCCATCTTCCATATCTGCTAACAAGTGTTTAGCCTCAAGGTGATCCAAGTGGAAGTCGGTTACCTTGTCACGGATTTGTTGTTCAACCACCCGACGGAGTGGACGTACGCCCATGACTTCATCGTATCCTTCTTCGGTCATGTATTCTTTGGCAGCATCGCTCACTGTCAAGTCGATATCTTTCTTCGCAAGAGTTTTGTTCACTTCTACTAACATCAAGTCAACAATCTTAGAAAGGTCTTCCTTGCTCAAGTGTGAGAATTCAATCACAGCGTTGAAACGGTTCAAGAATTCTGGACGGAAGAATGGTTTCAAACGATCCAAGAGTTCTGGTTTGTCCGCATCTTCTGTCAAGTTGGCTTCGTAACCAAAGCCAGCATTTGAAGTAGCGATAATTACGGTATTCTTGAAGTTGACCGTGTTTCCTTGACCGTCAGTCAAACGACCATCATCCAATACTTGAAGGAGCAGGGTAATGACTTGAGGATCCGCCTTTTCAATTTCGTCGAGAAGGACGATTGAGTATGGATTGCGACGAACGCGTTCTGTCAAAGTATTGTTGTTATCATCGTAACCAACATAACCGGCTGTGGTACCAATCAATTTAGAAACGGCTGTGCGATCGCTGTATTCTGACATGTCCAAACGGATGATAGCATCTTTGGTACCGAAACATATCAAGGGCCAATTGTTTAGCCAACTCAGTCTTCCCGACACCAGTAGGACCTACAAAGAGGAAGCTACCGATTGGGACGGTTTCCTTCGTCAAATCCTGCACGGTTCCGACGGATCGCTTTTAGCAACGGCTTCAACAGCCTTGTCTTGACCAATAACCTTGGTTTGCAAACGGTGACCCATATCTTTCAAACGTTCGATATCAGTTGCACCCATTTGTGATACTGGAATACCAGTCATCCGTTCGACAGACTCTGCTACGTCATTGACAGTTGCAGTCACCTTGTGATCTTCTGTATGGTTTGCAATTTGTTTTTCCAATTCTTCGATCCGAATTTTTGCATTAAGGGCTGCTTCGTAATCTTCTTTAGCAGCTGCAGCTTCTTGTTTCGCTTTTTCTTCTTCAATTTCATGTTCCACAGCATGGACATCTGTCACTGGGTGTTGTGCTGCCAAGTGAGCAGCTGTCACATCGACCAAGTCGATGGCCTTATCAGGCAAGCTACGTTGTGGAATGTATTGAACAGAATAATCAACTGCCGCTTTCAAGACTTCATCAGGCAAGACCACATTGTGGTGTTGTTGATACAATTCACGGATTCCTTGGAGGATCTTGAAGGTATCTTCAGCAGATGGAGCATTAACCTTGACTTCGTTGAAACGACGTGCAAGAGCTGCGTTTTTCAAGATGGTGTTGCGGTATTCATCTTGAGTGGTTGCCCCAATCACGGTCAATTCCCCACGTGAAAGAGCTGGTTTCAAGATATCCGCAAGACCTTTAGATCCTTGACCATCCCCTGTGCTACCTGCACCAAGGATTTGGTGGATTTCGTCAAAGAAGAGGATAATGTTTCCAGCTTCTTTAACTTCGTTGACCAAGTTTTGAATATTTTCTTCAAAGCTACCACGGTATTGTGTACCAGCTTCTAGACCAGAAATATCAATGGAGATGATTTCTTTGTTCTTGATAGCAGCTGGGACATCCCCATTCACGATAGCTTGGGCCAAGCCTTCTACAACGGCTGTTTTACCAACACCAGCATCACCAACAAGAACAGGATTGTTCTTAGTACGGCGAGAAAGAATTTCAGAAGTTTCTTGAATTTCTTTATTACGTCCAATAACTGGATCTAGCTTACCTTCACGAGCTTCTTCGGTCAAGTTACGACCAAGCTTTGCAAGGATCCCATCTTGTTTCATTCCTTTACCTTGCTGGTGTTGCACTTGCTCGCTTCCTTCATTTGGAAGTTGTCCAGTTTGACGGTAAATAGCGAATTCTTCCGGTGTCACTTCACGACCGTTGATCATATAGCGACGGCTTTCAGAACGAAAACCACCCATGTTTCCCATTAGTTGATTGAAAAGATCATCCATATTGTTAAAGTTGTTGTTCATAGTTGTTACCTCTAATTTACATAATTTTAATTCATTCTTGAAAATTTGAGTAGACCGTTTGGCTACTTTTGATTGTTTTACATAATTTTTAATTCATTTATTTTAAATGAATAGCCCTCGAGGGCTAGCAGTCTCTATTTTTCCCTTTTATCAATTAGTTTTCTATATTTTTGGAAATAGCATCTCACCATCTCCTTTCCACTATTGATCCTGTAAACTTTTGAGATTTTCCCAACCTCTTTTTGTTTACATAAATTATTATAAAACAGGATGATTTTTTTGTCAACACTTTTTACATAATTTTTACATTTTTTAAAAAAATTTTTTCCAGAACTAAAAAAACACACCCTTACTAGGTGTGTCTCTTATTAAATCATGTATTCGACGCTGTAGGTGGCGTCGGATAGAATCCGTGAAAGGAATTGTTTGGTTCGTTCTTCTTTTGGACTGTTGAAGAATTCATGCGGTTCATTTTCTTCGATGATGTGTCCCGCCATCCATAAAGATGACGTGGTTGGCCACATCACGCGCAAAGCCCATCTCATGCGTCACGACAACCATGGTCACTCCTTCTTGGGCCAGTTGCTTCATAACATCTAGTACATCCCCGACCAACTCTGGGTCTAGCGCTGAAGTTGGCTCGTCCAGCAAGATCACGTCTGGTTTCACTGCGATGGCACGCGCAATCCCGATCCGTTGTTGCTGACCACCTGACAATTGCGAAGGATAGTAATCCTTATAAGCGAGGAGGCCGACTTTTTCAAGGGCGGATTCTGCCCGTTGGATGGCTTCTTCTTTTGGAATCTTCCGAGCCACAACCAGGCCTTCTAAGATATTTTCGAGCGCTGTTTTGTTAGCGAAGAGATTGTAATGCTGGAAGACAAAGGCTGTCTTTTGGCGAATTTCTAAAATTTCCTTTTTGCTGAGTTTTGAGAGGTCATACTCTTTTCCACCCAAAGTCAAACGGCCTGTATCCGCCTTTTCCAAGTGATTGAGGCAGCGAAGGAAGGTTGTTTTTCCTGATCCAGATGGCCCCAAAATAACCACGACATCCCCTTGGTTGACCTTGAGATTGACATCTGCCAGGACTTGGTGGTCCTTAAATTTTTTCGATACGTGTTCTACTTCTAACATCTTCTTATTTCTCCTTCTTCTATGCGATCGTCAGGCGTTTTTCTAAGCGATTGAATCCCCACTGAATCACCCCACAAATGACAATATATAGAATAAAAATCACTAGATAGGATTCAAAATATTGATAGCCATAAGAGGCTTCGACCTTGGCAATGGCAGTGATATCCTTGATGGTCATGACAAAGACAAGGGAGGTTCCTTTGACCAAGTTGATGACCAGGTTACACAGATTAGGGCAGGGCCGCACGCAAGGGCTTGTGGAAAAACAATGCGGATATAGGCTTGGCGATTGGTCAAACCAATGGCTTGCGCTGCTTCTAGCTGGCCCTTATCCACCGTCAGAATGGCTGACCGTAGAAATTTCAGCCAGACTTCCTGTCGTCATCAAGCTAAAGATGATAAAGGCATAGTAAATGGGATTGATCTCAAAGACATTAAAGTGACTGCCTATGCTCTTAAAAAAGCTATTTAAGAGGCTGGGAAAGAGACTATAAAAGAAGAGAATCAAGAGAATCGGAGGTGTCGCGCGGATAAAAGGCTAAGTAAACCACTGAGAAACTGCGTACACCCTTTGACCTTATAGATCTGACCGAGTGCCAAAAAGAGGGCTGGAAAAAAAAACTCAAAGAGAATCGATACGACCATGATCAGAAGGGTCACTGGAACACCACCCAAGGTGGCTAGAAATGCTTTTACTAATAAAATTGAAATCCATAAGCTACCTTTCTGTTACACTGAGTCGTTTTCTCAAGCAGTTGAGCGGAGAAGGAGATCACAAGGGCAATCCCCAGTAGATCACTGCTACGGCTGTATAGGTCTCGAGGGAATAATTTCCCAAGATTGCGACTGATCAAGTTGTTTGCCTGCTCCCATGATATCGATAAAGCCAATGGTATAAGCCAAATGCAGCATCGCGCATGAGGTTCAAGATGGCAGTCGTCATATTTGGAAGAGCCACGCGAAAGGCTTGTGGGAAGGACAATCCGCCAAATGGTCTGAGCTGGTGTCAAAGCCAATACTCAAGCCCGCTTCCATCTGACCTTTTGGAATGGCCAAATAGGTCGCCTTTGAAAGACCCTCAGAGATCATTGCAGCAAAGAGAAGAAACATGGCAATCAGGACAAAGACAAACTTGGACCAGTGGTCAATGTCAATGCCCAACCACCAGTTCAAAAAAATTGGGGAAGTCCATAAAAGACCAAAAAGAGCAAGACAATCGGAGGGGTACAACGCAAAGTAAAGACATAACCTTTTGCCAGACCTGCTCCTACCTTATCTTCTGATACTTGTGCCCAGGTCAAAACCAAGCCAAATGCAGAACCGAGAACCGTCGTTAAAACCATCAAAGCTAGGGTCGCTGGTAGGGCTTGGACCAAGGTTGGAAGAAATAACCAGACCTTGGAAATGTCGTATGAGACCATGTTTCTTTTCCTTTCTGTATCCGTATAGAAATAAGGAAGCTGGGGCTATGCGCACCCAGTTTCTTCTTATTTTTCTTTATCTACATAACTGAAGACATCTTCACCGAAATATTTTTCGGATAGTTTAGCAAGCGTCCCATCTTCTTCCAATTCTTTGATGGCCTTGCTGTAGGCTTCCGCAAATTTTTCGTTTTTCTTATCCTTATGAATCAATGGGTAAGTTGGAATTCCTTTGTAGGCAAACCAGCTCAGTTTGTCTGCATATTGGTGGTAAGAACCATCTTTATCTGTGACAGCTTTTTCAAAGGAAAGTTTGATGTCAAAGAAGCCGTCGTAACGTCCTTCCAGAACCCAAGCATAGGCATCTGCGACTTTGAAAGATTCTGCAGCTGTTAATTCGATTGGTTGGTCCTTATGCTTTTCATTGTATTCTTTGATGACATTCCATTGGGCATTTTGTGGTGAAATTGGAACCAATTTTCCTTTTTCTTTAGCAAAATCATCGATGTTCTTGTATTTATCCGCATCTTCTTTCCGTACGGTAAATCCGATGATACTGGCTCCGATTGGTTCTTTTGGAATGATAAATTTCTTGGCGCGTTCTTCGGTATACCAAGCTCCTTTGGTTCCAATATCGTATTTACCAGATTCTAGACCAATCAAGAGGTCGTCGTCACTGGTTCCAGTATACTCAAACTTGTAGTCTGGTAGCTTTCGTCAATGGCTTTGAGCACGGCTACTTCATAGCCATCTGATTCCCCTTTTTCATCGACGAAATCGTAAGGCACATAGTTTTGAGTGTGGGCCACTTTCAAGGTTGTTACTTTATTAGATCCTGTTGATCCTTTACTTTCGTTTGCGTGGTTCAAGCTTCGACCAATAATCGTTGCACCTGCAAGGGCAAGAACAGCCACCCCACCGATAATCCATGTTTTTTTACTCATATTCTCTTTTCTCGCTTTCTATTTTCCTTATTCTGCTGCAGCTTCACGAACCCATTCGATTCGTTCTTCATCAATGTCACTTGGAATGGTACAATCCGCACCGATGACCAAGCCTGTGGTTCCTGTCTCTGCGATGATGCGTTTGGTTTCTGCTTGGATGGTAGCCTTGTCTCCTGTATAGAGAAGACCAGTTTTGCCATTTTCAAAGCCGCCGAGAACCGTGCGTCCACCGAAGATTTCTCGTCCTTCTGCTAGGCTGATGCCTTCTGGTCCGACTGCCCAGTTGATGACTGGAGCTGGGTAGTCTGTAAAGAGATGGATATCATTGCGAGCTCCTTCGTAGCCACAGATATGAAGAATATTTACGCCACCAGCTTCCTTGGCTGCCTCTAAGACATGGAGTTCACTCGGTGCGATGACTTGTTTGTAAACTTCCTGACTGACACGCGCATCTTGGATACTTTGAACACTGAGGTAGATCCCGTCTGCTCCAGCTTCTTTGATGATTCGTTTGCTCAAACTGGCGATATCTTGGCCAATGGTATCCAATACTTTTTTAAGAGTGGCTGCATCTTGATCGATAAAGTTGGCGATCAAGTCATCTCCACCTGACACTTCTCCGACCAACCATTTGAAGTAGGTCACTGGAGCAAAGATGTTGTAGATTGCTACAATGTCCTCTTCAAAACCAGCGCGAATTTTTTTGACCAATTCTACCTGCTCTGTGATCCATGGATGATCTGCTCCAAGGGGTTCAATCCCTGCTAAATCCGAGATGTTTTCAAGGCCCTTGTAAATAGCTGGGTTTGGATAAGAAAAGTAGCCATCACTCATGAGTTTGACAAAGTCTGGTTTGACCTTGTGTAGGAAGTTTTTATGACCATTGAGGTTTTTTTCAATAATTTCAGGATTGGAAAAACCTTTCAACCATTCTTCTTCCCTTGTAAAGTGATGCCAAAAGCCAACTGGCACACGGTCAACCGCTTCCCCTCTGAAAGCTTTTAAAACTAATTCTCTTTTTGTGGACATGTTCTTACCTCGTTCTATTCTTTTCTTGCTAGTTATCTTAACACTTGGACTTTTATTTGACTAATATATATTTTTTATCAAGCCCTTCATCTTTTTTTATCACTGATCTTCTAGGAGCAGGACTCCTGCTAGATCAGACGGGCGAATGAGGGAGAGACTATGAGCTGGAATTTTCTCCAGTCTTTCCACATCCGGATCCGTTTTGCTTTCCTCTTGACTGCTAGCGGCAGCAACTTTTGCGAGTCCTAGGACTAGGAATAAAGCTACCAGCATCAGACACCAAATATTGATTTTTTTCATCTCCCTCTCCTTTCTCTTTTATAAGACAGCTGCTTGGCGCACCCAATCAAGACGTTCCAATTGGAAATCGTCTGGCACGGTGCAGTCTGCTCCAAGGATCAAACCGCGACTTCCAGCTTCTGCCACCAAGCGACGGGTTTCTTGCTCGATAGTTGCTCGTTCCCCTTGGTAGAGCAAGCCTTTCTTACCATTGACAAAGCCACCCAAGACGGCGCGATTGCCAAAGAGCTTGCGCCCCTCTGCTAAGCTGATCCCTTCATGATGGGTCGCCCAGTTGATAACCTGAGCTGGATAATCCTTGAAGAGTTCCACTTCATTGCTAGCTCCTTCAAAGCCACAGATATGAAGGATATTGATGCCACCCGCTTCATTGGCCGCTTCTAGGACAGCGATACTGCTCGGTTCAATAATCTTGCGGTATTCTTCATCTGTCACGCGCTCATCTTGGATCTGCTGAGTTGAGAAGTAAATCCCTTCAACACCTGCTTCTTGGATCAAGCGGTGACTAAGAATAGCGATATCGCCTGCAATGACATCAAGGACATGGGCCAAGGTTTCGGGGTCCTCCTTGATAAAGTCCGCAATCACTTGATCCCCGCGAGAATGATCTGTCCGAAACCAGCGTTTCAAATAAGAAATGGGCGAGAAGATGTTGTAGAAAGAAGCAATCTCCTCATGAAAATGAGAACGAATTTCCTTGACCACTTCAATTTGTTTTTCAATCCAAGGATGATGCTCCCCGATGGGCTGAATATCCTTCAATTCTTGGATTGATGTGATCTCTCTCGAATAAAGAGCACTCGGATAACGGAAGAAGCCATCGCTCATAATCTTGACAAAATCAGGTGAAATTTCTTCAACATAGTGTTGGTGTCCTTTGATACTTTTTTCAAGTACGGCCGGATTGTCTAGACCCAATTCTTTTTCTTCTTGGGTCACATAATGGAGCCAAAATCCTACAGGAATTCGCTCTACTGCTTCGCCTCGAATGGCACGAAGAACCAATTCTTTTTTACTCATACCGTGAAACCTCCTCAATCTCTTCTCCAAAAGGAAGACTGATTGCTGCCCTTCTGAAATTTGTAACCATGATATCACCTCGAAAAGTAGCTGACTAATATATTTTCCCTATCAAGGCCTTAAAATTTCTTTATTGAGGTAGGTATCAAAAAAAGCGCAAGCCCTTGAAAATAAAGCCTTGCGCGCATTCTGATCTATTATTTTATTTTTGAAGAAAGGAACCTACTTTGAAAATTACTTGACCCCGTTATAAGAATCAACTATACCCCTCCTTTTCATTCTCCTAAAATATGGTATACTAAAGAAAAAGGAGGTGCCTATGTCTTCCATTCGTTTAATTGTCAGTGATATTGACGGAACCATTCTGGACCAGCAGCATCAGGTCGATCCCGACCTCATCGAACTCATCCCCCAGCTCCAAGAAAAAAAGATTCCTTTTATCTTGGCATCGGCTCGTTCTCCTATCGGGATTGCTCCTATCGCAAGAAGCTTGGGCGTCCATCAGGAACCTATCGCTTGCTACAATGGGGCTCTCATCGTCAAGGGAGAAGAGATTTTATTTGAACACAGCCTGGACAAAGATGAGATCCGCACCTTCCTCCATCATGTGGAAGAACTAGATCCCAGCATTTCAATTAATTGTTATAGCGGGGCAGTCTGGTTCAACTCCAGAGAGGACCAGTGGACCCAAGTTGAGGCTTCGATTACTGGTGAGACGCCACAGATGCAGCCACTTTCTCAGACTCTCTCTGACGATGCTCTCCATCTACACAAATTACTCTTGATCGGCGAGACTCAGAACATTCAAGAACTCTATCAGAAGCTGGATCCACAAGAATTTCCGCAGACTGCCTTTTACCTTTCAAAAGAAAACTACCTAGAAGTCACTGCCAAGTCCGTCTCAAAAAGAGATGCTGTCCTTGAACTGGCTGCTTATTACCAGGTCCCTTTGGAACAGGTCATGACCATCGGAGATCACTTCAATGACCTCCCTATGATTCGTCTGGCTGGACTTGGAGTTGCCATGGGAAATGCTCCTGAAGCCGTCCAAAAGGAAGCTCAAGTTGTCACTACCAGCAACCAGGAACACGGTGTAGCGCAAGCTATCCAAGAGTATGTCTTACCGCCATCAAACAAATAGCCCATGGAGCTCCTGCTTTCATGGGTTTTCTAACCCCTTCTTACTCACTGTTTTTTAACCCAGCCTCTGATAAAAGAAAAAGAAGCTAGGACTTGATCCTATCTTCTTTTCATTTTTATTCTACTGTTACGGACTTAGCAAGGTTCCGTGGTTTATCCACGTCGAGTCCACGGTGAAGGGTTGCAAAGTAAGCGATCAATTGGGTTGGTACCACCATTGAGATTGGTGAGAGGTAAGGGTGGACCGTTGTAAGAACGATATCGTCTGTATCTTTGGCAACATTTTCTTCTGCGATGGTGAGGACCTTAGCTCCACGAGCTGCCACTTCTTGGATATTTCCACGAGTGTGGTTGGCAAGAACTGGGTCTGACAAGAGGGCCAAAACAGGTGTTCCATCCTCAATCAAGGCAATGGTTCCGTGCTTGAGCTCTCCAGCCGCAAAACCTTCACATTGGATGTAAGAAATCTCTTTGAGCTTGAGACTGGCTTCCATGGCTACATAGTAATCTTGACCACGTCCGATGTAAAAGGCGTTGCGTGTTGTTTCAAGAAGATCACGAACCTTAGTTTCAATCAGTTCTTTCTCTGAAAGGGTTGATTCGATAGACTGAGCCACGATAGACAACTCGTGAACCAGGTCAAAAGCTTTGGCTTTTTCATTGCCATTTGCTTCACCAACCGCTTTTGCAAGGAAGGCAAGGGCTGCGATTTGGGCTGTATAAGCCTTAGTTGATGCTACGGCAATTTCAGGACCTGCATGAAGCAACATAGTATGGTTAGCTTCACGTGACAGAGTTGATCCTGGCACATTTGTCACTGTCAAGCTTGGAATCCCCATTTCATTGGCCTTAACCAAAACTTGACGGCTATCAGCTGTTTCACCAGATTGGCTGATAAAGATGAAAAGTGGTTTCTGGCTGAGAAGTGGCATCCCATAACCCCACTCAGAGGAGATGCCCAGTTCAACTGGTGTATCTGTCAATTCTTCCAACATCTTCTTAGAAGCAAATCCTGCATGGTAAGAAGTTCCAGCAGCAAGGATGTAAATGCGGTCAGCGTCTTGAACAGCCTTGATGATGGCTGGGTCTACCACTACTTGACCAGCCTCATCTGTGTAAGCTTGGATGAGCTTACGCATCACCGTTGGTTGCTCATCGATTTCCTTGAGCATGTAGTAAGGATAAGTTCCCTTACCGATATCAGACAAGTCAAGCTCAGCAGTGTAGCTAGCACGCTCACGACTGTTGCCATCATAGTCTTGCACTTCGACGCTATCAGCCTTGACAATTACCAACTCTTGATCATGGATTTCCATGTATTGGTTGGTTTCACGAATCATAGCCATGGCATCTGAACAGACCATGTTGTATCCATCCCCAAGACCAATCAAAAGTGGTGATTTGTTTTTGGCCACGTAGATAACATCTGGATTTTCAGAGTCAACCAAAGCAAAGGCATAAGAACCACGGATGATGTGAAGGGCTTTTTTGAAGGCTTCAAGTACTGACAAGCCGTCTTCTTCCGCAAATTTTCCAATCAAGTGAACAGCGATTTCTGTATCTGTTTGTCCCTTGAAGTGGTGACCTGCTAGATATTCTTCCTTGATTTCAAGGTAGTTTTCAATCACACCGTTGTGCACCAAGACAAATCGTCCTGTCTCAGAGCGGTGCGGGTGAGCATTGTCTTCTGTTGGTTTTCCGTGAGTCGCCCAACGAGTATGTCCGATACCAGTTGTTCCCTCAACACCAGCCGTTTTAGCAGACAATTCCGCAATACGACCAACCGCTTTCACCAAATGGTTTTCAGCACCACCTAGGACAAAAATCCCCGCAGAATCATAACCACGGTATTCGAGCTTTTCAAGCCCTTGAATCAAAATATCCGTTGCATTTGTATTTCCAACAACACCAACAATTCCACACATAGTATATACGACACAGACAAGCTGTGCTTTCTCCTTCTATAAAAATGAAAGAAAATAGGTATCCGTACTTGAGTTCCCTTATTTTCTTAGCCAATTTATAAAATTGGTCTAGTCTGATTCGATAGAAAAATTATCAGCGGAGTCAGTATACAATGCTTTTTTCTGTTTGTCAACCTTCAAAATATCAAAAATTGGTCTAGTTAAGAAAGGATTAAGAAAAACCTACCAACTTTTTTAGTGATAGGTTAGGATGATTGGCTTATTTTTAGATCGTCATTGATGCCAACTGATCTAAATGCCTATCGAGTAATTGTATAAGTTTCACTTCATTTTTTGATCTTTTTAATCATCAAATCAACTCCCAGCAAAACAACTATAATAATGAAAATATAGGCAAACATGGACTGACTCGATAGATGTTCCCCACTCGCATTCTTCAAGATAATCCCATAAGATTCTTTGTAGTTCGTAATTACTGTAGACGGTGCATGATCAAAGACTTTACTAATTGCATCTTTCATTAAAATCTGTTTCTAGAGCGCATTTACCTGTGTAAGAGGGAACCAGGTCATGACCTGTTGCAAGCTTCCTCCTACAGAACCAATAGAAAGATAAACACCTGAAATGAATCCGATAAAAGTTCCAACTATTGTACTCAAAGTTGTAAATGCTGAACTGGTTCGAATAAAAGTTAGGATTGGCAGAATAATAGTTGCAGACAACATCGTTCCCATTGTGACAACTCCTAAAATAGATAAGTAGTCCATCATAGAATAGTCAAGAAGAGCACTAAAACCATTAAACATACCAATTGCAAAGATACAAGAGAACAGAGTCATAATAATCCCAAATAATATCGCAAAGATCGCATACGATAGTTCAATTTTAAATTTAGACACTGGGCTGACTTTAAAGTCCTCACTCAACTTCTTTTCTCTATCCGAAACCATCACTCCAAATGCACCAAGAGTACTGGTCATTGAAATAATGGTCGTTAAACCTGAGATTAACCAATAATTGACCATCTGAATGGTGTCCGTAGAGGCGGTATCACTATTCAAAGCCTCCTTGATGGCATCAATCTGAATTTGTCCTAAAAAGACTTGATAAACCAAGATTAAGATGATGACCGATAAGAAGGACATAAAGAAAGCTAAGCGATCTCTTGTATAGACTTTCCGATTTCTAGAGATTAATTCAAGCATTCCCTTCTCCTCCTTTAGATCTTAGTAAGTTCAAATAAGTCGCTTCTAAATTTGAATATTCTACATTAAATGTTTCAATAATTGATTTTTCCTTGATTTTTCTGCAAATAATTTCCATCATCTCTTCAACGGAAACATCCTTACATACGACTTCTGCCTCAGAAAGGACTCTGACACTTATTTAGCAAACTTTAGAGACAGATAACGATTTTGACTGATTTACCAGGTTTTTAAACGTAAGATTCAGGTTAGTGGTTGAATGCTGTTTAATAAAAATTGGCAATATCTCCTGAATAGTACAAAGTTACCCTTCGATTAAAGACATTTAAGACATCACAAGCGACCATCTCTTCTAAATAGTGTGTAATTAGAACGACTGTCATATTATCTTTCTTATTCAACTGATTAATCGCTTCCCATAAATCATGACGAGATTGTGGATCTAAACCAGTTGTTGGCTCATCTAATAACAGCAAAGACGGTTGTGGCAATAACGCTCGGGCAATATCTACTTTTCGTTTTTGTCCTCCTGATAAGCTGCCATAGCTTTTCTTTTTAAGAGTAGCTACATCCAAATAGGATTGCAGATCTTTAATACGCTTTTGTACTTGTGATTTTGATAATCCATACAAGGCTCCTCGAGAAATCAGGTTTTCCTCTACCGTTAAATGATCATCTAGACGATTGCTTTGAAATACAATACCGATATGTCGATAAAAATCTTTCGTTGACAAGGATTTTCCATCTACTTCCCAAAAAATCTCTCCTGAACTTGGCTTGAAATTCTGAATCAACAAATTAAAAAGCGTTGTTTTTCCAGCTCCATTTGGTCCAAGAAGTCCATAAAATTTACCTTCCTCAAGAACTAAATCAATTCCTTTCAAAGCCTCAAAGGAACCATAGCTTTTCTTTACATTGTGTAATCTAATTTCCATTTTCTGACACCAAGATCCTTTCTTCTTTCCTTGTACTGTCAGTATATCCAATTTCTATCCTCTAACGTGAGGACATTCATGTCCAGTCTAAGCATCTTTTTCACCAAAAAACACCTGTGAATCTTCACAGATGTTCGAGAATGGAGACAAACTATTGTTTTACATAAAACAGTTAGATGATTATCAAAAAATGACTTTTATTTTTTAGTTATTTAAGAAGATCAAAAACTTTCCGCTGTGAGAAAAATGCCTGAAACGTAATTGTTTCAGGCATTCGGAATTATTGAGACCTTAGGCTCAATAATTAGTCATGGAACTTTGAAAAAGTTCGCTGATGTCCGTACTCACCTAAGGAAAGTTTTTCAGAAGACTTTATCTTCAATCTGAAACACCTGTGAATCTTCACAGGTGTTCAATGTTTATTTTATATTTTTCAAGAACAACAGACGAAAGGAAAAATGCTCCTCTATACCTCAGTGTAGTTTAGACCTTTTTTTGCAAGGTCCTCTTTCCATTCTTCTTGCATGTTTCTCTTCACTAGATCCTCAGATAATAAGTCAGCCATTAAGCATACTTTTTGATAATCATCTTTTGCTTTTTCTAAGTCATCCTCTATAAATAAAGCAACTTTCCAATTTAATGCATAAACAAAAATATTATCCTGAAAATCATGTCTCTTTGTCATAATATCATTTAAAGCTTTAACAATGTCTGGCAACCTCTCGTATATCCCATAATGGGCTAACACGCCTGCAGCTGAGATAAGAGTGTTTTGTAGCATTTCCAATTCTGATAAGGGGAAATAATCTATCGCAAGTAGGATTTTCTCTACTAAGTGTATAAATTCATCTTGATCAAAGGCCCCCAAAGCCAAAGAAAGCAAGCGCAATTTGATAATCTCCACATCGTTGAGACTTAACTCTTTTTTCTTCATGGCTTGCTCTAGATACTCATCTAATAAACCTTGATCAAAAGAAGGATTTTTGGATCCAATCATATCAACCGTGGCTTGGGCGACCTGGACAGACAGTTTTTCTTCCTCTGGCAGGTTATCAAAATAGTTTTCGTAAATATCCTCAATAATTTCTTCATGCCGATGAAGACGATCTTGATCTCCATAATGGTATAACGTCCGTAGTTGATATTTCAGGTTCATATATTCTGCAGGTAATTCCAAACTAGTTTGATTCGTTAACGTATCTAGGGAAACACCTAGTTGATCAGCGATATACTTCGCTGTTGCAATCGTTGGCAAAGACTGCCCCTTTTCAATTCGCTGGAGTTGGCGCGTCGTTAATAGGTCCTCAATACCACAGATTGCTTGTCTACTTAATCCCTTTACTTTCACGTAGAGTTTGTACTTTTTTCCTAATTCTGTTTTTAAAAATCCATCATACAATCTCCTTTTTCTTCTGGTTTTATTATAGCACATATTGAAAGTTGAAGGGTTTTTGAACCTTTTCCAGCACTAAATGAAAAAAATCGGAAATGAAGAATGCCATCAGAAACATCTGCATCTGATGGAGTTCCACACTTCCGAAAAATAAAACTAGTCAGTCATTTACTGAAATGAACGAGCCTATCGTACTTAGATAACAGAATCCTCAAAAAAACTTATTCTTCAAATCCATTCTGCTGGCTCAACTCACGGAACCAATGGCCCGGAATTTTTTCAGGCGTCTTTCTTGAGTGGCTAGGTCTAATTCGACAAGGCCGTAGCGGTTCTTTATAGCCATTGAGCCAAGACCAGCAGTCAATAAAGGTCCACATGAGGTAGCCCTTACAATTGGCCCCTTCTTGAATAGCTCGGTGCAACTCACGCAGGTGGCCTTTGACGAAGTCAATCCGGTAGTCATCTTGGATTTCCCCGTTTTGACGGAATTTTTCTTCCCCTTCAACTCCCATTCCATTCTCTGTTAGGAGCCACTCGATGTTGCCGTAATTTTCTTTGATATTTTGAGCGATGTCATACAAGCCTTGCTCATAGATTTCCCAACCTCTATGTGGGTTGATCTTTCTTCCTGGCATGACATAGGGTTCGTAGAACTGCTCGACCAGCATAGGAGACTCTGGGTTTGGCGCATATCGAGGCGCAGAGACCCGCATGGGTTGGTAATAGTTGACTCCTAAGAAGTCGACGGTATGTTCTTTGATCAGCTCTAAGTCATTTGGATCCACCTCTGGCAAGAGAGCACGCTCCCGCAAAATCTCTACCAACTCTGGTGGGTAAGTCCCAAGAACAGACGGATCGAGGAAGGATTTAGCTTGGAAGAGTTCAGCGATTCGTGCCGCCTTGACATCTGCTGGATGCTGACTCCGCGGATAGGCTGGCGTCAAGTTCAAGACCACTCCAATTCGATAGTTTGGATCCACCTCATGACAGACCTGAACAGCAAGGCTACTTGCCAACTGGGTATGGTAGGCAACTTTAACTGCTGCGGCCGCATCTACCTTATGTGGGTAATGGGCATCATAAAAGTAACCAAACTCTACAGGAACAATGGGTTCGTTAAAGGTGATCCACTGATCAACCAAGTCCCCATAGGTTTCAAAGCAGAAACGAGCATAGTCGCGATAGGCGTAGACCGTCTCCTTATTTTCCCAGCCATCTCCTTGTTCTTGCAAGGCAAAAGGAAGGTCAAAGTGATAAAGATTGACCATCAAATGAATGCCTTTGGACTTGATGCGTTCAAATACTTGACGGTAAAAAGCCACTCCTACTGGATTGACTTCTCCACATCCTTTAGGGAAAATCCGAGACCATTGGATAGAAGTCCGAAAGGCAGTATGCCCGGTCTCGACTAGAAGCTCAATGTCTTCTTCCCAATATTCATAAAAGGTAGAAGTTAAGCCGGGTCCTTCTTGGAAGCGAAAGCGATGAGGCTCTACCTGGTACCAGTAGTCCCAGAGGTTGTCCCCCTTACCATCTCCGGCAAAGCGCCCTTCTGTTTGTGGACCAGATGTCGAAGTCCCCCATAAAAAATCTTTTGGAAAGTTGATCATGTGTTTATCCTCTCTCATTGTCTTCCTCTCTATTATACTCCCTTTCAGCCCTCTTCCTAGAGACTATTTTCAGTCATTTTTACGCAGATTATAGAAAAAACACGCTAGCTATCAGAAGACCCGATTTCTAACGTGTTTTGTTTCCATTATAGTTGATTAACGACATAATCAAAGAGAGCCTTGTCTCCCTCGCTTATCTGATAACGCAGTTCTGGATGCCACTGAACCCCGAGAAAGGCTGTCCCGTGGGATGATTGCACCGCTTCGATGATCTGATCTTCAGGACTAACAGCAATCACTTCTAGATGAGGAGCTAGATCCTTGATCGCTTGATGGTGGTAGGAGTTGATCTGACCAACTTCTCCGAATAAGTCTCGCAAAACGGTCCCTTCAACTGTTTCGATTGAATGACTAGTTTCGCTGGCAGGATTTTCCTGCCAGTGATGGTCGATATCTTGGTAAAGTGTCCCGCCCATGGCTACATTGTAGAGCTGCATGCCTCGGCAAACCGTAAAGATAGGCTTCTTAGCAGCTACTGCCTCCTTAATCAAGGCCAATTCAAAAAGGTCGCGCTCAAGCAAGTAATCGTCACTGACAATCTCTTTCTCTGCCCCATAAAACTGAGGAGAAACATGCTGACCACCTGTGATGATCAACTTGTCAATCAAGGAAATATAGTGACCAGCCGTTGCTGGGTCTCCAATCGGAAGGATCAGAGGGATACCCCCCGCTTCTTGAACCCCTTGGACAAAGCCTGTCGGTGTGTAACTGAGGTACATTCCTTCCTCTTCACGGAAAGGGCGTTGGTTGCCCGTTATCCCAATCACTGGTTTCTTCATCGCTCATTCTCCAATCTCTTCATAGCTAATATAGTTTCTTATTTTATCACACTCCAAAGGTGACTTTCAACTTTTTTCATGATTTTGAAAATAATAAGAGATTTTCTAGAATTTTTACGAATAATACAGGTGAAGAAACAATTTTCTTCAAAGAAAGGAGAAGATAGATGAACACAATTTCTATTCATTCTGATGACATACTATCAGATCATGAACTAGCCTCTATTCAAGGTGGATTTATCCCAGCTGTCATTGCAGGGGTAGCTACATGGAAAATTGCTGCAACTGCTGTCAGTAGTATCGGACTCGTTTTTGCTGCAGGAGCAGGACTAGGATATCTAGCTAATCGTCCATAGGTAAGAACGATGAAAAAAAGACGCCTATTCCATATCATCACGATATCTACTTTACTTTTTTCTAGAATCTTTTTAGCAGTTCTACAAATCTTACACGACCTTCACTATCTCACACTCCCATTTGAAACTTATGGAGTGAGTGATTTACTTTCTGGGATTCTTGTTATTTGGATCCTCATCATTGCATATCGGGGAATCAGAAAGGAGAAAAGCAATGAACAATTTACAACTTTTAACAACTGAAGAATTAGAAAACACCAAGGGCGGTGTTGGCCTAGCTGAAATCGTTGCGATTTCAGGAGTTGCGAACTTTTTTGTATCCGTCTTTAATGCGGGATATAAATTCGGAGCTGACTTAGCCCGACGTCATTAATATAGAAAAACAGTTGAAAAAATTTCAACTGTTTTTTATTGGTTATTTTACAACGATATTAACGAGTTTAGTTGGCTCAAACAGTTTGGGAAACTGTTTGAGGTTGCAAATAAGCAAATAAATTGGTTATTTTACAACAATATTAACCAATTTAGTTGGCTTCAATAGTCCAGTGGACTATTGAAGGTGGCAAATAGGGCTAATAAACTCGTTATTTAACGACGATGTTAACGAGTTTATTAGGGACACTAATCACTTTCACAATTTCTTTGCCGTCGATCTCGGCCTTGACTTTTTCGTCAGCTAGAGCGACTTCTTGTAATTCTTCGCGTGACAGGTCTTTTTGCGACCATGAGTTTTAGCACGGACTTTACCTTTGATTTGAACGACGATTTCGATTTCGTCTTCAACCAATTTACTTTTCGTCCCATGTTGGCCAAGCTACATAAGAGATAGACTCACCGGTTGCTGCCACTGTTTGCCAGAGTTCTTCTGCCAAGTGAGGGGCAAATGGGGCAATCAATTGGATAAAGCCTTTAGCGTAATCCACATAGAGTTTGTCTTCCTTGTTGGCCGCATTGACAAAGACCATGAGTTGAGCAATGGCTGTATTGAATTTCATCGACTCGATTTGCTCTGTGACAACTTTAACGGTTTCGTTATAAACCTTGTCAAGAGCACCATTGTTGTCCGCAACGATTTCCTTTACTTGTGATCAAACGGTACACACGATCGAGGAATTTACGGCTTCCTTCCAAGCCTTCTTCAGACCAAGCGATGGAAGCATCAAGTGGTCCCCATGAACATTTCATAGACACGAAGGGTATCCGCACCATATTGTTCCACCACATCATCTGGATTGACAACGTTCTTGAGGGATTTAGACATCTTGGCTGGTGCTTGCTCCAACTCTTCTCCTGTTTCCACATGGAAGAAGGAACCATCACGTTTTTCAACCTTATCAGTCGCCACAAGAGCTCCACGGTGGTCACGGTAGCTTGTTCCCAAAATCATTCCTTGGTTAAAGAGTTTTTGGAATGGCTCTTTGGTTGGAACAACACCGATATCATAGAGGAATTTATGCCAGAAACGAGCGTAAAGCAAGTGAAGCACGGCGTGTTCTGCACCACCCACATAGATATCGACTGGCAACCATTGTTTGAGGAGATCCTCGTCAGCCAATTTCTCAGTGTTGTGTGGATCGATATAGCGGAGGTAGTACCAGCTTGAACCTGCCCATTGTGGCATCGTATTCGTCTCACGACGACCTTTGACACCATCCTCACGAGTCACTTCAAGCCAGTCTGTCAAGTTAGCCAATGGGCTTTCACCAGTACCTGAAGGGCGGATGTCCTTGGTTACTGGCAAGACAAGTGGGAGTTCACTTTCTGGAACAGCTGTTGAAGTTCCATCTTCCCAATGAATGATTGGAATTGGTTCACCCCAATAACGTTGACGGCTAAAGAGCCAGTCGCGGAGACGGTAGGTAACCTTTTCTTGACCAAAGCCTTTTTCTTCTAGCCAAGACACGATTTTAGAAATCGCTTCTTCTTTGTTGAGACCGTTCAAGAAGTCAGAGTTGACGTGAAGGCCATCCTCTGTGTAAGCAGCTTCTGCTACGTTTCCACCTTCCAAGACTTCTACGATTGGAAGGCCGAATTGTTTAGCAAATTCCCAGTCACGTTGGTCATGAGCAGGTACAGCCATAACAGCACCTGTTCCATAGCTAGACAGAACGTAGTCGGCAATCCAGATTGGAATTTCTTTGCCGTTTACAGGGTTGATAGCATAAGCACCGGTCCAAACCCCTGTTTTTTCCTTGGCAAGGTCTGTACGAGCCAAGTCTGATTTAAGGCTAGCTTGGTGTTTGTAGTCAGCCACAGCCTCAGCTTGTTCAGGTGTCGTGATGGCATCTACTAGTTCATGTTCAGGCGCCAAAACAGTGAAGGTTGCACCAAAAAGAGTATCTGGACGAGTCGTAAAGACGGTGAATTCCTTGTCTGTCCCTTTTACTTTGAAAGTTACGTTAGCACCAGTTGATTTCCCAATCCAGTTGCGTTGCATGTCCTTGATAGACTCTGGCCAGTCAAGGTCATCCAAGTCATTCAGCAAGCGCTCAGCATAGGCAGTGATTTTAAGCATCCATTGGCGCATTGGTTTACGGACAACTGGATAGCCCCCACGCTCAGAGGTTCCATCTGGAAGAACTTCTTCGTTGGCGATAGCTGTTCCTAGTTCCTCAACCCAGTTTACTGGCACTTCCGCTTCATAGGCCAAACCTTTTTCGTAAAGCTTAGTGAAGATCCATTGCGTCCACTTGTAGTAGTTTGGATCTGTCGTATTGACTTCACGATCCCAGTCGTAAGAGAAGCCAAGCGCATTGATTTGACGTTTGAAGTTAGCAATGTTTTCTGCTGTGAATTCCGCTGGGTCATTTCCTGTATCCATAGCATATTGCTCTGCAGGCAAACCAAAGGCATCCCATCCCATTGGGTGAAGGACGTTGTAACCTTGCGCACGTTTGAAACGGCTAAGGATATCTGTTGCCGTATAACCTTCTGGGTGTCCTACGTGAAGACCCGCTCCAGATGGGTAAGGGAACATGTCCAATGCATAAAACTTAGGTTTTGAGGCATCTGTTCCTGTCTTAAAGGTGTGATGGTCAGCCCAGTATTTTTGCCACTTAGGCTCGATTTCTTTATGATTGTAAAAACTCATGCTGTCTCTCCAATTTTCGTGATGCTCCTATTATACCATTTTTAAGGGATTTTTAAAGGTTCTATCCATCAAAAAGAGGCTGGGACAAAAGTCCTAGCCTCTCAATTGTCTTTGGATTATCGAGCAAGACGCAGTGGTTGAGTGGGCTCTACTACGCTGATTTCATCAGCTTTTACAGCCCTACTCAACTGTGCGGAGGTGGGACGACGAAATCGAATTCTAACGAATTACCGATTTCTGTCCCATTCTCTTCCCTGTTCAATAGACAATTGCTCTTAAATTCCTAGTCTTCTACGTGACTTTCTAGTTCTTTTTGAGCTTTCTTATTGGATTCTTCTTTTTCTTTCTTCCATTGTTCACGCGCTTCATCGTACTCTTTGGCTGTCAAGACTTTGTCTTGCAATTCCAAGTACTTGTAGTTGAAGGATTGACCCTTGTGTCCTGTCCAAGCAAAGGCAGCTGAGTATGGAACTGTCTTACGCACACCTGGAGAGGCACCATCTGAATGAATCGGGATCAAGAGGGCACTATCTGTCAACCAAGCCTGAGCCTTAGCATATTTTTCATAGCGGGCATTGACATCTTTGGTTTCATTGTGCGCATCTTCGATCAATTGATCATATTCATCAAAACCAGCTTCTTTGGCTGCGGCATTATTGGTACCCGCATCAAATCCAAAGTAGGCATTGGCATTTTCACCCGTCTTAGAGTTTGTGATATCTAGGTAAGAAGATGGATCGGTATAGTCTGGTCCCCAACCCAAGTTATTGTTCAAATCCCAGTCTTGTTGAGAAGCATTTTCAGCAAAGTAGGTCACTCGTTGAAGATCATCCTCAGAAACCATTTTTAGGTCGATAACAACATTTTCTGACCCTAGGGTTGATTCAATCGATTGTTTAAAAGATTGGGCCTGTTTAACGCCTACAGTATAAGTTGATGCTACTGGAAGATCCAAATGAATTGGGAATTCAACTCCTTGACTTTGAAGTACTGTTTTAGCCTTAGCAAATTCTTCTTTTGCCTTATTTGGATTATAAAGAGTATCTTTTCCATCTGTAACAGATACTCCTTGCCATTCTTCCCCATGTTCTCCTAGATATTTTTCTACCGAGTTACCAAATTCTTTTCCATCAATTTGAACAAAGCTAGGTGGAACAAAAGTATTTCGAATAACCTTATCGGCAGATGCCTCACCATTAGCTTGAGCTACATATGCCTGACGATTAAATGCAAACAAGACTGCTTGACGGAAGTCCTTATTCAAGATTGCTTTCTTGGTTGAGCTCTTTTGAGCATCTGTCGTCTTCGTCGTAATCTCATAAGCTTGACGGTCAATATTGAAGGACAAGTTATAAGTAGAAGATCCTTGGTCACTAAAGACGATGTCATCTTTGTGTTTCTTCTCTACACTCTTATAGTTGGAACCATTCGGAAAGACACGGGCAACCGTAAAGTCTCCGTTATCAAAGCCACGAATCAAAGATTCTGAATCTTGTCCATCATAATAGGTTAGCTTGACCTTAGAAATTTACATTATCAGCATCCCAATAAGAGGGATTTTTTTCAAGGGTCACAACAGATTTAGATGTGATGGATTTAATCAAGTATGGGCCACAATAAAGAATACTAGAAGGGTTAGTGCCTTGACCGTAGTCATCCCCTTTAGAATCTAAGAATTCTTTATTAACTGGCATCAAAATGCCCATGGTGGTTTTAGAATTCCAGAAACTTTCAGGCTGATTCAACGTATACTCAACGGTATAATCATCAATAGCCTTGACTCCAACAGTAGAGAAATCTTTGGATTTTCCAGATACATAATCATCCAATCCTTTCACTGACTTCTGGACCAAGTAAAGAGCTTGAGACTTTTTATCCGCCGCATGCTGAAGCCCCGTCACAAAGTCTTGAGCCTTAACTTCTCCGAATTCTTCCCCCTCAGCGGTTACCCATTTAACCCCTTTACGGAGCTTATAAGTGTATGTCAAACCATCCTTTGAGACAGACCAATCCTTAGCAAGAGATGAAATTAAGTTCCCATACTGATCCACTTCTAATAAGCCATCTTCAGCATTTCCTGTAAATTCTGAAGTTGATTGCTTATTGGACAGAGAATAATCTAATGTATCTGGATCAGTAGTGTAAACATAGCTAAAAACTTTTTCACCCGAACTTGAAGATTTCCCTCCTTGTGAGCAGGCTACCAGTGCGCTTACAGACAAAAGTAGAGCGCCGGTGGCTAAGAGTAGCTTCCCTTTTTTCATATGGATCACCTCTGTATAAAATGTTATTCTTCATATTAAATTATAGCACTTTGTGGAAAAATGTAAACGTTTAACTGTATAATATTTCAAAAGTTAAGAAAAATAGTGGTTTTGATTCCATACAAAAAGAGGCTGGGACAAAAGTCCTAGCCACTCAATTATTTGGATTGTCGAGCAAGACGCAGTGGTTGAGTGGGCTCTACTACGCTGATTTCATCAGCTTTTACAGCCCTACTCAACTGTGCGGAGGTGGGACGACGAAATCGAATTCTAACGAATTACCGATTTCTGTCCCACTCTCTCTTTAATGATGAATAAAGCACTCTGACACTAGCTCCCCTTGCTTAAATCCCACTGACCAGGAGGGATAAGAGGGTAAGGAAGCTATTCCAAGAGGCATGCTGAAGGATGGCCCAGTAGATCGATTTGGTATAGCGCAGGACCGCACAAAATAGCAGGCCCGGCACCAAGTAGACGATAAAGCTTGGCAAATCCCAGCCATACTGCCAGACATGCGAGAGGCTGAACAAGGAAGCGGACACCAGCATATCCAGCTTATACTTCTGATAAGATTCCAACGCCGTCATGACCAAATCACGAAAGACTAGTTCCTCCACAATAGGAGCCAGCAAGCAGGCATAGACATAACGTATCAATACCAAGGCCCAGCCTGACAAACCACTAGATACTTCTGCAAGGGCTATGGAATTCTTAGTCGGTGGAAATACCTCTGCAGAAAACATATCCCATAAAAAGTGAGCAAGAAAAACAAGCACAAAAACCGCAAAATAAGACGCTTTAAAGGTAAATTTCCCGTACAAGTCCCAGCGACGACTCTTTACCAAGAGTGTAACGGCTAACCCCCCCAATCAATCCAATCAACAAGAGGAGCAAGCCATAATAAGAGTCATCCGATAGGTGGCCCACTAAATCCGTTGGGAGCCCCACGTTAAAAAGCGCAAAATTGATGCAGAGAATCCCTAGTGTCGCGAGTTGAAACGGTCTGTCTGTCTTTCTCATTGCATTCACCTTTCTATCTTACTTTCTTTTTCTACTAAATATTGGGGCAATTTGCTCCAGCCATCTAAAACCGCCACCTGAAGGTGACATTCCTTGATTTCCCCAACCCGGGTAAATTCCAGGGGTTCCCCAACCACCGCCACCATACGTTAGTTCAGGGCTTCTGATTGGAGTAATCACCCCCTCCTACTGTTTGTTCGAGTTCATTTGTCGTCAATTCTGTTTCTGTATAGATTTTCATTTTTTCTCCTATTCTTCCTATCTAGATTTCAAAACACCATGATCAAGATTGCTATCATGTCTTAAATACGAGCGAGCGGTGGTCGCTTCACAAAGCCAGGACGTCCAATCTCAATCTTATCTGACTGACCTGGAATCACATTTGGGCGAGAACCCCCACCTCCTACAATTTGTTCCAATTCTTTTTGACTACATTCTATCATTTCATTTCCTCCAATTTGTATTTGTAACGCTACCTCCTGAGTCTATCAAAAATCGGAGCATTTGCCTTTGATCCTTCTATATGGTTGCATTTTTCAGCTATGTGGGAGTGAAAAGCTATTCATTCAGAAGGATACACCTCCAAATTAAACGAAACGACCAACCATCAAAAAACCATCGCCAACAGACGATGGTTTCTGTATTTCTTTGATTAGCCTAAGGACTTGACATAAGCATCTACTGCTACAATGGCTTGGGCAATATCAGACGCTTGTACCTTGAATGGCATTTGATGGATAGTTTCTCCTTCAATGGTTGCTTGTTGGCCAACCTTGAGAAGATCTTCGTAGCTTGCATTTTCAAGATGCATTTCTTTCAGAGTCGTTGGCATGCCAATTTGTTGATAGAAACGAATGTATTTATTCAATTCTTCTTTAGGACGGTTTTCCAAGAACAATTGAACCAAGGTTCCATAAGCTACTTTTTCACCGTGAGTCAAATGGTGGATATCGCCAGTGAGGGCAGTAAAACCATTATGGATGGCATGAGCTTCTGCCAAGCCACCACTTTCAAATCCAATCCCACTGAGAAGGGTATTGGCTTCAATGATGTTTTCAAGAGCAGGCGTTACCACTTTGGCTTCACAAGCAGCCATGGCTTGAAGTCCGTCTGCAAATAAGATTTCTTCACAACGTTGCGCAATCGCGACACCAGCTAAAGTTTGGTGTTTGCCTAGCATGGTTTCCGTTGGCTTGCATCACCGCACGCGCTTCAACCCAAGTCGCTAAGCCATCTGCGATACCAGAAGCGAGCAAACGTTTTGGTGCTTGAGAGATGACTTTGCTATCCACCAAGACCAATTCTGGGTTTTTAGAATAGAAGATATAGCGAGCAAAGGCACCTTCATCCGTGTAGATAACTGACAAGGCTGAAACCGGAGCATCTGTAGAGGCAATGGTCGGAGCAATGACAACTGGTGATTTTAGAAGATCGGCAATGGCTTTTGCACTATCGATGGTCTTTCCTCCGCCAAGTCCGATGACTAAGTCACAGCCATTCTCTTCTGCCAGACTGACCACACGATTGATTTCATTGTCCGACGCTTCACCGTTGAAGAATACTGGCAAGACTGTAAAGCCATACCGAAGGAGATACTTTTCAAAACGTTCCCCTACGATATCATAGACCACTGAATCACAGAGTAAAACAGGATGACTCCCCAGTTCTAAAATTGGTTTTGCATTTTCAAATAAAGCATTTTCCCCTTGAATGTAACGAGATGGACTTGCAAAATTTCTCATACACTCCTCCTTTATCAAATTGTATTCTTATGATGAACGGCTGACCAATCTGCCTCGAAGTCATCTACTGCTTTTGCAATAGAAGGCATTCCAAAAGCTGCTTCAAAGACATCTGCCCCTGCCGTAATTGCTTGTGTTCCTTCTTTAAATGCTCGATTAACTTGAGCCACATTTTTAAAGGAAGCTGCTAGAATTTTGCTTGATGAATGATCACGCTCTATGGCACTCGCTAACTGAGAAATAACCTGAGCTGAATCAATGTTTAAGTTTTCCATACGATTGTAATAAGGTGCTAAATAGTCGGCTCCTGCCTCAATCGCTAACAGCCCTTGAAAAACAGTATAGATTGCTGTTGCAGTAATTTTGTAACCCTCTGCTTTTAACACTTTAATTGCAGCAAGTCCTTCAGGTGTTACTGGGACTTTAATATAGGTGTTTTCATCGCATTGTTCGCGAATTTTAGCCGCATCTTTCAAAATTCCTTCATAATCTTTTGCGACAACTTGAACATGGATGGAAGGAGAGCCTCCAATGATTTCTCGCACCTTATGGATACGATCAAAAAAATCAATGTTTCCTTCTTTTTTAGCAATTGTTGGGTTCGAAGTTACCCCAGCAAGGGGTAACACTCGTGCCCATTTTTTTATCTCATCTAAATTTAAAGTATCAAGCATAAATTCCATATACATACCTCTTTACTATAGAGTATGCTCTGTCCGTCCAATAATATCATCTTGTGTAGCTCTTGATAGTACATTGAAGAAAGCTGAGTAGCCTGCAACACGTACAATTAAGTCACGGTGTTTTTTTCCGGATGTTTTTTTGAGCATCTAACAACGTTTCTCTAGAAACCACATTGTATTGAATATGGTATCCGTGTAGACGATTAAAGAACGTACGGAGTAAAGCAATAAGTTTTAATTTATCTTCTTCTTTGGCTAAAGTTTGTGGGTTTACTTTTTGGTTCAGTAAAACACCACCAACAATTTCATCTGTTGGCAATTTAGAAACAGATTTTAGAACAGATGTTGGGCCATGTTGGTCCATATTGTGGGATGGAGAGCATCCTTCTGCTAGTGGAGTTCCAGCATTACGACCGTCCGGAGTAGCTAATGTTCCACGACCTTGTCCTACATTGGCTGAAATAGAAGATGTACCTGAGTAACGGATACCACCGATTGGCCCACGTCCATAGCGAGTATTTGGATATTTAGCAATTTCATCCACATAAATATCGTATGCTTCTCGAACTAAGCTGTCTGCATAGTCATCATCGTTTCCATACTTCGGTGCATCATGGATAAGCATCTCTTGGATTTCTTTTCCACGTTCGCCCTCGTAATCGGTTTCCAGAGCATGCCATAGCTCTTGTGGCGTTAAGCGTCCTTCTTCGAATACCAGTTTCTTGATTGCTGCAAGTGAATCGGATAAGTTTGCAATACCCACTTGTAAACCAGAAATATAATCGTAGACAGCTCCACCTTCTTTCAAGTGTTTTCCACGTCCAATACAGTCATCTGTCAAAGCTGAACAGAGGATATCTGGCACTTCTCTTTCAAGAGATAGGTCGATCGAGTTTTCTACGATCACACTCATGCGGGTTAAGTGACGCAAAGTCTTGTCCCAAGCAGTCTGCAATTCATCGAAGCTCTTCATATCTTTAAAATGGCCGAAGCTTGGTGCAAAGCGCTTGCCAGAAGCAGGATCGATTCCATCATTCATCGTGATGAGCAAAACTTTAGGGAAGTTCATATAACTCATACCTGTACAGCGATATCCCCATTTACCTGGAACAGCTGTTTCTACACAACCAATTGCACTGTAATCATAAGCATCTTCTTCAAGAACACCTTTTGAAATAAAGGATGGAATAATGATCTCATCATTATTGAAAGCAGGCATACCGAATCCGAGCTTCATAACTTCAATACATTCGTTCATGAAGCGGGCATCCAAACCAGCATGGTAACGAACAGTTAAGTTTGGTTGAGGAAGGTGAGTTTGAGCAACAGACTTCAACACTAAATAAGACAATGGGTTAACGGCATCTTTCTTATCACGCGTTTGACCACCAATCGTAACGTTTTGATATAGCGGACTACCTGCAGATGAGAAGGTATGTGCTTGACTACGTACTTTGTTAATTGTAATAGTCTTAATCCAAAGGTTGGTCAAGCGTTCAACAATACTCTCTTCAGTTTCCCGTCCACTTTCCAAATCAGCTTTAACGTATGGATACATATATTGGTCAAAACGGCCATATGAAAGTGAGTGTCCATTTGATTCAATCTGAAGAATACATTGGATAAACCAAACAGACTGAACAGCCTCTGCAAATGTACTTGCAGGCTCGTATGGAACTTTTGAGCAAATCTCTGCAATTTCAAGCAATTCCTTCTTACGTTCAGGAGTTGCTGTTTCAGCAAGTTGTTTAGCAAGTTCCACAAATCGTTGAGCATAGGTCTTAACAGCATCAACTACGATAAAGATAGAATCGTAAAAATGGTACTTATCAATGCTAGCTGGATCCGTTAGATCTAGTGCTGCTTTAGCTTGGCGAGCTCTTTCTTCAAAACCTTTCAAGCCATATTGCAATAATTTTTGATAATTGACTGCTAAGTGGGCATCTCCTGAATTCATCTTCCCTTCCATACCGAAGAATCCTGTTTCCATATAGACAGATACTTCTTCAGGTAGAAGAGCTCCAGCTCTTGCACGTAAGTTATTATTTTCCCAGAACGGTGCGATACTACGGAGCTGCTCTTTCGTTTCTTCCGTAATATAGAAGACGTCACCATCCCGCTTTTCAAAAAGATCCAATTCCTTCAGAACGAACTCTAAAGTATATTCTGGGAAGATCGGAGCATCTTTATTAGAGGATGCCTGATTTCCAGCAATCATGGATTCATCCTCAATATAGATTGTCATATTTTCAAGAATCTCTTTCAACATATAGGCACGTTTAAGAACATTTGGTTGTTCCTTATAACGATCATATGCCTTAGTTGCAAGAACGGCACGTTCAGCGTCGATATAAGGCTTCTTGTTTAAGACATCTTCACGATACTTATTCATGCGTTCAGTGAGGCTTCCAAAATATTCTGTTTTAATGCTTGTACTTGCTACTTCTACTTGTTTCATTTTTTTCAAAACCTTTCTTTTTGAAATTATTTTTGTTTTTCTTTTCGTAACTATAGTAGCATTAAATTTTACGAATTTCAATGAATTATGGATAATACCTATAAATTCTATTCTAGTCGCACATCTGTGCATTCCTAATAAACGCACTATTTTTCAGCTTGTAATTCGTTGTTATAGGCAAGATTATCTTGGAATTTGAAGAATGGGAAATATACGACAGTCGAGGTTGCAAGAACCAGCACTTGAACGAAACGCACCTTGCCAACCTCCAACCATAAATCCAGAAATAATGGCTGGTGTACTCCAAGGAAGGGTCACACCTGAGAATGGATGCATGAACCCAATAGCAATTGAAGTATAAACAATTATCGCTGCTAAAATTGGAACGATAATAAATGGAAGGAACATCACTGGGTTCATTACAATTGGGAAGCCAAATACGACAGGGTTCATTAACATTGAAGATTGCAGGAAAAAGTCTGCAACTTTCCCAAGTGCCTTATATTGTTTTTGACTTAGCGAGCAAATAACATAGCAATAACCAAACCAAAGGTTATACCTGATCCAGACAAAATAAGGAAACTATCTAGGAATTGTTGGGTTACAATGTGGGCACCATTTTCAACGGATAGCTTCCCAGCTGCCAACATTGATTTATTGGCATCCAGGTTAGAAAGTAGTAAGGCTGTTACTACACCATTGACAACTGATTGTCCGTGCACACCAAACCACCACAAGAACGAAATAAAGAAGGCAATTCCAATCGCTCCATAAAGTGATCCTGTTAGACCTTGTAGAGGAACCTGAATGACATCATAGATCATTTCAATGAAGGTACCGCCACTTGTCACTACTTTTGATACGATATAGACAATCATTGATAGTAAGAAAATCACGAAAGCAGGAATCATCGCTTCAAATTGTTTGGCAATGGCTTGAGGTACTTGTTCTGGCATTTTAATAACAATGTGTCTTTGGATAAACACAGTATAAATCGCACCAACTACCAGACCAATAATAATAGCACCGATAATCCCTTGACCACCAAACCATACTTTTGCAATGGCATCACCAATCGGTTCTCCCTTAGCTGGTACATAAGAAGATTTTAACAAGATAAAGAATGAAGATAGGGACAAAACTCCTGCTGGCAAAGGCTCTACTCCACTGTTTTTAGCATATGAATAACCAATGGAGAAGCAAGAAATTAATCCCATGATGGCGAATGTTCCTGAATAAACCTGCATAAATGGCTCTGTCCATGTATCACCAAATACACTAGCAATAGCCTGATTAAGACCTTCAAATGGTAATTGCCCAATAATCAGAAACAAACTACCAACTACCGTTAATGGAAGGATCGCTAACATCCCATCTTTAAGAGCAATAATTCCTTTCATGTTTACAAAACGCATGATTGGAGCGATAATTTTCTGAGAATTAAAATTAGACATGGGAAGCCTCCTTATTTTTCTCCTAGCAATTCTAGAGCTAGATTTAGTACTTTCTTACCATCCAACATCCCATAATCTGCCATAGGGATGACAGCAATAGGAATATGGTTTGCCTCACAAATCGCTTTTGATTTATCCAAAGTATAAGCTACTTGAGGGCCCAACAATGCAACATCGATTTCTGGGGCAAAATCTGCTAATTTCGCTTGAGAATAGGCATCGATTTCAGCATCAATCCCTAATTCCTTAGCCGCCACCTTCATATTATTTACCAACATTCCTGTTGAAAATCCTGCTGCACAAAACAATCCAATTTTCATCTTCTTTTCCTCCTTATTGTTTCGCTGAAAGTTCTTTACGTAAGTCAATCATTTCTTTAATCAAGTTAATCTCTGTGATTGAAGTCATTAAGTGATCTTGTGAGTGCACAAACAGAGCTGTAATATCTGTCTTTGTCCCACCTGCTTCCTGGGCTAAAAATTGTGTTTGCAGGTTATGCGCTTCTAGCAATGCTGCATCTGCTTTTGCAATTTCACCTTCAGAAGATGTAAAATCGCCCTCCTTAGCATATGATAAAGCTTGGTAAATATGCTGTTTAGCATCACCCGCATTTAAAATCAATCCCATAATAATTTGGTCTGCAACAATTATTTCCATGTGCACTACACTCCTTTGTCAATCTACTGAAAGCGCTTTTTCTATTGTCAATATACCATTTATATTTTTGCCGGTCAATAAAAATCGCAACATTTGATTGTTATTTTTGATTTTTGCACATTTGTGCTTTTTGACTCAAAAAAATAAGGACTGCATCCTTGCTGTCCTATTTTTTAGTAAATTGCTGATCACCATCTAATTCTAAAACTTTTAAGATCGTCGCTTCATCAGTGACTAAATGATTGATATAGTTGGCTTTCAAAACCGATAAAATTGCTTTTGCTTTTTGATCACCGTAGGCCAAAGAGATGGTGTTTGGAACCTTTCTCAATTCCTCCAATGTGATAGATATTGTTCTTTCCTGTAATTCAGGATAAACGGGGATACCTTCTTGATCAAAGAAACGACAGCATACTTCTCCTACAGCTTGTTCTGACTCCAATTTCTTAAAATCATTCAATGTCAGCATATCAAACCACTGAGGGTTCTTACTATCTGCATAGCCACCAATCCCCACAGCCGCAACATCCAAACAACGCCAACTAGCTTTCAAATCCTCAAAATACTTAGAAGATAAGATACCTTCCGTCACCTCAGAATTTTCTTGAATGACACTCGCGTTTATAAAATGACATTCCCCATGAAATTTACTCGCCATACTGTAGATTAGTGTATTGACATGGTAGCGGGCATGGATATGACTTGGACCTCCAGCTAGGGGATAAAATTGAACACCATCCAAACGCTTCGTTCCAACTTGTTCTACCATTAATCTGAGAGACTTGCCCCATGAAAATCCGACTGTCATTCCATCTTCAATCAAATTACGAAGCATGACCGCACTTGCTTGCGCCAGTCGCTTTTCAAGGCTTTCTCGAGGCTCATCAACTAGATTCGGTATAATCTCGATAGCTTTTAAGCCATATTTTTGTTTGATATAATTTTCTAAATGGAAGAGGCGAGTATCAAAGTTTTCGATTTCAATTTTTACAACTCCCTCTTTTTTAGCCTCTGCTAGCATTCTGCTGACAGTTGTACGGTAGATTCCAGTTTCTGCTGCGATTTGCGATTGACTTTTGTCTTCAACATAGTATAGATAGGCTAATTTAGCAAGTAACTTTTTCCGTTCATCTTTCAATTGGCGTCTCCTTCTTATACTAAAGTTAAAATCGTTTGCGAATCCTCAAGTTTTTCTTTCGCTTCTTGAGATATATTCTTATCTGTTATGACTCTCGAAACTTGTGAAAGTGCAAATCGTCTGACAGTTCCACATTTCCCAAATTTACTTGAATCTGTTAAGACAACCACTTCCTTAGAAACATCGGACATAGCTTGAACAACTTCACTTCTCATCATATCTTTCCCAGTAAAGCCAAGTTCATCATCATATCCGTCAACCCCTACAAAAGCAAAGGGAACTCTAAACGAGCGGATTAATTCTTTCAAAAGCGGACCTACAGTCACTCTCGATTCTTTTTGAAATTCACCACCAAGTAGGATGATTTTACAAGAATCATATTCCTGAATATAATCTGCAATAAAGTAAGAATTTGTCACAATCTTGACATTCTTTTTTGTTTGGCAAATTTCTTCCGCTAGCAAAGCACATGTAGAGCCCGATTCAATCAAAACCGTGTCGTTATCCTTAATTAATTTAGCAGCTTCCCTGGCTATTCTTTTCTTGGTATCATATTGAAAGGACAATCGAACATTGATATCATCTCCACTATTTAAAACAGCATAGCCGTGTTCTCTATGCAATAATCCTTTGGATTCTAGCTTGTCCAAATCCTTTCGAATGGTCACTTTAGAGACTTGTAATTTCTCAGACAAGCTATTAACATCAATCTTTTCAAATTCCGATACTAATTTCAATATTTCATCTAAACGTTGCATTGTTTTTACCTCTTCTCTATTTTAGCAAATTTTCGAGTGAATTCAAAACAAAATAAACTTTCGTTCGTAATTGAATTAGTTTCTTAAATAATGTATAATGGACTTACTAGATTGATAGGAGAGCAAAAATATGGAACAAAATCGTGGCATAATCTTTAATATCCAACACTTTAGTATCCATGATGGCCCTGGAATCCGAACTACTGTATTTCTAAAAGGATGTCCCCTGCGTTGTCCATGGTGCTCCAATCCTGAATCCCAGCGTGCAAATCCTGAAAAAATGTTGGATGCTGTTACTAAAAAGGAAACCATCACAGGAGAAGAAAAAACAGTTACAGAAATCATAGATGATGTCTTAAAAGACGTTGACTTCTATGAAGAATCTGGTGGTGGCCTTACCCTGTCTGGTGGAGAAATCTTCGCTCAATTTGAATTTGCCAAAGCAATCTTAAAAGCTGCGAAAGAAGTTGGACTTCATACTGCAATCGAAACGACAGCTTTTGTTGAACATGAGAAATTTGTCGATCTCATTCAGTATGTTGATTTTATTTATACAGACCTTAAACATTACAATACACTTAAACATAAGAAGGTTGTCGGAGTCAACAATCATCTGATTATTAAAAATATTCATTATGCCTTTGCTCAAAACAAAACAATCGTTTTACGTATCCCAGTCATCCCTAATTTCAACGACTCTTTAAATGATGCTGAAGAATTTGCTTCTCTTTTTAATTCTCTCGATATCGATGAAGTACAACTTCTCCCATTTCACCAGTTTGGAGAAAACAAATACAAGCTTTTAGGACGTCGCTATGAAATGGAAGGAATAAAAGCCCTGCATCCAGAAGATTTATATGACTACCAGCAAGTTTTTTTAGATCATGACATTCACTGTTATTTCTAATCCACTCAAAAATCCCCAAAGCTAGTTTCAGTAGATTGAAACTTGGCTTTGGGGATTTCTTATTCTTTCACGAGCATCGAGAAAATCAAATTGCTTAATTGAAGTCGAGACTACTTCCTTTGGAAAAAAGATAAATCACTATCACAAAATTGAACTCGCCCTAAAAGCGTCGAGAAAAAGAGAGATTGACTGGTGGACATGGCCCACATAGTCAATCTCCTATTTTCTTCTCGCTTTTTTTACGGGCTTAGTATCTTAATTTACCAAATAATCACACGGTCTTCTGGTGCGCGCCACATGCCGTCGCCTTCTTTGACATCAAAGGTTTCAAAGAATTCGTCAAAGTTTGGTAATTGGACATTGGTGCGGAGTTTTCCTGGTGCGTGGACATCGACACTTGCGAGAAGTTGCATGTACTCTGTCCGAGCTTTCATGCGCCAGATGCGAGCAAAGTTGGTGAAGAATTCTTCTGCTGAGAAATCTTCCTCTTTCTTAGCCGCTTCAAGGGCTGCAGCGATCCCTCCGAGGTCTGCCACGTTTTCAGAAACGGTCAATTTCCCGTTAATCTTGGCACCGTATGAGTCTTGACCTTCGAACTGATCGATAACTTTTTGCGTGCGAGCAGTAAAGGCTTCATAATCTTCTGGCTTCCACCAGTCTTTCAAGCTACCGTGCTCGTCAAAGGAAGCACCATTGGTGTCAAAGGCGTGGGAGATTTCATGGGCAATGACTGCACCGATTCCGCCGTAGTTGGCTGATGACGATTGGTGAAGGTCATAGAATGGTGCTTGCAGAATTGCTGCCGGGAAGACGATTTGGTTTTGTTGCGGATCATAGTAGGCATTGACCATATTAGCTGGCATGTGCCACTCGCTTCGATCAACCGGTTGGTTCCACTTGCTCCAAGTATGGGCAATGGAAATTTGAGCCAATTTTTGAGCATTTTTCCACCAAGGTCTTGTTCTCGTCGATGATCTTTTTGGCATACGTTTCTGGTAATTTTTCAGGGTAGCCAATATGCGGTGTGATGACATTGAGTTTGACAATGGCTTTTTCGCGAGTCTCAGGAGCGAGCCAGTCCGCTTTTTTTCTAAGCGATCCTTGTAAACCCTCAATCATGGTCGCTACTTTATGCTCTACGTCTGCTTTTCGCTTCTGGTGAGAATTTTTTTCGCCCGCATACCAGAGTCCAAGCGCTTGCTATAAGGCCCTTCCGCCAAAGGCCAGAGCGGCTTTTTCTTTCGGACGTGCTTCTGGTGTCCCTGTAATCGTACGGCTATACTCACCAGATAAGACACGGATTTCTTCAGTCAAGAAAGACGTCCAAGAAAGAGCTGCACTGAGTTTCAACTTGGCATGAAGGATTTCCCAGTTGGCTGCTGAGTAGAATTTTGGCGCAAATTCCTTCCAGAAGCGTTCTTCTGGAACAATGATAGTATCTGGCGTTTGCCCGATCACTTCTGTAAAGAAGGTATCGAGTGGCAATTCTGGAACCAAGGCCTTGAAATCTGCCCACTCATAAGGATGGTAGAGTTTGTTGTACTCGGATTTTTCTTCGTTTGACAAGACATATTTGGCCAATTCTGCATCGGCCGCAATCACCTTATCCAAGATATCTTTGATTTCTTCCTCTGAGAAATCAAATTTTGCCAAGAGCTTTTCAACCATTTGACGCCAAACAGCCAATAACTCTGGGCCTTTTTCATTGCCTTCTTCATAGTAGGTCGTATCAGGCAAGATCAAACCGAGTGCTTCTCCCCACAAGACATTCATTTGAGCATTCATAAAGTCTGGTGATACGCTAAATGGCAAGAGATTTGGTTTGCCAGCTAGTTCATAGGTGCCTAACTTGCTGGTATAGTCTTCAAAAGAAGACAGAGCCTTAATTTCACTAATCAAAGGCATGACTGGTGCTACACCAGCTGCTTCACGCGCATCAAAATCTGCCACCATTTTATGGTATTTGACAAAGTTTTGCAGAATGCTGTCTTCGGGCAGCTCTTCTCCCCGTTGCCATTTTCCGGTAATATCCAACATCAAGTTTTCGATATCTTGGATCAAGTCCATAAAACCACCAGTTGACGGTTTGTCATCAGGAATAACAGCTGTCTCAGCCCATTCCCCATTGACGTAATCATAAAAATCATCTTGTAAACGTACCATGATCTTCTCACTTTCATTCTTTTCTATTAACCTTATCAAAAATAGGTCTATTTTTCAATGATTACAAAAGATTTAATCTAAATTATTTTAAAAATTAACTTGACTTAATTTTTTCATTCATGTATATTAATGGTAAAGGAGCAAAATCATGATTCAAATTGAACATCTAAGTGTTGCTTACCAGCAAACACTGGCCTTGGAGGATCTTTCCCTCACCATCCAGGGTCCAACCATCCTAGGCATTCTTGGACCCAACGGAGCTGGAAAATCAACCCTGATCAAGGCCATGCTAGGACTTCTCCCTCATTCGGGAAAGGTCCAGCTCGATCAAAAAGACCTCGGCCAAGTTCTTCAACGAGTGGCCTACGTCGAACAGAAATCCGCTATTGATTTCCACTTCCCCATCACGGTGCGGGAGTGTGTCTCGCTGGGGCTCTATCCCCATCTTTCTATCTTCAAGAGAAAAAGCAAAGAGGATCTCCAAAAAGTAGAAAATGCCTTGAAACTTGTCAATCTTCTTGATCTAGCAGATCGCCAGATTGGCCAGCTTTCAGGAGGGCAATTCCAAAGGGTTCTGATCGCCCGCTGCTTGGTTCAAGAAGCAGAGGTCATCTTCTTGGATGAGCCCTTTGCTGGGATTGACTCTGTTAGCGAAGACATCATCATGCAGACACTCCAAACCTTGAAAAAGGAAGGCAAGACCATCCTGATTGTCCATCACGATCTGAGCAAGGTCCCAGCTTATTTTGACCAGATCCTGCTCCTTCATCGCAAACTGATTGCTTTTGGGAAAACAGAAGAAACCTTTACCAAAGAGAATCTTCACGCAGCCTACGGTCATGAACTTTTTATAGGAGGTGAAATCAGATGATTGCAGAATTTATCGATGGATTACAACAATTTCATTTCCTCCAAAACGCTCTCATTACAGCTATTGCCATCGGGATCGTCGCTGGTGCAGTCGGATGTTTCATCATTTTGCGAGGCATGTCTCTCATGGGAGATGCCATCTCACACGCAGTCCTTCCAGGTGTGGCTCTTTCCTTTATCCTGGGCATCAATTTCTTTATTGGCGCCATTACCTTTGGACTCTTTAGCTTCCATCCTCATCACCTATATCAAGAGCAACTCCATCATCAAGAGCGACACGGCGATTGGGATTACCTTTTCTTCTTTCCTCGCCTTAGGGAGTCATCTCTGATCGGAATCGCTAAAAGTTCCACTGACCTCTTTCCACATCCTCTTTGGGAATATCTTGGCCGTGCAAGACCAGGATATGTGGATGACCATCGGTATTGGGGTGGCGGTCTTGCTGGTGATTTGCCTGCTCTTTTCGACCCTTACTGCTCACATCTTTTGACCCCGTTCTGGCTCAGTCCATGGGCGTCCGGGTCAAGGTCTATCACTACCTTCTCATGGTGCTCTTGACCTTGGTTTCTGTCACTGCTATGCAGAGTGTCGGGACCATTCTCATCGTTGCCATGCTCATCACACCCGCTGCGACAGCCTATCTCTATGCCAATAGCCTCTGGTCCATGATGCTCCTTTCATCCGGATTAGGTGCTCTTGCATCCATCCTGGGACTCTTTATTGGCTACAGTTTCAACATCGCCGTCGGGTCTTGTATCGTCCTCACTTCTGCAGTCTTCTTTCTCATCAGCTTCTTTATCGCTCCTAAGCAGAGAAAGAATAAGCACGCTCTTTCACCTCATTAAAGGAGAAACACATGAAAAAAATCGCTTCTGTCCTTGCCCTCTTTGTGGCGCTCTTATTCGGCCTTATGGCCTGTAGCAAAGGCTCTTCTTCCAAGGCCTCATCTGATAAATTGAAGGTGGTTACCACCAACTCCATCCTTGCCGATATCACCAAAAATATCGCGGGGGATAAAATCGAGCTACACAGTATTGTCCCTGTCGGCCAAGATCCCCATGAATACGAACCACTCCCAGAAGATGTCAAAAAAACTTCACAAGCAGACCTCATCTTCTACAACGGCATCAACCTCGAAACGGGTGGCAATGCTTGGTTTACCAAGTTGGTCAAAAAAATGCTAATAAAGTAGAAAAACAAGGACTATTTTCGCGCCAGCGATGGCGTAGAGGTCATCTACCTAGAAGGCCAAAACCAAGCTGGAAAAGAAGACCCTCACGCTTGGCTCAATCTCGAAAACGGGATCATCTATGCTAAAAACATTGCTAAACAATTGATCGCCAAAGATCCAAAAAATAAGGACTTCTACGAAAAAAATCTAGCAGCCTATACTGAAAAACTGAGCAAGCTGGATCAAGAAGCCAAGCAAGCATTCAATAACATCCCAGCAGACAAGAAGATGATCGTAACCAGTGAGGGTTGCTTCAAGTACTTCTCCAAAGCCTACGGCGTCCCATCTGCCTATATCTGGGAAATCAACACTGAAGAAGAAGGGACACCTGAACAAATCAAAACTCTGCTAGAGAAATTGCGTCAAACCAAAGTACCGTCCCTCTTTGTCGAATCCAGTGTCGATGAGCGTCCTATGAAAACTGTGTCTAAGGATAGCAATATCCCTATCTTTGCAAAGATCTTTACTGACTCGATTGCCAAAGAAGGGGAAGAAGGCGACAGCTACTACAGCATGATGAAATGGAATTTAGAGAAAATCGCAGAAGGTTTGAACAAATAAGATTCCAAACTGATTAGATTCTCAAACAAATCAGTGGCTCTTCCCCCTTCATTAATGTACAATGAAAAGAAAAAAGGAGTCTTTGCTATGACAACATTTTTAGGAAACCCTGTTACCTTTACCGGATCTCAACTCCAAGTTGGCGATACCGCCCACGACTTTTCACTGACTACGCCAAACTTGGAGAAAAAATCTTTGGCTGATTTTGCTGGGAAGAAAAAAGTCCTCAGCGTGATCCCATCCATTGACACAGGCATCTGTTCCACTCAAACACGTCACTTCAACCAGGCCCTCTCTGACATGGAGGACACTGTGGTCTTGACCGTCTCTGTCGACCTTCCTTTCGCTCAAGGCAAATGGTGTGCTGCTGAAGGGATCGAAAATGCCATCATGCTCTCAGACTACTTCGACCATTCCTTCGGAAAAGCCTATGGCCTCTTGATCAATGAATGGCACTTGCTCGCACGCGCTGTCTTGGTCCTAGATGCGGATAACAAGGTCACATACGTTGAATACCTCGACAACATCAACAGCGAACCAAATTACGACGCCGCAATCGAAGCTGTCAAAGCACTTGATTAAACGAAAAAGAGGTCTACGACCTCTTTTCTATATTTACAAAATTCGTTCAGAGACTTTCCTTAGGTGAGTTTCTAAGAGGCCTTTTTCTTCAATCCGAAAGAGGACTACTATAAAATCCGATGGAGTCCATTCTGGAAGAGGACTCGCCAGCGTAAGTGTGGGATTCCTCTGAGGAAGCGCCGCACACGCTTTGCTACTTGTTGCTTGTAGCTCTTGCCTCCTTGTGCAAAGGTTCCCTTCCGGCTCCAATAGCCCTGCTCTCCACGATCATTCTTCGGAGCTAGATAGCGAACACCTTGCTGATAGAGGACCTTCTTACGAAAAGGTGGATCCCACGATTTGACGGGATCGATATCCAAGTCCTTATGAGTCCGGCCTCTGGCTAAACCATAGTTGAAACTGGCTCCATTGACAATGCCATTTTCAGAAATCTGATTCGGATCCACTTCGTTGAGAAACTGGCCACCCTGATCCAGGATATACTCTGTATGGAAGTTGAGTAAGACCTTAAAATTCAACTGGGCCTGGGCACGAGATGGGTAGGCGAGCTGGCCGTCTTGATCCACAAAGACCTTATTGTGGAGACGAGCCGCTACATAGGCATCGATACGGACTTTTTTTGTAACCTGCAGATAGGCTTGTAGCGCCTCTTCATCAGTCTGCCCCGCTCTGGCATAATGCTCCCGAATCCACTGGGCCTGGTAGGCAGAGAGCAGATAGCGAAACTGGTGGACCTGGCGTTTTAAGAGCTGGTCTCCCTCTTTGCTGGCTAATGAATCCTGAGCAAATGCTACTTGGACCACTCTTGAAAAAGAAGACCAAAAAGGTGAATGAGGGGGGCAATCTGGCCAGAACCGCTTCAGTAAAGAAGGCGGTCTCCTCACAGGTTCCCCGATAAATCCCTGTGGCATAAGACAAAGGTGCATGACCCCTTTTAAGAGGGCCTGGGCACGACCTGCCGTCAACCCCTGCAGCTCTCTCTGCCACATCTCTTGGAAAAGAGGGCTGGCAAAGACAAAGACAGAGCGGTAACAAGCTCGCCTTCTTGCTTCATCTTCGCAAGACTGCAATCGGTTTTCAAAGTGGCCGAGACCTCTGGTCGTCCAGCCCAGTTTTTCCAATTCCTGTCCTTGCATCTGCCCCTCCTTTCCATGTTACTCTTGGTTTATGCTTCTATACTATCATCTTTCGCCCTCCCAGACAATTCCTATCCACTGGCCAAGCCATTTTGCACTTTTTTTGATATACTAGAAGGAGCGAAGAAAAGAGGACCCTATGACACCAAACAAAGAAGATTACCTCAAGTGCATCTATGAAATCGGCACGCAACATGAAAAAATTAGTAACAAAGAGATTGCGGCCCGGATGCAGGTTTCGCCTCCAGCCGTGACTGAGATGGTCAAGCGCATGATCTCGGAAAATCTCCTCATCAAGGACAAGACCCACGGCTATCTGCTCACCGAGCTAGGCCTTCAAACAGTTTCCGATCTCTTTCGCAAGCACCGATTGATTGAAGTGTTCTTGCTTAAAAAACTGGGCTATACAACTGAAGAAGTCCATGAAGAGGCTGAGGTGCTCGAGCATACTGTCTCCGACCGCTTTATCGATAAACTTGACCAGATGTTAGACACTCCTAAGACCTGCCCCCACGGAGGAACTATTCCCCCAAAAGGACAACTTCTCATCGAGGCTTACCAGAACCGTTTGAGCGATGTCATCGAACCAGGAAGCTATCGTTTGCGCAGAGTTCAGGATAGCTTTGAATTGCTGAATTTTTTAGACCAGATCCAGCTGACCATTGGAGATGACATTCTCTTCAAAGGCTATGATGATTACACCGGCCTCTATCAGCTCCAGATCAAAGACCAAGACATCCAGATCAATCATCTGATTGCCCAACAACTTTACATAGAAAAATATGCTCTTTGATTAAGAGCATGTCAGATTGAAGAAATAGTATTCCTAGAAACTTTCCTTAGGTGAGTACGGACGTCAGCGAACTTCTACGAAGTTCCATGACTTAGTTTTGAACCTAAGGTTTCAAAACTCTCGAGTGCTTGAAACAACAATGTTTCAAGCATTTTTCTCACGGCGGAAAGTTTCGGATTTACTTCGACAACTCAAAGTAATATAAGGATTTTTTTGAAAAAAATTATTCAGCTATCCTAAGTAAAAAGTAATTTGTCGACATTCAAACAAGCCCTTTTAATCAAGGGCTTGTTTTTTTCTATGGATTTTTTTCGTATCGAGGATGATGGTCACCGGGCCATCATTGATGAGTTCGATTGCCATATCTGCGCGAAGACCCCTCGTTTGACAGGGACTTCCTTTTCTAACAAATCATTGAAGTCATCGTAGAGCTGGCTGGCCATCTCTGGATTAGTCGCCCTCGATAAAGGCTGGACGATTGCCTTTTTTTGTCTGGGCAAAGAGGGTAAATTGAGAAATCGAGAGGATTTCTCCTTGAATATCCTTGACAGATAAGTTCATCTTCCCTTCTTCATCCGAGAAAGATCCGCATTTGCGTGACCTTTGCGTACTGCATACTCCAAAGTCCTTTCTGGTCATCCTCAGGGACCCCACTCCCACCAAGAGCAAAAAGTCCCATCCTGAATCTGACTATAGACTTGACCATCAATAGAAACCGAGGCCCTTTTGACCCGTTGAATCACTAATTTCATATTATTATCCTATTTATACAATCTATTGGGCTCACTGCTTCAAAGAACATCAACATCAGACAAGGCAGTGAGACGCAGGCAGACTATCCGAAAACCAAAGGCTGTTCAGTTGCTTTTTAGGGCAAGGCGACGAGACGAAGACAGTACTGAAGTACGGCGAGGCGAGCTAACGAAGCAATAAAAGATAACTGAGCAGCCGACTAGCCGTTGGTACGCTTAACAGAGTACACCTCCGGCACACTCTTAATCTTATCCACAACCGTTGTCAACATAGACAGGTTTGGAATCCCGAAGGAAATGTGGATATTGGCAAATTTCATATCTTTGGTTGGTTGGGCATTGACGGTTGAGATCATCTTAGCCGTGTTGGAGAGGACTTGAAGGACATCGTTGAGGAGGCCTGCACGGTTGAGGCCGTAAATATCGATATGGGCGATGTAGTCCTTGGTCGTGTTATTGTCTTCCCACTCGACGTCGATCAAACGTTGCTCGTAGTTGTCTTGAGCCCGTAGGTTCATACAGTCTTGACGGTGGATGGCAACCCCACGTCCTTTGGTAATGTAGCCGACAATTGTATCTCCTGCACGGGATTGCAACACTTGGCAATCCGGATCAAGAGACCAGAAGCCCCTTGGATGACCACGCCACCTTCGTGACGGACCTTGAGGGTATCTTTTTTATTTTCAACCTTGACTTCGCCACCCTTGACCAGCTCTTCTGCTTCCGCGCGCGCCTTGGCTTTTTCCTCTTTCGCGGCGCTCTTCTTCCGTCAAACGGTTAAAGACAGAGATGGCTCCGACTTCTCCAAAACCGATGGCCGCAAACAAGGCCTCTTCGGTCTTGTAGCTGGTCTTTTGCAAGACCTTGTCCATGTGCTTCTTGTCCATGAACTTGTTGGCAATCATATCATGCTCATGGAATTGAGCCATGAGCAACTCTCGTCCACGGTTGATCGAGAGTTCCTTGTCTTGGTTCTTAAAGAATTGGCGGATCTTATTACGCGCCTTGCTAGTCTTGACGATATTGAGCCAGTCACGACTTGGACCAAAGGAGTTGGCATTGGTGATAATCTCCACCTGATCCCCTGTCCGTAGCTTAGTATTGAGAGGCACCATCCGGCCATTGACCTTGGCTCCGACAGCCTTTCCCCTACCTTGGTATGAATCTCATAGGCAAAGTCAATCGGTCCAGAATCCTTTGGAAGAGAACGAACCGCTCCATCTGGAGTAAAGACATAAATCTCTTCTGCCAGATAGTTTTCTTTGACAGTATCGACAAATTCTTTGGCATCATCCGCCTGGTCTTGGAGTTCCATCATCTCCTTGATCCAGTTCATCCCAATAGCCGATTCTTTGCTATTGACTTGGCCCTTGATCCCTTTCTTATAGGCCCAGTGTGCCGCAACCCCGTACTCAGCAACTTCGTGCATTTCCTTGGTACGGATCTGGAACTCGATGGGACCTTTTGGACCGTAGACAGTGGTATGAATAGACTGGTAACCATTAGCCTTCCGATTGGCGATATAGTCCTTGAAACGACCTGGCATCGGCTTCCACAATTCGTGAATGTAACCCAGCATGGCATAAACGTCACTTGGAGATTCCAGAATGCAACGGATGGCAATCAAATCATAGATTTCATCAAAGCGCTTCTTCTTATCCTGCATCTTGCGGTAGATGGAGTAGATATGCTTAGGGCGACCATAGATTTTCCCATAGAGGTGGCGTTCTGCTGCCATAGGACTCGATCTTTTGGACAACTTCTTCTACCAAGGCTTCCCGCTCACGACGCTTCTCCTTCATCATATGGGAAATTTTGTAGAACTCGACTTCGTTCAGATAACGGAAGGATAAATCTTCCAATTCCCATTTGACGCTGGAAATCCCAAGACGGTGAGCTAGCGGTGCATAGATTTCCATGGTTTCTTGAGAAATCCGCTCTTGCTTGTCCTTGCGCAAATGCTTCAAAGTCCGCATGTTGTGCAAACGGTCTGCTAGCTTGACCAAGATGACACGGATGTCTTGAGACATGGCCATGAGCATCTTGCGGTGGTTCTCTGCCAGCTGCTCTTCATGGGACTTGTATTTGACCTTCCCGAGCTTGGTCACTCCATCAACAATCACTCGGACATCGTGTCCAAATTCGCGTTCTAGATCATCTAGGGTCGCGTCTGTATCCTCGACAACGTCGTGCAAAAAACCACAGGCAACGGTCACAGCATCCAACTTCAATTTTGCCAAAATGCCGGCAACTTGAATAGGGTGGATGATATAGGGTTCACCTGATTTACGGAATTGCCCACTATGGCAGTCGACCGCATAAAGGAGAGCTTTTTCTACAAATGCAACATCCTCTCCCGACAAGTATTTTTTGGTAAGGGCAATAACCTGGCCCCCTGTTAAAGGTTCTTCTTTCGGCATCTAGTTTTCTCCACTTTCTTGCCTTCTATTCTATCACTTTTAGCTCTATATGAAAAACTAGTCCGATTGACTTTCATGCTATTTGAGGAGCTTTCCCAGCACTATCAGCCAGAAATCCCGAACGTAGGCTCCCTTTTTATACAAATACTCCATTTTTTTATAAAAAAATTCATTAATTTGTAATATAAAAAAATAAGAAAACGAATAAATTCTGAACAAAATAAGGTATAAAAGAAACGCGTGAAGATCTACCTTCACGCGTTTTTCATTAATTCTGTGACAACACTCACTGCGCTAAGGGCATAGAGTGGTGCGGTTTCTGCTCGTAGAATGCGAGGACCAAGTCCTGCAAGGACTGCTCCTTTAGCTTCAAAACTTTCAATTTCTGTGGGTGAAAGACCACCTTCCGGTCCAAAGATAAAGAGAACCTTGCTCAGCTTTTTCAATCCCTGTCAGCGACTGAATCAAGAGCGGCTGCCTCACCTTCTTTGGCAGACTCTTCATAGGCCACCACGATGCGATCAAACTGGTCGAGTTGAGCTAGAAAGTCTGCCTTTTTCTCAAAAAAGGTAATGCTCGGGATATGATTCCGCTTGCTTTGCTCGGCTGCTCCAAGGGCGATTTTTTCTAACTTCTCAACCTTTTTACCCAATTTCTTGCCATCCCATTTAGCAACGGACCAGTCAGCGGGAAAGGCCCAGATTTGGCTAGCACCCAGTTCCGTCACCTTTTGAGTGATAAACTCCAGTTTATCTCCTTTGGGAAAGCCTGATGCGATGGTCACTTGAATTGGTAATTCTACATTGTCAGCCAATTCCTCAATCAGCTCCAACTGACGCGCCTCCACATTGACCACGCGCGCCAAGCGCTTGATCCCATCATCAAAGACTAAAGTAACTTCGTCATCCTCCTTCAGGCGCATGACCTGAAACATGTGCTTGCTGGTTTCCTTGTCCTCAATAGTGACAGGTGAGATTGCACTCCCCTTGACAAAATACTGCTGCATACTAGCCTCCAATCACACCGGAGACATCCTTGGTCTTCTTGAAGACGCAGGCATTCCATTCCCCTTGGATCATGTGGGTTTCAAGGAAAAATCCAGCTGACTCAGCCGACTCACGCACCATGTCCCACTTGTCCTTGATAATGCCACTCATGATCAGATAGCCTTCATCCTTGACCAAGCGATAAGCATCGTCCGTCAGATAGATCAGGATATCCGCCAAGATGTTTGCCACGATAACATCTGCTTCAATCTCCACGCCCTTGAGCAAATCACCTGGGGCCACATGGATGTTTCCATGCCCGGATTGAGCTCAATATTTTCCTGAGCGACACGAACCGCTACATCATCCAAGTCATAGGCAAAGATTTCCTTAGCGCCAAGAAGCGAGCTAGCAATGGAAAGGACACCTGAACCTGTCCCTACATCTAATACCGTTTCCCCACCACGAAGAACCTGCTCTAAGGCAAAGAGGCTCATCTTGGTTGTTGGGTGGGTTCCTGTCCCAAAGGCCATACCAGGATCTAGTTTGATAATCTTTTCTCCAGCAGTCGCCTCGTAGTCTGTCCATGACGGCACGATAGTCAAGTCATGGGTGATACGAGCTGGTTCATAGTATTTCTTCCAGTTGTCGGCCCAGTCTTCCTCAGCCAAGGCAGTCGTGCCCATCTTGACCTCTCCTAGATCCATAAAATCCGTCAATTCTGCTAAGCGAGCCTGCAAGTCCGCTTCAACCGCTGCTACATCAACCGTTTCCGGGTAGTAGGCCGTCACCACGATTTCTTCCTGCTGCTCGACATCAGGGAAAATCTCACCGAAACGATCGACATTTCCCACATAGTCCATGCTGTCTTCGATTGCGACCCCTTGGGCCCCCAGCTCAATCAAGAGGTTGGAGACCAGCTCCTCCCCCTCACGCTTCACTGTAACTTTTAACTCTTGCCATGTTTCCATCATTAAGATACCAAGCCCGTAAAACACAAAGCCAAAATAGGAAATTCTCTGAAGACGCTTGTGTCTAAGAGAAGTTGATCTTTTTGGCAAAGTGTTTAGGGCGGGTTCAGTTTAGAAATTTAACCGAACCATCCTTTCTATTTCTCTATCAATTTTTTCATGTAGACCATATCCATGCCTTCTTTTTCAGGCTCGATATGGGTTTGACGATAGCCGTTTTTCTCGTAAAAAGCAACCATGCCTGCATCCTGTAACACCGTACACAAATCCCATTGTCTAACAGTTGAAAATTCCTCTTCTAGTAAGCGCAATCCTTCAGATCCATACCCTTTTCCCTGATACGGAGGCAGAATCGCTGCGGTCCCCAACCAAGCTTCCGTTAACTCTTCATTGGTCTGAATTCGTAAAAAACCAATCTTCTCTTCGTTTTCTTTCACAAAGTAGTAATAGCTATTGGGACGCTCGACTAGTTTCCATTTGATTCGTTCGCGGTCCTCCAGGTAAGGATCGTATTCATCTTGGTATTTTTCATAGACAGCCTTAAAGCTGGCTCTCTGAATTGCAATAATAGTTTCTAAATCCTCTGCTCCCGCTCGAACAAGTGTTATCATAAACTTTCCTCCAAATAATCCCTCAATCTCCCCTGTAGCTGAGGCACTGCCTGTTTAGACTTCAAAAACTCCTCAATAGGCATCAGTTTATAGGCCTGCCCTTCATCTCCAAAGGTAATATTGTCAAATTGTTCTTGTCTTAGCTGACCAACCATAAAGACCGATTGCTTGCCTTCAAAGATTACGCTAGGATAAATTTTTCCCCAAAGCAAACAATCTTCATTTAAATGAATTCCCAGTTCTTCATGAACTTCACGCGCTGCGCATTCAAAGGGACTTTCATCCCCTTCACGGCCACCACCTGGCAACTCCCACATGTTGGGACAAGGGATATCGTCCTTGTCATCACGTAAGATAGTCAAGACCTTATCCCCACAAATCAAGGCAATCTTGCAACCTTGGAAATCCATTCTGCTATCTAATAATTCCATGATATTTACTCTTTTCTATGATAACAATTACTCTCTAGGAAAATACAAGCTAGCTTTCTTCAATCACCTTTTGGCACTCTGCATCCCAGTACGCCCGCCATCTACCATGGTTTTTTGCAAAATAAACCGTAAACTCATCATTTACATAATCGGCAACATAGCGAAGATTAGGAGGATTTTCATCAAAACTTAATATCCAAGGATGGAAGTAAAAGGTTTTCTCCCACCTCTTCTGAGTATAGCCGAGATTCTTGGCAAACTGAGGGATAGGTTGTTGCAACTCGCTTTCCAAATAGGACTGAATGGCATTGTCAAAACTATTCAAACGAGGTAATAGTTGCTTAAACTGATCTTCCTCCTCAATTTTGAAATCACCTATGAACTCAAATTCTGTAAAGTCTATAGAAAATTCAAATAATGTGATTTTACCATCCTCAACATAGTGCCCATCTTCATCAACACAACAACGAGTTCCTGACTTCAATACTCGCTCGAAAATCTAAATCCGCAAAAGCGATTTGCGAGGGAAGGATCGACTCACGTTTCTTTGAGATTTTTTTGGGATTTTTTTACTAAATAACCGCTTAAATTTCTGAAGCATCGGACAGCTCCCTTTCCTATTTCTCAGCTCACCTGAGTCTCTTCTTCCTGTATGGCTTGTTCCAACTCATCTAACCACTGCTGGTAATAAGCTTTCTCATCCCGCAGCATGCGACTCACATCCATCTTCTGTCTGGCAAGCTTGATCGCCTTGTGGGTCTGGGCCAAATCTTTCTTGACCTTAAATTGATACCAGGCTTGGACCGCCTGTATATTGGTCAATTTCATTGATAAAAAAGACTTAACTCGTCGAATGGTCGCGTACTCCTCTGCTTTTTCATGATTTCCTTCCAACAAGGCGATATGCAGTAGGGACAACTGGGCGGCCGTTTGAATCACCGGATTATCTGCCCTCTCCAGTAAAGCCTGAAACTGCTCTTTAGCTGCCTCTCGATCGCCCTCTAGGATCAAGACTTCTCCCTGAAGGGCTAAGGCACCCTCCACAAAGCCTCCTCGGGCCTCCTCAGGAACAGGTCCAACAAAGTCTTTTAGATCGTAGTCTTCTGGCGCTAGCAGGGTCTGAGCAGAATGGCGGAGTCCGAGATAGGCATAGGTTACATTTTCAGGATGGTGCATCAATTCTAAAATTTTGGCTCCATCTGTAATCCCAAGAGGGAGAACATTGGCCAAAATGAAGGAGAGATTGAGACAAATCCATGTGCCTGCAAAATACCAACTCTGTGTCAGAACGCCAAAGAGGATGGATAAGATGAGTAAGGTCAAATGAACCAATATCCCACCTGAGAGCATCAAGATCATTCGTTGATCACTTTCATCCTCTTTTAGTCCAATATACTGGGCGCCGACATTTTTCAGAACTGCCGTGTGGCTAAGACGAAACTTTCCTTCCTTTTTAGTCAGGAGGAAACTTCCCAAGCCCAAAGCGACGAGGCGATAGCCCGTCAGATAGCCACAGAAAGCATGCCCCAGTTCATGAAGAATAAAAATGAGGTACATGCTACCAAAAGTGAAGAGATAGCCCGGTACAAAAACCAGTTGAAAGCCTAAATCCGTAAAGGCAATCGTCCCCAAGGCAAAAGCCCCCATCAAGAGCAGAAAGGACAGGCCGTAAACCAGGTAAGTCCCAATTTTCTTCATAAAATCTCCAACCAACTCCTAATATCTCGGATAAGGATAAAATTCTCCCTCTTCCAAGCCAACTTTGCCTTCTTCAAAGACTTCTTGGTTCCAGACGATCTCAAAGCTCTCTGCTTCTTCGTCTGCTAAGAAATCCATGAGGTCATCCAAGGCTAGCTCGGCTGTATCCTTTAGGAAGGTCGCAAAATAGGCTAGAAACTCCCGAGACAAGCCTTTTTTCGGCTCATACGGAATAGCCGTTAAATAGGCATCTTCGTCCACATGCGACTTGGCTGGATTGTAGAAAATGACGGCTTCTTCAAAGAAGATATCCTCGTCAGACTCTTCCCCCGACTCATCGACTAAGGCAACCCCTCCTGTGTTTTGCACTTCCAAGAGAAAAGCCACTTCTACCGCATGATTTTTCTTATCCCAATTGATCTCAAAGTCAAAGGGAAAGACCTTGTCCATTTCCTCTTCTAAAACATCCAAAAATCCATATTTAGACATCGTGTCCTCTTTCTAATTTCCCACTCTTAGAGCGGAATATGATACAATAGTTACTACAATCTTACCATAAAAACTGCCTCTTTTAAAGGAGACAAAGCTAGAAAGGAGACCCTCATGCCGGACAATCTCGCCCTGCGCATGCGCCCCAAAACCATCGACCAGGTCATCGGCCAAGAGCACCTCATCGGGGAGGGAAAAATCATCCGCCGCATGGTGGAGGCCAATCGTCTCTCGTCCATGATTCTCTTTGGCCCACCAGGGATTGGCAAGACCAGTATTGCTTCTGCCATCGCGGGTACGACTAAGTATGCCTTTCGGACCTTCAATGCAACCGTCGACAGCAAAAAACGCCTGCAAGAGATCGCAGAGGAAGCCAAGTTTTCAGGTGGCTTAGTCCTGCTTTTGGATGAGATCCATCGCCTCGATAAGACCAAACAAGATTTTTCTCCTGCCTTTGCTCGAAAGCGGTCTGGTCATCATGATCGGCGCAACGACTGAGAAATCCTTTCTTTCTCCGTGACGCCTGCCATTCGCAGTCGGGTACAGATTTTTGAGTTGGAACCCTTGACCAATGAGCAGGTCAAAGAGGCTATCCAGTTGGCGCTGAGCGACTCTGAGCGGGGCTTTGACTTTCCTGTAACCCTCGACGAGGAGGCCTTGGATTTCATCGCCACTTCGACCAATGGAGACCTGCGTTCTGCCTATAACTCTCTCGATTTAGCCGTCCTCTCTACCAAGGAAGGGGAGGATGGCGTTCGCCACATCAGTCTCGACATCATGGAAAACAGCCTCCAGCGTAGCTACATCACCATGGACAAAGATGGAGACGGCCACTATGATGTGCTCTCTGCCCCTACAAAAAGTCCATCCGTGGTTCGGATGTCGATGCTAGTCTCCACTATGCCGCACGCTTTGATTGAAGCCGGTGATCTACCCAGCTTAGCTCGTCGCTTGACGGTCATTGCCTACGAAGATATCGGTCTGGCTAATCCAGATGCGCAGATCCATACGGTGACAGCCCTTCAGGCGCTGGAGCGGATTGGCTTCCCTGAAGCCCGCATCCTCATCGCCAACATCGTCATCGACCTGGCCCTTTCACCCTAAGTCCAACTCGGCCTACGTCGCCATGGACAAGGCTTTGTCTGACCTCCGTAAGTCGGGCAACCTTCCTATCCCCTCGCCACCTCCGTGACGGTCATTATGCTGGTAGCAAGGAACTGGGGAAATGCCCAAGACTACAAATACCCCCACAATTATCCTGGTAATTGGGTCCAACAGGACTACCTACCAGACAAGCTGAAGGGTACCTCCTATTTCACTCCTAATGAGAATGGCAAATACGAGCGAGCCCTAGGGACGACAAAAGAGAAGATTGATCAACTCAAGAAAAGGTGATATCGGTTCCAAAAAAATGAGATTTTCCCTTGAAATTTTTTTGAAATATGGTATCATATACATATAGAAACGCTGTGGTGTACGACTTCACACTTAAGTGTTGACCGACTATTTTTTGTATTATTAGGGAAACAAAGGACTTCTAACAGCATGCAGGCCGTATCACGCGGAAGCAGCTTCAGTTAGAGCAAGTTGCCCACCTGCTTAATTGCGCGGGTTCAATACAAACCGTGAAGTTTCGGCACCAATACAGCTTTTTTTTGCCTCCTTAGCTCAGTTGGTAGAGCAGTAGACTCTTAATCTATGGGTCGCAGGTTCGAGCCCTGCAGGGGGCATCTAAATCAACAGGAAAAAGCCTTGATTTATAAGGCTTTTTTTGCTTGTCTATAACTGATTTGCCCCATCATTTGCCCCACATTTTTTTATGAGCAATCTTTCCAGACATCTCTGATTACGAAAAACAAAAAAGCTATCCTACCTTTGCAAATTTGGATAAGATAGCAGAATATTTTAATGCAACTCCAACCCAACTATTTGGAACTAGTAAAGAGATTGAGTTAGAAAAGAGTGTTCTTGAATCTAATGAATACTCTGATAAAGTAAGTGAGATTTTAAAAGCTGTCAAATACATCGAAGATTTTCTAGAAACTGATGGACAGTACTTAGAGGATTTACTTTACTTAACAAGAGGCAAACCAACTATACACAGAAGATGGAGATGAGTTGTATATTGATCCAACTTCTCAGAAAAAGAACACTTCATAACCAATATGAACCTGGTTTTTATTGAAGCAAGGGATAAATCTCCACTAGAACTCTTAATTGAAAAATAAGGAATTGTTTGATAAATAGAAAAAAAGCGAGGATAACCTCGCTTCAGATTGAAGTTAAAATCTTTAGAAGACACTTTTATAAGGACTTTGTCTTCAATCTGTGAAAAGGAGTGAAAACTCCTTTTTCTTTTTGTAAGTCAGACTGAAACTTCCAAATTGTTTATTTATTTTATTGACATTTTTCTATAAAAAAATAAGTACAATAGTTTTTATTAGCAAAACTATACTATATAGGGGGTATTGAAATGAAATTTTCTAATCGTTTACTGCTATTCCTTGCAGGAGTTGTTTTTTTGTCCTTTTAGGACTTTTTCCTATTTACAAACCCAGTAGCTAATCTTGTTGCTTACAGCTGGTGGATTTCATTTGGTTTACTGGTTTCTTCTATAGCAGCTATTTTTAGGCTATTTCTCTGCACCAAAAGAGCTTCGCTCACCTGTTTCATCTTTTTCCAAGGATTTGTTAGTCTTCTCTAGCTCTTTACCTCGTTGCTTATGGCTTTTGTGACCCTGCCGGTCGTCATTCCGACCATTGTAGGAATTTGGTTAATTGTAGAAGCCATTATTGCTTTCTTTTAAAGGCAATCGTCTAGGATTGATTTTTCCCTATTATTGGTAGCAATATCACGTGGGTAGCCTTGCTTGAATTTTTTTACTAGGTCTAGTGATTCTGTTCAATCCAGTGGCTACAGGTGTCTTTTGTCGTTTATGTCATTGCCTTTTTCATTTTTAGTTACTGGCTTCACCTACATTATTGAGGCCTTTCGTAAATAGTCTAGTTGCTATTTCTATCGCATTCAAAAAAAAGCTGGGAAATCATATTCTCAGCTTTTTTTCGTCTCTTTAATTATCACTTTTTTTCGCATTCCATTCTACGTAGAAATTTATTTTTTTCCATTTTATTCTCCAATTTGATCTCGCACTGACATTTATTTATAACAAAACTATATATCTAGAATAGCATAATCATTAGGTATTATAGGTTTTTCAAACAAAATACGAGTCATTCGTTTTTGCCCCGCTTTTTGCCCCATTTTTAAATCCTGACATTGAAAATACCTAAAAGTATTTCCCTAAAATCAGCTATATTTCAACATTTTTTTGTTTTATTTTCAATATGAAAAGTTCTTACAAATCCATGTGAGGGGTATCTAAATCAACAGGAAAAAAAGCCTTGAAATCAGGGCTTTTTTTGCTTGTCTATAGCATATCTCTTTTTTGTATACATTAACATTTAATAATTGAGAAATAAATTGAACACAGTAAACAAATCCGATTCCTTCACACTCCCCCAAACACCATCCCCATATTATCCCTCCACTTGTGGTATGATGGTAGAGTATGTTTAGGTGCCAAGCTACTTGAGCACCTCCGTGCTAAAAGGAGAACGAATATGAAAATCGCATGGAATGAAATTAAATACCAGCCCAAGAAGTTTATCCTGATTGAACTCCTCATTACCATTCTCATGTTTATGGTGGTGTTCTTGTCCGGTCTGACAAATGGACTGGGGCGGTCGGTATCGGCCCAAATCGATAACTATGAGGCCCTGCACTACATCCTTTCGACAGATTCAGAAGGGATTATCCCCCTTTTCAACCATTACGACGAAAGATTTAGATGAGATTAACAAGATAGAAGGGATGGACTATTCTGGCTTGTCGATCCAGCGGGCAACTATCTCAAAAACAGAGGATTCCAATACTCTGGACATCACCTACTTCGCAACCGACCACAATGAAGAAGAGATCCTCAATCCAATCATGGAAGATACAGACCTCAAGATCTCCGACTTAAAGAAAAACGAGGTCATTCTGGACCATTCTTTCAAAGAGGATGAGGGAATCCAAGTCGGCGATCAAGTGATCGATAAAACTTCTAAGCAAAAACTCAAGGTCGTGGCCTTCGCGAAAAATGCCAAATACGGCTACAGCGAGATTGGTTTTATCAGCTCGGATACCTACACAGGCATGCGACAAAAAACAGATCCAAGCTATCAATGGCAAGCCCAAACCCTTGTGACTAAGAAAAACATCCCTTCTAACGATCTAGCCAGCAACTTAATGGTGGCGGATAAGAAGCAAGTGATCGATAAAATCCCTGGCTACAAGGCTCAAAACCTGACGCTACGGATGATTACGTGGGTGCTCTTACTCGCTTCTTCTGCTATCCTTGGGGTCTTCTTCTATATCCTCACCCTGCAGAAGTTGAAACAGTTCGGTGTCTTGAAGGCTATTGGCATGTCCATGAGCCAGATTACCTATGTCCAACTATCCCAGCTCACCATCATCTCCCTCATCGGAGTGCTATTGGGGCTTGGCTTGGCAACTATGATGGCTCCATTTTTACCTAATAGCGTCCCTTCCTTTATGACCCTGAAAGACAACCTCACCATCTCGATTAGCTTTATCCTGACCTCTATTTTGTGTGGTGCCTTGTCCCTTGTCAAAATCAAAAAAGTAGATCCAATCGAAGTCATTGGTGGAAATGGAGAATAAGATGGCCATTATCGAATTAGAAAATATCAGAAAATCCTACGCCGATGGCAACCAGATGCACCATGTCCTCAACCAGCTGAATTTAAGCGTCGAACCCAACGAATTCGTCGCCATCTTGGGCCCTTCAGGATCTGGCAAGTCCACGCTTTTAGCCATCGCTGGCTTGCTTTTATCAGCGGATGAGGGGAGGATTCGCATCGCAGGCCAAGACTTGACTGGTCTCAACCAAAGTCAGTGGACGCAAAAACGGCTGGAATTGCTCGGCTTTATCTTTCAAGACCACCAGCTCCTCTCCTATATGAAAATCGGTGACCAGTTAGAACTGGTGGCCAAATTAAAAGGGGAAAAGGACAAGAAAAAACGCCAAGAGGAAGTCAAAGCCTTGTTGACAGATCTTGGCATCGAAGCTTGTTACCACCAATACCCGAATCAGATGTCCGGTGGACAAAAGCAACGGGCAGCCATCTCGGGCCTTTATCGAAAATCCGCAGGTCATCTTAGCCGATGAACCAACAGCTAGCCTAGACCCAGATCGAGGGCAAGAAATCGCCCAATTGATCCAAAAAGAAGTCAAATCTAAAAACAAGAGCGCCATCATGGTGACCCATGACCGCTCCATCCTGACCTATGTAGATACCATTTATGAATTAAAACATGGCCAATTGCTAAAGGTAGAAAAGGTTGATTAAATACAAGAGAGTGGGACAGAAATCGGTAATTCGTTAGAATTCGATTTCGTCGTCCCACCTCCGCACAGTTGAGTAGGGGCTGTAAAGCTGATGAAATCAGCGTAGTAGAAACCCACTCAACCACTGCGTCTTGCTCGACAATCCAAAAATAATTGAGAGGCTAGGACTTTTGTCCCAGCCTCATAATTTTGAGAAATATTAGTAAAATCCATTTGATGTCGAGAAAGAGAATGACAAACAAGTGATTGTCTTGTCTGAAGAGACGAAAGAACGGATAACGGGTGATTTGTTTGAGGGACTTTATCGGAAACGACAGATTGGATTTGGCAAACTCTTCAAGACTATCAAGAAAGAATTAGACTTAGATGATGTCGAAGATGGTAATCTTGTTCAGACTGGAGAGGATAGTCAAGAAGTATCGCGAGGTCAGGAAATTGTAGCCGTTTGGAATTGGCAGAGAAAGAATTATTTTTACAGTAACTAAGAAATATGTTAGTCAGTTTTATTATTAGGTGTATTTAATTTGCTGTAGTAATTGACAATTACGGCTGATAAGCATCCAAAAATAAGTCCATATACAGTTAAAAAGACGCTAGTAATACGTCCGATTAGAGTAGTAGCTAGTATATCTCCGTAACCTACTGTTGTTGATGTGACAAAAAGCATACCATAGTCCATCCCAGTAATTACTTATTTGAGGTTCAACTAATAAAAAGTATTCCTCCTGAAATAAAAATAAAACTTACAAAAACTTATCAAAAATTGATTAAATCCTGTAACTTTTATAATATGAAATAGAGTATTTAAACGTTTCATTTGGTTCTCCTTTGTTATAGTGTTAATGAAAATTATAGCATACAAAAAGTGTTTAAATATGTATTTTAGACACTTTTTATATTAATTTTTATTATGTTTTCTTGATAGTAAGCCTCTATCGTTACAAGCTCGTTTGTGGTAAGATGAGTATAGGTCATTTATGTTAGTTCCTTTCAGACAAATGTGGTGTTTATCTGAGCCTAACATAGGCTTTTTCTGTCTAGCTTAATTTTACAAATTGGGTTATTTATTCTTCATAAGATTTGAAGGGTTGATCTTTTTTAGGGTATCGTGTCGGTGTGATTGACAGTCCCATCTTGTCTTTTTCGTGTAGCAATTCAATGACTAGGGAAACCATGATCAGTACCATGATGAGTGAAAATGGAAAGGCTACGATAATCAGCGTATTTTGCAAGGCTACTAAGCCCCCTGAAAGAAGTAAGACGATGGCAATAGTCGCAAGGAGTACGCCCCAGAAGATTTTAAGGTTATTCTTTGGTTTGAGATTCCCATCATCAGAGAGCATAGCTAGCACATAGGTCGCAGAGTCTGCTGACGTGATAAAGAAGGTAATGATCAAGATGATGGCAACAACGGAGGCAATAAAACCAAATGGCAGTTGACTGAAGGTTGCAAACAAGGTCTGCTCACTTGGAAACTGTGTTAAATCTACATTTCCAAGTGATTGAACATGCGTTGAAAGTGTTCCAAAGGTAGAAAACCATAAAAAGCTTAATACAGTCGGTGCTAATAAGACGATGGATAGAAATTGTCTGATACTACGTCCTTTAGAAATTCTGGCAATAAAAACTCCCACGAATGGTGACCAAGAAATCCACCAAGCCCAATAGAAAATCGTCCAAGTATTGATCCAGTCACGATTGTATTGACCAAAGGAACCAGCACTGAAACTCATACGGAAGAAATTGGGAAATATACAGTCCGATACTATCGGTCAAGGTATTAAAAATCTGGACTGTGGGACCGATGATTATGGTGATGGCGAGTAGTCCAACCGCTAAAATAAGATTGGTGTTTGATAAGATTTTTACCCCTTTTCCAAGACCAGAAAGGGCTGAAATGGTAAAGAGGATGGTTGTGATAATTATGATAATAACTTGCACAAGGGCATTGTTTGGAATACCAAAGAGGTAGTTGAGTCCCCCATTGATTTGGGCTGCCCCAAAACCAAGAGTGGTTGCCACCCCGATAACAGTAGCGACCACTGTAATCGTATCTACGATCTTACCAAGGCTACCGTTTGTTTTTTTACCAAACAAGGGCTTTAAGGTAACCGATAAAAGATATTTCTCTTTTTTTCGGAAACCAAAGTAGGCAAGGGCCAGGGCGATTAAAGCATATATTGCCCAGGCATGGATGCCCCAGTGAAAGAAAGTGTAACGGAAAGCATCGGCTAAGGCTTCCTGCGACCCTGGGGTAGCTCGTACCGTTGAAATGGCATAATGGGATAAGGGCTCTGCGGCACCGTAGAAGACAAGGCCGATTCCCATTCCAGCAGAAAATATCATGGCAATCCAAGAGATAGTAGAGTGTTCAGGCACCGAATTGGGTTCCCCCAGTTTGATTTGCCCAACGGGACTAACCAGGAAAAAGCCACAAAGTAGAACGATTGACGTGACCAGTAATAAGTAAAACCAGCCAAGTTTATCTGAAATAACTTCCCTTAGTTGTTCTGACCAAACTTGGTAGCCGTCAGGCATAACAATACCAAGAAGGACCAGGATAGCCAGTAGCACAAAAGAGGTTTTTAAGACCGGCGTTAAATTTTTAGTTGACATAAAATCTCCTTTCATTCTCTACCATTATATCAAAAATGATAATAACTTAAAAATGAGGGGAGATTAGATAACACCCAGCTAGTTATAATTTTTAGTTGATTAACTAGAGACGTTTAAGAACCTAAATTGTCAAATTAAGTTAGACTTTTCAAGTAACTCAGAAAAACTTGGTAGGGTGATTGATAATTCAATGATTTCCTAGGAATTCTATTTCTTGAGAGTGGGACAGAAATCGGTAATTCGTTAGAATTCGATTTCGTCGTCCCACCTCCGCACAGTTGAGTAGGGCTGTAAAAGCTGATGAAATCAGCGTAGTAGAGCCCACTCAACCACTGCGTCTTGCTCGACAATCCAAAAATAATTGAGAGGCTAGGACTTTTGTCCTAGCCTCTTTTTATTCTTGAGGAGCTTTGGGCAGTTCCATACGGAAGCGTAAGCCCATAGCCGTTTTATCAAATTGGTAGGCCAGTTCTTCATGGTCTAGCAAGTGTTGGACCACGAAGAGTCCCAAGCCGCCTTCCTTCTTCTGACGGCTAGCAGTCATTGGCATTTCAGCGGTCTCTACCATTTCCTGGCTGGTATTTTCAACCGCCAAGTGCGTCCCTTCCTCTTCGAGCCGGAGCTGGATCTCTCCACCGGCATCCGAATGCTTAACGGCATTACTAATGACATTTGAGAGGACCAATTTCAGAATGGCTGGGTCCATATAAACTCCTTTGTCAGGGATTTGATTGTCAATCGTGAGCGCGCGAGATTGAGCCAAGACCTTGTACTGGTCGAGGATCTGCTCTAAGACCTGATTCAGCTGGATCCACTCCTTGTCTCCAGCCAATTCTTGGACAGAGGACAGGGACAGGATTTCTAGGACGATCTGGTTCATCTCATCGACGATATCGAGGGAGACCGACAGGTAGCGGTCCCGATCCTTGTAGCGGCCGATCTTATCCCGCATATTTTCTAGGATAATCTTCAAGCTGGCTAGAGGCGTCTTGAGCTCATGCGAGGCTCCCCGTAGGAATTCCACCTTCATCTGCTCCAACTTCAGATTTTCCTGTTTCTGCTGCTCTAGATTGTCGATCACTTCTAGGAGATGGTGATAGAGATCATTGATCTGTTGCTTAAGAACGCCAATCTCATCCTGCGAATGAATGGGAAGACTGGCTGTCCGATCCAAGCGCTTCATCCGCTTGGTCATCTGCTTGATCTCAAGGATCGGAGCAGAAATCAGGCGGGCATAGAGATAGGAGGCAAGGAGTGACAGAACAAAGGAAGCCAGAAGACTATAGGGAAGAAAGCCCAGACTGATGTCCCGCGCTTCCTTTTGGGAATCGACAGTTGCTAAGAATTGCAAGGTCAAGTCCTTCCCCTCTTTTGTCTGGATTTTTCGCTCTTCAATGACCAGGGAATTGTTCTGGCTGTCAGGGTTCACGAGCAAGTCATCCTTGACCTCTAGGGCATTTTGTTTTTCCTTGCCCTTGATCGAGACCTTGATATCATTGGTTTTGGAATAAAGGTCGATGACCGACTCAATGGTTCCTTCTTCCTGGCCTTGGAAACTCTTGGCTAGGGCTTGCGATTTCTTCAAAATCGTCTGGCGCTGGGACTCGATATAGGTTGAGGGAAAACAAAGTAAACCGAAGCGTGTAGAAGGATGACTAAGCTACTGAAAAGGACAAAGGTGATCAGAAAGATCTTTGCAAAGATACTCCGTTTGGTCATGGTCTCTCCAATTTATAGCCGACATTGCGTACCGTTACGATACAGTTCAGCTCTAGTTTTTTTCGTAGTTCCTTGATATAGACATCGATCACCCGGTCAAAAGGAATCTCCTCCGTCTCCTTCCAGACAGCATCGAGGATCTGAGAGCGAGTCCGGGCCTTACCTTCATGCTGGAGCAAGTATTCCAAGATTTCCAACTCCTTGGCATTCATGGAGATGGCTTGCCCAGCTAGACTGGCTGTGTAGCTCTCAAAATCCACCCGTGCCTCTCCATAGGTGAAGACCCGGGAAGGCTGGAGCTTTTTAAAAATAGCTTCGATACGGACCTTCAAGAGGGACAAGGAGAAGGGTTTTTCCAGGTAGCCATCTGCCAACTCTCCAAAAGCCGTCAACTTGTAGTCCTCGTCATGGAAGGCCGTCAGTATGAGGACAGGCACCGAGCTGGTCTTCCGGATGGTCTTGAGCACTTCCAAGCCATTGAGGATAGGGAGCTGGATATCCAGCAAGACCAGATCCGGCGCCTCTCTGTGAAAGAGGTCCAGGGCCTCCTGCCCATCACCTGCTTCAAAGACTTCATAGCCACATTCCATGAGATAGTCGCTCATCCCTTCGCGAATCAGGACTTCATCTTCTACGATTAGTATCTTCATACACTTTCCTTTTATCTAAGAAACTTCTTCTACCTCCTATTATACCCTATTTCTATTTTAGGAAACAATCTCTTATTCGACATCCACCAAGAGTTCCTTTGGTTTCTTATGCAAGAGCCATTGTGAAGAAAGGATGGATACCAGGATCAAGAGCAACCCACCGACCAAGACAATCACCAACAATTGGCTCGGTTGGATATCCATATGGATATCAGTCAGGGTCTTACTGAAGCTTTCTGCCTCAGCTCCTCCACCAAGGTTGGCTGCAGAGGATTCTTGAGCCATTTGTTTGGCAATGCCACTGGTTACGTTCTTAAGCACCGTATCTCCGACTCCTTTGGCAAGAAGACCTGCGACTCCATAGGAGAGGAGGAAGGCTGGGATGGAAATCATGACTAATTCTGCCACGAATTGCCCCGCAATCTGCACCTTGGAGAGTCCTAGAGCCAGCAAGATACCAACTTCTCTGCGACGGGCATTGAGCCACAAGACAAGGAGAAGGGTGAGAAGCAAGCTAGCAAAGATGAGGCTACCGATAAACAAGTAGTTCGCCACTTGGAACATACTGCTGATCGATTTTTGCAAGGCTGGGTAGTTGGAAGAGCTCTTGACTAGGTCATAGTAATTCCATGGGATATCCAAGGCTTTGATTTTTTCGATCAATTTATCGAGGTCCTGATCCCCTTTGGCAAAGAAGGTCGCATCCTCATAGGTAGCTGTTTGGACGGTATTGCCATAGAGCTTGGCAGCTGTATCTAGGTCAGAAATGAGGGTATCTTCATACAATTCTTGGGCGTAAGTTAGAGGAGCTTGGTTCTTCCCTGAGAACAGACCCTTAATGGTTACTTCGACAGTTTCATTGGCCCCTTTTTCATTGTCAGCGTCGTAGAGATTGGACTTGAGACGCACCTTATCGCCCACCTTGAGACCATTCTTTTTCGCCAAATCTTCGTGCATGAGGATTTGGTTTTTGTCCTTGTCTGTCAGGTGCTCTCCTTGGACCAGCTTGTAGGCTCCAGAGACAAACTTATCTTCTTTAGAAGAGTCATTGACCCCTGTCACCATCAAGGTATTCTTAAAGTGCTTGGCCCGCTCTGGAGATTGATTTTGCAGGGTTTCTTCAGTCTCAATAATCTCGTGGTCTAGGATATCTGCGATGGCATTGATCCGCTTGATGGAGGAGGTGATCCCCTCTACCTGGCTGATTTTTTCGATATCTTCTCCTCTGATATTCCCAGCTCCCCGAGGGGTTCCTGGATTGGTCCTGCGGTTGATCTGCATGGAGAAGCTATTGGTGATGGATCCTAGGCTTTCCGATGAAGCTTGTTGGGTCGCTCCCTTCATAGAGAGTCCGATCAAGCTTAAGGTCCCCATGAGGAGAATGATGGCAAAGAGCAAGAGAGACTTGGGCCATTTACGTGTGATATAAGCAAAAGCATTTCGCAACATAGCATTCCCTCCTTACTTGCTCTTCTCAACGAGGCTACGGCGACTCAATTCCAAGACCACATCGGAGGCCTCTGCCACTTCCTTACTGTGGGTGACGACAATGACACATTTTTGGCGTTCCTTGGCCAACTTCTTCAAAATGGCAATAATGTCACCTGCTGTCTGTTCGTCAAGGTTTCCTGTCGGCTCATCCGCCAAGATGACAGGTGCTTCTGAAACGAGCGCACGCGCAATAGCCACCCGCTGTTGCTGCCCTCCAGATAGTTGAAGGACATTGCGCTTAATTTGCGTTTCGTCCAGCCCCAATTCCAAGAGAATTTCTTTCCCTGCCTGCTTGTTGACCAGGCGAACATTTCAAGTGGCGTCAAATAATCAATCAAATTGTAATTCTGAAAGACCAGGGAGACATGGTGCTTGCGGTGGTAGCTAGACCCTTTGGTCTGGATGTCCTCCCCATCAAAAAGAACCTGCCCCTTCTTGGGATTGTCCAGACCAGCCAAGAGAGATAGGAGGGTTGATTTCCCAGTTCCCGACTGACCAATAATACTGTAAAATGTCCCATTTTCGAACTGATAGTTCACATTTGAGAGGATATCTTCACTATAGCTTTGGTAACTATAGGCTACATTCTTGAGTTCTAACATATGTGTCATTTCTCCTTAACTCATTTTTGTTAATATTTCTTTTGGGGTCTTGCGCCAGATCATGCTGGTCGTTACACCGAGCGACAGAAGGATCAAGCACAAGAGGCTAGCATAGGCGATTCCTAAGGAAAGGCCTTGAGGGACTTGGTTGAGCAAGTCTAGGGTCTGCTGTTGACCCGTCTGTCCGACAAACTGCTCTAAGAAACGATGGCTGACCATCCGCCCGATGAGAAAGGCTGGGATCACTGCTAGTAAGGATACCAGCACCACTTCCAAGAGGAACTGTCTAAAGATCCGGCCCTTGCTCTTCCCAATGGATAAGAGCACCCCGATTTCGTGGATTCGCTCCCGTGTCCAGAGACTGAGTAAGAGCGAAAGCGCTCCTGCTCCCGTCACCAGAAGGACGATCATCATGATCCTCACCAGGCCTTCTAGGGTCTGAGAGGATTCCTTCATCTGGTCAAAGGCCTTGCGATCTTCGACCACGCGCAGAGACTGCCAATCCAGATCCAAGCTTTTGACTTGCTTCAAGAGGGCATCGATTTTCTCAGGATCTTTGACGCCAAAGGTGACCTGGGTCACTTCTTGCTGACTGAGACCAAGGAGCTTGGTCGCATCCTCATAAGGGAGGTAGACTTGATTCTCACTCAGATCAGAGGTCATTCCTGTGAATTTTTCCTGTTTCTTACCTGAAAAAATCCCAACGATTTTAAAGGTTTGCTCTTTGGCAGGAGTCTCTCCCATCTGAAAGCTGGATAAGGTCAAGGAATCTCCAACCTTTAACTTATTCTTCTTAGCCAACTCTTCGTGGATCAAGATCTGCCCGCGAGCCTGATCGGATAAGTGCTTGCCTTGCACCAGTTGGAAACTGCTACTCCGGAAATCCAGGTGCTGGTCTGTCTTCTGAGTAAAGACAGCGCCTAGCGCTTGCTTGGCTTCCTGCCCCAAATCGTCTCGCTCCACCGACTGCTGTCCCGTCACCGCTTCTTTACCAAGAATGCGAACGGGACTTTCATATTGAGGAACCATGCCTCCCACCCCAGCTAGTCGCTGCACCTTTTCAGCCTCTTTCAGCGCAAAGGGAGTATTCCCCTGCTTACTGGTCAGGGCAAAACTGGTCCCAGCCGACTGTTTGATATGTTCCTCCAGCCTTCCTCCTACTTGCATCAGTGAAAAACAGAAATATAAGCAAGAGAGGATCAAGAGGAGAATCAGAAAGAGAACCAGATTCCTCGTTCTTTTTCGAGTAATATAGGCAATTGCCTGTTGTAAGAGCATGAACTCACCCTCCATTTCAAAGCCCACAGCAATGCAAAATGGGCGCTTTCATCATTTGTTATAGTTATTATAGAAAAGAAATGTGAAATGTTTATGAAATAGAAAAAAACTCCCCCAGAAAAATCTGGAAGAGCCTTAGCAAGGGGTGGATGAAAAAGTTTAATATGAAAAAGGTCGATAAAAATTAAGAATCAAAAAGTTTTAATTTATTCGATCAAGTTTTTGTCTTTAGACATGTATGTGGGAAGTATTCCCCCCTTGCTCTAGTGTAGAACATTTATCTACTTCCTATATTTTAACGCATCTTTGTTACAAAATAAAGGAATTTGTATTGCATTTTTGTTCCAAATATCGAACAGGCAGGTTACTTCAAAATACCAACTATCTATCCACCTGCTTCAAAGGTTATTCTTCCCGTGATTTCACTATATGTAAACAAAAACCCGCACCTCAAATAACTGCTCTGATCCTCATCGGATTGATCTTAGTTTCTTCAAGAAAGGAAACCGATCTGTAGAAAAGACCGGCTTCATCCAAATTTATTTCACAAACTTTTATAATATATATAAATATGCATCCTTCTGCCACAAAGAAAAGATTAGAACAATCCGTTCATCCAATGATTGATTGAGGATTGAAGACTTGCTAACCTCTTTGAGCTAGTAAGATGATTAGGTAGACTGCAACATATGATTAGAGGCATAGCCACAATCAAACACACAGGTTACGACAGAAAATAAAGAAGGCCGATAATGCCTTCTTTGTTTTCTTAGTAAGACGTTTAGCCAAACCGCCTGATAGCGGCGGTTGGCGTCAAATGATTAGAGGCATAGCCTCAATCATTTGTAACGTGTTACATCATCCCACCCATCATGCTTGGATCCATAGCCGGTGCTGCTGGAGCTGGTTCTGGTTTGTTGGCTACCACTGCTTCGGTCGTCAAGATAAGGCTCGCTACGGAAGCCGCATTTTGAAGGGCTGAACGGCTCACCTTCACTGGGTCGATAATTCCTGCTTCAATCATGTTGACCCATTCACCTGTTGCAGCATTGAAGCCTGTTCCGACTTCTACATGTTTCAAGCGATCGATGACGATTGACCCTTCATATCCTGCATTGTGGGCGATTTGGCGTACAGGCTCTTCCAAGGCGCGAAGCACGATGTTGCGTCCTGTCGCTTCGTCCCCTTCCAATTCAAGGGTTGCAACTGCAGAAATAACATTGGCAAGGGCCGTACCACCACCGGCAACAATTCCTTCTTCAACCGCTGCGCGTGTCGCATTGAGGGCGTCTTCGATGCGGAGTTTCATTTCTTTCAACTCCGTTTCAGTTGCAGCTCCGACCTTGATGACTGCAACGCCACCAGACAATTTGGCCAAGCGTTCTTGGAGTTTTTCACGGTCAAATTCTGACGTTGTGGTTTCAATTTGTGATTTGATCACGGCCACACGGTTAGCGATAGCTTCAGGATTTCCTGCACCTTCTACAATGACTGTGCTATCTTTGTCCACTGTCACTTTACTTGCTTGACCGAGCGCCTCGATGGTCGCATCTTTCAACTCAAGACCGAGATCTTCTGTGATAACAGTACCACCTGTCAAGATCGCGATGTCTTCTAGCATAGCTTTGCGACGGTCTCCAAATCCAGGAGCCTTAACAGCTACGACATTGAAGGTTCCACGAATCTTGTTCAAGACAAGCGTTGGGAGAGCTTCTCCATCCACATCATCCGCAATAATCAAGAGCGGACGGTTGCTTTGAAGGATACTTTCAAGCAATGGCAGGATTTCCTGGATGTTTGACACCTTCTTGTCGGTGATCAAGATATAAGGATTTTCAAGGTCTGCCACCATTTTTTCATTATCAGTGACCATGTATTGAGAGAGGTAACCACGGTCAAACTGCATTCCTTCAACGACTTCCAACTCTGTTTCCATTCCACGAGATTCTTCAATCGTGATCACTCCGTCGTTGCCCACTTTTTCCATGGCTTCTGAGATGTATTCACCGACTTTTTCAGAGCGAGAAGAGACAGCCGCAACCTGGGCGATAGCTTCTTTATTAGCAACTGGAATGGCATTGTTTTTCAAGGCTTCAACAGCTGTTGCAACCGCTGCTTCAATCCCACGACGGATACCGATTGGATTCGCACCTGCTGTAACGTTCTTGATCCCTTCACGGACGATGGCTTGGGTCAAGACAGTCGCAGTGGTTGTTCCGTCTCCAGCGATATCATTGGTCTTCGAAGCAACTTCTGATACCAATTTGGCACCCATATTTTCGAAGTGGTCTTCCAATTCGATTTCTTTGGCGATGGTCACCCCATCATTGGTGATCAATGGTGACCCAAATGATTTTTTTCAAGGACCACATTGCGACCTTTTTGGTCCCAAGGTCACTTTCACAGTATCTGCTAGGATATCCACCCCACGGACCATGGCTGCACGAGCATCTGATGAAAATTTAATTTCTTTTTGACATACATCTTTCTCCTTTCTGATTCTTTAGGCTTCAACAATGGCAAGAATACTTGCAGTCCCAACAATCGTGTACTTCTCATCGCCGTCTTTCACATCAACGCCTGCATGATTTTCCACCAAGACCGTATCACCGACTTTGACACTTGGTGCTACCAACTCGCCACTGAGGGTCCGAACTCCCTCACCTACAGCGATGACTTCTGCTGTTTTCGTTTCAGCTTGACTTGCTCCTGCGATGACAAAGCCACCGACTGTTTGTTCTTTTTCTTCTACTTTCAAGACCACGCGGTCTCCTAATGGTTTTAACATGTCATTCCTCCGTTCTTGTATTTTAGCACTCTTCAACATCGAGTGCTAACTCATGTTTCTATTGTATCACTTGGTCAAAAATAGTCAAGAAAAAAACACCTCAATCTCTTCGAAGTGTTTTCGATTTCTAGCCAACCAAATTTAGTTTTTGTTGGTAAGCTTGGATGACTTTTTGTAAGTTGGCTCGACCACGATACATCCCATACCCCACTAGCAACATCCCTGCTATTCCAATCAGGGCGACCAAGCTACCTAAGATCAAAAATAGGAGGGAAGTCTTGTGAAAGAAATAAATCAGCAGTCCACCAATACTGGCCATGAGAAAGAGCACACTAAACCAGCGACCCAAGTTTTCCAACATATGGCGTTGGTAGCGAATTTCCGTCTCATACCCTTTTATTAATTCTTGTCTGGTGTGCATAGATGCCTCCTTCAATAAAAATTGAGAATGAAGTATTCGTAAAGGAGGTCACGTACTTCATTCTCAATGCTCCGGTTGCAATAAACTGTTTCCAGTTTTCTCTTAGTATTTGAGACCTGGATCAAAGATTCCAAGAGCTACCCCAGCTAAGGCGATGATGACTAAGAGAAGCATGACCTTGTTTGGTGAGACTTTCTTCTTCGCCATGAGCCACCAGCAAAGCGTGATAAAGGCAGCAGTCAAGAGACCTGGATAGACGCCATCAATCTTTTCTTGGATTTTAAGGAAGGCTTCTCCGTCAGCATTTTTGAATTCGAGGGCTGTTGTAACAGAGACCCAAGTCGCTGCTACGGCACCGATGACCATACCACCGACCACACTAATCGCTTTACGAAGGGCTTGTCCTTTTGGTCCTACAAGGAATTCAACAGCCTTGTCCCCTAAGTGATACCCTTTGAAGAAGGCGAAACGCATGCCTAAGTAGACCAAGAGGTTCCAAACGACGATGTAGAAGAGAGCTCCTGCAATGTTTCCGTCTTTAGAAAGACCAAGGGCTATCCCGAGAAGCACAGGGATTAAGGTCCCAACAACCAAGGAGTCACCAATCCCGGCGATTGGTCCCATCAGACCAGCACGCATCCCGTTGATGGTTTCGCCATCTACTGCATCTCCATTGGCACGCGCTTCTTCCAAACCAGCTGTAATCCCTACAACCAGTGATCCCAGTTGTGGTTCGGTATTAAAGAAGGCAGTATAGGTTTGCATAGCTTCTTTTTGTTCTTCTTTGGAATCATACATTTCTTCTACGATTGGAAGCATAGAAGTCAAATACCCAAAAAGTTTGCATGTGTTCTTGAGAGAAACAGGTCAAGTGACCATAATACCAATGATGGAATGCTTTGGTTAGCGTTTTCTTTGAAATTTTCTTTTTATCAGCCATCTTAGATATCCTCCTCATCATCGTCAAAGTCATTTGCTCCAGCAGGGACGACTTTCATTGTTTTAATCACTTCAAGTTCATAGTAGATTACCGCAAAGATCAATGAAACCACCGCACTCGCTACCAAGTTCAAGCCAAGAGATTTTTGCCAAGGTGAAATCCAACAAAGAATGGAATGAAGTCTCTCACTTCTGTAACGATTTGCTTCAAGAGGATGGCAATACCGACACATGGAAGAAGAGCACCGACTGTAAAGAGGGCTTTCATCCAGTAACCATCCATTGGAAGGTATTGTTTCATCAAATCCACCATGTTTTCACCGTATTTGGTGATAATCATCGTTGGAAGGAAAGAAAAGAGGAAGTGAGAAATCCATGGGTAAACCCAGTCAACTGCGTAGAGTTTTTTGAAGTTTCCTTCTTCAACGGCTTTCCAACCGATGTGTTGCCAAAGCAAGTTCATGGTTGCAGTACCGTAGAAAAGAACGGTACCGATGGTCCCAACGGCTGCACCGATAGGGGCTGCTGCCGCTGCAATTGCTGCCTCACCCGTGATATTGTTGGCATGAACAAATAAGATAGAAAGAGGAATTCCGATATAAGAGATAGCCCGCACATCGGCAGATACGGTACCACCAGGTGTTACCAAGGCGATATAAACGACTTGAAGGGCAACCCCGACCATGATACCGGTTGTCACATCTCCAAGGATCAACCCTGAAATCAACCCTCCGACTAGAGGACGTCCAAGAGTATAGTTCCCGATACTGGTACCACCCATACCAGGCATTGAAGACAAACTGGCGAAAATACCAAGCAAGATTGCTTGAATCCATGAAACTGTCATAACAAACGCTCCTTTGTTTGTAAGTATAGTTTAGTGACGAAGAGCTAGGATGCTCCCCTCTCTAGAATCCGAATTTTGATTTAAAATCATCCCAGTAACCGATGGATACATCTGGAAGCAACTGGAATTTCACCTTGTAGCCTGCAGCCTGAATGGCTTCGATGGCTTCTGCTTCTTCCTGGGTGATGGATTGGTTATTTCCCAATTTCACAGCACCCGGACGGTCATTTGCAGGACCGACAATGATTTCTTTGACATCGCCTGGGACAAACCCTTGGTCTACCAAAATTTCTTTCATATCGATGGGGTTCTTAGTAATCAAGAAATAGCGAGTTTCTGATTCCGTTACTTTTGCAGATTTTTCTTTGAAAGCTTCCTTGGTCCAGACAAAGGTTTTTTTATCTGAAGCCCCTTTATAGGCTTGGATCAAGACCTTATTAGAAGCTGCTGCGTCGTTGACAGCGATCAAGCCATCACAAGGCTTTTCTTTAGCCCATCGAGTTACTGTTTGACCGTGGATCATACGGTCGTCAATCCGTACAAATGATACTACCATTTTCTAACCTCCCTTAGTTAAATATCATCTTCTTCATCATCGTCACCCTCTACCGGGGCAAGGGTAAATTCTTGCAAGGCTGTGGAAGCTTCGGATAAAATCACCTGGGCTAAATCAGCCCCCTCCATCATGTCCTTCATCACAACTGCTGTCAGCGCCATGGTCAAGTTCATTCCACCTAAGATCAAGGCTGTACTCAGCTTTCCTTGCTCCTCTAGCACTGTCGCTGCCGTTGTCAAAGGACTGCCACCTACAATGTCTGCTAGAACTAAGACAGAGTCCTCATCTGTTAAATGGGAAATCGCCTGACGAAAATCATGAGCAAATCATCTACCGATTTGCCTTCTTTCAGTCCGACCGCAATCACCTGATCTATCTTATCCCCAGCAAACATTGCCAGCGAACTTTTCAGACCTTCTGCCAGTCCACCATGACTGACCAATACCAGATACTTCATCCTTTCTCCTCCTTTATGATGACCTTATTGTATTGTTTTTGAAAGCGTTTTACTATTGTCATTTGTCACAAAGAAAAGTTGACATCTGTCAATAAAAAAATGACATCTGTCACTTGACAGATGCCTAGTTGCTCTTAACGAAACTTCTCCCGAAGCATTTCCTCAATAATCTTTTGAATTTGAGGCAATTGATTATCAATATCCTTTGCTTTTAGAGCATTATAAATCAAATAATCCAATCGATCCCAGATATCATCGGGTAGGTTGCCAGGAGTACTTAGGACAGCCTTTTTCATAATCTGGTCCAGGGTCCGATTCGTCAAGGAATCAACCCCGAAATCATCCGCTTTAAGAAGGTCCCGACTTTCCGAACTATTGACCACCGAAGGGAGGACAGAGGTCCCCTGCGACTGCCGGAAGAGGTCCTGCTGGACCTGCTGGTCCTGGGTCAAAAATTCCATGAATTCCTTGGCCTCCTTGCTAGCACTGGCCCGAGAAGACAGAGCAAACAAGGACGTATCCACTAAGGTTGACGGAGTTGATCCAGAAGCCCCGGGCATAGGGATACAGGTCCAAGTGAAATTTGAATATTTGGCAACATGATAGGGATAAGGTTTATAAGTTCGGTACTGGGCCAAGGTCATCGGATAAAAAGCGACCTTGCCTTCATCAAAATCCTTAGAAGTAACATTGAAATTCCCATGAAGGGCTTCGAGTTTTTCGACAAAATAGAGCGAGCGCTTCATTTCTTTACTCGTCAGATTAATGTTATCCTGACGGAAAAGCTGGCCACCATGAGCTGCCAAGGCCTCCCTCCAGGTATAATCTGTACTTCCAAACTGATCTAGCTCACCATCTCCATCTGTATCCCGCGTCACTTTTTGACAAATCGTATAAAATTCCTCCAAAGTCCACCCCTCTTTCGGAATAGCAATCCCTTCCTTTTTCCAATAAATCTTTATTGACACACATCAAAACAGGATTGCTCTCAAATGGGAGGAGCATACTGACGGTTCTTGTATTTACCTGCTTCTAGGGCAACTGGATAAAAATGAGAAGGATCGACCTGTTTGTCCATCAAGGGGGTCAAATCTTCTACCGCCCCACGCGCAGCTAACACCGGGAGCTCAGTACTGGATACCATATATAGATCTGGCTCCTGTCCATGGAGGATCTGATTGGCTAACCAGCTCGCATACTGATTCTTCGGAATCCCGCTTTCGTAGACAATCTTTACCCCTGGATGCGTTTTTTCGAAACGAGCAATCGCTTGGTCCAAGACTTTTTCTTCCGTTTGGGTGGGCACATCCCAGCTAGATCCAGCGTAGACCCCCAAGCGGACAAGCTTAGGCTGACGCTGCCACCAAATCCCTCCAGCAAGTAGAAAAAGCAAAAGCAAGCCTAGAAACAATCTGGAGCCTCGAATCTTACGTTTTTTCTTCATCGGCTATCACTTTCTGTTCCAAAGTCCTTAGTGGTCACACCTTTTTGAACAGACCAAATAGCCAACTGGGTCCGATCCCGCAAGTTCAACTTAGACAAAATGGTTGATAGGTAATTCCGAATCGTTCCCTCAGATAGGAACAATTTGGCTGCGATTTCCTTATTAGACTCCCCAAAACCAACCTGCTGGATGATCCGCCATTCGGTCAGGGATAAGTCGCTCACATATTCTTCAGAAACGGAGATTGTATAATTGCTCTGAGCCATCTGAGAAAAAATCTGAAAAACCTTACTGGCAATATTGGGGTTAATCATGGCTCCCCCATGATAGACAATTTGAATGGCTTGGTAGAGTTCCTCTGTGGAAGCCCCTTTGAGCAAATACCCTGAAGCTCCATATTTCAGAGCCCGAAAGATGAAATCATCATCGTCGAAGGTGGTTAGAATGATGATTTTTACCTCAGGGAAGCGTTCCTTGACTTCTTTTGTCGCCATCACACCATCCATCTTAGGCATACGAATATCCATCAATACAACATCTGGTCGATCTTGGGGGATTCGCTCTAGCACCTCATGACCATCTGCCACTGCAGAAGTCACCTGAATATCTTGATGAGCAGACAAAATAATTTGGAGCGATTCGCGAATCAGCGCTTGATCATCCGCAATCATTACTTTGATCATAAAAGATTTCCTCTTTTTCTTTGGGCAATTCAATTCGTGTATAAAATCCATTTCGATTGGCAAATTCGATCCTTCCTCCCAAGATAGAAACCCGCTCTCGCATTTGTTTCAAACCATAGCCAACCTGCAGGTGGTCAAAACCAACCCCATTATCTTGGAGAATCATGATATAGGCATCTTCCACCAAAAAGGAAATCTGCATATGGCTAGCATGACCGTGGCGGACAGAATTGGTCATGGATTCCTGAATCACGCGAAAGACGGTATCCTCCACCATGACATCCAGATCAACCTCATCCCAGTCATAGGTGAGATCGACTTGCAGGTGGGAGATGACTTGGTATTCGTGAACCAATTTCAAAACCGCATCCCTCAAGGTATGATCCTCTAGGGCACCTGGCCGAAGCTTGTTCAAAGAGCCCCGGACGTCCTTGATTCCATCCCGTACCACCGTAGAGACCGATTGCAGCTGGGTCTTGGCACGACCAGGGTCAATATCAATCAGAACCCCAACTGCATCAATCCCAGCAGAAATGCCTGTCAAGGCATGGCCTAGAGTATCATGAATTTCCCGTGCTATCCGCTTGCGCTCCCGGTCCTCCGCAATCTTTTCCGAAAGGGCCATGTAGCTATTTAATTCCGTATTAACTTGCGATACCATTTCTAACTCTTTTTCGATTCGATGGTGCTCTGCTACTACCGATAAAATGTAAAAGAGAAGAGAAATAATAAAGACAACCATATTTAAGGAAGCTAGCGCATTTTTAGCAAATAGAATAAGCATCCGAATCGATGAAGGATAAAAGGCGATATAGGTATCCAGCGAAGGCAACTGTACAACGAGAGAGAGAATGTCATAATTGGTCACAAGGAGGACTATGAAACTCAGAAGGATAAAGGCAAACCAGTAGCGCCTGTCCTTGGAACTACTAAACTCTTTAGAACCATAAAAGATATCAGCAAATACCAAGAGGATGATCCCATTGTAGGAGAAGCTGAGGGAGATCATGACACCTAACATCAGTAAAATTTCTAGAATATTCCACTTGTCAAAAACTGACCACTCCTGTGTCCCTGGGCGCATCCGATAAAAGGTAATGAGAAGAATCCCTCCAAAGAGGAGAATGGAAATCCAAAAGTTCTGAGCTGGGGAACTCGGTATTTCTCTTAATTGTTCCAATAATTGATAGCCTTGCCCCTTGGCAATGATGTAATTGGTCGCATGCAAGTAGAGGGAACTGCTAAACAAGATGGCGATAAAATTAATGATTTTTAATAAAATCAAACTATAACGAATGCCACGAAGTTTGGTCATTACTGCCACCCGTTGACATCGTATCGGTCAACATTATCCTTATCAATCATCTCTACTGGAATCTTATATTGTTCCTTGTAGGTTTTTCCTGTCCTCATGCACTCAATCACTTGCATCACCTGTCTCCCCATTTTAAGAGGAGATTGGGCAACCGTCCCTTCGATATCATCCGTCGTCGAGAGCAAAACTTTCATATCCGGAGAGCCATCGATTCCATAGATAGAAATCGGCTGAGCTAATTGGTTTTCCTTGATGGCCGCTAGGGCTCCGATAGCTGCCCGATCATTTAAGGCCACGACCGTATCAAATACCAGACCATCCTGAATGACCTGGGAAACAGCTGGTAAGGCCAGTTCCGTTTGACCACGGGTCTCTTCTCTCCCAACGACCTGATAGGCAGGATCCGACTGAATGGTATCTAAGAACCCTTGGATCCGTTGCTCTGCCGATACCGTCCCCTTTATGCTCTAAGAGTAGGATCTTCGCCTCATTTTTCTGCTTCATCAGGCGCTGGGCGACCAAGACCCCGGCTTGGTAATTATCCGACACCACACTGGCATCCACCGTGAAATGGCTGAGCTGACTATCCACTGCAATGATTTTAATCCCTGCCTCTCGAGCTCGCTTCAGGGAAGCAATGATTTTAGGGCTATCTCCTTTGACGGGGTTAATCACAATCACATTGACCTTTTGTTGACGAAAATAATCTATTTGCTGACTTTGTTTTTCCTCGTCCAATTCTGGATTACGAACTAGAAGCAAATCCCCTTTTTCGTCAGCTACTCGTTCAATCTCTGCATTCAGTGTTTGGTAGAATTCATTGTTCATGGTCATGTAGGTCACACCAATCCGCATCTGCCCTTTTACCGGTTTTAGTTGGCTAGCATTCAAATAGATGACCACTACCACAAAAACCAGGCTCCAAAATATCGTATAGATCATCACTCGATTGTGTTTCTTTTGAACAGCTTCCTCTTCTAACGCCCATCTCTTCTCCTCTTAAAAAGAACGAACCATTTTTACTATATAAAGATTTTTTTGTTCGTATTTAATACCTTGTATTATAGCATTTTTTATCAAGAGCTTGAAGGTCTCTCGGAAATGAATGCGTTTTACTCATAAATCCATATGATGACTTACCCCTGCAACTTCCGTGAGAAGTTTCGAAAAAGAAAAAACGACACAGCTGACCAGCTGCACCGTTCTCTTCTGTTAAAAGGGAAGCTCTTCCTCCTCGAGGATCAGATCCGCTAAATCTCCTCCTGCTCCATTAGCCCGCATCGCTCGTTGAGCACGACTTTCTAAGAGCTGGAAGCCTTGACAGAGCACTTCTGTCACATATTGGGTCGTTCCATTCTTCTCATAGCGTCTGGTTCGAAGCTCACCGTCCACAGAGATCAAGCTCCCTTTATTGGCATAGGAGACAAGGGTCTCTGCTAATTTCCCCCAGACCACTAGGGTGATAAAATCCGCCTCCCGCTCGCCATTTTGATCCTTATAACGACGATTGACAGCCAGGGTCGCACGCGCAACGGACTTGTCCGTACTGGTCTTATGAAGCTCTGGGTCAGCCACAAGGCGCCCGATTAAAATTACTTTATTGTACATATTTCTTCCTCCTACTTATATAATTCGTAGTTTTTTAGCCATTTGGAGAAAGAAAATAAAAAAGAGGCTGGGACAAAAGTCCTAGCCTCTCAATTGTCTTTGGATTATCGAGCAAGACGCAGTGGTTGAGTGGGCTCTACTACGCTGATTTCATCAGCTTTTACAGCCCTACTCAACTGTGCGGAGGTGGGACGACGAAATCGAATTCTAACGAATTACCGATTTCTGTCCCACTCTCTTATCCTTGCCAGTGACGGGCAGGGTCAAAGGGAGTTCCCACCTCTTCTGTATCTTGCAATTCGATAATCCCACGTTTTTGTGGAGCATTTGGCAAGTGCAATTCGCGTGGACTACACATCATGCCAAAGCTCTTTTCTCCACGAAGGGCTCCTGGGAAAATCAAGCTGCCATCTGGCATCATGGCACCTGGAAGAGCCACAATCGTCTTGAGACCTTCACGCGCATTTGGCGCACCTGCTACGATTTGAACTGTCTTGTCTAATCCGACAACCACTTGGCAGATGTTGAGGTGGTCACTATCTGGATGAGCCACCATTTCTACGATTTGCCCCACGACAAACTTAGGCTCCTTGTCATTGACCAAGACCTCTGCAAATCCTTCAGCCTGTAATTCTTGATTGAGGCGTGCAACCTGCTCATCACTCAAGAAAATTTGCCCCTTGCCTTCAAGGGCAAAGAAAGTCGAAGCCTCAAAAATATTCCAGGCTACGGTTTCTTGCTTGTCTTCACGGTAGACACGGGCTACTTTGCCTTTGCGCTCTACTGCTAACTTGGCATCCCCACTGTTTTTCAAGGTAATCATTAAGACATCGCCGACTTGTTCTTTATTATAGGTTACAATCATTCTTTCTCTTTCTCCTACTTCAATCCTGCTAAAAATTCTGAAATCTGAGCCTTGGTTTTGCGATCACGATTGACGAAACGACCCAGTTCCCGATCCTTGTCTAGGACCACTAAACTCGGAATACCATAGATATCCCAAAGCTTAGCCAGGTCTAGATACTGGTCTCTGTCGACCAAAATGAAGGTAAATTCAGGGTTTTCCGCTTCAATCTCTGGCAAAAAAGGCTGGATATACCGGCAATCACCACACCAATCCGCTGAAAAGAAGAAAACCTTCTTTCCTTCTTGCTTGACGTAGCTAGCTAACTCCTCTAAAGACTGTGGAATGATCATAGTTTTTCCTCTTCATAGTGAAGGAGGCCCTCTTCATAGACAAAGCGATAGTGGCGCTCATCTTCAAAAATGATCCCTCCTACCAGACGCTCTTCGCTTGATTCATAGAGCTCCACATAAAGGGTCGCAATCTTCCCCATATTCTCCATTTGCTCACGGACTTCTGCGACTAACTCTTCTTGCGTCCGCAGACGTTTGATCTTTGGCAATTTTATAGGCCCCAAGGGCAAGAGCACTTGCACTAGCTGCTGCAAGGCTGGATAAAATGATTTTTTTAGCTTTCATACCTCATATTGTAACACAAAATACAAGCTGGGACAACGAAGGAGAATAGTTCTCCCCATCATGACGATCTGCTTTCATTCCCGTCAACTGCCACTACCATCTCGACTAAAAAAGTGATAAAATAACAATCAGAAAGAAGGTAACTTATGACTGATTTATTTTCTAAAATCAAAGAAGTAACAGAACTTCCTGCCATCTCTGGCCACGAAGCGCCTGTTCGCGATTATCTACGCAAACAGATCACCCCACATGTGGATGAAGTGGTCACAGACGGCTTGGGAAGCATTTTTGGGGTACGTCACTCAGAAGTGGCTGATGCTCCTCGCATCATGGTCGCAGGCCATATGGATGAAGTTGGCTTTATGGTCAGTGAGATCAAGGCAGACGGCACCTTCCGCGTGGTGGAAATCGGTGGTTGGAACCCTATGGTGGTCAGCAGCCAACGTTTCACCCTTTTGACACGCGATGGCCATTCCTACCCTGTCATTTCTGGATCTGTTCCCCCGCATTTGACACGTGGCGCAAACGGTCCTGCCCTTCCAGCAATCGGGGATATTGTCTTTGATGGTGGCTTTGCCAACAAAGAAGAAGCTGAGAGCTTTGGGATCCGTCCAGGTGACACCTTGGTCCCTGAAAGCACTGCAATCTTAACAGCCAATCAGAAAAACATCATCTCCAAAGCTTGGGACAACCGTTATGGGGTCTTGATGGTCAGCGAATTGGCACAAGCCCTCTCTGGACAAGCACTAGCAAACGAGCTCTATGTCGGAGCGACTGTCCAAGAAGAAGTCGGACTGCGCGGTGCAGGGACTTCTGTGACCAAGTTTGATCCGGAAATCTTCCTAGCTGTTGACTGTTCTCCCGCTGCAGATGTCTACGGAGGCCAAGGAGCCATCGGCGAGGGAACCCTCCTTCGCATCTTTGACCCAGGTCACCTCATGTTGCCAAATATGAAGGACTTCCTCCTCACCACCGCTGAAGAGGCCGGCATCAAGTACCAATACTACTGTGGAAAAGGCGGAACGGATGCTGGAGTAGCCCACTTACGAAGCGGTGGAGTGCCATCTACTACCATCGGAGTCTGCGCACGCTACATCCACTCCCACCAGACCCTTTACGCTATGGATGACTTCCTTCAAGCCCAAGCCTTCCTTCAAGCCTTGGTCAAAAAATTGGATCGTTCAACCGTTGATTTAATTAAGAATTATTAATATTTTTCCAAAATAATTGTTTTAAACCCCCATTTTGGGGTTTTTTTGATATAATACTGAATGAATATTGCAACGGGTGTTCTTTTGCACTCCCCTTTCCCTATGTGAAAGGCGGAGCACCGCTAAAGATCACCCTCGCTTCTTTATTGGAGGTTTAAATGAAGAAACAAGCTTTTAGTTCCGAAAAGTATTTGAATTTGCAGCGCGATCACATCCTCGAGCGCATCAACCAATTTGATGGCAAGCTCTACCTAGAGTTTGGAGGAAAAATGTTGGAAGATTTCCACGCAGCTCGTGTCCTTCCTGGTTATGAACCAGATAACAAAATTAAGCTTCTCCAAGAACTTCGTGACCAAGTGGAGATTGTGATTGCTATTAATGCCAATAACATTGAGCATTCAAAAGCGCGTGGTGACCTAGGAATCTCTTACGACCAAGAGGTCTTCCGCTTGATCGATAAATTCAACGAATTGGGCATCTATGTTGGCTCTGTCGTCATCACTCAGTATGCTGGTCAACCAGCTGCAGACCTTTTCCGCAAGCAGTTGGAAAAAAATGGCATCGCCTCTTACCTCCACTACCCAATCAAGGGCTACCCAACGGATATGGACCACATCATTTCTCCTGAGGGAATGGGGAAAAACGACTACATTCAAACTAGCCGTAATCTCGTTGTCGTGACAGCTCCTGGTCCTGGTTCTGGTAAATTGGCGACTTGTATGTCCAACATGTACCATGACCAATTGAATGGCATCAAATCTGGTTATGCTAAATTTGAAACCTTTCCCAGTTTGGAACCTGCCTTTGCATCACCCAGTGAATTTGGCCTATGAAGCTGCTACTGCAGACCTTGACGATGTCAATATGATTGACCCATTCCACCTCAAACCTATGGCGAAACAACGGTCAACTACAACCGGGATATCGAAATCTTCCCTGTCTTGAAGCGGATGTTGGAACGCATCCTTGGAGAATCTCCTTACGCTTCCCCAACAGATATGGGTGTGAACATGGTCGGCTTTGCCATCGTGGACAATGACGCAGCGATTGAAGCCTCTAAGCAAGAAATTATCCGCCGTTACTACCAAACCATTCTAGATGTGAAAGCAGAGCGTGTCGGAAACGGAGCTATTAAGAAAATTGAACTCTTGATGAATGACTTAGGCATTTCACCAAAAGACCGCCAAGTCACCGTCCTTGCCCGTCAAAAAGAGGAAGAAACCGGTGAACCTGCCTTGGCACTGGAATTGCCGAACGGAGAAACCGTGACAGGTAAGACTTCTGACTTATTTGGTCCAACGGCAGCTGTTCTCATCAACGCCATCAAGAAATTGGCCCATATTGATAAAGAAACCAAGTTGATTGAGCCAGAATATGTGAAACCAATCCAAGGCTTGAAGATCAACCACTTGGGCAGTCGCAACCCTCGCCTCCACTCAAATGAAATCCTCATCGCCCTTGCTATTACCGCCATGAACCATCCAGAGGCAAATCTTGCCATGCAAGAATTGGGTCGATTGAAAGGGAGCGAAGCCCATTCAACAGTGATGTTGACAGACGAAGATAAGAACGTTCTTCGCAAACTGGGCATCCATGTGACTATGGATCCAGTTTACCAATACGATCGCTTGTACCGCAAATAAAGAAAAGCAAGGCTAGACCGTTGGTCCTAGCTCCATATACAAAAAATCCCCTGAGTGCCTGAACCAGTTGGCACCCAGGGGATTTTTCATAGTTTAATTGGATGGAGAGTTACCTCTCCTTAAAAAGATAGAGGCCCACAATCAGTATCGGGACAAGGAGAAGGGGATACACTTCTTTTGGCAGTAAGTCCGTTTCCAAACTCAACCAAAGGAAAAAAACAGCCAAGACAATCGCAATCAACCATTTTACAAGATAAGATTTCATGACGCCCTCCTGCTCCTAATCTATTTATGCATAGTATACTCCTGCTCAATTAACCTGTCAAGGTAAAAAAAGAGGCTGGGACAAAAGTCCTAGCCTCTCAATTATTTTTGGATTGTCGAGCAAGACGCAGTGGTTGAGTGGGCTCTACTACGCTGATTTCATCAGCTTTTACAGCCCTACTCAACTGTGCGGAGGTGGGACGACGAAATCGAATTCTAACGAATTACCGATTTCTGTCCCACTCTCTTTTGTTTCTTTCACAGCCTCCCACAGTTGTCGGATCTGTTTTCTTTGGACAGGATCCACAAAGTAAGGAGCAATTTCATTTAAGGATTCTAGGACAAATGCCCGTTCTGCCACATACGGATGAGGGAGAATCAAATCTGGACTATATAGGATCAAATCCTCCATATAAAGGAGATCCAAATCGATGACCCGTGGTCCCCATTTGATCTCACGGACCCGACCCATTTCTAGCTCGATTCCTAGCAAGGTCTCAATCAAGTCTTGGGGCGTAAACCAAGTTTCGACCTCTACGACTTGGTTGAGGAAGCTATCCTGCTCGACCCCTCCCCAAGGTGCTGTCTCAATCTGAGAAGAGGTTTGGAGAATCGTAAGCCCCTTTTCTTCTAGTCTAGATACAGCCGTCTCCAACTGTTGTACCTTATCGCCCATATTGGTTCCCAGACCAATAAAGGCCCGTCTTTTTTCTCGTTCAATCGTGACCGAGCAGGTATCCAAAGGCAGAGGAACTGGAGCCCAAGGTTTTTTCAACTCCAGTCGAACCTTTTTGACAAAGTCATAGGTCGCAAAAATCTTCTCCACAAGCTGAAAAGCCACTGTCTCAATCAAATCGATTTTCTCAGCTTGAACCCAGTCTGTCAGTTGCTCTGCTAAGATTCCATAATGGATTGAAGCCGTCAAATCGCCCGTCCGAGCAGACTTTGTCATCTCATAATCGACACAGACATCCAAGACAAAGCGCTGCCCCAATTCCTTTTCAGCGGAAAACACACCATGATAAGCATAAATTTCCAAATCTTTGATCCGTAATTGATCCACCATAGTCACCTCAGTTTATCTAGGGATTAGTGTCCCATCAGTTTATAGGCTTCGTTTTTCAAGTCTTTATCTGTCTCGAACAAGCCACGCGCTGCTGTCGTTACAGTAGCTGTCCCTGGTTTGCGCACCCCACGCATGTTCATGCACATGTGCTCTGCTTCCACCCAGACAAGGGCTCCCTGCGCTCCCAGATACTCCATCAAGGCATCCGCGATTTCCACTGTCAAGCGCTCCTGGATTTGAGGCTTTGGCGTACACTTCCACAGTCCGAGCTAGCTTAGAGAGGCCCGCTACGCGCCCATTTGGGATATAGGCAATGTGGACCTTGCCATAGAAGGGCAAGAAATGGTGTTCACACATCGAGTGGAAAAAGATATCCTTTTCCACCACCATATTGTTATCCACAATCTCAAAAGATTTTGATAGGTGGACTTCCGCAGTTTGGTTGAGACCTGCAAAAATCTCTTGGTACATCTTGGCAATGCGTTCTGGTGTTTCTTGCAAGCCCTCACGGCTTCCATCTTCACCGACTGCGTCGATAATCATCTTCACGGCTTCTTGAATTTTCTTTGTATCCATGTCATCTCCTACTGATTTCTTCGATTAGAAAGGCTCTCACTTGAGCCAAAAAGTACAAGGATCCCGTCACTAAGAGGAGATCAGATTGTTGCGATTTTCTTTCTAGATATTGGGTTAAAAACACCTTCCATTCTTGATAAGGCAGGCCTTTTTGATGGGCTATTTCCTGCATGTCTCTCACGGAATAGGCGCGTGAATCCTCAAAGGTCGTCAAGGTTAATTGACTCTTTTCCAATCCGCTCCATAGTTCTAGCATCTCCTCAATCGCTTTAGTCTGGATACAGGTAAACAAGACTTGTTTGTCCAACTGTCCATACCGTTCTTTTATGGTGGCTACAAGAGGGGCTACTGCATGCGGATTATGGGCGCCATCTAGAATGATGAGGGGCTGGGTCGAAATAACCTCTAGGCGTCCCGGCCACTGGACCCCTTCCCAAGCTTGGAGGATTTCTTCTCGGCTTAAGAAAGAGAGCCCCTTTTCTTGACAGAAGGTATCGCAGAGAGCCAGGGCCAGTCCAGCATTGTCGACTTGATGAAGTCCCAAGAGCCCTGTCTTTAGTTGCATTTCTTCCCGATACTGGCTCTGATAGCCAAAAACTTCCCCGTCTGCCAGTGACTCTTGGTAGCTAACTAAAAAGTCCTGACCTAACAGCTCTACTGGTGCCGATAAGCAGTTCGCCCGCTGCACAATGACTTCTTGGGCTTCCAGTTCCATCCGGCCTAGCAAGACCGGAATCTTTTCCTTGATGATTCCCGCCTTCTCTCGAGCAATGGAGGCCAAATCCGGCCCTAAGAGAGCCACATGGTCCAAGCCAATCGTCGTGATGGCTGTCAAAATAGGCTGACAAACATTGGTACTATCGAGACGACCACCCATGCCCACTTCCAAAATGACCACATCCGGCTTTTCTGCTGCAAAATAATCAAAAGCCAGGACGGTCATCAACTCGAACTCGGTCAAGCCCAGCAAGGTCTGATCAGAACTGTTTTTTGCAAGTAAGTCCTGATAGAGGGACAGATAAGTTTCTAAATCCTGATCTGAGATGGGAAGCCCATTAATACTGATTTGCTCATGAAAGGAAACTAGATAGGGGGAGGAGAAAACACCAACCCGCAACCCTTTCGCCTCTAGTAAAGACCGTAAATGGGCTAGGGTCGATCCTTTTCCATTGGTCCCAGCTAGATGGATTACAGGACAGGCTAAGTGTGGGTTTCCCCTCAAGGCCAGCAGGGCTTCCATTCGCTCCAAGCCAAAATGGGGCTCGGAAGAACGATAAGTAGCTAACCAACTGAGATCTACTGTCATATCTCTTCTCTTTTCTTTAGCGATATTGTTTCAAATGAAGGTCCTGCGCTTGATCGGCTTGGTAGATCGCACTACCGATAGCTACCGCCATCTTATGGAGGGGGATATCATGCACACGCACAATTTCTACCCCTTGGCTGGCAGCCACACTCGTCAAATGACTGGATGCCAAATCCCGATTGTAGAATCCTTCTTTCGTTTCAGGGTCAGTCTCAAATCCCTCTTCTTCCAGAATATTAACCACAAAGCGCTTCCGAGAGACTCCTAAAAAGATTGGATACCCCTTAGCATGAATGGTTTTTAAGTCCTGCAAAAGTTGGAGGTTTTCCCGCTTGGTCAAGCCAAAACCAATCCCAGGATCTAAGAAGAGTTGATCCGGACTCAATCCCGCCTCCTCTGCTAGCTCAAGGCTCTTAGCAAAGAAGGTCCACATGCAGTCTTGGATAGAGAGACCTTCAAACTGCGCCAACTCCTCTGATGAAAAGGCCGGCTCAAAACCAAAGGTCGGAAAAATGACGGAACTTGGATGATGAGGACGAGCCATGACTGGATTAAACATAAGAATGGCTCCAGCCTGAGCTTCTGCAATCACCCCTAGCCATTTGCGGATCTCCTAGCAGGCCTGTGATATCATTGACCAAGTCTGCGCCAGCTGCTAGGGCTGCACGAGCGACCTCTGACTTCCAAGTATCAACCGAAATCAAGATATCACTCTCTGCTCGAATCGCTTCAATGACGGGCACGACTCGCTGGATTTCTTCCTGAATTTCCACAAAATGACTCCCTGGACGTGTGGACTCCCCACCAATATCCAGTATGCTTGCCCCTTCTGCTATTAACTTTCGAGCTTGCTCGAGAGCTCTATCTACCGTTTGGTAACGCCCCCCATCTGAAAGGAGTCGGGGGTGACATTGAGGATGCCACATAGAAGTGTCCTATCCTTGCCTAGTTGTCTCCATTCACTCTTTGACATATCTTCCTTCATCTTTCTACAGAAAAGCCAACCAAGCATAGAAAAGAGGTTAGAATCTTTCCAACCTCCGAGTTTGTCTCTATCTGCGCCTAGATGCTTTTTTGGTAGCTTACCAAAGCTTCTGAATAAAACCCATTGGTTCTATCATTCTACCATATTTTAAGCGGGAAGAAAAGAAACCAGAATAGTTATCAGAAAGGCAAAAGCATTCATGGTAAAGTGCAATAAAATCGAATATTCTACTCGTTTGTAGCGGTAAGCAACCCAAGTCAAGATGAGGGACATGCCCCCATAGATGATCCAGGAACCAAGATTACTTGGTGTGTGTAAATAGGCAAATACAAGAGCCCCAACCAAATAACCAATTTTTTCGTGCCCCTTAAAGATTAAGCGGGGAATCACAGCCCGACAGATAATTTCTTCTCCTAAAGGTGCCACTACAACAATGAGCAAACCCATTGCCAGCTGAGGGGCCAAGGAAGCCACCCCTTGGATAGTCTCTTGGTTAGCTGTCGTCGCCTCTCCCAACTGCCTAAGAAGGTTAACCCCAAGAGCATTATTGGCCAGCAACAGGAGAAAATAAAGGAAATTTCGCCCAATATCTCTGCCTTTGATTCGTGAAAAATCTAGTGAATCAAGTGGACTCCATTTCATAAACCACCAAAGCAAATAGACGAGGAGCATGGTGACCCCAAGGACCAGACTATTGATCGTCCAATTTGACCAAGCATTTTCAATCCCCAAGATCAAAGCGATCATGGGTAGTTGAGTCGCTATAAATAACGGTATTCCAATTAGTAACCACAGACCATTTGAAACCCATTTTTTCTCCATCCAATTTTCCATTATTTTACCTCGATTATCAAACTATTTTTCTAGTATAGCATAGATGAGCTACTGGGGCAAGCCCAAGTAGAAGTCACACAAGAGAAAAAAGAGGCGCTTCAAGTCAGCCTCTTCTCTCTTGTTTTTATAGAATAAAGTCTTATCCCTTGTTTTTAAAGCGTTCAACATCACGTGCAATGACTAATTCTTCGTCCGTTGGGATGACCAAGACTCTCACTTTAGCATCCGCTGTTGAAATATCGCCTTCTGCACCAAAGACATTCTTTTCTGGATCAAGCTCACAACCAAACCAAGTTAAGCCGTCAATGACTTGTCCACGGATCGTTTTAGAATTTTCCCCGATACCAGCTGTAAAGATGATGGCGTCTGCTCCATTCAAGACAGCAAAGTATTGACCGATGTATTTCTTAATACGGTCGACAAAAATGTCGTTGGCCAAAAGTGCCTTGTCGTTTCCACTGCGCATGGCTTCGTGGATATCGCGCATATCACTAGAAAGCTCAGACACCCCTAGAAGACCAGATTCACGGTTCAAGATACGACTAATATCTTCTGGACTGTTGAAGTCCTCTGTGTGCTCCATCAAGTAAGGAATAATGGCAGGGTCAATATCCCCTGTACGTGTTCCCATCATGATGCCACCAAGTGGTGTGAAGCCCATAGACGTATCGACAGAAATCCCTTTGTCTACCGCTGTAATAGAAGCTCCATTCCCAATGTGGCAGGTGATTAATTTCAACTCTTCGATTGGTTTTCCAAGAAGCTTCGCAGCTTCGTGGGCTACATACTCATGGCTGGTCCCGTGAGCCCCATATTTACGAACCTTGTTTTCTGTATAGTACTTAGTTGGAAGAGGATAACGATAAGCTTTTTCAGGCATTGTTGTATGGAAAGAGGTATCAAATACAACAACGCTGGTAATATCTGGTAACAATTCTTTAAAGGCACGGATCCCAGCAGCGTTGGCAGGGTTGTGCAATGGGGCCAACAAAGAAAGTTCCTCAACCTTTTGAATGACTTCTTCATCTACAAGAGCAGACTCTTTGAAGTACTCACCACCTGCAACGACACGGTGCCCTACTCCAGTGATTTCATCGTAGGAAGCAATAATATTAAAACGAATCAAATCATCGAGAAGGATTTTAACCGCTTGTGTGTGGTTCTCAATATCTAAAAACCTGTTTTTTTCTGCTCGACCATCGAAATTTTTACTGTCGAAATGGAATCTTTAAGTCCAATTCTCTCGATGAGCCCTTTTGCCAAAACTGTTTCTTCTGGCATTTGGTATAATTGCCATTTCAAACTTGAACTACCTGCATTAATTGCAATTGTTTTCGTCATTTTTTTACCTCTTTAAGCGTTTTCACTCCTATTATAGCAAAATTTTGTTTAAATTTCACTTTCTTTATTCCAGTTTTGAAAACTTTCACGGAATTTCATGAGGTCTTCCTGGTCTTGCAAATCGGTCAAAGGATAGACAAATGGTTGGACCACCGCTTCTTCTTGCTTGCGGAAAACAAAGATGGTTTTTGCTAGATTGGCTGATCGAAAGAGGTTCTCTGGCAAGGTCACCATGGCCAAGACCTGAGCATGATCCTGCATCCATTGTTTCAGCAGAGGACTCTGCTCGCTCGTCAAAGAGATCATTCGGAGCTAGAAAAAAATAGCGACGCCACCTGGTTTTTAAGTATTTTAGCGATTGTTCAATCAATAAATGATGGGCATAGGTGTGGCCCTGAGGGAAGCGACCTGGTAACGACTCGCAATGGCATCATCTGGATAATAACCGACAGGTAAATCGCTGATAATCACATCGCTCTCTTTCAAAACTTGTGGACGAATGGCATCACCTTGGGCAAAATTCACATCCGCCTTCATCACTTCTGCCATACTAGCCGCAAGGTCAATCAAGAGATCATCAATTTCCAAGCCCAAATAATCTAAGGAACGCTGACAGTTGTTCATCAAGGTTTGGGCCAAGTTCCCTGTTCCACTCCCCATTTCTAGCACATCTACTTGATCGGAACTCGCCAACTGATCCACTAGGAAGACCAGAAGAAATCCAATCCCATCTGGCGTAAATTGGTGATTGGCCTGTAGGGGCTCTGTTTGGGCAGCCTTCATCAAAAGATACTGGAAGGAACGACGCCACTCTTCCTTGTTTAAGTTCAAGTCCTTCAGGCGCTGGTTGTTTTCCTTCACTAGAGTCAACTCTGTTTGCCCATCCAGATAGATGGCATTCTGCTCCACTAGAGCATCATAAAAGTTGGTCTGCAAATCATTTTGGATAATTTGGGTATTCTCTAATAGGTAGCCGTAGGCTTTCTCAATTTTTTCGAAATTCATGCTTTCCTCCATCTCTTAATCATATCAAATTTTAAGAGTTTTCGCTATGCTTTTCGATGACCTGAGGCTTCTCTTCCTCTGTTGTGGTCGAGTGATCTGTAGCCGAATCTGGAGCCTGCTTCTCCTTTTCCTTCTTGTCGGTTTTTTTCTTTTCCCGAGGAGGTAGAGCAAAGGTGAAATGGTAGCTTCCCCCATCCTGTAAGTGACTCGTTACGTTGGCAAAGCCCGATTTTTCTTCCAAATCGACTCGGCCAGTTGAGAAGGTCATGGTTTTCTCTTCCCGATCCCAAGTATCAATCGCCAATTGAGCTTGCGCATAAGCCTGGATCCGGTGCTGACTAGCAAGGAGGATCCGTCTCTCTGCCACTTGTCTGTTCAGGTAAAACTGAAGCAAGAGACTAAAAACCGCCGACATAAAAAGGGCATAAAGAAGGATCCCGGCCTCAATCTGCTTCTTTTTTATCCTTTTCCACCACACGGTAGACCACCTCCCTTTCTAACCCTTCTTCAAAGCGCAGTTGAATAGACACCAGATCTCCTCTTTTTTCAATCCAGGCGGATTCAACTCCATCTATCATCGGTTGATAGCCACGGCCAGTCGCATCTGTCTTTCGGATATCTCCCCCCTTAGCCAGTCCAATGGCTATGGGTTTTTGATCCTGAACAAGATAGAGTTTGTTGTCTCTGACCTCTTCAAATTGGCTACGAGACAATTCAATGTCCAGCTGGTCCTGAAAGAGCAACCACTCCTCTTGCTTGATGTGACTTTGGTACTGGAGTTCTTGACGCAAAGAGGCTTGTCAATCCTTGAAACACCAATAAACCACCGCTGATGACGAGCAGGGCAACCAAGGCCTCCAGTAAAGTAAAGGCTGGCAGTTTAGTTCTTTCAACAGCAATCACAACCTTTCCTTCATGATAGACCTTTAAGGACTTGGCAGACCTCTCCACCTGGACACTGACCTGATTGATGCTCAATTGATCCTGCCTTGTCTGGATCGCCATTTTTGCGACTCGCAAGACTTCTCCTTGTCTCAACTCTTCTAAGCGCTGCTGTCGCGAGTCCCCTAGCTCTCCCAGCACAAGGGTCGTGAGGACACCAAACATCGCTAGGGCGATTAGGCCTTCTAACAAGAGACTAGCGGGGAGCCGTCGATTTTTTAATTTTTCCATTCCCAATTGCCAACTGATAAGTCACCACCTCTTTCTCTGTCTGAAATTGAATCTTGGTCAGGCTTGAATTGCCTCCTGCTGGATCAAAGGTCAGTTGCTTCTCTCTGACCACTTCCACCCCTTTTGGAAGCGGTAATTCTTGATAGGGACTATGAACCCCACCGTGGTCGATAGAAAGGAGAGTTCTCTCCTCTTTTGCAATACTCATCTTTTGTGTCTCCTGATAGACCCGTTCGAATTCCGAGAAAAACAATGTTTCTTCCACCTGCCCAAAGGCTTGATGGACTGACCCAGCTAGCAGCCAACATAGAAGACTGACGATACCTAGAGTTAGTAAGCTCTCTAGAAGGGTGAAAGCTTTAATCTGCAACCGCACGGTGATCACCTGCATTCTTCACATAGTGAGCACGGTAGGCTTCTGCTTGTTTGAGTGATTTGTCCTTCTGCGACTAGCTTAGAAAGACTAGCTTTTTCATTCTGATGATTGAGTTCATAGAGCTCAGCCTGGCTCTCCACGACTTTGACGACTGCTCGATTTCCTGTATCTGTTACCGAATCTTTCTGCTTGGTCAAGTTCGGAACAAAGAGCAAGAGAAGAACGCTGATAATGAGCAAAACAACTAACATTTCAATCAGAGTAAAAGCTTTTACCTTGAGTGTGCGCAATGATTTCATAAAGGAACCTCCAAATTTTCATAAATTGGCAGCAACATGGCTGCATAGAGCAAAACAATCATAAGAGCAACAAAGACAAAGACCAGTGGTTGGACGACATTCATGGCCTTGTTCAAACGATGGAAAAAGCCTGCCCAGGTCTTGTCTGCATAGATTTCCAACTCACTACCGAGCTTGGACTTGGCCTCCCCATATTCAATCATGAGGGCCAGCTCTCGTTTAAAGAAAGGATAAGTCTGAATATGGTCAGAAAAAGACCTGCCACGAGCCAATGCCCGTTCTAAATCCTGTCCAATCTCTCGAAAGAGACGGGAACGTTGCCCCTGCATCACAGGAAAAATTTGATTCAGCTCCAACCCTTGGGCAATCATACTTCCCCATTCTCGAGCATAAAAAGCTGTCAGATAATCCTGTAAGAAGGGGCGAAGAAAAGGAAGTCTAGCCAAACATGAAACCAGGGCCAGCCGCTTGGCACGACGGCCTAGGAAGAGGAGCATCAAAACTCCAATCGTCAGCAACACACTCCCTAACAAAACATACTGGGGAAAGACACTAATCAGTCGTGTCGCCCCATTTTGATTCTCCAACTGAGGCAAGAGATAATTTTTCAGCCCCAGCATAATCAAGATCAAAAATCCCAACAAGAGCACGGGATAGGTCGCCACCTCAACTAGTTTCTTTCGAACCTGGGTCAGATTTTCCAAGTAGCTACGGATTTTTTCCAAACTTAAGGTAACATTTCCATGCTGCTCCGCCAGTGCTAATTGAGTCGTTACCTGATCGGAGAAACCTAGATCAGAGAGAATGGCTGACAGGGGCTTTCCGTTGGCAAGTCCGACCTGCATCCTCTCGACAAAATCTGCCTCTACCAATTGACTGCGCCGAAGAAAGTCGATGACCTCTGATAGATGAAAGCCACTACTGTAGAGATTGTGAAAGAGTTCAATGACATGTTCTTGCTTAGCAATCGATAATTTTTTCGGCTTGCGCCTGATCCAGCTCAATATGTCCCGCTTCATAAAGCGCATCCATTTGCTGGTTCCACTTTTGACTGGAGTGGTTTTGGTAATCTTGGATGGCAAAGTCAGTGACACCTCCTCCCTTTATCAAACGCTGGTAACATATCCCTTGAAGGACAATCCGTAACTCCTCCTCACTCACCCCCAACTCCAGTAGGCGTTCATAGACCCCAGGAATGCTCTTGGCATGGATGGTAGAAAGACCGTCACACCTGTCAGACTAGCCCGAATAACTGCACGAGCTGTCTCCGTGTCACGAATTTCTCCGATGAGGAGGAGATCCGGGCGATGGCGCAGAGACAGTTTAATCAAGCTATCATAGGTCATGCCAATCGCTTCATTGAGCTGCAGTTGCAGCATCTCTTCTTGCTTAATTTCTACCGGATCTTCAATCGACATGACTTGTTGCCCCGAAAATTTTTTCTTGGCCAGGGCATGCATCAGTGTCGTCTTCCCCGATCCGACTGGACCCGCAAATAAGTAGAGCCCCCGCTTACTCACCTTCTCTTCTAGCTCTTGAAGTTGGTCGAACCAGAAACGGAGCTCCCGGTCCTCATTGTGGAGCAGGCGAATAACCAAACTCTCATATCCCCTATAGTCTCCCACAGTAGACAAGCGTAAGGACAAGACCTTATCCCCTAGAGAATAGTCACAGGAGCCCAATTGACTCCGGCGCCTTTCCCCCACATTCATCCCTGCCATAAACTTAAAATGGCTGATGACCGCTACCATTTGTTCTTGCGAATAGGTCTCGACAAAGCGTCGCTCATCCCCAACCCTTAGAAAGAGCTGATAGTCTGACGCTCGAGGAACAAAATAAATATCCTGAGCTTCGGCATTCGATGCCATTCGAATTATGGATTGTGCAATTTCTTGAACCATATTTCCTCCTTTCACTATATAATTCGCAATTAATTGGCCAACTAGCGCTGGATTTAGAAAAAAGAGCAAAAAAAGGAAACTCAACTGCATATTGAATTTCTCTTCCTATAGATTATTGCTCTCGTAGTCTAGCTTACAAGAGCGATGAGCCGTGTGGGCATTCCCTTTTTCGTAACCTGGACGACGCTTGCTTCTCGGAATCTTCTGATCGTTTTCTAATAAAGGCGACTGAATGATATTGTTGCACGTATTCCGCACACTCTTCACACCAGCGCTGATCCTCAGGATCCCAAAAAATCGTCATTAAATCACTTCTACTTTTAAATAATGGAGATTGCTCTCTTAAAAGTAACCATTGGCGTTTGTAATATTTTAGGGCTTCATAATAGTCATCAAAACTCTGACTAGTGACAATGTCCTTCTCCCAATCTTCTAAAAACCACCAGGGTTCGTAATCCCCATACATTTCAATTACTTGATACATATTTCTCTCCGTCCTTTGTATCCAATATTATATATAAAATCCTTTGATAACAAAAGAATTCTGCTTATGAAAGAAAAATACAGTAAATTTTCCGAACATTTTCATGGTTTTCTTTCAAAATCTCCCCTTATGGAGGAGAGACAGGCTATTTTTTGACAAGAAAAAACTGAGAAGCCTAAAGTTCTCAGTTTTTCAAATGATGATCCATTAGAACAATTGAAGGGCAATCATGGTTGTCATGGTTGCATCGTAATAATTTTCTGTTGATAGATCTTGCATAAAGATAAACTTGTTCTGCTGCACCAATTTGAGATAGCCATCTCCATTTTCAGCCGCATAAGATACCGGAGCAATGAAGCTAGCTGCTTGGTACTGATGAAGGGCATTGCCTTTCAGATCATAGCCGGCATAGATATTCCGTTGCTTCATAAAGAAGTCCAGCATCTTCTTAGCCAATTTTTGACTGGTCTTGTCCTGGCTTTGAGCCAAGTTGTATGGCAGACGACAAGCATTGTAAGAATAAGCACCATCGTACTTGGATTCGATGGTATCTGGATCCGCTACACGCGCCCCTTGTTCATCTACCCACATAAAGTCTGGCAGAAGGCCTGTTTTAGTTTGCGAACTGATGGCGTCAAGCTGGGCCAACATCTTCTCTTTAATACTTAACCATTGTTCATTTCCAGTCAACTCATAGAAAGGATTGGAAAAAGGATGGAAGGGTATCAGAGGTTCTCATCAAGTGATAGAATTCGGAATCTTGATTGGCCCAATTCCCAACTGTCAAGACACCCGTTGTCTCATTGTAGTTGTACTTGAGGATGTCGTCCAAGATAGCCTTGGCTTGCTGTTGATAGCCTTTACCTTTTTCAGGCCACTGTTTTGCGGCCTCCATCAAGGCATAGGCTATATATAGATCACCATCCGTCGCATTTTGATGCTCAGATGAAAGCTCCCCTTTTTTGATGATTTGTTTCCAGGCCATCAATTGGGTATCATCTAAGCGATTGTTTTGATAATACCGATACAGACGGTCAAAATCCTCTTGATTGGCTAGGTCTTTCTTGGCAGCCTCTACTGTGATCAGCATGCCATAACCTTGCGCTTCTGATAAGACAACCGTTTCTTGGTCGCTGTTAGTCGTACGAACATAGGACTGTTTTCCATCCGTCACGAGGTAGTGTTCCGTCCATTGACGATAGAGGCGGTTCCGCATCTCCACCTTGCTTCTTGTCCGAGCCAAGAAGAGGGTCAAACAAAGACTGCCAGGATGACCACAAACCATAAATATTTCATTTTTTTTGTTCTCATAAGTCCTCCTAACCAGCAAACCGTTTCGTTTTCACCCACTTGGTTCCTTCACGGTGAAGCAATTTATCCATGATGATGGATGAAATCGAATCAATCGAAACAATGATAAAGAGTTGGGAATAGCTAAAGTAGGCTGCTAGGGCCAACCAAATCTGTTTCACCGTCGCCTGACCAAACTGAGAAGCCATGGCAATGTTGATTTGCAACAAATACAAACCAATCATCAGCACCCAGTTAAAGAGCATCAATTGGGCAATGTAGATGTTTTCAGAGTCAAAAGCAAACGGAATCTGTACGCCCGGAGCAAAGAGATGGATAAACATGGCAAGGACATTGGCAAAGAAAATCAAGTCTGACAAGACAATCGCTGCATTAAACCAGAAGAAAATACATGAATAGTTAAAGACCTCTAGTTTTACCCGCCAGTTCCCTTTTCCGAATAAGTGTTTAAAGTTGGAAAGTACAACCTCGTAGTTCCCTTTTGCCCAACGTTTCCGTTGCATGTAGTAGGTTTTTAGGGTCTCTGGCTCTTGTTGGAAGGCTTCCGAGTTGTAAGCCAAGGCGATCAGTTTTCCGCTTTGCATAATCTTGAAGGAAATATCCGTATCTTCCGTCAAGGCACCATTCTTCCAACCACCGATACTTTTGACAAATTCTGTTTGGATAATAAAGTTGGTCCCTGGAATCCGTCCGATTTTGAAGAGATTCCACATCCCGACGTGATGAACCCGTTGGGTCACGACGATTTCTTGGTTGATACAACGCGTCAAGAAATTCTGGTTGGCATTTCTCGTCTTGTTGCGTCCAAATGAAGCCACATGGCGTTCTGGATCTTTAAGAACTTCCTTGACCAAGAAATAAAGAGCATTTTTCTCAGGCATAGCATCCGCATCATAGACACAGATATAATCTCCTGTCGCCATCTTCAAGGCATCATTTCAAGACTCCAGCTTTCCCACCTGTACCGGTACGGTCAATAATGGTCACGTCCCGTCCAGCGTATTCCGGAAGGGCTTTGACAGCCAAACACTCCTCATAGGTACGATCTGAGCAGTTATCTGCAAAGAGAAGCAATTCCACACGATCATGAGGGTAATTCATATCCAAAATCGCCTTAGCAGTTTGAGCAATGACCACATCTTCATTGTGGGCAGGTACCACGATGGTTACTTTAGGATAATAGAGAAGCGGGCTCGTATCCACTCGAAAATCACTGTGTTTCAACCAGAATTGAACCGCTGAAATCAAGATCACCAAGCCCCAGGCTAGAGATAACCAGATAGAAATCAAGGTGAAAATCATTAAAATTTGACTAATCATGGTCCACCGCCTTAAAGTTTTTGTTTACCCGATGGTAGATGACCAAAGTAGGCAATGAAATAATGCACAGAAGCACACCGCAAAGAATAGACTAATCCCTAAGGGCTAGCCCAAAAAATAGGTTTGTAAGAGTCATCGGTTCCTCCTAATATTCCACAATAATATCCGTTTCAAGTTGACGTTTCAAGTTACTAATAGCTTCCTGGTAGCTATGGAATTTCGTCCGATTGGTCGAATCCACCACCAAGTATCCTTTTTGGAATTGAATAGCTTGATTACCGTCTTCTCCCTTAAAGACCAGAGATTCCAATTGATTTTTTAAATACAACTGATAATATTCTTGCAAATTTCGTTGCTGACTATTCGTAAGTACTAGGAAATTGCCATCTGAAACATAATAAAGTCTCTCATCTTGTATCAAATGGTGGCCAATCAGATAATGAATTTGGTTCAGCGTCCGATTGTACTCACGAGGATGAATTTGATAGAAGAGTTCCTCATGAGACCAATGGATCAAGAGGGCTTGTAATTTCTGTTCCTGTTGAACACCCATGTGTTCCAGCAAGCCACGGTAGGCAACTTCAGCGTCTTCTTCTTGGTTTTGAACCTTGGCAACTTCTTTAAATAAATAGTAGCGAATTTTTGATAGTATTCCAATCAGAATAGGGAAAGAGAAAAGCAATAACAGTGCCTGGTTTGCAGGGATATACACGACTCCTGCTACCAGAAAGACAATTCCTAAACCGACTGAAATTAAAATCGTCCAGGTCAGCAGCAAATTGGATAAGACAAGAGAGGCAAACAAGGCTAACACGAGAAAGAGAGCTTCCTCAATAATAATTTCCCGTGCAAAGAATAGACAGTATATCAGGACGGCCAATATAAAGCCGACTAAAATAAGCATCCAGTCTCCTAAATGATTCCTTTTTTTCATTCCTAAATCTCTCCCTCCATAAATTCAGATACCGAGTCAACGAGGCCATAATAGTGCTGAATAGCTTGAACAATCCGCTCAGATGCCTTCCCATCTCCATATGGATTTCGAGCTGAAGCCATTTTTTGATACAGATCTGGGTCCGTCAACAGAGCCGTCATTTCTTCCTTGACGCGTTCAGGATCGGTTCCGACCAATTTTAAGGTTCCAGCTTTGACACCTTCTGGACGTTCGGTCGTATCCCGAAGGACTAAGACAGGCTTGCCTAAAGAAGGGGCCTCCTCCTGAACTCCTCCCGAATCAGACATAATAAAGTAACTTCTCGATGCGAGGTTATGAAAGTCAAAGACGTCCAAAGGCGCAATCAAATGAATGCGGTCGTGTTCTCCTAAGATGTCCTTAGCCGCCTCTTGAACAGCAGGACTGAGATGGACTGGATAAACGACTTCCAATTCCGGATGGGCATCCACCATTTCTCTCAAGGCACCAAACACAGCCCGCATCGGCTGACCTTGGTTTTCCCGACGGTGCATGGTCACTAAGACCAGCTTCTTCTGCGGATCTAACTGATCAAGGACCTGATGGTGATAATCCTCTTGTACCGTTAATCGCAGGGCATCAATCGCCGTATTCCCTGTAATGAAAATAGACGACTCTGGATGATGTTCCATGAGAAGATTGGCCTTGCTTTCACTGGTTGGGGCAAAATAGAGATCCGCCAAGTTATCCGTCATTTGACGGTTCATCTCCTCAGGGAAAGGCGAATACTTATCGAAGGTTCTGAGACCCGCCTCTACGTGACCGATACGGACTTGGTTATAGAAGGCAACAAGACTAGCTGCAAAAGTCGTCGTTGTGTCCCCATGGACCAAAATCATATCCGGTTGCACTTCTTTCACGACTGGGTCAAATTTTTCAAGGATTCTAGCCGTGATATCTAGAAGAGATTGGTTTTTCCCCATAATATCTAGATCGTAATCCGGTTGAATGCGGAAGGTCTCTAGCACTTGATCCAGCATTTGACGATGCTGTGCAGTTACCACTGTGATCGTTTCAATGGTCTCACTTTGCTTTTGGAGCTCTAGAACCAGGGGAGCCATTTTAATAGCTTCTGGGCGCGTTCCAAAAACAACCATCACTTTAATCTTTTTCATCATCTCACCTTTTTACCTTGTGATTTTATTAACAAAATCAACAACATATTTACCATCCATTCTACCTTCAATTGCTTCATAAGTCAAACTATCTCAATGCTTTCGTAATACATTTAATCGAATTTTAATAATCTGTAATTTATGTGTAATATTAATTAGTTTAAAACCCGTAAAAACCTTGAGATAACTGGATTTTTATACCATATTTATTTTTAACATTCAAATCTTTCAAAAGCTTATTTTAAAGTCATTGAATATGCATTCTATCAAATATATATTCATCTTTGTGCATATTTTTTTAACCTGGTATTATAGGTGAAATCAGTGTCTTTCTATTCATTTTTAGGCATAAAAAAGAAGCCCTACTGATAATCAGTAAAGCTTCTTTTGGGATTAATTTTCTTCCACTACAGTTGATTCAACCATTTCAGTTGCTTTCTTCTGTAACAGGAATTTCTTCGATAATTTCGACTTCATTGACTGCTTGTGGTTCCAAGTTACGGTAACGAGCCATACCTGTACCGGCAGGAATAATCTTACCGATGATAACATTTCCTTAAGTCCAAGGAGATGGTCTTTCTTACCACGAATCGCTGCGTCAGTGAGGACACGAGTTGTTTCCTGGAAGGAAGCCGCTGACAAGAAACTATTGGTTTCAAGAGAGGCTTTGGTGATTCCCATAAGGACAGGACGAGCCGTCGCAGGAACCCCACCAGAAATAACCACATCACGGTTGGCATCTGTAAAGTCTGTGATATCCATGAGAGTACCCATGAGAAGGTCTGTATCTCCTGGATCCATGACACGAACCTTACGGATCATTTGACGCACCATTACCTCGATGTGTTTGTCGCCGATTTCTACCCCTTGGCTACGGTATACTTTTTGTACTTCTGCAAGGAGGTAAGTTTCAACAGACAAGACATCACGAACAGCAAGGAGACGTTTTGGTTGGATAGACCCTTCTGTAAGAGCCTCACCACGAGAGACTTGATCTCCCACTTCGACTTTCATGCGAGCTGTGTAAGGGACAACGTATTCTCCCTCACCAGTCGCACCACGAACAAAGACTTTCTTGGTACGTGTAGAAGCATCTTCTTCAATAGCTGTGACTTCCCCTTTGACCTCAGTGATGACCGCTTCCCCTTTCGGATTGCGGGCTTCAAAGATTTCTTGGACACGAGGAAGACCTTGCGTGATATCGGTATTTGAGGCAACCCCACCCGTGTGGAAGGTACGCATGGTCAACTGTGTACCAGGTTCCCCGATAGATTGGGCAGCAATGGTTCCGACTGCTTCACCAACTTCAACCGCATCACCAGTCGCCAAGTTGATACCATAACAGTGACGGCAGACACCATGACGAGTGTTACATGTGAAGACAGAACGGATGGTCACTGCTTCAACACCTGCATTGACGATGTCACGAGCGATATCTTCTGTAATCAAGGTATCTGGACCAACGATGACTTCTCCTGTTTCAGGATGTTTAACAGTTTTCTTGGTATAACGACCTGTCAAACGTTCTTCCAATGGTTCAATCATTTCTTTACCATCTGTAATAGAGGTAATCAGAAGTCCACGGTCAGTTCCACAGTCATCTTCACGAATGATCACGTCTTGGGCAACGTCAACCAAACGACGAGTCAAGTAACCTGAGTCGGCTGTCTTAAGGGCCGTATCGGTCATCCCTTTACGAGCACCGTGAGTAGAGAAGAACATTTCAAGTACTGACAAACCTTCGCGGAAGTTTGAAAGGATCGGCAATTCCATAATCCGTCCGTTTGGAGCGGCCATCAAACCACGCATACCGGCAAGCTGTGAGAAGTTTGAGATGTTACCACGGGCTCCAGAGTCCATCATCATAACGATTGGGTTCTTCGGATCTTGGTTATCAATCAGACGTTTTTCCAATTTCTCACGGGCTGCACGCCATTCAGCTGTAACCGCATTGTAGCGCTCATCATCTGTAATCATCCCTTTACGGAACTGTTTGGTGATTTGTTCTACACGTTTGTGAGATTCTTCAATGATTTCAGCCTTGTCTTCAACAACTGGAATATCGGCAATCCCCACTGTCAAACCAGCAAGGGTTGAGTGGTGGTAACCTAAGTCTTTCAAACGGTCCAAGAAAGCAGATGTTTCTGTTGTACGGAAGCGTTTGAAGATTTCCGCGATGATATTTCCAAGGTTTTTCTTCTTGAATGGAACATTTAATTCCAATTGCTCAATCGCCACTTTGACATCTTGACCAGGCTCCAAGAAGTACTTAGCTGGAACACCTTCTGTCAAGTTGGCATTATTTGGCTCTTGGAGGTATGGAAGTTCTGCAGGCATGATATCGTTAAAGAGAATCTTACCAACAGTTGTCAAGAGAATCTTGTGCTGTTGCGCTTCTGTCCATGGCTTGTTCAAGCTATCCGTTGCAATTCCGACACGAGTATGCAAGTGAACATAACCATTGCGAAGAGCCATGACCGCTTCATCACGGTCTTTGAAGACCATGCCTTCGCCTTCACGACCAGCTTCTTCCATAGTGAGGTAGTAGTTCCCCAAAACCATATCCTGAGATGGGGTAACGACTGGCTTCCCGTCTTTCGGATTCAAGATGTGCTCAGCAGCCAGCATCAAGATACGAGCTTCTGCTTGGGCTTCTTCTGAAAGCGGTACGTGGATGGCCATTTGGTCCCCGTCAAAGTCGGCATTGTAGGCTTCACAGACAAGTGGGTGCAAGCGAAGAGCTTTCCCGTCAATCAAGACAGGCTCAAAGGCTTGGATCCCCAAACGGTGAAGGGTCGGTGCGCGGTTCAAGAGAACTGGGTGTTCTTTGATGACTTCTTCCAAGATATCCCAGATACGTTCATCTCCACGTTCGACCAAGCGTTTAGCAGCTTTTGACGTTTTGCACGATATCACGCGCAACGATTTCACGCATCACGAAATGGTTTAAAGAGCTCGATGGCCATTTCACGTGGCACACCACATTGGTACATCTTAAGGGTTGGACCAACGGCGATAACGGAACGTCCTGAGAAGTCTACCCGTTTCCCGAGCAAGTTTTGACGGAAGCGTCCTTGTTTCCCTTTGAGCATGTGGCTCAATGATTTAAGCGGACGGCTACCTGGTCCTGTGATTGGACGACCACGACGACCGTTGTCGATCAAAGCGTCAACCGCTTCTTGGAGCATCCGTTTTTCGTTTTGCACGATGATACCAGGGGCATTCAACTCCAACAAACGAGCCAAACGGTTGTTCCGGTTGATCACACGACGATAAAGGTCATTCAAGTCAGAGGCAGCAAAACGGCCACCATCCAATTGGACCATCGGACGAAGATCTGGTGGAATAACAGGAAGGATGTTGAGAACCATCCATTCTGGTTTGTTTCCAGATTTGTAGAAGGCATCTAAGACATCCAAACGGCGAACAGCCTTCACACGTTTTTGACCAGTTGCAGTCTTCAATTCTTCTTTCAAGACAGCAATTTCTGCTTCCAAATCCACTTGTTTCAAGAGGTCTTGGATCGCTTCTGCCCCCATCTTGGCAACAAAGGAACCTGGTCCGTATTCACGCAAGCGTTCACGGTATTCGCGTTCTGTCATGATGGATTTGTGCTCAAGCGGTGTATCTTTTGGATCGATAACCACGTAAGCTGCGAAGTAGATGACTTCTTCAAGGGCACGAGGACTCATGTCCAAGGTCAATCCCATACGAGAAGGGATTCCTTTGAAGTACCAGATGTGTGATACAGGAGCTTTCAACTCGATATGCCCCATTCGTTCACGACGAACCTTGGCACGTGTTACTTCCACACCACAGCGGTCACAAACAATCCCTTTGTAACGGATTCGTTTGTATTTTCCACACGCACATTCCCAGTCTTTTGTCGGTCCAAAGATGACTTCATCAAAGAGACCTTCACGTTCTGGTTTCAATGTACGGTAGTTGATTGTTTCAGGTTTCTTGACCTCTCCATAAGACCATGAACGGACCTTGCTTGGAGAAGCTAGGGTGATTTGCATACTTTTAAAACGATTTACATCAACCACTATTTCTTACCTTTCTTTATGTTCATTATCGATTGTATGTTCTTCTGCTTTTTGGCGAAGGAGAGAAGGAACTTTTCTTCACTCCTTCAAGCCTAAAGCTTGAGATAGAGAACCTTCTCAGGTTTTCCATCCTCTTGAACTACATATTTTATTAATCTTCTTTCCCTTCAGCTTCAAAAGCTGCGCGAGCTTCCTTAGCTGCTTTTTCACGTGCTTTTTCTAGATCATCTACGTGGATGACATCGTCGTCTTCCCCTTCGTCAAGATCGCGAAGTTCAACTTCTTTGTCATCTTCATCTAGGACACGCATATCCAATCCAAGTGATTGCAATTCTTTCACGAGTACTCGGAAGGACTCTGGTACACCTGGTTTTGGAATTGGTTTTCCTTTGGTAATCGCTTCATAAGCTTTCAAACGTCCGTTGACATCGTCTGACTTGTAGGTCAAGATTTCTTGAAGGACATTAGACGCACCATAAGCCTCAAGGGCCCAAACTTCCATTTCCCCGAAACGTTGTCCACCAAACTGAGCTTTACCTCCGAGTGGTTGTTGGGTAACCATTGAGTATGGTCCGACAGAACGAGCGTGGAGTTTATCATCAACCATGTGGTGAAGCTTGATCATGTACATGACACCGACAGAAACACGGTTGTCAAATGGCTCACCTGTACGGCCATCGTAAAGAATGGTCTTAGCATCGCTATCCATACCTGCTTCACGAACAGTATCCCAGAGGTCTTCTGAGCTTGCTCCGTCAAAGACTGGTGTTGCGATGTGGATACCCAAGTTACGAGCTGCCATACCGAGGTGAAGTTCCATAACCTGACCGATATTCATACGTGATGGCACCCCAAGTGGGTTCAACATGATATCAACCGGTGTGCCATCTGGAAGGTATGGCATGTCTTCAACAGGAACAATACGAGAAACAACCCCTTTGTTTCCGTGACGACCGGCCATCTTATCTCCGACGCGGATCTTACGTTTTTGTGCGATGTAAACACGAACCAACATGTTCACACCAGATTGCAATTCATCTCCGTTTGCACGCGTAAAGATCTTGACATCGCGAACGACTCCATCTCCACCGTGAGGAACACGAAGGGATGTATCACGCACTTCACGAGATTTATCTCCAAAGATGGCGTGGAGGAGACGTTCTTCGGCAGAAAGGTCTTCTCACCCTTCGGTGTGACCTTACCAACTAAGATATCGCCTTCTTTCACTTCCGCACCAATACGGATAATTCCCATTTCATCAAGGTTTCTGAGAGCATCTTCCCCAACGTTTGGAATTTCACGAGTAATTTCTTCAGGGCCTAACTTGGTATCGCGCGTTTCTGATTCGAATTCTTCCAAGTGAACAGATGTGTAGACATCTTCTTTGACCAAGCGTTCGCTCATGATAACGGCATCCTCGAAGTTGTAGCCTTCCCAAGTCATGTAGGCAACGATTGGGTTTTGACCAAGGGCCATTTCCCCTTTTTCCATCGATGGACCGTCTGCGATAAAGTCACCTTTTTCAACGACATCGCCAACTTTCACAAGGGTACGTTGGTTGTAAGCAGTACCTGAGTTTGAACGACGGAATTTTTGGATGTGGTAAACATCAAGGGATCCATCTTCCCGACGAACTTCTACCTTGTCTGCATCCGCATAAGTAACCTTCCCATCGTGTTGGGCAATGACTGCAGCTCCTGAGTCATGGGCTGCTTGGTATTCCATACCAGTACCCACGTAAGGCGCTTTTGGATCGATCAATGGCACAGCCTGACGTTGCATGTTGGCACCCATGAGGGCACGGTTGGAGTCATCGTTTTCCAAGAAAGGAATACATGCTGTAGCAACGGCAACTACCTGTTTTGGAGATACGTCCATGTAGTCGACTTGATCAGATGGGAACTCTTGGTTGTTACCACGGTGACGTCCCATAACGATTGGCTCAGCAAAACCACCTTTTTCGTTCAACTTAGAGTTGGACTGGGCTACGATGTACTCATCTTCTTCATCAGCTGTCAACCAAACGATTTCGTTGGTGACCACACCTTTTTCACGGTCTACTTTACGGTATGGCGTTTGGATGAAACCATACTTGTTCAAGTGTCCGTAGGATGACAAGTTGTTGATCAAACCGATGTTTGGTCCTTCAGGTGTTTCAATTGGACACATACGTCCATAGTGGGTATAGTGCACGTCACGGACTTCATATCCAGCGCGGTCACGTGTCAAACCACCAGGCCCTAAGGCAGACAAACGACGTTTGTGGGACAACTCAGAAAGTGGGTTGTGTTGGTCCATGAACTGGGACAATTGTGAAGAACCAAAAAATTCTTTAATCGCTGCAGTCACTGGACGAATGTTGATGATTTGTTGCGGTGTTAATACTTCGTTATCTTGAACAGACATGCGTTCACGAACATTACGTTCCATCCGTGAAAGTCCAAGACGCACTTGGTTGGCAAGCAATTCACCAACCGCACGAATACGACGGTTTCCAAGGTGGTCGATATCATCCACGCGGCCAAGACCTTCAGCCAAGTTAAGGAAGTAGCTCATCTCAGCAAGGATATCGGCTGGAGTGATGGTACGAACCTTATCATCTGGATTAGCATTGCCGATGATAGTGACAACGCGGTCTGGATCGTTGGTGCCACAACCTTGAATTTTTGAAGAACGACTGGTTCTGTCAATACTGCTGAATCATTTGGAGTGTAGACAATCTTGTTCAAATCACCGTCCAAATGTTCTGAGATGCTGTCGATGACGTCGCGTGTCATCACGGTACCAGCTTCTACAAGGATTTCTCCTGTTTCAGCATCTACCAATGGTTCTGCGATCGTTTGGTTCAACAAACGGTTCTTGATATTGAGTTTCTTATTGATCTTGTAGCGACCAACTGGGGCCAAGTCATAACGACGTGGGTCAAAGAAACGGGCTACCAACAAGCTACGTGAGCTTTCCGCTGTTTTTGGCTCACCTGGACGAAGACGCTCATAAATTTCTTTGAGGGCTTCATCTGTGCGAGAATCCATTGGGTTTTTGTGGATATCTTTTTCAACTGTGTTGCGAACCAATTCGCTATCCCCAAAGATATCAAAAATCTCGTCATCCCCAGAGAAACCAAGGGCACGAACCAAGGTCGTAAATGGAATCTTACGCGTACGGTCGATACGAGTATAAGCAATATCTTTTGAGTCTGTTTCAAGTTCTAGCCAAGCTCCACGGTTCGGAATAACCGTTGATCCATAGCCAACCTTACCGTTCTTGTCCACCTTATCATTGAAGTAGACACCTGGTGAACGCACGAGCTGAGATACGATGATCCGCTCTCCACCATTGATGATAAAGGTTCCCATCTCGGTCATGATTGGGAAATCACCAAAGAAGACTTCTTGAGTTTTGATTTCGCCTGTTTCCTTGTTGACCAAGCGGAAGGTTACAAAGATTGGGGCAGAATAGCTCGCATCATGGATACGTGCTTCTTCCAAGGTATACTTTGGTTCTCTGATTTCATAGCCGACAAATTCCAACTCCATTGTGTCTGTGAAGTTCGAAATTGGCAATACATCTTCGAAAACTTCTTTCAAACCATGATCCAGAAAATCTTTAAATGAATCCGTTTGGATTTCAATCAAATTTGGTAAATCAAGAACTTCTTTGATTCTTGAAAAACTACGACGGGTCCGATGTTTCCCGTATTGAACGTCATGTCCTGCCAAAGTTTTAACTCCTTTTTCTATACTAGGATACCAGCTAGGGAAGCCCTCTCTGAAAGATCCGGTTTCTAGATCGCTTTCTGACTACATCAGAATAGTTCTGATCCAGTCGAAACGATGTTATGAAGGGGTGTGATCTACATCACGTGAGAAGAAATCTCCTCCGTATCATTTCATCCTTTTTTTGGAATTTTTTTAGAAAGATTAAGTTTGTGTGACAAAACTCAGTTTTTTTCTAAAAAAATAGGCACAAAAAGAGCAGCTAAATCGACTTTTATAAAGTTTGATTTAACTGCTGTAAGCTTCTATTTGGACAATATTTCAAATAAAGCGCACGACAAATTACTTGTCCTTATTATATCGTATTTTCACAAAAAACACAAGGTTTTCTCTAGACATGAAAACGATTTTATGGTATTGCACCCTCATTATTTTTATCGGTTTTGACCACTAGATGATGAACTGCTTGTCGTGTTCGAACTACTTGTCGTGTTTGAACTACTTGTCGTGTTCGAATTGCTTGTCCGGTTGGTATTTCGATTTCCATTGGAAGTCCCCCCTGAACCGCCTAAGATTCCAGCCCAGGCACTAGCATAATCACTATCTGATCCACCAATCGCGAAGCGGTAGGTCGTTTGTGGAGCGCCATTTTTAGCCCAATAGCTGGTAACCGTCGCACCTGACACATCGATATCACGACCATTGACATTGACACGACCAGGTCGTTGTCCTGTAGATTTCAGAACAGTCGATGAAATGACACTGCTATCTAGAGTGAAGCGGTCTTGCACTCCCCAAGCATTTGGATCCGCCTGATAGATGGCATTGCTAAATAGGCCATGTAACTTGCGTTATTATTGTATCCTGTCAACGGAGCCATGGAAGCATTGTTATCGTGTCCAATCCAGCCACCTAAGGTGAGATTTGGAGTAGACAGCATGAGCCACATATCTCCATTCTCATTGGTAGTTCCGGTTTTCCCAATCCAATCAGCATTAGCAAGAGTTGGATTGACCTGGCTGATCCGGCTCTTAAAGGTCGTTGTCGCACCAGAGCTGATGACACCTCTTAACAGATCCTGCATGATGGTCGCAGTTGCTGCTGAGTAAACCCGTGTTGGCTTGCTTTCGTGCTGGTAAACAACTTTTCCATCTGCGATCCATGATTTTTTCAATCATGTAGCGTTTTTGGTAATTCCATTATTGGCAATGGTTTGATAACCATTTGTATGTTGGGCGACGCTTACTTCGATCCCGCCTCCCATTGGCAGACTTTCAATGCCGTACTCAGCGATATCGTAGCCCATTTTTTCCATATAGCCTGGGACATCGACACCTTTTTCACGGAGAGTACGATAGGTCCAATAAGCTGGGATATTCCATGAGGTGTTGAGGGCCTCTCGGAGGTCCATCATCCCAGTCCCTCGGTTATCCACGTGCATAATTGGCTCTCCACTAGAGAAGTTGGTTGGGTAATTGGAGACGATGCTATTGCTTCCCATCAAGCCTTGGTCAATGGCGATTCCATAAGCCAGCAAGGGTTTAATGGTAGACCCTGGAGAACGCTCTGTATCAAAAGCGTGGTTATTCTGATTCCCGTCAAAATTCCGTCCCCCAACAAAGCCAAGAATCGCTCCTGTTCGGTTGTCCATAAGGACATTTCCGACTTCTACCGTACCCGTTCCATCGTCCAAGATACCTCCATAATTGGCAACTGCTTCTTGCATGGCATTGTAGATAGCTTTGTTGATAGTGGTTTGGACCGTATAGCCACCCTCTCTCAATTCTTTCTTCGCCAACTCTTGATAAGATTTAACCGTTGAATTGTTTTTTAGGTCGTGACTAGAGACGTTGTCTCTCTTGATTAGATACTCATACATGGCATCTTCCGCTTCACTAACGGCTTGGAAATACAAGTAGTCGTGTGGCGTCTTCTCGATGCCATTTGACGGAAGGAAATCCTTGCTTAAATCATATTGACTATATTGGTCGTACTCTTCCTTGCTGATAGCCCCTGTCCGATACATGTTGTACAAGACATCCTTGGCACGATCCAAGCCTAAAGCTTGATTTTCCGGAGTCTTTGAGACTGCCATCAGAAGCGTAAGGTGAGTAGACAATTGGGCTCTGTGGCAAACCAGCAATAAAGGCTGCCTGTGGAATAGTCAAGTCTTTGGCAGAAACACCAAAAATCCCTTGAGCTGCCGCTTCCACTCCAGCAATATTTTGTCCACGGTTGTTTCGACCAAATGGAGATACATTGAGGTAGGTCGTTAAAATTTCGTCCTTATCCATTACCCGCTCAAGAGCAAGGGCATCGATAATCTCAGCAGCCTTTCCGTGAGAAGGTCGGTGCATCTCCCACAACTTGTTGTTTAATCAACTGTTGGGTCAGAGTTGAACCCCCACTTGAGGAACCTACTCCGGCAACTGAACCTAAAGTCGCCCGGATTACTGCTTTTGGAACAACCCCGTTATGGCTATTGAAATTTTCATCCTCTGTGGCAATGACAGCCTTTTTGACATTGTCCGAAATCGCATCCTTTTGAACAGGGATCCGAATCAAGTCGCTGTCAATATCAGAAATGATGCTTCCATCTGAGTAGGAAATCTTTGAAACGCTCGAAATATTTCGTACTTGTTGAACCAATTGGGTTGGATCCGGTGTCTCTGTCTCATTAAATAGGCTGGCTGCATAGCCAATCGCAATCCCTGCACCAAACAAGAGACCACCCTAAAGCAAACACCAATAGCACATCCCAAAGGAGTTTCATCGTCCGGAGAACTGTCGCTAGGAAATCTCCTAGTGACCAGCCCTCCTTGTCTTCTTTCTCATTGACTTCAACAGTCATCTTTGGCAAAGAAGTCTTTTATTTTCTTCCCGCACTTTGTAAAAAATTCTCTCATTTGACTCACTCTATTTCTCCTTGTCCTTCCCATTATACCAAATGGACCTCTTTCTTTTCAATTCCTAAAGTTGAGAACACTGCTTCCGATTGGATTTTTTTCGTCCATTCATTGCTATTTCAAGTCATTATGGTAAAATAGAGAGAAACCATACAGATACTGGACTGTTTTCATCGATCTGGCCAGTAGCTTAGAAAAGGAGAGAACGATGCACATTTTTGATGAGCTAAAAGAACGTGGTTTGATTTTCCAAACGACTGACGAAGATGCTTTGCGTAAAGCCCTAGAAGAAGGACAAGTATCGTATTATACTGGCTACGATCCAACTGCTGATAGCTTGCACCTTGGGCACCTTGTTGCAATCTTGACCAGTCGTCGCTTACAATTGGCAGGCCACAAACCTTATGCGCTTGTCGGTGGTGCGACCGGACTCATTGGAGACCCTTCTTTCAAAGATGCCGAGCGCAGTTTACAAACTAAGGAGACTGTAGACGGTTGGGTCACTTCTATCCAAGGGCAATTGTCTCGTTTCTTAGATTTTGAAAATGGGGAAAATAAGGCTGTCATGGTCAATAACTACGACTGGTTTGGCAGCATCAGCTTCATTGACTTCCTTCGCGACATCGGAAAATACTTTACTGTCAACTACATGATGAGCAAGGAATCTGTGAAGAAAGCGGATTGAAACAGGGATTTCTTACACTGAATTTGCCTACCAAATCATGCAAGGCTACGACTTCTTTGTTCTGAACCAAGAGCACAATGTCACCCTGCAAATCGGTGGTTCTGACCAGTGGGGAAATATGACAGCTGGTACCGAATTGTTGCGTCGAAAGGCTGACAAGACTGGTCACGTCATCACTGTTCCCCTCATTACAGATGCGACTGGTAAGAAATTTGGTAAATCTGAAGGGAATGCGGTTTGGCTCAACCCTGAAAAGACTTCTCCATACGAAATGTACCAATTCTGGATGAATGTCATGGACGCTGACGCTGTTCGCTTCTTGAAAATCTTTACCTTCTTGTCTCTTGATGAGATTGAAGAGATCCGCAAACAGTTTGAAGCTGCGCCACATGAACGCTTGGCTCAAAAAGTCTTGGCGCGTGAGGTGGTCTCCCTTGTCCACGGCGAAGAAGCCTACAAAGAAGCCCTCAACATCACAGAACAACTCTTTGCAGGAAATATCAAAAACCTTTCTGTCAAAGAACTCAAACAAGGCCTTCGTGGTGTGCCAAACTACCAAGTACAAGCAGACGAAAACCTCAACATCGTAGAATTGCTTGTATCTTCTGGCGTGGTCAACTCCAAACGCCAAGCCCGCGAAGATGTTCAAAATGGAGCTATCTACGTCAACGGTGACCGTATCCAAGACCTTGACTATGTCTTGAGCGATAGCGATAAATTAGAAAATGAATTGACCGTTATCCGTCGCGGTAAGAAAAAATACTTTGTTTTGACTTATTAAAAAGAAGACCTCTGAAGCTATGACTTTCAGAGGTTTTTTGGTACACTAGATGTATCATGACGATCAAACCAAAATTACAACGATTTCAAACAGCCACTGCTTTTGCCTGTCCCATCTGTCAAGAAGCCCTCGACCTGGTCCAACAAAGCTTGGTCTGCACTAACCGCCACTCCTTTGACCTTGCTAAGTTTGGCTATGTGAACTTAGCCCCACAAGTGAAGGCTTCTAAGGACTATGACAAGGAGAGTTTTCAAAACCGGCAACTCGTTTTAGAGAACGGTTTTTACGACCATATCCTCACTAGCCTGTCAGAATGCTTTGTCTCCACTGGACCATCCAGCCAACATTTTAGATATTGGTTGCGGAGAAGGCTACTATTCGCGCAGCTTACAAGAACGGTATCCAGACCATTCCTTTTACGCCTTTGATTTATCTAAGGAATCGATCCAACTGGCTGCCAAAAGCGACCAGGAATGGAAGGTCAAGTGGTTTGTCGGGGATCTAGCCCGTCTCCCTCTTTTAGACCAGAGCATGGACCTTCTCCTAGATATCTTTTCACCAGCAAATTATCAGGAATTTAAACGGGTCCTGGCCCCAGACGGTCGCCTTATCAAGGTCATCCCAACAGCCGCCCATCTGCAAGAGATTCGTCAGAAGGTGAAGGACCACCTGGATCAGGCCGATTATTCCAATGAGCAGATTATTCAACATTTCTCTGATCATTTTACGATTGAAAACACCATCCATTGCCAGGAAACCTTCGAACTCACACCAGCATTGCGAGAGGCTCTTCTGAGCATGACGCCTCTCCTCTTTCATGTCGATCCAGCTCAAATTGACTGGAACGATCTGACTCAGGTCACGATTTCTGCCACGATTTTGATCGGAAGAAGCAACTAAAAAACACCCTCCATTGATTATGACTGCACCCCAAAAAGTTAGACAGAAAAAATCTAACTTTTGGGGTGTTTTTATTATGAAATTAACTTATGAAGATAAAGTTCAAATATATGAATTGAGAAAGCAAGGTCAAACCTTTAACCAACTTTCAAAAAGATTTGTGTGGATGCTTCTGGATTAAGATATATGTTGAGGCTGATTGAACGTTACGGAATAGAAATTGTTAAAAAAGGTAAGAATTGTTACTATTCTCCAGAACTAAAACAAGAAATGATTGATAAAGTGCTACTTGAAGGTCGTTCACGAAAAAGTGTATCTTTAGATTATGCTCTCACCCCATCCTTCGCTGTTGAAAAATTGGATAGCACAATACAAGAAAAATGGGTATACTATTGTTGAGAAAACAAAAGGGAGAGTACCTAAAATGGGACGTAAACGTAAGAAAACTTGGGAAGAAATGACAGAACTAGAGCGACTCCAAGAGGAGAATGAACGCTTACGTACCGAGGTAGCTTACCTAAAAAAGTTAAAAGAGTTAGAAGACAGGGACGAAGCCTTACAGCGAGAAAGGCAGAGACAATTAGAGAAATGGCTTCAGGAGGATTTCGACTAGATTTACTTCTTGAAACGGCTCGTTTACCGCGGTCAACTTACTATTATCAGTTGAAACAATTGTGTGAACTAGACAGAAACAAAGAGTTTAAAGCTGAAATTCAAGCTATTTTTACTGAACACAAAGGAAATTATGGCTATCGACGCATCACTCTCGAATTGAGAAATCGTGGCTTCGTAGTGAACCATAAGAAGGTGCAGCGTCTGATGAAAGTACTTGGTTTAACGGCTCGAATTCGCCGTAAACGGAAGTATTCATCATACCAAGGAGAGATTGGCAAGAAAGCAGATAACCTTATTCAACGCCAATTTGAAGCAACCAAACCAATGCAAAAGTGCTATACGGATGTGACAGAATTTGTCATTCCAGCAAGCACCCAGAAGCTTTATTTATCACCAGTTTTAGATGGCTTTAACAGCGAAATTATCGCCTACAATCTTTCTACTTCACCGAACTTAGCACAAGTAAAAATGATGTTGGAACAAGCCTTTACAGAGACACACTACGAGAACACTATTCTCCATAGTGATCAGGGATGGCAATACCAACATAATTTCTATCATCATTTTTGAGGATAAAGGGATTCAAGCATCCATGTCACGTAAAGGAATAGCCCAGATAACGGCATGATGGAATCCTTCTTTGGCATTTTTGAAATCAGAAATGTTTTTATGGTTACGAGAATACATTTAAGTCGCTTAACCAATTGGAACAAGCTATTATAGACTATATTGATTATTACAACAACAAACGAATTACAGTAAAACTAAAAAGGACTTAGTCCTGTGCAATATAGGACTAAACTTTGGGTAAATTAATTGTCTAACTTTTTGGGGTCAGTACATTAAAAATGGAGGGTATTTTTTTATGTTTTACAGATTAGTCACTTTCCTCTACGCCGATTTGTTGACGGTAGGCTTTGGGAGACTTGCCACACAACTTGCGGAATACTTTATAAAAGTAACCGACATTGCTGTAGCCGACCTCATAGCAAATATCTTCAATGCTTTCCGTTGTGGATAAAAAGCAACTGTTGGGCAGCTTTTGATCCGTTGTTTATTCAAGAGCTCTGCAAAGGTGGAATTGGTCTCACGTTTGATCAATTGCCCCTAAATAAACAGGATTGATATAGAGATCTTTGCTGATATCCTTGAGCGACAGTTCCTTCCGATAGTCGCGTCCCAATTACTTCTAAGACGGTCGCCACATTATTGTTCATCCGATATTGAGAGAAGAAACTCTCCAATTGATTCCGAACGCAGGTAACAAGATCCTCGAAAGTCGTTGTCTCATGAACGGCTTTCACAACTTCTGTCAGGTTATCTCCCCGTGCAGGTGTTCAAATAAATGAAAGACATCCATAATGAACTGAATAAAGAGTTGCTTGGCTATCGCCACTTTTTGGGGTATGGCTTCTCACGGTTTCTTCCAACCAGTTCAACTCCTCCAAAAATCTGTTGGATATTTCCCTGAATGATGACACGGTAGATGGGTTCGTAGTAATTAAAGACACCATCTTCTTCCTCCAAAGGGAGATCCCCATAAAAACAGACTTCGTTCAACAAGCTCTTTAAATTGTTGAAAATGTTCCTTTGTAAGGTGCTTGGAAACGGCGCTGTAGGAAAGCTCTCTCATCCTCATCGGAAAGATAGAGTTGAAGATTTTTCCTAAGACCTGATAAGACGAACTGGCAAAAGCCCTTTCCTTTCCTTATCCACTCCAATCCAGAGTTGTTTTCTCCTCGGATGGCTTGTTCGAACTCTTCTTCTGACCAATCTTCATGAAGGAGCGATTGGCCGTTTCTTGGTCTGGTTTTTTTAGAGTTTGAGATAACTTTTTCTAGGATATTTCCCCAGCTCCACCTTATTGACAGGCTTTAACAGGTAGTCTGCCACCCGAGGTTTAAGGCTTTTTTTACATAAGCAAAATCCTGGTAGCCCGACATAATGATATAAGCCGCATGGGGAAGAATGGACTGCATTTGATCAATCATTTCTAGACCAGTTTTTCCTGGCATATTGACATCCGTAATCACGATATCCACTGGATAATCCGCAACATAGGCCAAGGCCTGATCTGCATCCTCTGCTGTGTAAACAACTTCCATGTCCCATTTTTCAAAGGGAATCAGTTTTTTCAACCCCTCCGTAATCATATATTCGTCGTCAACCAATAAGACTTTATACACGATTTTTTCCTCTTAAGCATCCTCGATGGTAATCGTATAGAGGACACCTTTTCCTTTTTCTGATGTAATTTGAATGTGGTAATGATCCCCAAAGTAGAGAAGGAAACGCTCGTGGACATTGACAATCCCAATCGATTGTCGCCCCTTACTCTCTTCTACTTCTTCTCGTGGATCCCTATGACTCAATATTTGTTGGATCCGTTGCAGTTGGCTCGGTCCCAGTCCTCTCCCATTGTCTTGAACCCGAATTTCCACAGCTCCTCCAACATGACGGACTTTGATACTAATGACGTTGTCCTTGCGCTTGTGATCAACTCCATGAACAAAGTAATTTTCCACTAGTGGCTGAAGAGTAAACTTCGGAATAACCATCTCTTCTAGACCGGGTTCAATTTTAAAGCCATAAGCAATCGATTTTGGATAACGCACCATACAGAGATAGCTGTATTTTCTACAAAATTCCAACTCATTTTCGATGGTCGTCTCCTTCTCCTCTGAAATATTGTTTCGAAGAAGACTACTAAATTCGTAAATAATATCGGCTAATTCTTCTTGATCCTGCATGACTGCATACATGCGAATAAACTCCATGGTATTATACATGAAATGCGGATTAATCTGCGCTTGCAAGGCCTTCAAATTGGCATCTTTTTGGCTCAGTTGTAGCTGATAGATATCACGGATAGACTTGTCCATATTGTCTAACATGGTATTGGTCGTTTCTGCAACTAAAAGGAGCTCCTGCTCTTTGGTATCCACATTGATCCGTCGCTCAGAATCCCCCTGGCTGATGGCTTCCATGGTATCTACCAAATCCAACACTTGTTTTTGGTAATTACGGAAAATTCGTTGAAGCAAGAGATACAAGACCAAGACCAGGATTAAGGCGACCGAAATCATCCAGGTAAAACTAAACAAGGCTGTTCGAACCGTGTAAGAGGTCGGAATCCCAACCCAGATTTGATAGCCGTAAGCAGTATCTCGCACAATCCACTGGCTGTGATCTTTAGGGTTGATATCCCCTCTGTGGTAAAAAACCTTGCCCAAGGGATTATAGATTTGGACGGCAACTGGAATCGTGTCTTGAATATTGTCAACGACAGAATCCAATAGCGCTGGATTGATTTTAATATAAGCCAGTCCAATATCCTCGCCAGTCGTCACATCCGTTAAGGAGACTGGGATGGCTTGCGAGCTGGCCTTGTACCGATCCGCTGGAACTTGTTGCCCTCCTTTTTTATTTTTACTGGAGACAAACACAGTCGTATAGTCATTTAACACCAAATCAATTTGATCAATAACATCGTGTTCCAAATACAGAGTTTCAACATTACGGTGCAGCGAAACTTGAATATAATTGGAGAAATAATTATCCAATCGCCAGCTTTCGTATTCAGAAGGCGTCATTGAAAAATACTTGTAAACTCCTTCGAGCTTGGCAGGATTTTCTACCAGACTCTTTCCCCATTGAGAAGATCTCTTATAAATATCCTCTACCTCAACAGTCAAGCGCGAGGAAATCAACTGAGCAATCCGTTCTGTTTCTGCTTTCTGATTATGCCAATAGACCAAGGATACCGTCACGCCTAAGGTCGTGATGATCCCCACCATGATATAGGCATAGAACTTCAAAAGAGTCGCTAACCATATTTTTTTCATAATTAAGAAACCACTTTAGAGCGAATTGTTTCATAGACTGGTTGAAAAATATCATTGACAAAGAAATGCCACAAGCCCAGTAAAACAAAGAAGAATAAAGCCGGAACGAAATGAGTAACAACCCCTAACAGAAAGGTCCCCAAGAGAAACTTGGTCACTGCACGAATATCCAGAAAAGCACCAATGAAACTCAACTTCAAGCTATTAAGATAGGACAAGTCAAAATGGACTTGAAGCTTGAGATAGACTGCAAAGTCAGGGGAGCCACCAATAAGAAAATCAAATTGACCAATAAGATAAAAATCTGAAACAGGGACAAGTGGGGCAATTGAACCATCAGATACATGCCATAAATAAGAATAGCTTCGATTAAAAAAAATGTATAGAAAACCTGGTTGGCCCGACGGAAATTTTCTTTATAGAGCGACCAAGCCTCAGACCAACCATATTGCTTGTAATCAGATCCATGTTCGGCATATAGACTCATAATCGTTGCACTAGCCGGCCCAAATCCAAATAGGATCCCTCCACAGAAGGTTAAAGCCCAAAAGATCCCTGTTGCCAACATGGCTAAATAGACCCTTGTAAAAATTAATTCAATCATTCTTCCCATAATGTGTCTCCATGTTCATTTGTTGTAGAGGGGGAGCGTACGACTTAGTATAGTTTCCCTAGTACAACTGATGATTATACCCTATATTATAGCACATTTCCTCTGATGGTTTCGATTTCGAAATCATCAACAGAAAAGACTTTGAAGTGCGAAGACCTCAAAGTCTTTTGATAGACTTAATCAAGTATTGTTAGCTTATTTCTTAGCAGCAAGGTACTCATCGTATTGTTTTTGGATTTCATCCAAGACTTTTTGGTAGGCACCTTCTGATTTCAATTTTTCAAGCATCTTAGGAATTTCAACTTCAGGATCTACTGTACCTGTATTGATGGCACTTGTGAATTGGTTCAAAGTGTTTGTAAGGGCAGTGATTTCTGATTTCACGTTTTCAGTGTTGAAGATGAATCCAAGTGCTGGAGATTCTTTTTGCAGTTTCCAAGTCTTTCTTAGATTGTGCAATTTGCTCATCGGTTACGTTTTTCGTTGATGTAAAGGATCCAGTTGTTACCAGTGTTCCATCCAGACATGTGAGTGTTTCCGTTGTAGCCATCCAAGACTTTCACACGGTTTTCTTTTACCTTCAACTTTTTTCCCAGTTCTTGCCTTCTGGATCCGTACACAAGACCGTTCAAGAGTTCTGGGTTTGTATTCAAGAGGTTCAATACTTCCATTGCTTTTTTTCTTTTGTTCTTAGAGTTGTTTGAGATGACAAAGTTTGCAACTTGAGTAGTGTTGTTCTTCTTGTAAAGTTGAGTGAATGGTTTGATCTCAATCTTACGGTTTGCTACACGAGTAAGCAAGCTGTTACCGTAGTCAGCAGGTCCTACTGTTTCTTCACGTACCAACCAAGTATCTTGAGAAAGGTCATATCCAGTGTCGCTTGTAGCTACGTCTTTTGGAATGTAGCCAGCTTCATAGTATTTATGAAGAGTCTTCAAGTTTTCAACATAACGTGGGATTGTGTAACGGTCAACGATCTTAGTTGTGTCACCTTGCAAATCGACAACGAATGGAAGTCCATCTACTGCGATGTAATCGAAGTCATCAGAAGGTCCACCATAGCTCTTGTTCATTGCGAATGGAACAACGTTTGGATCTTTTTCTTTGATCGCTTTCAAGACTGGTTCAAGAGAAGCATAGTCTTTTACGCTTGAGATGTCGATACCATATTTTTCAAGAAGTGGTCCATTGAAGGCAAAGTTTTGTGAAGATGCAACGTTGGCTGCAACTGGAACAGAGTAGATCTTACCGTTGACAGTATTCCCTTTGATGTAAGCAGGGTCAAGTGCTTCATAAAGCTCTTTTTCCTTCTTTCTTGTACAAGTCTGTCAAATCAGCGTAAGCGCCTTTTTGAGCGTTGATAACATAGTTGTTTGCGAAAAGCAATATCGTAGCTTTTCACCAGATGAGATGATAACGTTCATCTTCTTGTCGTAGTCACCCCAACCAAGGTATTGGATGTCTAATTTAACGCCAGCTTTTTCTTCGATGATCTTGTTCGCATTTTCTAACAAGGTATCCAAGTTATCCGGTTTGTCACCGATTTGGTACATTTTGATAACTGTTTTTACCGTCTTCACTCTTAGATGATTTTTTTGGTTATCACCTGTCAAGTTACCACAAGCAGCAAGAGTTGCTCCAAGTGTGAGAACACTAGCAGAAGCTAAAGCATATTTTTTTCCAATTTTTTTCATGAGAAAAAAACTCCTTTTTTTATTTTTTTCTTTATTAACATTATGAAGGGTGGGTGAGAAAGGTTCGATTACTCTTTCACACCACCGATGGTCAATCCTTTTACAAAGTAACGTTGGAAGAATGGATAAAGGATAGCGATTGGAACTGTTGCCACCACCACCATGGCCATCCGTCCAGTTTCCTTAGGAAGGGATTGGACTGCACCAGCGATTTGGCTAGATGCACCGACGGATTTAGAGATGTAATCCATATTATTTTGGATTTGCATCAGCAAGTATTGAAGGGGATAGAGGTTTTCACTCTTGATATAGAGGAGAGCGTTGAACCAGTCATTCCAGAAGCCGAGGGCTGTGAAGAGACTGATGGTCGCAATCCCTGGGAGAGAAAGTGGTAAACAGATCTGGAAGAAGATCCGTGTTTCACTGGCTCCATCTATCCGAGCAGACTCGAGAATGGCTTCTGGGATCGTCCGTTTGAAGAAGGTCCGCATCAAGATAATATTGAAAGGACTCAATAACATTGGAATGATGAGGGCTCCAACGGTATCTCCTAAATGAAGCAATTGAGTGGTAACGATGTAACCTGGTACCATCCCTGCACTAAAGAGCATACTCAAGAGGGCAAAGACAGTAAAGAAGTTTCTATACTTAAAGGTTCTACGAGAGATCGCGTAGGCATAGGTCGTTGTAATGAAAACATTACATGCTGTCCCTACAATCGTTACAAACAAGGTAATAAAGAGGGCTTGAAGAATCTTATCCTTAAATTGAACAAGGAAAAGATAGCCATCTGTACCGAATTTAGCAGGCCAAAATTGGAAGCCGTGAATTGCCAAACTTTGTTCATCTGTCAAGGAAATCATGACAACGAAGATAAAGGGCAAGATACAGGATAGAGCAACCAAGCCAACGATACTACTAAAGAAGATGTCTGCTTTCTTACTGAAGGAGTGGATCCCAACATTATCAACTTTTTTTCTTTTTTTAATTTTTTTGATTTTTGCCATGGTATCCTCCTTTCTAGAAGAGCGCTGCATTCTTATCAATCCGACGTGCTACAATATTAGAAAGTAAAACGAGAATCAATCCGACAACTGATTGGTAAAGACCAGTCGCTGCTACCATCGCAATATCTCCTGATTTAGCAAGTCCGTTGTAGACATAGACATCAATTACGTTTGTCACACTATAAAAGGGCACCTGAGTTATGTGGGATTTGGTAGAACAATCCAAAGTCAGCACGGAAGATATTTCCGATGGCAAGGATGGTCAAGACCGTAATCAAGGAAGCCAACTGAGGAATGGTAATGTGGCGGATTCTGCGCCACTTAGATGCTCCATCCACTGTTGCCGCTTCGTAGAAGGTTGGGATCAATCCCCATGATGGTTGCATAGTACATAACACTGCTATAACCAAAGCCTTTCCAGATTCCTAAGAATAGGAGAAGCGCTGGCCAAATGGCAACCTCTGTATAGAAGTTGATTCCTTTCATCCCAAGTGATGTTAAGATATGGTTAATCAAGCCTTTATCGACGTTTAAGAAAGGCATCTGTAAAGAAGCTGATGATAACCCATGATAAGAAATAGGGGAACAACATTGATGTTTGAAACACTTTAACCAACCGTTTGGAACGCATCTCACTAAAGATAATGGCAATCCCAACAGAAACAATCAAGCCCAAGAAAATAAAGGCTAGGTTGTAAAGGACGGTATTTCTTGTAATGATATAAGCATCTTTAGAACTAAAGAGGAATTTGAAGTTATCAAATCCTACCCACTTACTCTTCATTACACTATCAATAAATCCCTCTCCGGTGATATGATAGTCTTTAAATGCGACAACGTTTCCCAAAACAGGTATGTAGAAGAATAAAATCAACCACGCTGCACCTGGTAAAACCATCAAGAAGAAAGATAAAATTTTTCTCAAGGTCTTAACAAACTTTTTTTCATCTGACTCCCCCTTTGTCATTTTATTTTTTTGGTAACGTTTACATTTTTTTATTATAAAACTCTATGAAAACTTTTTCAAACTCCTAATTATAGAAAAAATTCTACAAATTTATGACATAGCCTTAAAAATGGAGAAAAAAGGAGAAGAAATGCCTCCATCGGACATCTTTCTCCTCCTTCAACAGCATTTTCTTTAAAGATACCCTTTTTGAATTAGGTCGTATAAATGGTCGAAGCTGTCGCAATGGTATGCCACTGGTTAGCCGTCGTCGCTGCGAAGTCCTTGTCTCCGTAGAAATCATTAAATGGCAGGATGTCTACTTCTAGTTCGTCGATACGAGAGATTTCGCCTGCTAGGTAGTTTTCAATGCGGCTTTCTGCGCGCTTGATGCGTTGCAAGAGTCCACCCATACGGATGTCTACTGTATCCAAGCCAAAGACCTTGTTTTCTTTCAACCATTGGTGGCTAAAGAGAGCATGGAAGTGTTCAATCTGGCTTCTGAGGTTTGGCAATTCTTCTCTAGCAATTTGTTGCAAGCTCTCTTTATCATCTGCGTGATAGGCCTCACGGATGCGTCGACCTACATCCACTTTGCTACTTAAAATAGCATTCAACTGAGCCTGAGTTTCAAAAAGATAGGCGTAGATGCCTGCTTTTTTTCTTTTGATAGCAGCAAGAGTCTCAGCTGCCTGGGCAAAGTGCGGTTTGTCCTGTTCAGGAGTCATGTGCTTGTCAAGGATTGGGACAGAGAACATCCTGATAAAAAGACATAGCGATTAGGGTTGATCCCACTGAGATTGTCTGGTAGGTCTGGCAAGAGGTTGGCCAGATCCAGTCTGCATAAAGTCCTCAACTGAGAGGCCAGTATTGGTCTTGAAATGGGCAGACAGACGCTCTAAGTCATTGCGGTAGCTGAGCTCTGCCCAGATTTGCAAGCTTGGCAGAATAGAGAACTGGGCTGTTTCCCCACCATTGTCCCCCCAACCCGTCACGATGACTTCCTTTGATCTGGTTGGCACGACAAGCTTTGTTGGCTTCAAGAGCGATAAGACGACTGAAATGGTTGTGTGGTGTAAAACCAATCCATTTCCAAGCACCACCTGCAAAGGCGATATCCTGGCTAATCTTGTGGTGATTCCGGAAGTTACGATTGTATTTTTTTCTTCGCTATCCTGATAATAATCCCAGTAAACCAAGGTGACACGATCCTTAAGACGGTCTAAGATAAACGCGTGTTTCCTCTGGAATTTCCACATCACGGTCGTACTGGCCGTCTGCTGACATGAGTTTGAAGAACATATCGCTCCACATCTGGCAGTGGAAACCGTATTTGTCAGCAATATCCAGCACGCGCTCCAAGTGTTGGCACATGAGGAGACTACGATCAACCACACCGTTTAGGATAAGGTAGCGTCCCAAACCAACCAAGTGAGCTTCATCCATCCCGATATTGACCTTGCGTGTTTGTAGCTTAGACAACGTCGCAAACATGCCGTCGATTAAGTCGTAAACTTTTTCTTCGCCGATGAGGAGAATGTCCTCTACATCACGAAGTTGCTGAACTTCCTTAACCCCCCATTTGACAAAGGCTGACAAGTGGGCCAAGGTCTGGATACATGGTACAAAGGTCATATCAAACTGCTGGGCGTAGGCTTCGATTTCCTGTAACTCTTTAGCAGCATAAGCTCCACGGAAATAACCAAAAGTAAGGGTTGCCCCTCAATCTGATAGGTGTCCTCCATATAGAGCTCAAAGGTTGAGTAGCCCATGAGAGCCAAGACCTCAATCATCAGCTTGGCAGATGCGACATTGAGCACGGCATTGCGCGAACAGTCTGCCATGTAGGCTAGATCTTCATAGGCAGCTTTTTCCTCAATCTCTACCTTGTCCCCTTCTGCTAAAGCTGTTGCGAGCACAGAAAAGGCACGGTAGAGTTGATGAGGTTTGCGGTAGGTCAGTTGATACTGCCCATTCTCACCCTCGATAGAGATAGAAGCTTGGTCAGACTGAGCGACCGCTACTTCTACATCTGGTAGAGAAATGTGATTTTTTTAATACTTTCGATAGCTTTGGGCTTGTTTGGGACTAAGTCCTGTAAATCTTACCATTGGTTTTCCTCCTGTAACCAGTTGACAAGGGCACCGTAGAGATTGGCATCTGCCTGGTAGGTGCAGGCTTGAATGACTGGAGCGATGGTATATTCTTCATATCTTTCCACAAAAGCGTCTACTGCTTTTTGAACCCCTTTGATAAAATCTGGATTCTGACTGATAGAGCCACCCTAGGCTAATCACATCTGGGTCGATCAGATACTGGATATTGAGCAGGCCTTGAGCAAGGTTACGATTCATGCGCTCAATGGCTTCTTGGCAAAGGGCATTGCCTGCTCGCAGCCTCTTGGTAAATCTTTCGTCCATCCCAGTCAGACTGACCAGATTTTTTTCAATGACGTAGCGCACCATACTTCCCTGTGGAAGAGAGTTGTGACCAATTGTTGAGTTTTTTTCTGCAGGCTCGATGGTGGTCATATAGCCAAACTCTCCACCCAAAACCATGGCGACCTCGGTGAAGCTTTGCCATTGATAATCATGGCGCCACCGATCCCCTGTACCAACCACGACACAGGCTGCATTTTTCAATTTCAGGATGAGCTAACAGTTCACTCAGTCCAACACAGTTGGCATCATTTTTCTAGGTGGACAGGAAGCTTGATGATGAGCAAGCGCCTCATACCATGAGAAAACCATGGATGTATGGAATGGCACTGATCCCCTCAATCACCCCTGTTTCTTGGTTAACAGCCCCTGGCACACTCATGGCAATCCCACGGTAGTCACGTTCTGACAAGCGTTGATCCAACCAAGCCGACAAATCTTCTAGAGTTTCTGGAGTTGGTGTGCTGGCCTTATCTAAAATCTTTCCATCCGGAGTGAGACTAGCAAACTTAATCCCAGTCCCTCCGATATCAATCGTTGCAATGGTCATTGCTTTTTACCTGTAAAAAGGAGCGAGACAAAGCAGTCGGTTCTTACTCTTTTTCGCTCCTCCTTTCTTTTTATGTTATCTTTTTGAAATTAGATTTCTTCTTTTTTTGATCCATTCTGTACGGATTTCTTGCGGTGCTAATAAACCTGTATGGACTCGGATACGGTTGTTCCAGAAGATCGACAACCGTTTGTTGTCCTTCTGACACGCGCACATTTTTCTTGGCTCATGTTGTAATAGCGAAGGATGTAACCTTCTTCATTTTCTGCTACCTTTAAAGGCTGTTGGACAAACCTGAGGATGTGTCAAGGCTGTATGCTTGAGTAAGCTACCAGACGTCTGCTACACTTCCTTCTTGTTTTTCAACTTGAAGGCTGGTCATCGGTGTCTGCAAAGCTTTAGCTCGACGATAAGCGGAGAAGCGCCCCTGAGCTTGATGGCATTCTACTGCATATTCAACCTCAAAGTTCCGCAAGCATTGTGCTTCTGGTGTTGGGAAATAGCCCCAGTCACCAAGTTCGCTGAAGCACGGAGAAGGGTTACAGCAATGGTATCATCTCCCTAAAATTTCGTATTCATGTAAACCTTTATTGGCCACTGTTACCCCTTTTGACGTCATCATACAAGCTGACGAAGGCTTGTTGGTGTTGGGGATTTTTCAGGATTTTTCCCAAGAAGCTGCCTGGTTTATTTGGCCGTGTCACAACCTCATAGATACTTTCAGAATCGTTGCTTGGACGTGTTATGAGTCTTTGACCAGGAGACGGATACGGTGATCCTTAGCTGTATTGGTGAAGCGCGTCTTGAAGCGAATTTGCGGATCATCTACAAAGATGGTCATCTCCGTTTCAAGAGGGATAGTTGTCAGCTCTTCTGAGCGACTTGCCTTGCGGTTCATAAACTCGATAATGCCTCTTTGCTCCGCATCCAATTGTTCATCCGCGCTGACCGGGATCGTCAAGTCATGCTTGAGCAAGATTTTGGCATAGCGAGCATTGTTTTCCAAGACCTCATAAGCTGTTAACTCCGCATAGATCGGTTCGGTTCCTTTTGGTTGGAAGTAGATATATTCATTTCCGATATCCCCACGATCTTCAAAACGAAGGAAATCCTCATAAGCCTCATTGGTCGTTTTTATCATAGAGGGTCAAGCCATCATCGATACTAAGGGTTACAAATGGCGTATCGATCACCCCATTTTGGAAAAGACCATCATGATGAGGTGCTTTGCCTTCCAAGAGCTGGAAGGTGGTCCAAGAAAGAGGCGCTAGGTGAACTGGAACCGTCACGCGCACTTGACGCGCGATATAAGGTTGACGGAATTTATCCTTAGGCAGGGTATAGCCAAAGCTTGCTCCCAAGTCTTCAATCTCTGCTTCTACAAGATGCCCATCTAAATCCTCTACGTGGTAGTCTGGCAAGGTCAAAGTAGCCATTTTCTTGAAGCCCTCTGTCGGATGCAATTCCTTAAATGGACAAACTGCTACGTCGACAATCGTGCTGACGGTGTCCACCTTATTATGCAAGCCAGTATTGATGACCGTAAAGAGGTGCTCACTCTGTGCTTTTTGAGTCGCTAGTTTACCCTTCCATTCGTTGAGAAGGTTGGTCTTGACAAAGTTTCCGACTTGATTGACCTTGGCAAAACGAACTTCCATCTCACGGTGAACATCATCTATGCTACATCCACAAATACTATCGTGTGGCGCATTTTGTAAGAGTGTCTTCCAGGCATAGGTCAATTGATCCTTGTGGTTATGCCCACCTGTAATGATGGTCAAAGGTTCCACCACTTGCTCGAGCAGGTTGCTGTTTTCTTGGAAGGCTTGTTTGAGGTAAATACGTGAAGAAGATGTATTAGCAAGAGTGTACCAACCATCTGTTTCCTGACTGGTCAATTCTCCCGTAACTGTTGATAATTGTTCAGGAAGCGCACTTTCCACTGCTTGCACATATTCATCAAAAAGGAGCTGTGAACAAAAGGTCACGTCAGGGAAGAGTTCATTGGCCACGCGAATAGCTTCACTCAAGTTTCGTTGAACCGGTTGGTGGTCGCAACCGTTCATCATCAACCATTGGTTGGTTGAGGCATAGTCACGAACATCTGCCAATTTTTGTTTCCAGAAAGCCAAAGCTTCATCTTTATCCACTGGAATTTCGTTCCCGTTACTGTACCAGTTGGCAAAGAGGATACCAGCACGCGCTACCATCCGCCCCTTGCCAGTACATTTCAGAAAAATTGAGAGGTGAATTGCTCATCTTCGAGGACTTGGTTGTCAAATCCGATTGGTTTGACACCACGACCAAAGGCTGCTACGTGAATGCCTGATTTTTGAAGAATTTGAGGGGCTTGCCCCATATTTCCAAAGGTATCTGGGAAGTAACCAATCTGAGTTGATTTGCCCCATTTAGCACATTCAGCTTGTCCAATCAAGGTATTACGTACATTAGCTTCACTGGAGATTAAGTAATCATCCTGCAAAGATGTAGAAAGGTCCAATCTTGAGCTTTTCCTTCGTCAATATAACGCCGCACCTTGTCACGGTTTTCAGGGCGAATTTCTAAATAGTCATCAAGGACAATGGTTTGTCCATCCAAATGGAAAGCTCTTGAATTCAGAGTCATTTTTCAAAGAGATCAAAGAGATTGTCAAAGAGTTCCACCAATTGCATCCGGTGACTTTCAAAAGGTAGATACCACTCACGATCCCAGTGGCTGTGAGAGATAATATGTACAACAACATTTTCCATGAGTAAAACCTCATTCTAACTTAAATTTTTAATGTTTTAAATATAAACTTGTGATTCTAACAAGAATCAGTGAAGCTAAAGCGTGCTCCTTATACTCAATGAAAATCAAAGAGCAAACTAGGAAGCTAGCCGCAGGTTGCTCAAAGCACTGCTTTGAGGTTGTAGATAGAACTGACGAAGTCAGTAACATATATACGGCAAGGCGAAGCTGACGTGGTTTGAATTTGATTTTTGAAGAGTATTAGCGAATATCCAAGTAATCCAAGACCAATTCACAGAACATCATGTTGGCCCAAGAGAACCATTCACGCGAATATTTGGTTGGATCATCCACGTGGAAACTTTCGTGCATGACACCTGTTCCACCATCGCAGGCAACCAACTGATCAAGCAAGAATTTTTTCTCAGCTTTATCTGTCGTTGTCAATCCTTGGATGGACAAGGCAATCGGCCAGATATAGCGATAGAAGGTATGAGAACTTCCGAGTCCACTTGCGTACTTCCCTTCATAGAAGTAAGGATTTTCAGAGCTCAAAATAGTGCGACGAGTAGCTTGGTAGACCTCATCGTCAATAGCACAGTAACCCAGGTAGGGAGCCGCCAACAAGCTTGGCACATTCGGATCGTCCATGATGCTAGCATTTCCTAAACCGTCTACCTCAAAGGCATAAATTTTCTCGCCCTTACTATTTGTAGTGTAGGCGTAATTTTTCGATTCCTTCTTGAATCTCAGCCTGCAGGCGTTTTGCATCTGCAATGATACTCTCACTATCAGCTAGATTCAATGCTGCAAAGATTTCTTGGACATAGCCCAAGACAACCACTGCAAACATATTTGGACGGAATCAAATAGCTATACTGACAGCAATCATCACTTGGACGGAAAGGCTGACCAGGTCATTCCCTGTCACAGCAAAAATCTGGCCCCAAAAGCCGTCATTTACCAAGGTATCTTCCTTACGATCGGTATCACGGACGAAACGGTATGGTGAGTTATTGTGGTCTTGCTCCACTGTCCAGAGATGAAGGATTTCCTTGGTCGCTGTGACAAAGGTTTCATCAAATTGGCTAGTCTCACCAGTTTCCTTCCACAGGAGGTAAGCCAATTGCAAGGGATAGCAAAGCGAGTCCACTTCATACTTACGTTCCCAAATCCAGCCATTCAAATCGGTGTGGTCAGTCTCGTGGTGGCCTTTCCAGTTCTCCTCAATATTAAAAGAGTTAGCATAGGGATCCTTGAGGATCAAGGTCATCTGGCGCTTGACCAAACCAGCAATGGTCTGGCGCAAACGAGGGTCTCTTTTTGCCACATGAAGATAGGGTCTCAATTGAGCCGTTGAGTCACGCAACCACATAGCTGGGATGTCCCCTGTCAACACAAAGGTTGACCCATCTTCTAAAATTTCAACTGTATTATCTAAAGTGTCTGTGTAGCAACGCTCAAAGACATCCACCCACTCCGGGTACTCCTTGGCACGTTCTGCTACTTGGTCCAGCCATTCTCTGACGATTTCTTTTGAATAAGTCATTCCTTTTCCTCACACGTATCGATTCTTTCCTATTCAGTATAAAAGATTTCAGATGGGAAATACATACGCAAATTATAGCCCTTTTTCTACAAACTTTTCTAGTTTTGAAAAAGGCTTTCCCATTTGAGGGGCTTCTGCTAAAATAAAGAAAGAAAAGGGCTTGAAAGGCCCTAGTATGACACAGGAGGTCCCGCATGAAGACCGATATTACTCACATTGATACCCGCTTAGGAACAGACAATCACTCAGCTTATTCTAACGGCAACACCCTTCCTTACACAGGAGTTCCTTTTGGGATGAATTATTTCCTTCCCACAGACGACACATGAACAGGGATGCTTGGTTTTTCAACCCCAACCTTCCTATCTTTCAAGGTATTCGCTTGACCCATCAGCCCTAGCCCTTGGATTGGAGATTTTTTTCCTGGTGTCTCCTCACCCCACTGACAGACATTCCGACTCAAGAAGACCTCTATTTCAGACAGAGCAGTTACCGGGTCCAAGAAGCTGTCTTTCAGCCCCATTATTTAGCCCTCACCTCAGAGCGCTATCAAATCCACACAGAGCTAACACCCAGCCTCTACGGGTCCATTCTCCGCTTTAGAGGGCCGTCTGCACTTTCACTGGCCATTCATTGCCCCAATGGACTAGCTGAAGTAGAATTCGGAGAAACGAATCTACATTTTCACATCCTAGACCAAAATCATACCGACCAACAAACCTATCCTTTCTATCTTCATGTCGAATTTGACCAAGCCATCACTCGCACTCACTGGCTAGGACAGGATTTGATCCTAGAATTTGACAGCCCTACCCTAGAAGCTCGATTAGGCACTTCCTTTATCAACCCTGAGTTGGCCGAATCTCACCTTCCTACAGCTAGCTTTGAAGAGATGAAAGAAAAAGCGAGCCGCAAATGGCAAGAGCTAATGGACCGATTTGAAATTTTAGATACGGGCGGAGAGGATCGAACATTTTTCGATCACTGTCTCTACCGTAGTCTGCTCTTTCCTCAGACTTGTTATGAAGTAACCCCTGAGGGGAAAGCAGTCCATCGCGATTTCGCCCACAACCGCATTCAAGAAGGAAAATACTTCACGAGTTTGGGCTTCTGGGATCTCTTTCGGACCACCTTTCCTCTCTATAGCCTAGTCTATCCCGAGCTTTACCAGGAATTTCTCGAAGGCTTCCTCAGCCATTACCGAGATACCGGTTTCCTCCCTAAATGGCTAGCGCCGGACGAAAGAGGCATGATGCCTGGAACCCTCATTGATGGGGTCATTGCCGATGCCATTCAAAAAGGCCTAGCTCCCGACCTCCACACGGAGCTTTTTGAAGCCATGCTAGATACAGCTAGGAAGGAAGACCCAAATGGTCATTACGGTCGACGAGGAGCTAAAGAATACAAGGAATTAGGCTATCTATCCACTGACTATCACGAAAGCGTGAGTCACACCATTGACTTCTCCTATAGCGATTTTTTTGTATCGCCCAAACTGCCCAGCTACTTGGCAAGGAAGAGTTGGCCAAAGAATATGCCCAGTCTAGTCTTTCCTATCGAACCCTCTTTGATCCAGAAACAGGTTATATCCGGGCCAAAGATAAGAAGGGCCATTTCAGACCAGACTTCTCGCCCCATCAGTTGGGGACGCGACTATGCAGAGTGCTCTGCCATTCAGGCAACCTTAGGCGCCCTTCACGACATCGAGGGCCTCAAGCAACTCTTTGGTGGAGAAGGAGGCTTCACCCATTACTTAACTCGACTAGCCACTCAAGCACCGCATTATGAAGTGACGGGCTATGGCTACGAAATTCATGAAATGAGTGAGATGGCCCAAGCTCCTTTTGGACAAATTGCCATTTCAAACCAACCGAGTTTTCACATCCCCTATCTCTTCCGCTATAGCCAACACCCGGAATACACTAGCATCCTAATCCAAGCCCTTCGCAAGGAAGCCTTCCAGCCAAGCTTTCAAGCCTATCCAGGAGATGAGGATAATGGCAGCCTATCCTCTTGGTATATCTGGTCGGTTTTTAGGACTCTATCCAACTTGTCCAGGCAAGCCAGTCTATGACCTAGGGATTCCCCTCTTCAAACACTTGCGCCTCTTTCTCCCTCAAGAGAAAAAATGGCTGCATATCCATAGCACAGCTCACACAGCCCAGGCACACTTTCTTCAAGATGTTTTTCTTGATGGAAAAAGGATCGACAGAGTGAGCCACCAAGAGCTCTTGAAAGCGGAGAAGCTAGACTTCCACCTTTCTTGGCTCCCTAAAATCTAAAAAAAGAATGAAGAGTAGGACACTCTTCATTCTTTTTTTCATTACATATACTAGCTAATTCCCCAACCTTATAGAGGAAAGAACCTTGTTCCGTAAAACTGTACATCCCAGTTCCGGTCCAGAGACGGTCCTTATTAACATCAGAATCATCATGGAAGATGACTTCTCCATTTTCGTCCGTTTGGTCATCAATCGTAAGCCCGGCAGGGATGAATTCCATCAAAAATCCTCCTGTAATTCCTCCGTAGACTCCTCCTGAAACAGTTCCATAATCTGTCAAGGAAAGACCATAAGACTCATATTCGTTAGAGACCAAACCATTTTTGATCAAAGACGAGTTTATTCCCCTTATCATCTTGCCAGACACCAGCTACGCTACTATAATCCCCTTGAGCGATTGCTTCAATATCCATCTTTGTTTTTCTCTTTCTTATCACTCGAACTCTCAGCTTTCTTTGTTTCACTAGTAGCTGAGCTATCCTTCGATTGACGAACTGTACTTTCTTTACTTTTCAGATCCTGTCTCCTGCTTTTTATCACCACAGGCTCCAAGGAAAAAAACAGTAGAGCAGAAATCAACAATAGCAAACGATACTTTTTTTCATCATGAATCTCCCCATATTCAATCTATTCTATAAGCCTAATTTTATCCTTTTTTTCTAGCAATTTGACAAGTTTCTGTTACTATCAAAAAAAGGAACCAACTGGTTCCTTCTCTAATTGATTAATGGGCCAACATTTCCTGCGCAATTTCGAATCCGGATAGGTCACTTGGGTAGTAAGTAGGCCAATTTTTCCAATTCCTTATAAAGAGCCTCTTGACTTTCCCCACCGAAGAAAATGTGAAGTGAGTCTGCCTTATTAGGAGCAATTTGGTGGTCACTGAATTGAACATACTTGAATTCACCCGCATTTGGATCAGTTGCTTCAAAGAGATAACGCACTCCACGATTCCCTTTTGTATAGGTTAGTGTATGCTTCCCAGCATAGCGGTATTCGAACTTCTTCTCTTCCCCATTCTTATAGAAGGTCATGGTTTTGTCTGTAATGACAATCCGGTCGACATCTGTTTTATAACCTGTGGTGTAGTAGTCTTTATACTCTTCAGCTGTTTTGGACTTGGTTAATTTAGCTTTGTAGTCAAAGACTTGATCCAAGGTTCCATCTTTTAGATAAGGATACACAGACTGCCAGTCTCCCGCATAGTCTGAAAGAGTTCGGTCCTTAATAGCACTGTCTTCAAAGTAGCCATTGGCTACTGTTTTGGTGTCTTCTTCCTCTTCTGGAGCGATTTCTTTTCCGGCTTGAGTCGTTGTTAACTCCAAAGATTTGAGGTTGGCTCCCATGATAGAGATGTAGTCTTCCCCGTCTTTCATCTGCTCATCTGTCAAGCTCTCTAATGGATTCAAAACAGCTAGATCCACACCGGTTTCAGCAGATAAGGTTTTCGATAAGGATTTAGAAGCATTTTCTTCAAAGTAGATGACCTTGATGTCGTTCTTCTTGATATACTCTGTCAATTCACTCAAACGAGTCGCAGACGGTTCACTATCTGGTGACAAACCTGAAATAGAGACTTGATTCAAGCCATAGTCCAGGGCCAAATAACGGAAAGCTGCGTGTTGAGTGACAAAGTTTTTCTGTTTCGCTGCAGATAAGCTCTTCGTATAACTGTCATCCAATTTTTTCAATTTGGCAATATAGGCATCCGCATTTGCTGTAAAAGCTAGCCTTTTTTTATCTGGGTACTGTTTCACCAGTTGATCACGAATCGTTTCCACCATTTTAATGGCTCTCTGTGGAGAAAGCCAGACATGGGGATCGTACTCATGATGGTGTTCTTCCCCTCCCTCATGGTCATGCTCTTCTTCACCACCTGGTAAAAGAAGCATATTTTCAGTCGCTTTGACAACCTTTGTTTTCTTGCCATCCATTGATTTCAACAACTGAGGCACCCAAGTTTCCATGTTCTCGTTCTCATAGACAAAGACATCTGACTCTTGGATTTTTGCGCGACCCTTGGCAGACAATTCAAAATCATGGGGTTCCGAACCAGAGCCAATCAAGAGCTCTACATCTCCCTCGTCTCCAACGACTTGCTTAGTAAATTCATAGACAGGATAGAAAGTCGTCATGACTTTCAATTTCCCTGACTGATTTTGACCACCACTACAAGCTACTAAAAGAAGACTACAAAAAGGCTAACACGAGCCATACAAGTTTTTTTCATAAGATCACCTATTTTCTAAATTTAACAAAAAGATTTGAGAGCAAAAAGAAGGATACAAATAAGAGGGTAATGGTCGCACTAACCGGTGTATCCGGGATAATAAGAAAGAATGAGACCACTGACCATCCCCTACAAAAACCAATGACCACTGCCAGAAGCATAACTGAACGGAAGGTCTTTTCCTAGCTTTTAAAAGCAATACTAGCTGGCAAGACCATGATGGTAGATACCAACAAGGAACCCGCAGCCCGGGATCATCAAGGCGATAGCCACCCCTGTCACAATATTAAACAAGATAGACATGAGACGCACGGGTAAACCATCTACATAAGCTGTATCCTCGTCAAACGTAAGAATATACATGGGACGAATAAAGAGTATCGTTAAAACTAGGACAATGGCTGCAATGATAAACAAAGCAAGCACTTGCTCATCCGTAATGGTCAAGGTAGAGCCAAATAGGTACTGATCCAAACTCATGGAACTTTTACCGCCACCCTTCATGATCACCAAAGCCAAGGCCAAGCCGGTCGACATGAGAATCGCTGTCCCAATTTCCATAAAATCTTTATAGACTGTGCGTAAGTACTCTAGAAATACAGCCGCTATGATCACCACAATAACTGTAGAGATAGTCGGAGAGAATCCAAGGAAGAGACCAAAAGCAACCCCTGATAGAGAAACGTGACTCAGCGTATCACTCATCAAGCTCTGACGACGTAAAATCAAAAATACACCTAAGATAGGAGAGAAGAGACTCATAGCAACCATCGCCAACAAGGCCCGTTGCATAAAATCATACTGAAAGAGACTAAGCACGGTCCTCACCTCCATCTTTCTCATGAACATTAAAGCAACGCCATGGAGAGTTTTGTTTTCTCACCAGGTGAATATTACGATCCGCGTAATGACTCACCTCTTCAGGATCATGCGTAATCATCAAAACAGCCTTCCCATGGTGATGGGCGCTGTGGTGCATCAATTCATAAAATTCATCCTTACTACCAGCATCCATACCAGTAGTCGGTTCATCCAACACAAAAATATCTGGATCTGACGCAAACATTCTTGCAATGACAGCCCGTTGCTTCTGACCACCTGATAGAGCCCCTAAAGGTTTATCTCGATGCTCTAACATTCCAACAGCCGTTAAACTAACTAAAATATGTTCCTCATCATGATGATTTCAAGCGACGAAACCATCCTTTGCGAGGATAACGACCTGATTTAACAAACTCATAAACAGAACTGGGAAAAACCTGCATTGAAAGCTAGCAATCTGTTGCGGAAGATAGGCAATACGTAATTTCTTTCCAGCTACATTCTCCTTGGAAATTTCAACAGTACCCATCTTAGGTTTTCAAAATACCAAGACTTGCCTTAATCAAAGTAGATTTGGCTGCACCATTCTCACCAGTCAGCGTCACAAATTCACCACTATCCAAGTAGTAATTAACTCCTTCAAGAACAGGCTCACGATCATAATAAAAAGAAAGATCTTTAACAGTAATATAACGCATTAACGAAGATCCTCCAATAAGCGCGATAAAAAAATTTAGAAATAACCATTTGTTCTTCTTGAGAGAATTCACTCAAAACTTGATTATACACAGCCAAAAGTATGATCATGATGATGAGAATGCTCTTCAGCAACCGGACGTCCTAAATCTGTTAACCGGTACAAAACGATCCGAGCGTCTTTATCATCTTTTCAAAGCTTCAAGCATCCCAAAAAGAAAGTAATTGTTTAACAGCCTTAGTAACAGCGACTTGACTAACATTCAGCAATTTAGCAAGCTCAGAATTAGAATAATTATTCTTTGATAATAACATTAAAATGTGTTCTTGCGTATTGGTTAACGAAAAAAACCACTAGTACAAGAACCTATCAATACTTCATGCTGATTCTCAGAAATAAGTAAGATAGAATTCAAAAAAACTCATCTATCTGATTAGCAACCTTCATAGGAACTTCCTTTCTATTAACCAGTAAATACTTTACCGGTTAATTATAACACAGTAAAGGAAAATAGTCAAAGTGTTTTCAGAAAACAATAAAAAAACAATTTTTTTAGTAACTAATAGGTAACTCAACGTTAAAAAAATTAAAAGAATAAAAGAAAAAGACAAGGTCCGAAAACCTTGTCTTTAAT
>BNJU01001271.1_pt1 | contig 176109 bp, 171 predicted proteins | sample 8539281 | NCBI WGS metagenome assembly BNJU01 (sample SAMD00202456, study PRJDB9452) | human saliva metagenome | isolation source: human saliva | place: Japan
GGAATACGTCATCGACTTTGTAAGGGAAGGGCTACCGACGACCAGAAAGACCACAGGCATGACGAGCTGGAAGAGTTCGGTGCCGGCGAGGAAGAAGATCCGAAAGATATGGAGTCCTGTCGTCCGGCAGGCTTTGCTGGCCGGATACCTGAAGAAGGATGTCGAGAACTACGGACTGCTGAAACTGACGGCTGCCGGGCGGCGGTTTATGAAGTCGCCGGAATCGTTCATGATTGTCATGGACACCGAGTTCAAGGATGAGTATGAAGACGACGAACCGATGGCGGGTACGGCTGTCCTCGATCCCGGAGCTTTTCTCCATGCTGAAGACGCTGCGCCGGAAGATTGCCCGTAAACTGGAAATCCCTCCTTACGTGATTTTCCAGGATGTTTCTCTGGAGCAGATGGCGATGATGTATCCTGTCAACGAACAGGAGCTGCAGAACATACAGGGAGTAGGTGCCGGCAAGGCGAAACGTTACGGAAAGGAGTTCTGCGAACTGATAAAGCAGCATTGTGAAGAGAACCATATTGAGCGTCCCGAGGAGCTGCGTGTCAGGACAGTAGCCAAGAAGTCGATGCAGAAGGTCAAGATTATCCAGAGCATCGACCGTCAGCTGCCGCTCGACGACATTGCCACGGCGGAGGGACTCGACTTCGACGATCTGCTTACGAAGATCGAGGAGATTGTCTATAGCGGGACGAAACTGAACATCGATTACTTCCTCGAGGAGGTGTATGATGAGGAGCAGATTGACGACATCTACGATTACTTCATGGACAGTGAGACCGACAGCATCGAGACGGCAATGGAAGAACTGGACGGGGACTACAGTGAAGTTGAAATCCGTCTTGTCCGCATCAAGTTCCTTTTCTGAAATGGCCAACTGATGCTTCTGCTGTTCAGACATTTTGTCGGTATGCTGTCTGCACAGAACAAGACACCCGTAAAGATGTATTATTAACAGCAGATTTTATACTCCATGAGAAGATTCCCGGAAAACCTGAAGCCTCTGCTTTTAGTCTTGTTCATTCTGTTCTGTGGCTGTTCGTCAGCGTTGGAGCAGGATGAAGACATCTCCCTCCACAACCTGCGTGAGGGAGACTTGATGTTTGTTGTGAAAGAACAAAGCAATGCCATTACAGATGCAACACAGGGCATTGACGGACTGAAGATTGACCATGTGGCGATTTTCCATCATACGGACAGCGTTGATTATGCACTGGAAGCAATCGGAAAGGGGTTGTGCTTACAGCCCTGACCGACTTCCTCAACCGTGCGAAGGGGAAAGAAGGCAGGCCGCTCATTGCTGTGGGAAGGGTAATTGCCGACTGTGATATAGCTACTTCTATGAAACGGGCATTGAGCTATCTCGGCAGACCTTACGACCACTTCTATATGCCCGATGACAAGGAAATCTATTGCAGTGAACTGGTCCAGAAGTCGTTTGTCGACCATCATGGACTCCCAGATATTCCCCACTATCCCTATGTCTTTTCATGGTAAAGATGGTAAGATTTTAGACTCCTGGATCCGCTTCTATGCCTTCTACCATCGTGAAGTACCCGAAGGAGAACCCGGTACTAACCCCGGACAGCTGTCACGTGACAAGGCCGTAAAAGTTGCTTACGCATTCTGAACTCTGACTTTCGAATAACCTGATCATTGTGAATGGCCTTTATAATACCACAACTTTTTTCAAGAGATAATCACAATATAATTTTTAAATTCATTTGCTGTCATTTTAACATTTCGAGATAATATCCTGTAAGCTAATCACTTTGACACCTGCTTGGGATGACGGGAATGACAGCAAATAAAATTTAGTACTGTTCGGTGAGCATTTTCAATATAAGTTGTTCATTGGTACTTTACTGTATATAAGAGCAGCCGGAATGAATCGGTCTTCCCGTTCTCTGCAGATGTGTTGATGGCCGTCACTTATGGAGTTGTCGGTAAAGCACCAGTCGTGTTGATGGCCCTGCTCCCTGTCGTATATTGCCGGAATGGGAGCAATTTATAGTCGGTGAAGCATTGTGTTGGAAAAGACTTATTTAAGAAGGGGGCTTACTTATTCTGCACTTATAATCGTATCGGCACCTGTAAAGAGCTCTGACTTGTTATCATCTTTCATCTTCTCTTTTTAAATTTCTTGTCAAAAGCACTGCTTGTCCGCTGCAGTCTGCTCCGCTTTGATCCGTTTATGCTCTTCCAGCATCATTGCAGCCCGCTCACGTGCGATGCGGGCCAGTTCGCTTGCAGCCTCTTCTTCGGGTCGGATGCGCATGGTGTGGGCTGAAAGGATAAGATCCTTCACCGCCTCTCCTCCTGCGATTAGTCCTGCTGCGGCCGGTACCCATGCGTTTGAGGCGGGCACGGAATGCCGGATGGTGTCGGAGCTGTATTCATCGGACGGGCCGGGACTTTCAGGTGGCAGGATGCCCTCGAGTGGTTCTTCGGGGCTGTAGACTACTTTCAGATGCTTGATATTCGTCTTGCGGAGTTTCTTGCGGATGATTTTCGCCAGTGGGTCGTTGATGGTCTTGAAGATGTCGGTCACACGGAACAGGGTGGCATCCAGCTTGTAGGCGGCACCCATGCAGGCAAGCAGAGGAGTGTTCTGCTCGTGGCAACGGAAGATGAGGTCGAGCTTTGCCTTGACCGTATCAATACAGTCAATCACGTAGTCATAAAGAGTGAAATCGAACTGGTCGGCATTGTCCGGCAGGTAGAAAGTCCGGTGCTTGCGTACAATACAGTCGGGATTGATGGTATGGATGCGTTCTTCAGCCACATCGACCTTATATTGTCCTACCGTCTTGGTGGTGGCAAGGAGCTGCCGGTTGATATTGGACGGACACACACGGTCGTTGTCGATGATGTCAATAGCCCCCACGCCGCTGCGTGCAAGCACTTCGACGGCATAGCCTCCTACGCCTCCAACTCCGAAGACCGCCACACGGCTGCCGTTGAGGGTGTCGATAGCGGGTTTGCCAAGGAGAAGTTGGGTTCTTGAGAATTGGTTGTGCATAGGCGATGATGGGCGGTGATGGGCGGTGATGAGCGATGATAGGCGATGATGAGATTTATCCTGATGGTTTCTTCTGTCGAGATGGTTCTTGATAGAGGAAACGGGGCAGGGGAGCGGGACTCTCAGACTAATTTTATCATCAGGGGTTCGACGGTGATGAGATGGCGTTTGTAGAGGTCGCCGACGGCTCGTCTGTACACTTTCTTCGATACCTGGAAGCGGCGTTTGATGTCTTCTGCCTCGCTCTTGTCACCGAGGTCGCATACACCGCTGTTGTCCTTCAGATACTGGAGCAGGACTTCTGCAAAGTCTTCAGCATGCCGGTGCCCGGCCGGTTGCAGCGTACAGTCTATCTTTCCGTCACGGCGGACAGTGGAGATGTAACCTTTGAGCCGGTCGCCGGTATGAATGTACTGGAAAATTTGGTCTTCATAGACAAGTCCTGCATACCGGTTGTCAACGATGACCTTGAAGCCGAGGTCGGTCTTCTGCCATACCAGCAGGTCAACTTCCTGTCCGTGCTTGTAACCTCCCGGACATTCGTCGAGATAATGTTCCACCTTTGCCGAGGCTACAAGCCGGTAGGTCTCTTCGTCGAGATGGATGTAGACGATATAGCAGCTGCCTTTCTCCATTCGTTTCTTCTGTTCACGGAACGGACAGAAGAGATCTTTCGTGACACCCCATGACAGGAATGCCCCATACTCATTGACCCACGAACATTCCAGATAAGCGAAGTCGCCTACCTGTGCCAGTGGCTTCTCGGTCGTGGCGATGGGGCGTTCGTCCTGGTCGAGATAGACGAAGACTTCTATCTCGTCGCCGATCTGCGTACCCTCCGGGACGTATTTCTGGGGCATGAGGATTTCACCTGCCGGTCCGCCGTCGAGATAGAGACCGAACGGATCGCCGTTGCCTTCACGCAGTGCGACTTTCTGTACTGTGAGCGTATTGTATGCTCCGAGCTTTATTTTAGACATTTTTGGAGATGATTATTGGGTGATGATGGGTGATGATAGGCGGGGATAGGCGATACAGGCAGGATGGTAGACCTTATTCTGATGTTTTTGTTCAGGAGTCTCCCTTTCTTTCTGCGGGGTCGTGGGCGGCTTCTATCAGACCGTCTTTAAGGTGGATGGTCCTGTCTGTTATCTTGGCAAGTCCCTCGTCATGCGTCACGATCACGAATGTCTGTCCGAATCTGTCCCGAAGATCGAAGAAAAGCTGATGCAGTTCCTGCTTGTTTTTTGTGTCCAGACTGCCCGAGGGTTCATCGGCAAGGATGACGGCAGGATTGTTTACCAATGCATCGGGCAACGGCTACACGCTGCTTTCTCACCGCCGGAGAGCTCGTTAGGGCTTGTGTCCGGCACGGTCGGCCAGTCCCATGAACTCAAGCAGTTCACCGGCACGTTTCCGTGCATCCTTCGTCTTCCTGCCTGCGATATAGGCAGGAATCATGATGTTCTCCAGTGCGGTAAACTCCGGGAGAAGCTGATGGAACTGGAAGACGAAGCCCAAGTGCTGGTTGCGGAAGTCGCTCAGCCTGTCGGCAGACAGTCTGCCGACATCCACTCCGTCTACGACGACAGACCCGCTGTCGGGCTTGTCCAGTGTGCCGAGTATCTGCAGCAGAGTGGTCTTTCCGGCTCCGGACGGCCCGACGATGCTGACGACTTCGCCTTTGTCAATGTGCAGGTCGATGCCTTTCAGCACCTGAAGTGACCCGAAACTCTTTGTTATGTTCTTAATGTCAATCATATACTTTTACTTTTCTCTGTCCGATGGAACCTGTTGGGAAGGCAGGCCGGTGAGGTCTGCCGGGACGGGTAGACCTGTCTGTTTTGCGAAACGGACCAGGCAGACAGAGGCAATGCTTATACCTTGTTCTGAATCCACTCCCTTACAGCCTCGTAGGCACTGCGCTCCTCTGTGTGCTGCGGCTGGGCGAAGGTCATGTCGTCCATCCGGTTGCCGTACTGGTCAGGGAAGATGATCATGAGTGTCTTTCCCTTGAAACACTTGTTCACCTCGTCAGGCAGCCGTTCCATCGCACTCTTGTAGGAAATGGTCCCTTTGCGGGCTGTCACGATGACGAAGAGGTGGTCTTCACGTACCCTTGTCGCCAGTTCCGGCAGTTCGTTCCAGTGCTCCAGCTCCTCATACTCGGCCCTGACGCTTGGGAAACGGTTGCGGATGAACTCCTTGACAAGCTGCAGCGTATCCTGCCGGCCGTGGAAGACAACACGGCACTCCAGGTTGCCGGCCATCCTCGCCAGTCGCTCCAGCCACCGGTAGAATCCCGGCTCGAACTCCGCACGTGAGGGGACAGCCACTTGTATGCGGCGGATGGTATTCAGCGGCTGCATGATGCGGGTGATGATGATCTGGCGGCTCAGTCCATTGTACAGGCTCCGTGTAAACTCCCCCCCAGAAGCCCCGGCTGACTTCCTTGTGGAAATGCAGACCCATCAATATCTCTGATGCCTGGAATTCCTTGAAGGCATGCTTGATGCCGTTGGCGATGTTTGCCGCAATACGCACCTGTGTGGTCATGGGTACGTCCGATGCGCTGGCCAGATGCCGGAGATGGTCCAGCAGTTGCTGTCCTTCAGCCTGGTTGTGCCGCATATTCACATCATCATACACCCACATTCAATGCCACCAGATCCCGCTTGGAGCGAGGATTGCGCATCATCGTCGCCATCGTGACAAGGTTGTCGGCATACTCCGGGTATTTCACCGGGATGAGTATCTTCTCATCGTCAATGTCCTTCTTCAGTTGCGGTTCCTCCTTCTCCTGCAGGCGGAGACGCTGCGCCGCGCGCTCGGTAATGACGGTCGAGATGACGCAGGTGAAGAGAATCATGATGACGATGCCATTCAGCACCTCGTCACCGAACAAATACCTGCCCGGTGCCGTCTCCAGCTGCCGTCCCACCATTACCATGGCGATGGCACCGGCAGCATGGGCACTGGTAAGACCGAACATCATGTGCCCCGACAGCCACGGCATACGGAAGAGCCGTGCTGCCAGGTAAGCCGCCACGGCTTTTCCCAGTGTGCCGAAGAAGACCAGGCAGAATACCACCCAGAGAATTCTGCTCCCGGCAAAGAGCAGCCGTACATTGATCAGCATACCCACACCGATCAGGAAGTAAGGAATGAACAGTGCGTTGCCCGTGAACTCGATGCGGTTCATCAGCGGTGAGACTTTGGGTACAAACCGGTTCAGTATCAGTCCGGACATGAACGCGCCGAAGATGCCTTCCAGTCCGACGGCATCCGACAGTACAGCGGAAAGGAATACTGTGGCAAGAATGAAGATGAACTGCATCACGGCATCCGAATAACGGCGGAGAAACCAGCGTGTCAGTCGAGGAATGACGAGAATGAGGCCGGCACAGTAAGCTGCGAACTTCACGACGAACAGCAGCCAGAAGCCGATTCCGCTGCCGCCATGGAACGAATTGACGATGGAGGCCATGACAATCAGTGCCATGAAAAGGGCCATCATGGACGAGCCCACACTCAGCGTCGAACTCGTATGGCGTGTCAGTCCGTACCGTCCTACGATGGGGTAAGCTATCAGTGTGTTCGAGGCCATGATGGCTGCAAGCAGAAAGGAGCCCAGAGGCGTATAGTACAGCAGCCAGGATGCCATGGCGTAAGTCATAGCGAACGGTATGAGAAAGGTCAGCAGCCCGAAGACGGCCACGCGGTTGCGGTTCTTTTTCAGCCCCTCCATGTCCATTTCCAGACCGGCAAGGAACATGATGTAATAGAGGCCGACACGTCCGAAAAGCTCAAACGAGGCATCACGCTCCAGTATGTCCAGTCCGTATTGCCCCACGACGACACCCGCCAGCACCATGCCGATGATATGCGGAATGCGCAGCCGTCCCATGATGATGGGTGAAAGCAGTATCATCAGCAGGACGACGAAGAAAATCAGCGTCGGGTCGGTGATAGGGAAATACTGGGATAAATTCAGCATGAAAGTCTATTCGCTTGTTGTCTGCAAATTTACACAAAAACTGTGATTTATAAGCCAGTGGGATAAAGAAAATGCTTTTTTTCTTTAGAAGGAGAAAAAGTTTGATATACCTCTACGTAGATGAATAGGCTTTAATGACGTATTTATAAACAGAGTGAAAAAGTGTTGAAGGTGGAAAGACAGATTTTAACGAGTTCGTTTTTAGGCGGAAGCAATAGAATCCCATGAGGATGACAGCTGTTTAAAATCACTGTCAAACGTGAGGTTCGTTCTTCTGCTTTGAAGACTTTATGCTTCTGTCGTACGAAAGATAATCGCGTAATCGTACGGTGCATATTGTCTTGCAAAAAGTTATAATCGATTTGAAATCGCTGCAAAAATCGAAAAAAGAAAGGCTGACAGTAGCCGGCATTGCAGGAAAAATAGTACTTTTGCAATGACAAAGGATTCGTAAAACCAATAAAGACATAAAAGAGATGAAAGTAGCAATTGTTGGTGCCAGCGGTGCCGTAGGACAGGAACTTCTGCGCCTTCTGGACGAGAGAAACTTTCCGCTGGACAGCCTGGTGCTGTTTGGTTCGACACGTTCAGCCGGACGTAAGTACACCTTCAAGGGGGAAGGATTACGAAGTGAAGCTGCTCCAGCACAATGATGACTTCAAGGGTGTTGACATTGCTTTCACCAGTGCCGGTGCGGGTACATCTGCTGAGTTTGCGGAGACCATCACCCGGTACGGTGCCGTGATGATCGACAACTCCAGCCAGTTCCGTCAGGATGCCGATGTGCCGCTGGTCGTCCCGGAAATCAATGCCGAGGATGCGCTCGTACGTCCGCGTGGCATCATTGCCAATCCCAACTGCACCACCATCATGATGGTCGTCGTGCTGAATCCGATCGACAGGCTCAGCCATATCAGGAAAGTACACGTCAGCAGTTACCAGAGCGCATCCGGTGCCGGTGCAGCGGCCATGCAGGAACTGCAGCAGCAGTATAAGGAACTGGTGGAGACGGGTGAGGTGAAGACCATCGAGAAGTTTCCGCACCAGCTCGCTTACAATGTCATTCCGCAGATTGACAAGATGATGGAGAATGACTATACGAAAGAGGAGATGAAGATGTTCAACGAAACACGGAAAATCATGCACTCCGACATCCGTACCTCTGCCACCTGTGTCCGTGTGTCGTCGCTCCGCAGCCACTCCGAGGCGGTCTGGCTCGAGACCGAGCGTCCGCTCTCCGTCGGGGAAGTCCGTGAGGCTTTGAAGACGGCTCCGGGCGTGACGCTTGTCGACGATCCGCAGCACTATATCTATCCGATGCCTTTGGAGAGTGCCGGCAAAGATGATGTCTTTGTCGGGCGCATCCGCAAGGACCTTGCTGACGACAACAGCATCACCCTCTGGCTCACCGGCGACCAGATCCGCAAGGGGGCTGCACTGAATGCCGTGCAGATTGCAGAGTACCTTGTCAAGGCGGGAAGTGTGAAGTAAGAGAAACAAGGAAAAAGAAAGCAGCATCCCCTCGGGGAAGTGTGCCGGAAACTGCACGCTTCCCGGAGGGGATGTTTTTGTCATGTTTTTTCTCACTCTCAATCCGACTGATGCCTGATAAGACTTCAATCAAGCCTTGACAGGCGTTCGGAAGGTGCCTGATTGAAGTCTAACTAAGCCTTGACAGGAAGCCAACTAAGCACCTTTTCTTCTACGGTCTATAACAAGTTGATTACTTGTCTGTTACTGATCCGATGCAAAAGCCATTTGCACCTGTTCCATACGGTGATGTCGGCATGATTGTGTAAGATTATTTCAGGAAGGGAAAAGCGGCTCTTGTATGTTTGCTTATCTGTTCTTCCTGTAATAAGCCACGGCAGCGGCGACATTCTCCTTCACGGCACGTGAGGAATAAGTGGCACCCGTCGCCCCGTCAATCTTCTGCGCCGTGGCTGCCTCGGACAGCTTCATGCCATTGAACTTCGGCAGAAGCTGCTGTCTGACGCGGTCGAAGAACTTCGGGCTTTCATGGTTGGGCAGTGCCTCAATCTTCACCACTTTGTTGTTCTTGATGAACACCTCCAGCGGAGTGGCACCCTTGAACCCTTTTACGTTGGCAGTGAGCGTGGCCGTGTTGACCACATACGTGCCGTCGGCCTGTCTGTACATAACTTTGCCCTGCTGGCCTGCAGCATAGGCAATACCGCCTGTAGCCGTCACGGCTATAAAGGCTGCTGAAATGAATTGTCTGCTAAGCATAATCTGTTTGCCTTAAGTCTATTCTTGAATTGTCCGACTGCAAAAATACAAAAAGTAGAGGATGAAATCGTGTTTTTTGTTTTTTTTAAATGTCGGCGTTATGTGCGGACCAAGGTTGACAGCCCGATTGCCGTCTGATGCCTGTCATCTGTTTTTCCTGGTTTTATTTTCTCTGATTGGTTTTTTATTCGTACATTTGTCAGCAGAAACAATCAAATACCAAGCTGTGAAATATATACTGTTGCCGGAACCGGAAACCATTCATCAACTGCCCTTCTACTTTGCAGTGGAAGAATACGTGGCACGCCATTACACCGATGACGAATACTTCGTGGGCTGGCGTGTGAACCCCACGGTGATGCTGGGTCGCAACCAGCTGATAGACAATGAGGTCAACACCGGCTACTGCAAGCTGCATGAGATTGACATCTTCAGACGCAAGAGCGGCGGCGGGTGCATCTATGCCGACGAAGGGTGCATACAGTTCTCCTATATTTCGCGCACATCGAATGCCAACGAGGCTTTTGCCTGCTATATGCAACGCATGGCCAGAATGCTTCAGGGGCTGGGAATCGACGCACGGCTGTCGGGCCGCAATGATATCCTGATTGACAATGCGAAAGTGTCCGGATGTGCTTTCTACCAGCTTCCCGGCCGGAGCGTGCTGCACAATTCCCTGCTCTTCGACACCCGGCTCGACCATCTCTCCAATGCACTCACACCGGCAAAGGAAAAGCTGCAGAGCAAGGGAGTGGAGTCTGTAAAACAGCGGGTCATGAACCTTGCGGCCTATACGCATCTCGGCATTTCTGCTTTCATGGACTATGTACGTCGTGAGATGTGCGGTGCAGAGGTGCTGCAGCTGACTGACGAGGATATGAAGGGTGTGGCGGAGTTGGAGAAGGAACTGGCATCGGACAGCTTTGTCTATGGAAAGAATCCGAAGTACACCGTCGTGCGGAAGCACCGCTTCGAGGGTGTCGGTACGCTGGAAGTGCATCTGGAGCTGAAGAACAACATCATCGGAAACATCAATATGGTGGGCGACTACTTCCTTCTCGGCGACATCGACCACGACTTCCTGGCACTGCTCAAGGGATGCGCATTCACCCGGGAGGCGGTAGGCGAGATGTTGCAGGACGTGGACCTGTCTGCCATTGTGCGGGGCTTGCAGCTGCGCCAGTTCCTCCGTCTGCTCTTCGGTCGGGAACCGCACGTGATGAAGCCTGCATGGTTGAAGATCGACCTTACATCGAAGAAGTCGACCGGTGAAACGGCGGGTATCCTGGCACGCCATCACCTGAACACCATCTGCACCAGCGGCCTGTGTCCTAACCGGGCTGAATGCTGGATGGCACGCACGGCGACGCTGATGATCGGCGGTGAAATCTGCACGCGTAAATGCCGGTTCTGCAATACGCTGAGCGGTCGTCCGCACCATCTCGATCCCAATGAACCGCGCCATGTGGCGGAATCGATAAAGGCACTCCGGCTGCGGTATGCCGTCATCACCTCAGTCGACCGTGACGACCTGCCGGATTATGGAGCTGCCCATTGGATAAGGACGGTTGAGGAGGTCAGACGGATGAATCCTGACACGAAGATAGAACTCCTTATTCCCGACTTCATGGGGCGGTCTGACCTCGTCCGACAGGTGATGGCCACCCGTCCGCACGTGGCAGGGCATAATATGGAGACTGTGCGCCGGCTCACGCCTTCCGTGCGCTCCGTAGCCCGGTATGACCGCAGTCTGGAGGTCCTCCGTGAGATAGCCGGCTGCGGCATCACCGCCAAGACCGGTTTCATGCTCGGTCTGGGGGAGACGCATGAGGAAATCCTGGAGACGATGGATGACATCCTTGCGACAGGCTGCCGACGGCTCACGCTCGGCCAGTATCTCCAGCCGACGGCCCACCATCTGCCGGTCAGAGCCTACATCACACCAGAACAGTTTGCTGAATACAAACGGATTGCTTTGGAAAAGGGATTCCGCCACGTGGTGAGTGGTCCGCTGGTGCGCTCGTCCTACCATGCAGCAGAGGAATAGAAGTCTCTCTCTGAGAATCTCCCCGGACCTTCCCGGAAGTGGGAGAATGGAGTTTGCTGGCGGAGACAAGCGATGGAAGAGGGAGAAGGCAGCTCATGTAATGGGGGGAGAACAGGAAATGAAAACCGAGAGGTCAGAATAGAAACAGATGATATCACGCATAAAAAAAGTGCTTCCTTTTACGGGAAGCACTTTTTTTATGCGTGATAAATAGAGGATTACTCTGTAACCTGGACTGTCGCACGGCGGTTGAAGGAGATAGGAGACAGTGTCTCTACACCACCCTTGCCGACAGCAGTAATCTTGTTGTTCTCAACACCCATCTTGACAAGCTCGTTGGCAACCGTGTTGGCACGACGCTCAGAGAGCTTCTGGTTGTAAGCAGGAGTACCTGTCGCACTGTCAGCATAACCTGTAACAAGGAGGCTGTTGTTGTTGTCTTTTGCATACTTTGCAAGAGCCTGTACGTTTACAAGATCCTTCTGAGAAGCGATGGTTGACTTGTTGATGTTGAAGAAGACGGAAACCGGTGTGTTGACCAGCTGCTTGACAGACTCTGATGTTGTCTCTACAGGCTTCTGGTTGGCAAGCTGGTCACGGAGACGAGCGTTCTCAGCCTCTGAGTCGCGGAGCTTTGCATTCAGTGCATCGAGAGCTGCCTGATGCTGTGCGTTGATGGCATCAACATCCGGAACCTTGTTCCAAGTACCCTTGCCGAGGTTGAAGTTCAGACCGACTTCTGCGTAGAGGTTGTTGTCGTGAGAAGCCCAGCCACGTGCCTTTGTCGTAGCCTCGCCCACGCCGTCGAGGTCGCCCTCGTAGCGGTTCCAGCCAGCTTCAAGGTAAACACGCATGAGCTTGCAGACCTTCCATGAAGACTGGACACCTGCGCTCAGCCCCATGGCGTAACGGTTTGCAGACATAGAGCGGCCGATACCGGCACCAGCGAACGGAATGACGTTCCATACACGGTTCTCATTGTAACCGCAGAGGAGGTTGCTCATATTGAACATTACCTGCTCCTGGGCAATCCAATACTTGTTGCCGTTGTCGAGGCGAGAAGCCGGATTGAGGCTGGCACCTACACGCTTACCCCAGATGCCCTGTACCTTTGTACGGAGACCGAGACCCGGTGTGAACCATTTACCTATAGCGATGGAAGCACCCGGATTTGAACGGAAACGCTTCAATGGGCTCTCGGCCGCATTGCGGCCGTGCTCCTGGTTTGAGTACCATGCGTTCCAGTCTGCACCGACCTGTACAAACCAGTTGCTCCAGAAGGAATTTGTAGCGACGCTGTACTTCTCGGTAAGCGTCTCGTCCTGAGCAAAGCCGGTCATTGTGCAGCCGGCCAATGCCATAATCATTAATAATTTTTTCATAACCTTATTTATTTAACAATCTTAATTTGTTTATCTCTCTATTATCTGCTGATGTGGTCTTGTTGTCCCACAGGAGTCTGGTGCAAAGATAGTAATTAAATTCTAATTATAATATTATTTCCCCAAAAATAATGAATTTAACGTGTATGCTGATTTCTGTCAGTTTCACAGGTCCCGGAAGGACGCTTCGTCCTGCCGGATTTTCAGCTGTCAAACAGGTGCTCGATGTCCTGCTGTTTAAGAATAGCTATCACCGGTTCGCCGGACGGCGTATAGTTGACGTTGGTACAGGCAAACAGCTCATTGACGATATTGTCCATTTCGGCATTTCCCAGCACTTGTCCTTGTGGGATGGCAGCATTTCGGGCAAGACTGAGTGCCAGAGTACGGTCGATATCCTCCTTCACACTCGTACCGCTGTCCACGGCTGAGGCCACCATCTCATTGATGAGCGTGACGACATTCAGGCCTTCAATGCCGGCCGGGACTCCGTTGACGGCATAGCTCCCGCCTCCGAGGCTGTCGAGCTGGAAGCCCATCTCTGCCATCTCGGGCAGAATACGGTCAAGGGCAAGCTGGTCGGCGGCAGCGAACTGCACCATCTCTGGGAACAGTACCTTCTGGGAATGTGCCTTGTGCTCGGATAGCTGCCGGAGGTAAGCCTCATAGAGAATACGGATGTGAGCACGGTGCTGGTCGATGATCATGAGTCCCGACTTCACTGCTGTCATGATGTAGCATCCTTTGTATTGATAATGTGAGGGTGCCTGGTCTTCTATCATCGATTCGGCTGCGGGCTGTGTCGCCACGGAGGAGACAATCGTCTCGCTGTCTGTTGTTCCGGTGGTGTCCTGCTGTCCGAAGAGCTGTGGCTGCCGGGTCTCCGTTTCAGCATCCGGTCCTGGATAGAGTTCTTCCCATCCTTTCGGCGCGGTGGCCCGGGATGTGGGCCTGAAAGGGTTGTAGGATGGATTGAAATCAATCTTCGGTGCTGTCGTCTCTCCATTGGGGCTGAAGACCGGGATGTCCGGTTTCCCTTCCGTATCGAAGTCGATGGAGGGGATGTCGTTGAACCGTCCCACGGCTTCCTTGACTGCCGCGAGCAGTATCTGCCAGATGGCCTGTTCGTTCTCGAACTTTATCTCGGTCTTGGTCGGATGGATGTTCACATCGATGTTCTCTGCCGGCACTTCGAAGTAGAGGAAGTACGGCACCTGTTCTCCCTGCGGGATGAGACGGTCGAAGGCGGTCAGGACGGCCTTGTGGAAATAGGGATGCTTCATGTAACGCTCGTTGACGAAGAAATACTGATGAGGTGCTTTCTTGCGGGCGGACTCGGGCTTGCCTACGAATCCGTGGATACGGCATAGGCTTGTATCGACGTCTATCGGCAGGAGATCCTGATTGAGCCGCTTGCCGAATATTTCCACAATGCGCTGGCGGTAGTTGCAGGCACGGAGACTGAAGAGCTCCGTACCGTTGCTGTGCAGGGTGAAGGCTATCTGGGGCCAGACCAGCACGATGCGTTCGAAGGCATTGATGATGTTGTTCAGTTCGGTGGTGTTGGATTTCAGGAACTTACGTCGGGCCGGGACATTGAAGAAGAGGTTCTCGACCAGAAAGTTGCTTCCTACCGGACAGGAACAGGGCTCCTGACCTGTAAAACGGCTGCCGGCGATAGAAAGGTGTGTGCCAAGCTCCTCGCTTTCCATACGCGTCTTCAGCTCGATCTGTGCAACGGCGGCGATGGAAGCCAGTGCCTCGCCGCGGAACCCCATCGTATGGAGGGAAAAGAGGTCGTCGGCCTTGCGGATCTTGGAAGTGGCATGCCGCTCGAAAGAGAGCCGTGCATCGGTCTCCGACATTCCCTTGCCGTCATCAATTACCTGGATGGACGTGCGGCCTGCGTCGGCTACCAGCACATTGATGTGCTTCGCTTCGGCATCAATCGCATTCTCCACCAGTTCCTTGACGACCGAGGCCGGCCGCTGGATGACCTCGCCGGCTGCTATCTGGTTGGCTACGCTGTCTGGTAAAAGTTGTATGATGTCACTCATGAACTATCCGTTTAAAAGATGAACAACAATAAGGTGAGCAGGGCGATGATGCCTGCTGAGAGTATCAGCGATACCCACATCGCCGTATAGCGGTTGTGCCGCTGTCGGAGCACCTGCGGTTTCAACGACCCGCCGATCCTGCGTCGCAGCTCTGTCCGCCGACTGCTTTCGGGGACTTCCTTCTCATTCAGTTCATGGCGTACACGCTGCTCCATATCCTTGAGCAGTTCCTTGCGTTCGTCCACGAACATATATTCGTGGTGGAAACGGCGGGGACGGGATGACTGGAAGAAAAGCATTGGGCTATGGGAGGAGTTGAAGGAGTTAAGTGAGTCAGAGGAGTTGTGGGGGTTAGGGGAGTCGGGTTGCCACCTTGTTCTGTCAAGTTGATGTAGCGGGGGCGTTCCGGTGAAAGATCAATCTATATGCCGTACCCGAAGGGAATGTCCCCACCCTCCGGGAATCCGGTTCCCAGCTGTCGGGACTTCTGTTCCCAAGGCTTGGTACTCCGTTTCCCAACCGACCGGGAACATTCCGGTTCATCTTTCGGCTTGCCCTGTCCATTGTCATTCGATATGTTGTCGGGGCGGTAGGGACACTCTTGCATTGCGCACCGTTGCACCTGTCTTGCGTGCAGCACGGCGGAAGATGTCGTTCTTGTCTTTTGGACGTACCTCGTCAAAAAGCTCGAAATGGGGGAGTGTCAGACGGTCGGGTGGAATCTGCGTCATCGGACTGATGACCCCGTCCGACTTCGACATCCATATCTTCTGCAGCTTCCGAAGGGGAGAGATGTACATCCGGAGCGTATCCGTCTCGGTATAGTTGTGTCCGATAAGCGTGCTGTCCTTGTCTGTGTGATAGAAGACGACCTCCACATTTCCCCATGCGTCTATGCGTCGTACAGCTCCGTCGACGAAGTCGGCCCGCATATCCCGGGAAGAAATCTGGTTGTAATGTTTCCTGTCGGGCAGTGTTTCTATCGAGAAGGCATTGCCGTAGACGTAGGCCTGGCGGATGGTTGAATCGTTCATGTAAGCCTTGATGGAGTCGCCTACCAGCTGCCGGTTGCCGCTCCACACGATGGGATAGTCGTACAGGGTCACGCAGGAGTCCTTGGTGTTGGCAACCAGAAAGCCGCACACAGCCTGCACGTCCGTCCGGTAGGCCCGGACATTGTTTACGCCGTAGATTTCACGGTACATCCCCGGGGTGTTCATGTGGAAACCTTTCATGCTGATGGTGTCGGCATGTACAAAGAGCGTGTCGCCTGCGAGAAGTCCTTGGCTACCGGTCCGGGCTTCCCGCCGAAGGCGATGGCCGCGGAGTCCGTGTAGTGCAGATAGTCGCCTGAGAAGGCGTGCTTTCTTTTGTAGTCGATGTAGTAGACGTCGCCCTCACCCGTCCCCTCGTGCGTATTGCTGTTGTAGGTAAGGTCGCGTCCGGTCACGGTGCGCTGTTTCAGTCTGTCCACGATCTTCACATTGCCATGCCCCTCGCTGTAGCCGGTCTTTGCATTGTAGATCACGTCGTCGCCGGTAATCACACGCTGTGCTTTACGGTCGTCGATCTTCACATTGCCGCGTGCATTGCTGTGCCCCGTCTTCTCGTTGTAGAATACATCCTGGCCGACGATGGTACGCTTGTTCGCCTTGTCGACAATCTTTACATTACCGTGTCCCTCGGCCTCGCCTGTAGTGCTGTTGTAGATGATGTTGTCGCCTTCTACGTCCTGCTTCGGAGAGGTGATTGTAGACCGTCCGTTCAGCTCCATGTGGTCGGTCTTGCTGTTGTAGGTTCCGTCGTTCGTGTGTATGACCTCCCCCTTGGCTGTACGGATGACCGACTTCCCGACGACATGGACAATTCCTGTCTCCGTGTTGCCGTGGGCTTCCGGTGTGTTGATGCGGTACTTGGGCGTGAACATGACGACGTTTCCGAAGAAGTTGGCATCATGTGAGTCGGTGTTGTAATCGCCTTCATCGGCGACGACCGTATTGCCGTTGTAGACCAATGTTCCGCGTCCGCCGAAGTAGTTGGCGACCTTGGAAGCCGTGTTGTAGTCCAGACTGTCGCAGTGGAGCGAACGCCCCGGCTGCCGCACGACTACGTTCTTCCGGGCATGGACCGTCTGGTCGAATCCGTCGTAATGGATGCGATGGCAGTCTATGGAAATACCGCCCGGCCGAGTGATATGGACACGTCCGAAAGCCTTGAACCAGTTGGCTTTCTCGTTGAAGTAGGCACTGTCGCACTTGAGCGTTGTGCCCTTGTAACGGAATCGGACATTTCCCTTGGCTATCTGCACATCGGGCAGCACCATCTGGTTGTGGCGAAGATTGTCGGCATGGTCGATATAGAATCTGCTGCCTTTCTTCTCCACGGTTTTCTGCGCATATACCGGCTGTGACAGCCATAGCCCAAACAGGCATAGAACCATGATGACCAGGATTCTATGCCTGCGAGATGTGTCTTTTAACCTGCTGTCTGCTGTCATTTAAACCAACCTTCGTACTGGAACTTGCAACTTTTATAACGGGGATTAATCCTTACATAGGTCTCCTTCACCTTTTTCACGACCCAGTCGTGGAGGATGTCTTTCCTGCGCTGTGCCGTAACGATGTCGCGCATCGCCTGGAAGTCTTCGGTGATGGTGGCCCTGTGTTCCGGTGTCCGTTCCTTCAGCTTCACGATGGCACAGACAACCTTGCCACGGGGGTTGACCATCTGGAACGGCTGGGAGACCTCGTCGACCTTCATCGTGTCGACGACTCGAGCCACCTCTGTCGGCAGATCCTTCATCTTGAAACGTGACGTGCGTGCGTTCTCGGACGAGTTGACCATCAGTCCGTGGTTGTTCTTGGTGTCTTTGTCGTCCGAGAGATAGGCCGTTGCGTCCTCGAAGGTGAACTTCCCGTTCCTGATGTCTTTGCCGATGGAATCCAGACGTTCCTTGGCCGCATCGATGGATGCCATGGAAACATTCGGCTTCAGCAGGATATGGCGGCAGTTCACCTTGTCGCCGCGGCGGTCGATCAGCTGGATGATGTGATAGCCGAATTCACTTTCCACCACCTTCGAAACCTTCTTCGGATCGGTAAGGTTGAAGGCGGCAGCGGCAAATGCAGGGTCGAGCATGCCCCGTCCCATATAGCCCAGCTCGCCTCCCTGGCGGGCAGAGCCGGGGTCTTCCGAATAGAGACGTGCCAGCGTGGCAAAGGAGGTTTCGCCCTTTGTGATGCGGTCCGTATAGTCGCGCAGCTGGTTCTTGATGCGGTTGATTTCTTCCGGCTCGACCTTCGGAGTCTGTGTGAGAATCTCCACCTCCACCGTCGTCGGAATCATCGGGATGCTGTCTACCGGAAGTTTCCGGAAGTATTCTCGTACTTCGGCGGGTGATACTTTCACGTCGCTGACGAGCTTCTCCTGCATCTTCTGCACGAGCTGGCGGTTCTTGTAGTCGTCGTGCAGGTCCTGGCGGATCTGTGCCATGCTCTTGTGCTGGAACTCTTCGAGTTTCTCCTTTGAACCGATCTGCGGCAGAGAGATCCAGTAGTTGATCTGCTGGTCGATGCCCTGTGCGATTTCCGACTCCGTCACCTCGATGCTGTCGAGGGCCGCCTGATGGAGAAAAAGTTTCTGCACGGCAATCTGTTCGGGCAGCACACATTCGGGATCACCGTCCCACTTCATGCCTTCTGCCTCGCCCTGCAGCTTCATGATTTCCACTTCCGACTTCAGGATGGGTTCGTCGCCCACTACCCAGATGACCTCGTCTACGACGTTGTTCGCCCTGTCTGTCGCTGCCGGTACGGTCTTCAGCGAGTCGGACAGTGTACCCGGACCGCCGGCACGGGAGGTACCGGCATGCAACCCCATTGCCGTGAGGACTGTTCCTGCAAGCAGGACAACTGTTTTTCTTTTATTTATCTTCATCGATGTTCTGTATTGTCTTTTTCTTAATGTCTGTTGACCGTTGAGAGCACGGCCTTGTCTATCACGACCTTGTATTTACGGCGCAATGCGGCCACCCAGGACTTCTCCAGCTCTTCCTGGCAGTTAGAGATGACGAGGTCGCGCACGTCATCCAGCTCTTCGGGAGCTTTGATCTTCTTGCCGAAGACAGCATCAATAGGGTATCCTTCGACAGGTGCGACTGTCGCTTTCTGACCGAATACCTCACGGTCTATGAGTGCATTGTCGCCCTTGCGGAAGATTCCTTTCTCGACCCGGATGCGGATGTTGCCGTCCTTGTTGAACGTATTGCGCAGCCGTTCTGCCCACTTACTGAAGGGCAGCCCTTTCACGCATTCTTTCACGGCATCCACGTCTGCCTTTCTTCACGTGGTAGGCGATACCCTTGAAACGTGGTTCTGCCCACTTATATTGTTTCCTGTGCTTGCGGAAATACGCCTCCAGTGCCGTTTCGTCCTTGGCAACCTTGTCCCAGACGGTGCGGTTGCTCATCTCGACCATCAGCAGTCCGTCGTGGTATTCACGGATGAGATGCTTCAGGTCAGCGTCCTTCTCTTCCAGTTCCGCAAGTTTCCTGTCCAGTATCTGTTCCTGCGTAATATCTTTTCCGCCAGCCTGAACGAGGGAGTCCAGCCGCTGGTTGATGATCTGGTCGCGCAGTCCACGCATCTCGATGTACTGCATGATGTCCGCACGGAGCGAATCGTAAGGCGGAAGACTCTCGTGCCCGATCATCCTGATGATATGATAGCCGAAGGGTGAAAGCACAGGTCTGCTTGTCTCTCCGGGCTTCAACGTCAGCATGGCCTTCTCGAATTCGGCTACGGTCTGCCCCCTTCTGGAGGCGGGGCAGGTCGCCGCCGTTCTTGGCAGAGCTGGTGTCTGTTGAATACCTCTTCGCCAGATCGGCGAAGTCGGCACCCTTCTGAAGGGCCGTATAGATGGAATCCGCAAGCTGTCTGGCAGCTGCTTCTTCCTCTTTCGAGGTATGCTGTCCCATCCCGATGAGGATATGGGCGCAATGCCACAAGCCTCCGTTGGCGTCAATCTGCTGCTTGGTGTCGCGGTATATCTTCCGTGCTTCGTCTTCGACATCGGCGTCTGTGATGAAGGCAGGACGTATCTGCTGGTTGCGGTAGCCGAGAAACTCTTTCCTGAAAGCAGGAAGCGTGTCAAGGTGTGCATCGAGAGCCGCCTGCACTTTCAGCTTGTAATTGACGAAAAGCGGCACATATTCGTCGACGCTCTTCCTGTCGATCACCCCGTCGGTGTTGTTCTTGTTGTAGGAATATTCAAACTCCGAACGGCTCACCGGCTGTCCGTTGATGGTCATTATGGTAGGGTCAGCCTGCCCGTATGCCATCGTGGCGGAGAGCAGTGCGACTGATAATAGTGCCTTGAATTTCATTGTTGTGATTAAGAAACACACATACCCTCTCCCCTGGCAGAACAGAGAAGAGGGCGGATGATTAACTGTCTGTTTTATTCCGGGCGGGAATAGTTGGGAGCTTCGCTGGTGATGGTGATGTCGTGCGGGTGACTTTCCATCACGCCGGCATTGGTGATGCGGGTGAACTTGGCACTGTGCAGATTCCCGATGGATGCCGCACCGCAGTAGCCCATACCCGAGCGCAGTCCGCCGACGAGCTGGTAGATGACCTCCTGTACTGTCCCCTTGTAGGGTACACGGCCGGCAATGCCTTCCGGGACGAGCTTCTTCGCATCCCGGATGTCGTTCTGGAAGTAACGGTCACGCGAACCGTTCTTCTGTTCCATGGCCTCCAGCGACCCCATGCCACGGTAGCTCTTGAACTTTCGTCCGTTGAAGATGATGGTGTCGCCCGGCGACTCTTCCGTACCGGCGACGAGCGATCCGATCATCACGCTGCTGCCGCCGGCTGCCAGTGCCTTGACGACATCGCCCGAGTAGCGCAGTCCGCCGTCTGCAATCAACGGCACGCCTGTTCCTTCCAGCGCCTTGTAGACATCATAGATGGCCGTAAGCTGCGGTACGCCGACGCCGGCTACGACGCGTGTGGTGCAGATGGAGCCGGGGCCGATGCCCACCTTGACGGCATCAGCGCCGTTGTCAACGAGGAACTTCGCCGCCTCGCCTGTCGCAATGTTTCCTACAACGACATCGAGATCGGGGAAAGCTGCTTTCACATCGTGCAGCTTGCCGATCACGCCGGCAGAGTGTCCGTGGGCTGTGTCAATGACGATGGCATCCACACCTGCGGCCACCAGGGCCTGTGCGCGCTCCATCGTGTCGCCTGTGACGCCGACACCGGCGGCCACGCGCAGCCGGCCTTTTTCGTCCTTGCAGGCCATGGGCTTGTCCTTGGCCTTGGTAATATCTTTATAGGTAATCAGTCCCACGAGGCGGTTCTCACGGTCGACTACCGGCAGTTTCTCGATCTTGTTTTCCTGCAGAATTTGTGCAGCCGCTGTAAGGTCGGTCTGCTGATGGGTGGTGACGAGGTTTTCCTTTGTCATCACTTCGTCAATGAGCTTGTCCAGATGGCGTTCAAAACGGAGGTCACGGTTGGTGACGATACCTACGAGATGGTTCTCCCCGTCGACGACAGGAATGCCGCCGATATGGTAGTCGGCCATCATGTCGAGTGCATCTTTCACGGTGCGTCCCTGACGGATGGTGACCGGATCGTAGATCATTCCGTTCTCTGCCCGCTTCACGATGGCGACCTGGCGTGCCTGGTCCTCGATGGTCATGTTCTTGTGGATGACGCCGATACCTCCTTCACGTGCAATGGCGATCGCCATCGAGCTTTCTGTCACGGTGTCCATGGCCGCCGTCACGAAAGGCACGTTGAGGTCGATGTGCCGCGAGAACTTGGTCTTCAATTCCACCTCTTTGGGCAGCACTTCTGAATAAGCCGGGATTAAGAGGACGTCATCGTAGGTCAGACCGTCCATCATGATTTTTTCTGCAACAAATGATGACATAATTGTATTTTAGAAATTTATTGCATGCAAATTTAGCAATTTAAATTCAAACAGACAGTGTTTTTCTCTTTTTTTCCATTCCTTAATTAAAGCTATTTAACGACATACACCTGTTTCGAGTGACTGTTCAACGAACAGTGATGGCTATCGTTATTTTTGTATGATCCCGGATAGATTTGTTTTTATTTCTTGTTAAAGCCCGGCCTGCAGAAGGTTATTCTTCGGGGTGGGTGTGTTGATGAATATAGATGGGTGTTTTCTCCGAATCTAAGTGACCGACCTATGGACTTTTCCGCCAAGCAGACTTTGTTCTCTTCACAGCGGTCGACTGCCACTCGGATTGTATTTTTTTGAGCTGCGGTTGAAAATAAATGCCATCGTTTTATAATGAATAAAATCCTGATGTTCAACAGAATACGAATATTGATAGAAATAATCTATCAATAGAATAGATACAGTCTGTTGTTTGAAGAAGATTAAAAACTATCTTTGCATTCTGAATCGATTAAATAACTTAACAGAAAGGTTTTAGCAATGAGAACATTAGAATTTTTAGGTTTAGATGAGAAGAAGGTACAGTACGTGGTAAAGGAACTCTCCGTATTGTTGGCTGACCTTCAGGTGTATTATAGTAATCTTCGTGGTTTCCACTGGGACGTGAAAGGGCATGGTTTCTTTATAATGCACAGCAAATATGAAGAGCTTTACAACGATGCAGCAGAGAAAGTGGATGAAGTGGCAGAGCGTATCCTTCAGCTGGGCAGTGCGCCGGAGAGCCGTTACAGTGCTTATTTGCAGACATCTGAGATCAAGGAAGCCGGTGTCGTAAGCTGTGCCAAGGAAGGAATTGATCTTCTTCTTGATTCTTACAAGACTTTGATCGCTCGGGAACGTAAGATTATTGAGCTTGCATCCGATGCCAAGGACGACACGACGGTCTCGCTGATAAGCGACTTCCTGAAGGATCAGGAGAAGACGGTCTGGATGCTCGTTGCGGTCAGATCACAGAGCTGTGCTGAATAATTCGGCAGGAACAGGGTACTGTCTATAGGGCAGGCTCTGGAGGGTATGGAACATAGAAGGTCTGTTTTGGGGCAGACAAAAGCTTCGGGCACACCTCCTCACGTTCCTCCATAAATAAACAGCCATATCCTGGCAGGTAATGCCTCGATATGGCTGTTTTTGTCAGAATATTTCTTGTTTCAAAATCTACTGACGGTGAGTTGCGTTCCAATCAGGCACTACTTGCGTTTCAATTGGTGCTTGGTTGGAGGGCAAGTAATGCTTGATTCGGATGCAGATGGGCGTAGTTTTCAAGAGCAATCGTAATCTGCTGATTTCGTGTCGTTTGCAAGTGGATATTGGTTCCTTCTTTCCGTCTTCCAGGCAGGACGGAAAGCAATTGTTGTAAGGATATTTCAAATCTGGCAGCCCATGTGTCCATCTGGGAATCGGCAGAGTTTTGCAGGAGAATCATACCTGTGAAAGTGTGTGGAAACAGAACAGGGGCACACAAAATCTGTGTGTCCCTGTTTCTATATGAGGCGGTCTATATACCGCTCCTTTGTTTCTTTGCAAGAAGAATCTTCAGAACTCTGCGTTCTTCGGTGTGCGTGCGAACGGAATTACGTCGCGGATATTCTGCATACCGGTAACGAAGAGGATAAGCCGTTCGAAGCCGAGACCGAATCCGCCATGAGGGCAGGTTCCGTACTTGCGGGTGTCGAGATACCAGTCGTACACCTCACGCTTCATGCCTCGGCTGTCTATCTCCGCAAGCAGTTCGTCATAGTTCTCTTCACGGACAGAGCCGCCGATGATTTCGCCGATGCGCGGGAAGAGTACATCGGTCCCCTGCATGGTCTTTCCGTCGGGGTTCTTCTTCATGTAGAACGACTTGATTTCGCTCGGGTAGTCGGTCATGATGACAGGACGCCTGAAGTGATCCTCGACAAGATAGCGTTCGTGCTCGCTGCTGAGGTCCATGCCCCATCCGGTAATCGGGAACTCGAACTTCACGCCGTCGGCGACAGCCTTCCGGAGGATTTCGATGCCCTCTGTATAGGTAAGACGGACGAAGTCTTCCTTCAATACACCTTCCAGACGTGCGATGAGCTCCTTGTCGATCATCTTGTTCAGGAACTCAAGGTCGTCCTTGCAGTTGTCCAGTGCCCACCGGACACAGTACTTGATGAAATCTTCCTCCAGGTCCATCAGCTCGTCCTTGTCGATGAAGGCGACCTCCGGCTCGACCATCCAGAACTCTGCCAGGTGGCGGGGCGTGTTGGAGTTTTCGGCACGGAACGTCGGTCCGAATGTGTAGATGGCACCGAGTGATGTCGCGCCCAGTTCGCCTTCCAGCTGTCCGGAAACGGTGAGATTCGTGCGCTTTCCGAAGAAATCTGCATTGTAGTCAACCTTTCCTGACTTGGCGATGCGGTCGAGGTCGAGTGTCGTCACCTGGAACATATTGCCGGCTCCCTCTGCATCGCTGCCTGTAATCAGCGGGGTATGGAAATAGTAGAATCCATGCTCATGGAAGTACCTGTGGATGGCGATGGCCATGTTGTGGCGGATGCGGAAGACTGCTCCGAAAGTGTTTGTACGCAGACGCATATGCCCGTACTTGCGCATATATTCGAAGCTCTGTCCTTTTTTCTGCATGGGATAGTCGCTTGGACAGAGACCGTAGATTTCGATCTCCTTGCACTGGATTTCAGATGTCTGTCCCTTTCCCTGGCTCTCGACAAGCATCCCGACAACACTGATGCAGGCCCCTGTCGTGATGCTTTTCAGCTCTTCTGCATCCATCTTTGACGGGTCGACGACTACCTGGATGTTTTTGATGGTGGAGCCGTCGTTCAGTGCGATGAAGTCAACAGCCTTGCTGCTTCTGTGGGAACGCACCCATCCCTTTACGTTGATATCTTTTTCCAAAGTCGGTGCAGGCGAGTGCATCGACGACTTTGTTCTCTTCATCTTTAATGTTGTAGTTAGGGCCTCCAGAGTGCCTCAAGAGGAGGGAATGTCAGTCACTGATATGCACAATGACCGGTAACGGTATTGCCTGGTTTCTCTCATTCCTTTCTTTAGAGGGGTCGTGGAGGCCGTTTATAGAAGCTTTCGGGGATGTCTTTATCCCTGTTTGTCCTCTCGCATCCCTCTTTCTGAGGGACTTGGGGAGGCCTGCTTTTCTACTCAAATGCCCCCATGCGCAGCATATCCACTTCCTTCTCGGTGAGGAACCGCCAGTCGCCACGACGTACATTCTTCTTCGTCAGACCGGCGAACTGTACACGGTCGAGCTTGATAACGCGATAGCCGAGACTCTCGAAGATGCGACGGACGATGCGGTTTTTGCCGCTGTGGATTTCGATGCCCACCTGTGTCTGGTCCTGTGGGTCGGCATATTCAATGGCATCAGCCTTGATCTCACCGTCCTCAAGCTCGATGCCGTCAGAGATTTTCTGCAGGTCGTTGGCTGTGACCGGCTTGTCGAGGAACACATGATAGACCTTCTTCTTCAGGAACTTGGGATGGGTAAGCTTTGAGGCAAGGTCGCCGTCGTTGGTAAGGAGCAGCACACCTGTCGTGTTACGGTCCAGGCGGCCTACAGGATAGATACGTTCCGGGCAGGCTCCCTTCACGAGGTCCATAACCGTCTTGCGCTGCTGCGGGTCATCGCTCGTGGTGACGTAATCCTTCGGTTTGTTCAGAAGGACGTACACTTTCTTCTCCAATGATACCGGCTTCTCCTGGAAGAGGACTACGTCGGAGCGCAGCACTTTGCTGCCGAGTTCCTTTACGACTTCTCCGTTTACGGTCACTGCGCCGGAGAGGATGAATTCGTCAGCCTCACGACGTGAGCATACACCGGCATTGGCAAGGTACTTGTTCAGGCGGATCGGCTCGTTCGGGTCGAAGTTCTCCTCCTTGTACTCAATCCGCTTCTTGAGCGAGTATTTTGCATTCGGGTCATAATCAGCTGTACGCTGGCGATAACCGCCCTGATTGTAGCCGCCGCGGTTCTGGTAGCCGCCACGGTTGTTGTAACCTCCCCGGTTCTGATAGCCTCCATGATTGTAACCTCCTCGGTTGTTGTTATAGCTGCGGTTCTGGTAGCCGCCGCGTGGCTGGTAACCTCCGTGCCGCGGCTGATAACCTCCCTGGTTTGCCTGATAGCCATTGTTTTTCCTCGCCCTCGGCACCGTTTCCGGCATTGTAGCGTGGGCGGTAAGGCTGTTGCTGGTAACCGTTTTCGTCGTTGTTGTAACGAGGACGGTAACCTCCCTGCTGCGGGCGGTTCTGATAGCCGCCGCGGTTGTTATATCCGCCCTGCCGTGGCTGGTAGCCGCCTTCGTCACCGTTGTTGTTGTAGCGTGGCCGGTAGCCCCCTGCTGCGGGCGGTTCTGATAGCCACCGCGGTTGTTGTAGCCTCCGTAGCTGTTCTGGCGTGGCCGGTAGCCTCCCTGCTGCGGGCGGTTTGTACTCTGCAGACCAGAGCCGAAACCTTCCGGACGGAATCCGCCTTCGTCGTTGCCGTTGTTTGTCTTGTTGCTGCTGTAAGCACGCTGGCTGTGAATACGCGGCCGCTGTGTGCGTCCTGTTGTGCCACGGTACTCTCTCTGGTAGCTGCCTTGACCGGCTGCTGAATAGCCCTCACGGCTGTTCTCGTTCTGCTCAGACTGAACTTCTTTGTTCTCGAATTCTTCTGCCATAGTTGTTTTGCTTTTTGTTTTGGTGTTACTGGCCTCACGGCCAATGATTGTTGTTTTTTTTTGTTTATAATTTGAACTCCGTTTGACAGGAGCTACTCAGTTGCTGTCTGCTTGTAGAGCTTTTGGGGAAGTGGTTAAATTCCCGTATAGTTGTGCGGGGTGATAGCCATCAGTTCGGCTTTCACGTTGTCGCTGACATTGAGCGTGCGGATGAACGCATGGATGGTCTCCGCTGTCATCTTCTTGTTTGTCCGGGTGAGCGCCTTCAGTGCCTCGTAGGGATGCGGATAAGCTTCACGGCGCAGGATGGTCTGGATGGCTTCGGCTACGACGGCCCATGTGTTGTCGAGGTCCTCGCTCAGCTTCTCTTCATTGAGGATGAGCTTGCGCAGTCCTTTCAGTGTACTTTGGATGGCGATGATGCTGTGACCGAGCGGTACGCCGACATTGCGCAGTACGGTGGAATCCGTAAGGTCGCGCTGCAGGCGGCTCACCGGCAGCTTCTGTGCCAGGAATTGCAGGATGGCGTTGGCTATCCCGAGGTTTCCCTCGCTGTTTTCGTAATCGATGGGGTTCACCTTGTGCGGCATGGCACTTGACCCTACCTCGCCGGTCTTGATCTTCTGCTTGAAATATTCCATGGAGATGTACATCCAGAAGTCACGGTCCAGGTCGATGATGATGGTATTGATGCGGCGGATGGCATCGAACACGCTGCCCAGATGGTCGTAGTTGCTGATCTGTGTCGTCCACTGTTCACGTTCCAGCCCCAGCTTCTTGCTGACGAACCGGTTGCCGAAGGCACGCCAGTCATACTGCGGATAAGCCACGTGATGGGCGTTGAAGTTGCCCGTCGCACCGCCGAACTTGGCCGTCAGTTTGCAGCTGCGCAGGGATGCGAGCTGCTCGGACAGGCGATAGACATAGACCTCAATCTCCTTGCCCAGACGGGTGGGGGAGGCCGGCTGTCCATGTGTCTTCGCCAGCATCGGCACATCCTTCCATTCCCCGGCATATTCCTCCAGCTGTGCGATCAGTTCCTCGACCTGCGGATAAAACACCTCTTCGAGTGCTTCCTTTACTGACAGCGGGACACTTGTGTTGTTGATGTCCTGCGAAGTCAGACCGAAGTGGATGAGCTCCTTGTAGGCCTCCAGACCGCCGATCCTGTCAAACTCTTCTTTGAGGAAGTATTCAACCGCCTTCACGTCGTGGTTGGTCGTCTTCTCAATTTCCTTTATCCGTGCCGCCGAAGCCTCGTCGAAGTTGCGGTAGATGTCACGCAGCGACTCGAAGAGCGTACTGTCGAAACTTTCCAGTTGCGGCAAGGGCAACTCGCACAGCGTGATGAAATACTCGATTTCGACACGTACCCGGTAACGGATGAGGGCATACTCGGAAAAATAGTCGGCAAGGTGTTCGGTCTTGTTTCGGTAGCGACCGTCAATGGGAGATACGGCTGTCAATGTGTCGAGGATCATAACAATGTTGATTAATATGGTGCAAAATTAACAATAAAATCAGTAACAGCGCAAATAATAATAATAATATTCTGAAAAGAATGCGGATAAATTCTCAATAAAATAAAAAAGACCTCACAACAGGCGTTGCAAAGTCATTCATTTCTCTTATATATAAAGGTGGGCGTTGACGGATTCGAACCGCCGACCCTCTGCTTGTAAGGCAGATGCTCTAAACCAGCTGAGCTAAACGCCTTTAAAATTCCCTGCAACCCCGAAAGGTCACAGGGAAACACCCCTTGTGGGCGTTGACGGATTCGAACCGCCGACCCTCTGCTTGTAAGGCAGATGCTCTAAACCAGCTGAGCTAAACGCCCTTACTTTTTGTAAGGCGAGTGCAAAGGTAGGGAAAGATTTTCGTTCCAGCAAGCAAATAGAGAATTATTTGATTGAAAATCTTATTTGGGTGTTTAATTTGGGTCTTTGTATGGGTGTATGGTGAGGTTCTGTCGGCGTATAATGCTTAGAGGTTTGCAGGCGGCCGGAATATGAGGGTGATTGCCTTACGGCCTGCTGAAATACCTGTACGTCAATCAGACAACTTGCAGGGTGGATGGTTTCTCTCCTGCAGAACCCCATTCTGAAGGTTTTACAGTCTGGGACAATCCGACAGGAAAAGACCATTTCAAAACTCATTTTTGAGTAAAGAAATGGTCTTTTCTTTGCTTCTCGGGGAATACTACTTACAAATTAAAGGTTGTCAAGCTGTGAATCTGCTCGATGCATCCTGCATTCACCGAGGCCGAAACCAAATTCCGTAAAGGAAACTGGCATGGTGCGGCTTAGCGGTCGGTAGGCCAGTTCTGTGGACATCCGACATCTGCGCTACAAGTGCCCAGATCTATATGGGTTCCATAAAGGAACACCCTGTATGCTGCGTTGGCAGAACGAGGACCCCATATCGAATCCCACTCATAAAGAGGCGTACTTGACCAATAGACAGCGTCTCCTCCCGGACCACCTGTTTGATCATAACAGTGGAGATCGGGAAGATAGAAATAGTCGTCTATATTGGCGGGCTTACGCTCCCAGTGCCCTGAAGAAATGCTGTTGGACACCGTGGACCACACAACTTCTTTTCTATGATCTTTGCCATCGGGAGAAACATTCTTCAAATCGGATACGGATTTGCCTTCTTCCTTAGCGATGACGCGCAGCTTCTTTAGCCAGTGGCCTCCTTTATGGAGGTGATCCATACAAACCCAAAGAGAGTTGTCCCAGTAGTAATCGCCTTTCATTATGTACCAGTAAAGTTCGTTTACATTGGGGCAGTCCTTGCAACTGCGTTTGGCTTCCATATCGTTGTAGTCGTCGCGAGTAAGTCCGTCCGGAAGTTCTCTATACCAACGGGGGTCGGTATTGTCCTTGGGGTAATTGGTGGAGCCGGTTTGTTCCCAAGCGTAAGTCGGCTGTTCGGGATGCGGACCATTCCATTCGTAGCCTTTCCAATAGTGTTGCCCCACGGCGGCATCCCACATATAATAGACATCACCTCTGTATTCGGGCACTTGCAGGTTTTGGCTGATGATCTTGTTCTTGCCGGCAGTAAAGGTTACGTTGCTGTATTCCTTTGGTGATGGTGCCCCGAACGCCGGTACCACCTTGAGGATCCGAGTTGTTCTCATAGATGGTATATTCTACAGTGAATTTGCTGTACGTGCCCGGCGCGATGACCATGATGGCGGCATTGGCCTCGGCATTGGGAGCTGTCATCGGGATGGGGAAATCGTTCAATTTCAGCTCTATGTAGTTGTTATACCTTGTTGTGGCGGGACGGGAGCTGAGGTCGATGCCGTTGTCGTCGAATTTGAATATTCCGCAGACAGCTTTGTCGGCCGTCACCTTGATTTGCTCGATTTTGGACCGGGCAACACCTTTCTGCGAGGTATAGGGCAGGAAGGTGATGTAGGAGGCCTTGTGGTCGATCATGAAAGTGTAATTCCCGTCAGCTTGCCGGTACGCCGTGCCTGTACCGCAGTCGCCGTATTGGGAAAGATTCGGGGCATCGTTGGGCTTGGTCTGCTCTTGCTTGCTCTCTATTTTAGTTCTGTACAATACAGGATATTCCCAGTTTCCAACATAGCGCATAGGATATTGGGAGGCAGTCAACTCACCGACACGAAACCAGAACGTGGCTCTGGATGTACGGTCTTTTCCCGAGGCTTTAAGCTGATCCCTGATGTCGCTCCTGTCGGCACCAAAGAATTTTGGCTCATGTGTGTCGCGATCTACCTCTGATCCCACCCCGACTACTTCGGCTCCATTCCAGTAGAACTTGATACCCGTTCCGGTATATTCTCCGGCGACACGCGTCGTGGGACTCGTGGGGTCTGCAGGCAGCACCTCGTTGTTTACGGAAAAGGCCGTCAATCCTGCGGTGTCGGGCTTCTGCTTCGGGTTCTGTCTGTCGGTCTCTGCATCGTCCGTGGCGCAGGCCGTGAACAGCACGGCGGCAAGGGCCAGCAGCGATAAGATGCTTACTTTTTTCTTCTTTCTTTTCATTGTCTTGTTGTTTTCGTTCGTTACCAGTCAAGTTTTTTCCCGTAGGAGGACTCTCCGTCGTCCTCTTCGTCTTCCCAGCCGAAAGAGTCGATGCGGCGGGCATGCAGGGGGCTGTCGTCGTTGCCTGCGTCGTTGTGTCCGCCGGAGAACTGCTGCAGCAGTGGACCGTGTCCGAGAGAGACGACCTTCACCTGCGGTGTCATGTAAGTGGGCCTCGCGTCGGCTTCTTGTCTGTTTTTTTCTTCTGTTTCATATTTTTCTGTTTTGCGAGTTGATTGCACTTATTTCCCTCTGCCCGACGGGACAAAAGGACACGGAAAAGCGGACAAAGGGAACTCATGCGAAGCCCTTTGCCTGCCGGGATTGCGGCACGCCATGCGCGCGCGTATGCGAACGTTTCTTAGAGGGAGGTCAGCGACGGTGCGCCTGTGTGTGTGTGTGTGTGTGTGTGTTAGCAAAATATCCGGGACTGCCAAATATAAAGCGTTAAAAGTTGCAAGGAAACCTCTGTTTCCCCGCAGGCCCTTGCTGCCGCCGTTGATATTTTCCTTTGCCGTCATATTCACACAGTCAACTGCAGTCTCCTGACAAGAGACTACCGTTTCCGAGGCAAAGTTAGACAAAATCTATTGAAGATGCAAATATTTTACAGAAAAAATCCAAAAAAGTGAATTTCCCTCTCCTAAACCTCCATGCGGATAGATGGACTTTATGGATTCAGCCCATTCTCAAGAGTCGTTCTGTCTGCGGACTTAATGTGAGGCATCCATTAGGGGCTGTCCTAAAAAGTTTGTGGTAGTATACTGGTATTATGAAATCCGTCTTTGAAAATCTGCCTTAAGGATTATTTTAGAACCTGCCCAAAGGTAGACTGATTCTGTAAAATAGTTTATTTTTATCTTGTCTGAACTGTTTATTTTGCTTATATTTGCAGTGATTTTTACGGAAGGAGAACAGATAAGCATAATGTTATGGCAGTAGAAATAAGACTGGAACAGAGTAAGTTCAAGGACAAGAAAGGTGCTGGCAAGTGGTATGCCCGTACGGTTAGTACGGGCGTTGTGACGACAGAGGAACTTGCCGATGCCATCCAGGAGAACACATCGTTCTCGCGTGGTGACGTGCGCGGGCTTGTCATTGCGTTGGTGGATGAAATCTCCTACCGGCTGCGCGAAGGGGAGACGGTGGCCCTTGAAGGTCTCGGCCGTTTCCATCTCACCGTGGAGAGTGAGCCGGTAGACAATCCCGAAGATTTCAACATCAGGAAGCACGTCAAGAACGTGAAGTGTCGCTTCGTACCCACCAGTACCCGCAATGCGCGTACCGGGAAGAAAAACCAGACCCTTGCCTACGGTGCGCGTGTGGAGTGGGCGGAGCCGGAAGAGGACGAAGAGGACGAAGATTAAAAGGCCCGCCGGCGAGTTCCTCCCGCTGAAAACGGTAGTGGGAAATCATCGGCCGGACATGGATTTGATATTGTACAGAGAGGGCGTGTCAAAACTCGCTTCCAGCTAAAGACAGCTATTATTTGTAAAGAATAACCGCTACCAAAGAGTTGATAACTCGATGATAGCGGTTGTTTTGATGTTTATGAGGGTTTGAAACTGTCAATAGGAAAAGAGTTCTTTCTGAATCCTGAGTTTTGAAACGCCCTTGTTCTCAGTGTCCGGCTCCGGCTTCCGTAGGGAGGAAGCAGCTTGCAGACACAGTGAGAAAAGGTGTTAAAGAGGATATTCCTCAAAAGCGTAGAGCACGGTCGAGAGGTAACGCTCGCCCGTGTCAGGGAGAAGGGCCACGACGGTCTTGCCTGCATTCTCCGGCCGGCGGGCTATCTCGGCTGCTGCAAAGGTGGCTGCTCCAGAAGAGATGCCGACCAGCAGACCTTCTTGCTGTGCCAGCTGGCGGCCGGCGAGGATGGCCTGGTCGTTCTCTACCTGGAACACTTCGTCTACGTATTCCTTGCTATAGGTCGCCGGTACGAAGCCGGCCCCGATACCCTGTATCTTGTGCGGTCCGCTCTTTCCCACCGCTCAGGACGGGCGAGGCAGCCGGCTCGACTGCAACGATCTTGACAGCCGGATTCTGTTCCTTGAGGTAACGTCCGATGCCGCTGACGGTACCGCCGGTCCCCACGCCTGCTACGAAGACATCCACCTTGCCGTCGGTATCACGCCATATCTCCGGCCCTGTCGTGCGGTAATGCCGTTCCGGATTGGCCTGGTTCTCGAACTGCTGGAGGATGACGCTGCCCGGAATGGAGCTGCGCAGTTCTTTGGCCACCTTGATTGCCCCCTTCATGCCGTCCTTCCCGCTGGTCAGCTTCACCGTGGCACCGTATGCTTTCACAAGATTCCGCCGTTCGACGCTCATCGTCTCGGGCATGGTCAGGATGAGCCGGTAGCCTTTCACGGCCGCCACCAGTGCCAGTCCGACTCCCGTGTTTCCGCTGGTCGGTTCGATGATGGTCGCACCGGGTTTCAGCTGTCCTTTCGCTTCGGCATCTTCTATCATTGCCAGTGCGATGCGGTCCTTCACGCTGCCGCCGGGGTTGAAATATTCTATCTTTGCGAGGATGGGCATGTCGAGTCCCTTCCCTGCAGAGAACTTATGGAGTGCCAGCAGCGGCGTGTTCCCGATAAGTTCTGTGAGTCTGTCTGCTATCTTTGCCATGATGTTGTTGTTATGTTTCTTACTTCACCGCCTCGAATGCCTGGTCGAGATCGGCGATAATGTCTTCATAATGTTCTGTACCGATGGAGAGGCGGACGGTGTTCGGGTAGATGCCCTGACCGGCGGCCTCCTCCACGCTCAGTTCGGAGTGTGTGGTGGAGAGCGGATGGATGACGAGCGACTTCAGGTCGGCCACATTGGCCAGCAGGGAGAACACCTTGAGATGGTCGATGAAGTCGAATGCCTTCTGCTGGTCGCCGTCGAGCTCGATGGTGAAGATGCTGCCTGCGCCGTTGGGGAAGTAACGCTCGTAGAGGTCGTGGTTGGGATGGGAAGCCACGGCCGGATGGTTGATATTCTTGACCAGCGGCTGTTTCTCCAGGTATTCCAGTACCTTCCTGGTGTTGTACACGTGCCGTTCCACCCGCAGACTCAGTGTCTCCAGCCCCTGCAGCAGCAGGAAGGCATTGAACGGAGAGATGGCTGCTCCCTGGTCGCGCAGCAGCAGTGTGCGGACGCGTGTCGCGAACGGTGCGGGCACATCGCCGAAGACAAGGCCGTGATAAGAAGCGTCCGGCTGTTGAAGCCCGGGAACTTCCCGGGGTCTGCCTTCCAGTCGAAGGTGCCGCCGTCGACGATGACACCCCCGAGGGAAGTCCCGTGGCCGCCGATGAACTTTGTGGCGGAATGTACGACGATGTCGGCACCGTGTTCTATCGGGCGGATCAGGTAAGGTGTGCCGAACGTGTTGTCTATCAGCAGCGGAAGACCGTGGCGGTGGGCGATGTCGGCCGACCGTTCGATGTCGGAGATGTTGGAGTTGGGATTGCCCAGCGTCTCGATGTAGACCAGCCGGGTGTTGTCCTGGATGGCTGCCTCCAGTTCCTCGTAGTTGTCGGGGTCGAAGAAGGTGGTGCTGATGCCGTATTTGCTCAGCGTGTGTGCCAGGAGATTGTACGTACCGCCGTAGATGGTCTTGGAGGCGACGACATGATCGCCGGCGAAGGCGATGTTGGTGATGGCGTAGGTGACGGCCGCTGCACCGGATGCGACGGCAAGTCCTGCCACACCCCCTTCGAGCGCAGTGATACGCTCTTCAAAGGCTGTCTGTGTCGGATTGTTCAGCCGGCCGTAGATGTTGCCGGTCGCCTTGAGCGCAAAGAGGTCGGAAGCGTGCTGACAGTCGTTGAAGACGTAGGAGGTCGTCTGGTAGATGGGCACGGCACGTGAACCTGTCGCCGGGTCGGCCTGTTCCTGTCCTGCATGGAGCTGGAGTGTCTCGAAGTGATACTTTTGTTTTGCCATAAAACTGGGTTTCCTTTCTTTTCTGTTCCTTCCGTGGACCTTAATGAGAGGGCGGAGGGGAAACGGTTAATACATTTATTGATATTAATTCTCTGCCGTTCACGTGTCACATCGGGCATCCACGCCCCGGATGTATCTTGTTTGCGGTTGCAAAGGTACGGACTTTTCCCGATGTGTGGAATACTCCACTTGTGTTATTTTCCCTACCATGAATGTGGTATTTATGGGCGACGACCATGGCGGCAGAGCCACGTGTCGTATTGCGGCAGCCTGTTGCGGTAAATCGGCAGCCTGTCGCCAAAAGATTGGCGACACATTGCCAAAGGGCAGCCGACAGGTATGTCTGTAGTTGAATGTTGTCTGTGCCAGGTGCTTTCAAACCTGCCTTGTGCAATTAAAATATCGGTCTCGCATTGTCATTCAGATAAAAAACATTATATTTGCATTACAGTTGTCATCAATCTCTACGATTATGCAGAAATACGCTGATTACATAGAAGAAATCGAGATCGACTCGCTCTGGAGCGGAAAGAAGCACATCCGGTGGACGCTGGACCGGCAGGTGAACATCCTGAGCGGCATCAACGGTGTGGGCAAGAGCACCATTCTGAACAAGGTGGTACGCAGCCTTTCGCAGGGCGGCGAGTTCCCCAGCCACTCGCTCAAGGGCGTGCGGCTGAAGGTCTGTCCGGACGATGCGCGGTGGATACGCTACGACATCATCCGCTCGTTCGACCGTCCGCTGATGGATTCGGACAGCATCAGCAAGATAAACACCAACCTCGTCACGGAACTTGACTGGCAGCTCTTCCAGCTTCAGCGCAAATACCTCGATTATCAGGTGAACATCGGCAACCGTATCATAGAGACCTTGCAGGGGGGAGAGGCCGATGCGGCGGTGAAGGCACAGCGCATATCGCAGCCTCAGAAGCGGTTTCAGGACATTCTGGACGACCTGTTCACCGAGACCGGCAAGAAGATTGTCCGGTCGGAGAATGAAATCCGCTTCTCGCTGATGGGAGAGACGCTCGCCCCCTATCAGCTGTCGAGCGGCGAGAAGCAGATGCTGGTCATCCTGCTGACGGTGCTGGTGGAAGACAATAAGGATTATGTCCTCTTCATGGACGAACCGGAGGTGAGCCTGCATATCGACTGGCAGAAACGGCTCATCGACCTCATTCTGGAGCTGAACCCGAATGTACAGATCATCCTTGCCACACATAGTCCGGCCGTCATCATGAACGGATGGATCGACCGTGTGACCGAGGTGACGGACATCACTGACAACTGACTGTAGGCAGGGGGATGAACGATGGGAAGAAGACTGAGCGACAACCTTTCGTCGGCATACATTGAAGCGGCGAACCGGCTGAACGGGAAGCACGCACGGAGGAAGATCATCGCCTACGTGGAAGCGTATGACGACATCTTCTTCTGGCGTACCGTACTGAGTGGATTCGAGAACGAGGACCGCTATTTTTGAAGTGATGCTGCCGTCGAGAATCAACCTGACGAAGGGGAAGCGGTCAGTGCTGATGAACCTCGTCGCACAGAACATGGGCGAGAACATGATTGCCTGTGTGGATGCCGACTACGATTATCTTCTCCAGGGAACTACGCCTCTGTCGGCAGAGGTGAACGGCAATCCTTATGTGTTCCACACATACGCATACGCCATCGAGAACCTGCAATGCTATGCGCCGAGCCTGCACGATGTGACGGTGGCTGTGGCCCTCAACGACCATGCCGTCTTCAACTTCGAGGAGTTCCTGAAGCAGTACAGCGAGATCATCCACCCGCTCTTTGTGTGGAGCATCTGGCATTACAGGCACGGACTCCACCGGCGGTTCACCATCTCCGACTTCAACAGGGTGGTGGAGGTAGGCTCCTTCTCCTTGCGGGGAGCTGCTGAAAGCCTGCAGCGGTTGCGGAACAAGGTCCAGATGCGGGTACGGCAGTTGCAGCGGGAGAATCCGGCGGCGAAAGAGAGTTATCTGCAGCTCAAGGACGAGCTGCGTACATTGGGTGTGACACCTGCAACCACCTATCTTTATATTCAGGGACACCATCTTTTCGACAACATCGTCGTCCCGGTCCTGAAGCGTGTCTGCGACCGTTTGATCCGGGAACGCGAAGAAGAGATAAACCGCAATGCCGTACACGACACACAGCGGCGCAACGAACTTTCAAGTTACAGCCACAGTACGGAGGCGATTGTTCCCATGCTCCGCCGTAACGTGGGCTATGTCGGCTCTGAACCGTTCCGAAGACTTCGGGAGGATGTGGACAGATTCTTAGAACAGGCAGCACGGCAGTCGGATGAGGAACCAGTAGATAATTACTGATTCTTTCCTGTCAGTGTGCCGAGGGTAAACACCATTGGTGTTGAGGGGGTACACCCATGAGTGTCAAGGCTTAGCACGGGTCACGTCAAGCATTATAATAATCGGATAGAAGTAGTGCTATTCCAGAAAGTAAGCTTTCTGAATAAACATCATGCTCCCCCGGTAAAGAGTCTGCCGCAGAAGAATATATTTTAACGTGAGTTCGACGAATTATAAGTGTCTATAAATTTGGTGATTAGCGAAATTTGTTGTAACTTTAAAGAGCTAATATACAAACAGTTACAAACAAAAACCGCTATGATTACCGAGGACAAAGTTACTGAAATATTTTGTATGGCAGATGACTTCTGCAAGTTTTTTGATGCAATGACAGCAAAATATACGCTAAAACCCACAGGAAAAAGGAAATATCATCGAAATTCTACAATGTCAAAGGCAGAAGTTATGCTGATAATGATCCTTTTCCACGATTCTGGTTATCGTTGCTTCAAACATTTCTATCTTGAAAAAGTATGCAAGCAGCTTCGCCATCTGTTTCCAAAAGTTGTTTCTTATAACCGTATAGTAGAATTGGAAAGGGATGTAGCCGTACCCTTAACCTTGTTTATCAAGAAGGTCCTGTTGGGCAAATGCACGGGTATAAGTTTCGTTGACAGCACACCACTGCGTGTCTGCAAAAACCAAAGAATACATATTCACAAGGTTTTCAAAGGCATAGCTCAAAGAGGAAAATGCTCTATGGGTTGGTTCTTTGGCTTCAAGTTGCATTTGATTTGCAATGAGAAAGGAGAACTTCTCAACTTTATGATAACGCCAGGAGATATTGATGACCGTAAGCCTTTGGAGTACAAAGCATTCATAGATCTTATATATGGTAAGCTATTTGGTGACAAGGGCTACATCGGTAAGAACCTCTTTTAAAGGCTTTTCGTTGACGGAATACAGCTTATTACCAAATTGAAAAGTAACATGAAAGGAGCGTTAATGAGTGTTTCAGACAGACTTTTACTCAGAAAAAGAGCCATTATAGAGACTGTGAATGATGAACTTAAGAACATTGCGCAGGTGGAACACTCCAGACATAGATGCTTTGATAATTTCATCGTCAACTTATTAGGGGCAATTGCTGCCTATTGCCTGTTTCCAAAGAAGCCGTGCATCAATGTACAAAGGATCATTGACACACAGCTTGCATTGTTCTGAATTCGTCGAACTCACGTTATTTACTATGTGTTGAGTCTTGCGGCGAACCAATTGTTATATTCATATGGTTGCTGATTTTCTCAGCGTTAATGTGTTGTCTGTATTCATTTGGGGTTAGATGTATCTCTCTTAAGAATTGTTCGTAAAACAGTGTTGGTGTATTGTATCCCGAGTTAAAAGCCACTTCATTGACCGTAAGGTTCGAATGAGTTAGTAATTTACAAGCATATTCAATGCGTATATTGGCAAGTACTTGAATATACTCTTGTTGGTACATTTCTTAAAAATATCGGCAAAGTGACGTCGGATTCTGACCAACAAAGTCAGCAAGTTCCCGAGAACAATCTTCTTCTGGAAGTTATTATATAAATAGGTGAATACCCTTTGTCAATGGCAGTATCGGTATTAGGAGCTTTGTAATGGCTGAATGCTATTGGTGATAATAGCTTTGTTTGTGAACAGTTATATAATCTTTCGAGAATCTCATACAAAGCAATCAGACGCCTTGTATAGGACTGTGAATCGAACAAAGATAACCTTGAGAGGAGGTCCTCATATAATCCTTCATCATAGAAACGTATGCCATACTGGCTTTTTCGATAGCAAATCAGCAATATGTTCATAGTCTGGTAGGTTAAGAATATCGGTGGAAACATGTCTGGACTGAACTGTATTGTTTTCACTTGTACTATGTTCCATAGCTTCTGTTTCTTGGCTATTTCCCATTCTACTTTTGCATAAATGCAGATGGGGAATATTACCTCGATAAGTGCAACGTCGCCCTTTTTGTAGTCAGCAAAACCCCTCTCCAACAAATTCAGTCCCACTTCCGCTGGTAAAACAGGATGAGTTCATATTCGGAATGTCTATGAAATGGTAGATTAAACTCAGTAGTAATGTGACTGCACATGGTTTGCACATTATGTACTATCTTTCTATCAAGTATTACCATCTTTTTTTCTGCAAATGTAAATATAGTCTATAACAACGCAAAGATAGTGAATATTATTGTTAAAAACAAGTTGTACCTTTGCAATATCAAGATAACTATAATCACAAAAAGCGAATTTAACGATGAAAACAGTTGTAATTACAGGTGGAGCCACAGGCATTGGCTTGGCTATAGCAGAGTGTTTCTTGAGTAATAGATGGCAGGTGATGATAACATCACGCAATATTGATAGGCTTACTCAGGTTATAGAAGAATTAAGTAAGAGGTATGGAGATGATCTAATAGACTGCTTTCAGGCAGATGTTTCTAATGAAGCAGATGTAATAGGCTTGCAAAAGAAGACAAATGAGCGGTTTGGGAAAGCTGATGTGATAGTCAATAATGCAGGTATTGCAGTCTGGAAGCATGTTCATGAGATGGAGGTAAATGATTGGGATAAGATCTTTAACACCAATGTAAGAGGTTCCTTCCTGGTGTCAAAGGCTTTCCTTCCAGAAATGATGGAAGCACATCGGGGAGCAATTGTTCATATTTCATCTGTTTCAGGGTTGTGTGGTGACTATGGAATGACAGCTTATAATTGCTTCTAAAGCAGCTATTGTTAATATGACACGTTCTATGGCGTTGAGCTATGGTAAGTATGGTATACGTGTGAATTGTGTAGCACCTGGTCCAACAAATACCAGTATGTTCCCGCAAGAACTTAAGAAAGTTTTCTCAAAGAACAGCCCTCTTGAGCGTATTGTTGAACCAGATGAGGTTGCTAAAGCAGTGTTCTTTATGGCTACAGACGCATCGAGTGCAATAACTGGAGAGACGATTCCTGTTACAGCAGGCTTTGAAATATCTACAGGGCAGCCTAAGATGATAGATTAAAAGGCGGTCATACATTACCTGTTCTACGGCCAATCATGACTTATTATAGGGTGTATACTGTTGCCACCAATTATATATCAAGGTTTATTCAGTCTGTTTTATGCCATCATAAAAGGGACAATGGAAACATAACTTGACAATAAGTGAATCAGAGTTAGCTCATTTTTAAACATAACAATTATTTCTTAACTAAAAAGTTTATATATGAAAGATAAAAACAACTTCATTATACCAATGCTTTTCCTTGCTTTCATGTTCTTTACTTGTGGCTTTTGCATTAGGAATCAATTCTTATTAGTACCAGTATTGAAGGTTTCGCTAAGCGTTTCGTCCACAGAAGCATATATGCTTATAGGTGCTACGTTCTTACCGTTCCCTTATCTTTGGTTATCCAGCAGGCTTTATTGATAAGTAAAATTGATATAAGCTACGATGGCTGTAGCTTTTTGCCATGTTTGCTATAGCCTTCGGAGTGTTTATTCTCTGCAGCTGAAAAGGAGTTTCACTATCTTTTTATTGGCATCTTTCCTCTGTGGAACAGCTAATACGTTCCTACAAGCTGCCATAAATCCTTATGTAACAATCCTTGGACCAACGGAGAGTGCAGCAAAAAGAATCTCTATTATGGGCATGATAAACAAGTTAGCATGGCCTGTATCACCTTTTGTTTATTGCTCTTTTTGCAAGTAATAGTGGAGGTGTTGGCTTGGAAGATCTTGACAAACCGTTCTTGGTTATAATCTGCTTATTTGTAATCTTAGGTGTCGTAGCACTCATATCACCATTGCCAGAGGTGAAAGCTGCTGGAGAAGATGACGCCGATGTAGATTCAGCAGTGTCCGACTACGCAAACAGTAAGCATTCTGTCTTCCAGTTCCCACATCTTGTTCTTGGAGCAATTGCCATATTCTTTTATGTTGGTTCAGAGACCATCGTCTTGGGTACACTTATAGATTATGCAAGTGAATTAGGGTCTTCCTCATCCTCATACGTACTCATGGATTACCCCTAATCAGCATCAGTATAGGATATATCGCAGGTATTATTCTTATTCCTAAGTATCTTTCACAGACGAAAGCCTTACAGATCTGTTCCTTCGTTGCACTGTTTGGAACGCTACTTGTATTGTTGCTCCCGGGTGTTTATAGTATTTATGCTGTAGGTATCATGGCATTAGGCTGCTCATTGATGTGGCCCGCATTCTGGCCTTTGGCTCTTATAGACTTGGGTAAATATACCAAGGAAGGCTCATCACTAATGACAATGGGACTTATTGGTGGTGCTGTTATCACTGTGTTGTTCGGACTTATTAAGGATGTTAGCAACATTCAATATGCGTATGGGATCTGTTTTGTCAGCTTCTCTTATATCCTTTTCTATGCATTCAAGGGCTATAAGTTGAGATAAAAACTTCTTCTTCTATAGCATAAGCATATCGGTAATCTATTTGAGAAGTGATATAAGTTGAATTGAAAACTTCTCCTTCTACAGCTCGTGAAGCTCTTTGTCCTTTTTAAAGGAGGACATAGAGCGTGCGAGCTGAATCTATTAAGTAGGCTCTCAGCTTACTGTATATCCATCATGGTCCATATTATTGGTCATGGTTCTGTCGCTGAAACACAATTAATTCTTTGTAAACTGTCGTTGGAACGTTAAAAAATCACCGACTGAAAGACACATTTTTGATTGCCAATCCCGCCGTTTCTTTCGTCTTCATCACGTCCGTTTCTCAGTCTGTTCATCCACCTTTTGAATCGGTAAAGCCGCTACCCTGATGACAAAGCGCACTGACCTTACCTTGAAAAACACAACGGAACGAATAGTAACAAAAATCCTTACACTTCTCACTTCGCTATCTTTCACTTTCCCTACCATATCCCTTCTTTGTCACCTTTGTAACCTTCAAGATATCAATAGGCTACAAACGGACTTGTAAAAGGTGCCCTTTTACATTCTAAAAGATGCCCTTTTGCACATCAAAAAGGGCATCTTTTAGAACTACAAAGGTCGTAGATTAAAAAGCAGATGGGAATAATCTTTACATCTGAACAGTCCTTCCCTCCCTCCGTTCTGCCCTAATGCGAGGAGAGAAAGCGCAGAGATTCCCTAAAAAACAGCTGTTATGAGCGTGTAAATCTTTATATTAAGATTAATGTTCTCACTACTGATGGTATCCGCGTAAAGCCTCTTATAGATCGCAGTCTCTCTTGTTTTTGCTTTTATGTTACCGTGATCTCGACGAATTATAAGTGTCTATGGATTTGGTGATTAGTGAAATTCGTTGTAGCATTAAGGAACTAATATACAAACAGTTATAAATAAAAACCGTAATAATCACCTATGGAGGAGTTACTGAAATATTTTGTATGGTAGTCGATTCCTGCAAGTTTTTTGATGTAATGACGGCAAAATATACGCTAAAACCTACCGGAAAACGAAAGCATCGTCGTGATTCTATGATGTCAAAGACAGAAGTTATGCTGGTAATGATTCCTTTCCACGGTTCTGGTTATCGCTGCTTTATTGAAACGGTGAATGATGAACTTAAGAACATTTCGCAGGTGGAACACTCCATACATAGATACTTTGACCGCTTCATCATCAACTTATTATAGGCAATTACCACCTATTTCCTGTTTCCAAAGAAGCCGTCCATCAATGCACAAAGCATCATTTACACTCCCCTTACATCGTTCTGAATCCGTCGAACTCACGTTATTTTAGGATAAGACATAGCCTGGCTTCATCCACAGCAGATGCGCCTGTGACCGGTCTGCTGTGGAATTATTTTCCTGTCACTGCCGTCACTCTGTAAATACATATAACAAACTAATAAACAATGTGTTATCGAAGAATGTTAAAAGTGACGGCAAAGGAGAAATAAACTTTTGCAGTAAACAGTCGGTAATTCCATCCTCATTGTCAGCATCCTGCCACTCTAAACTTTAGAAGTTTTATTATAAGTAGAATGAGTCTATCCCCTACGAAAGAGCTACTCTGTCCCTAAGAAGTGCCATGTTTGTTCTCGGGTAATCCCTGGTGACGGATTATGGAGCGTTTCAGTTCTCCTTCCAGAACGCCGGTGTGAACAGTACCAGGACGGTGAACAGTTCCAGACGGCCGACAAGCATGAGGAAGGAGCAGATCCACTTGGCAATGTCGGGCAGCTGTGCCCACGACATCGTCGGTCCTATTTCCATGCCGAGCGTCGGGCCCACATTGCCGAGACTGCTCAGCGTGATGGTGATGGCATTTGTGTTGTCGATGCCGAAGGCAATCATCGTAAAGGAACAGAAGAGTGTCAGTACGAGATACAGTCCGATGAATCCCAGAAGGGTCACGCGCTTCGACTGCGGGATGTTCACGCCGTCAATCTTCATGGGCAGGACCGCATTGGGATGCAGAATCTGCCGGAACTCGTTTCGGATCACTTTCAGCAGCATTACGCCCCGGATGCTCTTAATGCCGCCGCTCGTAGAGCCTGAACAGCCGCCGAAGAACATACAGGCTGCCAGGACGACCCACGTCACGTGCGGCCACTTGCCGGCATCATCGCTGAAGAGGCCTGTCGTCGTGATGAATGAAACCACCTGGAAGATGGCACTGCGGAAAGCGTGCTCGATGTCGTAATGGTTGCGATAGACAAGCTCGAAGGCGATGAACAGGGCGAACGAAAGTACCATGAGGGCATAGAGCCGGAATTCGCTGTTTTTCAGCAGTTTTCTGATATCCATGCCTACTGCCGAAGCATACATAAGCGTGAAATTCACTCCCGAGAGGAAACAGAACAGTGAACAGACATACTCTTCGGCCGGGGAGTGGAACGTCATGATGGAACCGCTCTCGGTGGCGAAACCGCCGGTCGCCGTACTCGTCATGGAATAATTGAAGGCGTCGAACCATCCCATTCCACAGAGTTTGTAACTGAGGATGCAGGCCACGGTCAGCATCAGATAAACAACCCATATCGACTTCGCACTTGTGCTCAGTCGGGGATGGAGCTTGCTCTTGATGGGCCCTGTCGCTTCGGCTGCGAACACCTTTACCGAACCGCCTACGATGGAGGGAAGGATGGCTATGGTGAAGAACACGATGCCCAGTCCGCCGATCCATTGGGTGAGCGAACGCCAGTAGAGAAGTCCCTTCGGAAGCCGTTCCGGATAGTCGATGATTGTGGCGCCAGTCGTCGTAAAACCCGACATGGCCTCAAAGAAGGCATCCGTGAAGCTGTGGATATATCCGCTGATCATAAACGGGAGTGTACCGAACAGCGTGAAGAGAATCCAGGCCACAGTCACAACGAAGTAAGCGTCACGGCGACCCAGGAGATTGTCGGCATTGCGCCCCAGCAGACGGAACAGGAAGCCTGTGCCGACAGTAATGAGGATGCTCCAGACGAAGGGCATGACATCGACGCTCTGGTACCACAATGACACGGCCAGACAATTGAGCAGCAGCAGTCCTTCTATCCATAGCAGTGACCCAAGAATCTTGGAGATAAGTTTCAGATTCAGCATGATCAGATAAATAATTTTTCCACCTTTTTCATGTCCACATTGTAACAGAAGATCACCACCGAATCGCCGGCCTCAATCTGTGTGTTGCCGGAGACAAGCATTCCCTCGCCGTTCCTTACCAGTCCGCCGATGGTGACTCCTTTCGGCAGGTTGATGTCTTTCACCGGCTTGCGGGTGATCTTTGATTCGGGACTCGGCGTGAATTCGGCCACATCGGCATTGACCGACATGAGGAACCGGATGTTCTCCACGTTGGCATCCAGCATCATCTGGTAAATGTGGCTGGCGGCAACGGCCTTCTTGTTGATGATCGTGCCGATGTCAAGGCTCTCTGCCGTACCCACGTAGTCGAAGTTCTCTACGGAGGCGACCGTCTTGCGTACGCCCATCCGTTTGGCCGTCAGGCACGCCAGGATGTTGGTCTCGGCATTGGACGTAAGTGCCACGAACGCCTGTGTGTTGCGGATGCCCTCTTCCTTCAGCAGTGCAATGTCGCGCCCGTCACCGTTGATGACGAGCGTGTCTTCGTTGAAGATGTTGTTCAGCTCCTCGCAGCGTTCAGGACTCTGTTCGATGATCTTGGCGTGCATGTATTCGGGCAGCATCTTCACGGCTCGGGCGGCCGTCTTGCCGCCTCCCATGAAGATGACGTTCTGCACATCGACGTAATGTTCCTTGCCGACAATCTTCCGGATGTAGGGGATGTATTGTCTCGTTGTCATGAAATAGACGAGGTCGTACACCTGCAGAGTGTCGTTTCCGCCTGGGATGATGGTCTCGTCGTTGTGCTTAATGGCCACGACATGATAAGGGTCGTTCGGTCCGCTGATCTCCTTCAGCGGCCTGTCCAGGATCTCACAGGTCTCCCGCAGCTTGATTCCCAGCATCACCAGGGCACCGTCGTGAACGTCCCAGCGCTGGCGTACCCACGACATCTTCAGACCGTTGATGATGTCTTTTGCAGCCAGTATCTCGGGATAAATGACATCGTCGACTCCCATTTTGTGGAACAGTTTCTTGTTCTGCTCTTCGATGTATGCCGGGCTGTCCACACGTGCCACCGTTTTTTTCGCCCCCAGCTGATGCGCCATGACGCAGGCGGCTATGTTGACCGGCTCGTTCGGTGTGACGGCGATGAAAAGGTCGGCGTGTTCCGCACCGGCCTCTTTCAGTCCACTGATGTCGGTTGCAGAGCATTCCATGGTCAGCAGGTCGAACTCGCTGCTGATCTTTTCAAGGTTCTCTGGATTTTCATCCAGCAGGATGATGTCCTGCTTGTCGCGTGAAAGGAGTTTTGCCAGATATGTGCCGATGGCGTATGCTCCGGATATGATGATTTTCATTCTTTGCTCTTTTATTCTTGTAGGAGGGGATAGACGATGATAGGAGAGGATAGGCGATGATAGAGGGAACAGGCGGAAAGGACGGTCAGCGGTCAACGGTCAGCTGCCTTTTGATGCTTTCCACGTCAATGCCGCAGATTTCCCACAGCTGTCGGACGGTTCCCTGCTCTACGAAACTGTCGGGCAGTCCCATGCGGGTGATGTGCGGACGGTAGCCATGGTCGTTCATCCATTCAGTAACGGCCGATCCCAAACCGCCGTTCCGAACGCCGTCCTCGATGGTGACAATGCGTGAGAAACGGCTGGCGACTTCTTCCAGTAGATTCTCATCCAGCGGCTTGAGGAAGCGCATATCGTAATGGGCGACTGACGGACAATGGTGTTTTGTGGCGGGTGACTCGGCACTCTCAATCAGTCTGATGGCTTTCTCAACGTCGTTTCCGATAGGACCGATGCTCAGAACAGCCACATCCCATCCGTCATGCAGACGGCGACCTGTACCTACCTTGATTTCTGTGAGCGGACAGTTCCAGTCCGTCAGTACGCCCCGCCCGCGTGGGTAACGGATGATGAAAGAGCCTTTTCCGGGCAGCTGTGCCGTATACATCAGCCGTCTCAGTTCGCATTCGTCCATCGGTGAGGCAATCGTGAGATTGGGAATCGGACGCAGGAAAGCCATGTCGAAAGCACCGTGGTGTGTTGCTCCGTCCTCGCCCACCAGACCTGCACGGTCCAGACAGAGTACGACCGGAAGATTCAGTATGGCCATGTCATGGATGATGCTGTCGTATGCACGCTGCGAGAAAGCACTGTAGATGTTGCAGAAAGGCTGCAGTCCATCCTTTGCCATGCCGGCTGAGAAAGTCACGGCGTGCGCCTCGGCAATGCCGACATCGAAGGTGCGGTCGGGCATCTCCTTCATCATGATGTTCATCGAACAACCGGTCGGCATGGCCGGTGTGACCCCCACGATACGAGGGTTCTTCCTGGCAAGCTCCAGCAGTGTCTTGCCGAATACATCCTGGAATTTCGGCGGTTCGTGGCTGCAGTCCTGTATGATGCGTTCCCCTGTCCCGGGGTCGAACTTGCCCGGTGCATGCCAGACGGTAGCACTCTTCTCTGCGGGTTCATACCCTTTCCCCTTCTTTGTGTGCAGATGGAGGAGTTTCGGGCCTTTCATATCTTTCAGCTGTCGGAGAATACGTACCAGTTCGGTTATGTTGTTGCCATCGAACGGACCGAAGTAACGGATGTTCATGCCTTCAAACATATTCTGTTGGTGGGACAGTGCCGACTTCAGGGCATTGTTCAGGCGCAGCAGTCCTTTCCGACGTTCGTCGTTCAGCAGTCCCTTAGCGTGCAGCCACTGTGAAGCCTTGAAGCGAATCCGGTTGTAAGTCTCGTTTGTATCGAGGTTCAAAAGATACTGTTCCATGCCGCCCACAGCCCTGTCTATCGACATATCATTATCGTTGAGGATAATCAGCAGGTCGTTGGGCTGGCTGGAGACATTGTTCAGACCTTCAAAAGCCAGGCCGCCGCTCATAGCCCCGTCACCGATGATGGCTACCACATGGCGGTGCTGTTTTGTCAGTTTGGCTGCAACAGCCATGCCCAGAGCTGCGGATATAGAGTTGGAGGCATGACCGCAGGTGAAGGTGTCATATTCACTTTCAATGGGGGAAGGGAACGGCATCATTCCGTTTAGCTTGCGGTTGTTGCAGAAGCTGTCCCGCCGGCCGGTCAGAATCTTGTGTCCGTATGCCTGGTGCCCGACATCCCATACAAGGCGGTCTTCCGGTGTGTTGAAAACATAGTGACATGCCACCGTTATCTCGATTGCTCCTAAACTGGAAGCAAGGTGTCCTGGATTGACGGCAACCTCTTCTATGATGTCCTCTCGCAACTCCTGACAGAGTTCAGGAAGTCTGTCCAGACTCAGTCTGCGCAGGTCGGCAGGTGACTGTATCTTACTTAGAAGGGCGTATCTTTTCTCGTTTGACATTGTCGAATAGCATGAAAAACAATGCAAAGATACGCTAAATAGCTTAAAGGGCAAAATAAAACAGATGGGTATTCTGTTATTTCATGCCGAATTTTACAGCTGTCGTGCCGTAATGCAAGTAAAAACACAACCCTGTGATGTAAGGTAGGCAGGATTTATAAGGTAAACAGGATTTATAAGGTAAACAGGATTTATAAGGTAAACAGAATTTATAAGATAAGCTGGACTTGTAATGTAAACTGAAGGAATTGTCGAGAGGTGGGGAGGAGGCTGCTTTTCTGTAATAGTGTTCTTCTACGGAAGAGGCTTTCCATATCCAGACCTGTGGTTTATCTGTCTGAAGAATATAGCAGATGAGGCTCCTGTGTTTCTTCCTTGCCTGAAAAGAAAGTGGGGATGAATCTTTGAAGATTCATCCCCACTTATGCTGTTCCTTTCTGGCCGGTTTCATGAAGTCCACCAGTCAGAAGAGAGGTGTTGGTCTATATTATTTTACGTAAACAACAGCCAGACGGTTAGATGTTACACCCTGGACACCCTGACCTGTAGCCTCGTCAACGATGACACCACGACCCTTGAGGTACTCTGCAACCACATTTGCACGGTTCTGAGACAGACGGTCGTTGAATTCTTTAGATCCCTCTGGAGAAGCTGTACCGACAATCTGTACGTGGCGGCCGGCCTTGATGGAATCGAGCGCCTTCTTGTTCGGAGCTGTGAGAAGATACTTAGCCTGCTGGAAGGTAACGAATACCAAATTTTCAACACTGATAGTCTGTGTCTTGGTTGTAGGAACTTCCTTGATGACTTCCTTGATGACTTCCTTGACAACCTCCTTGGGCTTAGCGTTAAGCTGGTTGCGGAGGGAGTTGATCTCGTCGTTCAGATCACCGACGTTCCAGATCTTGAAGTTGTGTGTTCCGTTAGAGGTCTTGAACTTGTAGTTGACACCTACGAAGAGACCGAGCTGTGCTGCCTGCTTGCCGAACTGGATGGCATCGCCAGGACCGTGTGTAAGGTTCCAGATGATTGCCGGTTCAGCATAGAGCTGCCATGCTCTGTCCTTGCCGAGGTTGTAGGCAAATGTGAAGCCGGTCTTGGCTGTGAGTTCTGTGTCGTCACCGAGGTTGTCGGTCTGGATAATGTGCTTGTCACCGTAAGTGATCCAGTAACCGATACCAAACTCAGCGCCTACCTCAAATCTACGATTAGGTGTGTATTCGCCAAAGAGGTTGGTGAAGTTGATCGTACCGTTCAGACCGAGGTTGATGGCACGAACGACAGTGTGGCTGTTGGAGAAACCTAAAGAACCTGTCTGCCAACGGTTGTCACCGAGGAAAGCAAGACCTTCGAAGTTTACACCATAAACCGGACTGAACAGTTTGCCCACTTTCAAACCTAATGCTGTGTTAAGCGGTGCAAAAGTGTTTGAAGTTGAGAGGTCCCGCAATGCCAGCCTCAGCACCGAGATAAACGTTGTCGAACGGCTTTAGCCTTTTCGTAGGCAACCTGAGCCTGTGTACTTGTGATACCCATAGCGAGCATCGAAAGTGCAATCAAAAACTTTTTCATAAATGCTTAATATTAATTCTGTTAATTTTAGCGACACAATTGAATTCGGTATGCAAAGATAGTGTTTTTGAATAGTCTACATTATTTTATAGAAAAAAACGCAATTCCCGGTAATTTAAGCTGGATTATACCCTTTTTCTACCATAATGAGCGATAAAAACGGGGTTGGAGAGTTGATTTTGAGGACTCTGCATTTCAAGTCGTGTAGCTGCTGAGCGAATACGGATGCGTACGGTTTGTATATTCACTTATGCTGACTGTTGATGCCTGTCTGGTCATTCAACCGTTCAGCATCATTCCGATGCCACAGCCTGATGAATCCACTTGGCCTTCTTTCTGTTCCCTCCTGCTGTCTTCATGAAACGGCATAGCCTCGTATCGTGTGAAAGAACTTTTATATGCAGTAAAATACAAAAAGTGCAACAAAGAAACGGGACATTTCGGCAAGGAACGACACCCCATAGCGTTTTTTAGAATATGCTTCTCATCAATATCGTAGGAAAATTCGTACTTTTGCAGGCATACAGACTTGGTTTCAACATACATGACTATAAAGTTTATACACTGCCTGGCAGGATTCCTTCTGTCTCCGATCTTGTGTCTTGGCGATACAGGTCACAGACCGGTACGAACCGACTCCGTTTCATTCCACCCATCATGGGATAAGTCTGGTCATATCCCATCTGCAAGAGACAGTATACGCCCCGATTCTTCCACCTTATTATATATAGGGGAGAAAGCAGAGACTTCTCGAGTGCCGGAAGGTGGTGGGAAGAACAGCCAGCCATCTGGCATGAGTACCGACTTCACGCTTTCCGGACTTCCCTGGATCATAGCTGGAGCCGCATTGAGAGGACAGCGGACGAATATCAGAAGCCTGAGACAGAAGTTCCAATATAATTTCCACAGTCCTGTAGACAATTATCTGCAGTATTCTCCGCTGTTGCTGACAACCGGCTTGAAGGCAGCCGGTGTGGAGGGACGCAGCTCGTGGGGACGTTATGCTGTGAGTGCGGCAGCATCCTATGCTGTCATGGCTCTGCTCGTGAACAGTATCAAGTACGCTGCCCGTGAGCAACGTCCTGACGGTTCTACCCGCAACTCCTTCCCGTCCGGGCATACGGCTACGGCATTTGCGGCAGCTACCATCCTGCACAAGGAGTATGGTCTCACACGAAGCCCGTGGTACAGCATCGGGGGATATATGATGGCTACGGCTACCGGCTGTATGCGTGTCCTGAACAACCGTCATTGGGTGAGCGATACCTTCGCCGGTGCCGGAATCGGTATTCTGTCGACCGAACTGGGCTATACCCTTGCCGACCTGCTTTTCAGACAGCAGGGGCTGCGCCGCCCCGACCGGACAGCAGGCTCTGTCTTCGGCAGCCGGCCTTCGTTCTTCAGCATACAGACCGGAGTGGGGCTGGGTGGACAGCGGCTGGACATTCTGCTGGGGAATGAGGTGCTGCAAGACGACTATGAAGAAGAAAATGCACGTGGGCTGAAGCTCTCACATGCTCTTTCTGTAAGCAGTGAGGGGGCTTATTTCTTCAATCGTTATTTAGGAATCGGCGGAAGAGCTCGTGTTGTGTCAAGGGCCGTGAAGAATCTGGATGACTTTACGAAACAGAGCCTGTATGACTTCTCAAAGACTTTTCCCGATCTGGATGGATTCATGGATGACTATGAACTTACGGTGCAGTCCGACCATCTGGCAGAGTTTTCTCTCAGCGGGGGACTTTACTTCAATCTCCCCCTGACCTCCCGTATATCCCTTTGGGACCAAGCTGCTCTTTGGCAGAAGCTATATGCGGGACGTGGATATTGACGCACGTGTGCGCGGACACCAGCGCGATCTGGACTTCTCTTATGAGGTGTATAAGGGGAAGAGGCGGATTACCTGCGAAGTGCTGGGTGAACGGAAAGACAATGGCGATGTTTATGACTGTTCATGGGACTACCTGACGGTCATGGGGAACAAGGCTTTCACAATAGGTACAGGACTGTCCGTCAACTTTTCCTATAAATCGTTGACGGCATGGAGGATTTTCCTTGACTACGATTATTCGCATCGCAATTATACCATTGTATACGATCCCATGCACTTCCTGGAAGCTGCTGCCCGTAACGTGACATTCAACGGCAGGCCTGTGTCTTCTGTAGAACGTTATGTAAAACCGAATGTGACATCCTTGAAGAGAGGCCTGTCGCAGACGGTGTTGGGGGCAGCCTTTTCCATCACCTTTTAGAAGAGAGGAAAAACACTTCCTGACCGGCATCATGTCTTCCGGAGATGGCGGGACAGATAGAAGATGAACATCAGTCCGCGGAGAGTAAGCTCCACCGCCATGGCAAACCATACGCCACGGAGGCCGTAGCGAGAGGCAAGGGCGTATGCCGTTGTAAGCCGGATGAGCCACATACTGCCCAGATTGATCAGTGAAGGCTTCAGCGTATCGCCGGCTCCTATGCAGACACTGTAGGCGACGATGGCTGCGGCGAAGAACGGCTCGGCGAAGGCTTCGATACGGAGGACGGCTGTCCCCAGGTGTTGGATGGAGGCGACGGGCGACAGCAGCCCGATCATTTCCGGAGCAAAGACATACATGATGAGTCCCATGAATGCCATGACAGCCATTCCGAGCGAGACCGTCATCCAGGCAAAGCGGCGGTGAAGGTCGGGCCGGCCTGCCCCCACACTCTGCCCGACCAGTGTCGTGGCTGCCTCGCTGATGCCATAGCCCGGCATATAGCAGAGGCTTTCTGCCGTTATGGCAAACGAATGGGCGGCGATGGCGATATTCCCCAGGGGGGCTACAATCATGGTAGGAAACAAGCTGTGCCCCGTTCATCAGGAGATACTGCAGGGCCATAGGAGCGCCTATCTTCACGGCGTTTCCTATATAGTGCCAATGCCATGTGAAATGTTCAACATCCTGCTTCCATGCCAGTATGGGACTGCGGAAGATGGCGTAATAAGTCAGCGGAAGAGCTACACAGACGAAAGCCAGCAGACTCCCGAGGGCTGCACCCGCCACACCGAGTCCGAGTCCCGGCATTGTCATGTCTGTCCCGAGGAGGAGAACAGTACGTGTAGGGAAAATGAAAAAGTAGTTGAAGAGTATATCCAGCAGGCACATCAGTATCGCCATGATGCTGGGACGGCGCATATCGCCTGCAGCCTTCAGCATCGCTGCCGACGTGTATTCAAGCAGATGGAAGGGGATGATAAGCGAGAAGACAAGAAAGTAGACCGAGGCCTCATGCTGTATGTCCTTCCGCCGCCCAGCCAGGCAGGGAGGTGGTCGGCGATGAGAAAGGTGACAAGCAGGAGGAACAGCGAGTAGAGGCCTCCGAAAGAGTAGCCATGGCGCATGACCGCCCGTGCCTTGGGGAAGTCGTTGGCACCGATGAAGTGGGCCGCCTGACTGAAAAATCCCATTGTGCCGGCGGTCACCAGCGAGAGGAAAAGCCATGTAGCCGGTTCAACAAGCCCGATGGCTGCTGATGGCCTGGCACCGAGCGAACCTACCATTCCTGCATCGATATAGAACATCAGGACCGTTGTCACCTGTGCCAGTATAGATGGAATGCTGAGCTGGACAATGAGGTTGAACTGCTCACGGCGGCTCATCGTCTCGTCGTTGCGGATCTTGGCAAGGAGACTGTCGGTGATGGATTTTCGAAAGGAGATACGCACGGAAATGATTAAATGGTTGGGGTAAATGAAAACCTGGATTATTGAAAACAAAATAGGGACAACATTCCTGTCTGTCCGCTGCCGCTATCAAGACGAACACACGGGAAGCTGTGTCCCTATATGTAAGACTAAAGGTCATTTGGACCTTTCCGGAAAGGCTATGACACTATACTTCAACTACGTATTCTTCAGCTTTTTACCCGGGTGAGCAAAGTCGACTAACCGTAAGTCAAAGATAAGTGTTGAATATGCTGGTATTAATCCATAAGCACTTGTACCATAACCCAACTGATAAGGAATATAGACTGTCCAATGGTCACCTTTGTGCATTGACATCAAAGCCGTAATAAAGCCATCCACTGGACTATGGGCTTTACCATGTTCATCGAACGAAAGCCCTATATACTTATGCGCAGGGCGTGATGTCGCAGCATTGAAGGTCTCACTCGACCATGATTTGTCAAAAATAAGTCCTGATGTATAAGTCGTGGAGGGAATCATGCGCCCCATGTAATGTACGGATACGGAATCGGAATACAGCGGACTCTTCGTTTCTGTCCCTGCCTCCTCTACATGTACGATGATGTAATCCTCCGGACCGTAGGTCGACGGTGTCTTGGAGTCATTCTTCTGATTCTGGAACGTATAGTTGAGAATTGTCTTCCAGGACGTATCACCGTTCTTTATTTTCTGCTGGGTTGCGGTATAGAGACTGTTCCAATAGGCCTCGTTTTTCGCCTGCCAGTCGGAATATTCCTCTACGGTGTCCTTGTCCTCGGAACAGGAGGTGAAGCTGCCGGCAGCGAGCAGAATGCCGCCGAGACAGAAGATACCGGCTGTCCGGCGGAGAAGGGCTTTTGTTTTCTTTGTCATAGTCTTGTTTCTTGTAAAAAAGGACTGGGAAGACAAGTCGGGACGGTCAATCGACCTGTCGACTTGTCAACTCGTCCACTCAATCTAATCAATGTCAATTTTCTTCAGCAGAGAGGTAATCGAAACGCGGTCCTCGATAATGCCGCGCAGCTTCTCTACCGACACACGCTCTTGTTTCATGGAGTCGCGGTAGCGCAGTGTCACGGTGTTGTCGTTCAGCGTGTCGCCGTCGACCGTCACACAGAACGGCGTACCGATGGCATCCTGCCGGCGGTAACGCTTGCCGATGGAGTCCTTGGCTTCCATGTGGGTGTTGAAGTGGAACTTCAGGCTGTTCACGATTTCCTGCGCCTTCTCCGGCAGTCCGTCTTTGTTGACCAGCGGGAGTACGGCACACTTGACAGGTGCCAGCGGCTCCGGCAGCTTCAGTACGACACGGCTCGAACCGTTCTCCAGCTGCTCTTCTGTATAGCTGTGGCACATGACGGAGAGGAACATACGGTCGACACCGATAGAGGTCTCCACATCGTACGGCGTATAGCTCTCGTTGCGCTCCGGGTCGAAATACTTGATCTGGCGGCCCGAGAACTTCTCGTGCTGAGAGAGGTCGAAATCGGTACGGGAGTGGATGCCCTCCACCTCCTTGAAGCCGAAGGGCATATGGAACTCGATGTCGGTAGCGGCATTGGCGTAGTGTGCCAGCTTCTCATGGTCGTGGAAACGGTAGTTCTCGTCGCCCATGCCCAGCGCCTCGTGCCATGCCAGACGGTGTTTCTTCCAGTATTCAAACCATTTCATCTCCGTGCCCGGCTGGCAGAAGAACTGCATCTCCATCTGCTCGAACTCACGCATACGGAAGACGAACTGGCGTGCGACAATCTCGTTGCGGAACGCCTTGCCGATCTGGCAGATGCCGAACGGCAGCTTCATACGGCCTGTCTTCTGTACGTTGAGGAAGTTGACGAAGATGCCCTGCGCCGTCTCCGGACGGAGATAGATCTTGTTGGTAGCCTCGGCGGAAGCCCCCACCTCGGTAGAGAACATGAGGTTGAACTGGCGGACGTCGGTCCAGTTCTTCGTTCCGCTGATCGGGTCGGTGATTCCCTCGTCGAGGATGATCTGCTTCAGTGCCTCGAGGTCGGGACCCTGCATGGCCTCGGTGTAGCGGGCGTGGAGTTCGTCGCGCTTCTTCTGGTTCTCCAGGACACGCGGATTGGTCTCACGGAACTTGGCTTCGTCGAAGGAGTCGCCGAACTTCTTTGGCGGCCTTGGCCACTTCCTTCGCTATCTTCTCCTCGTACTTGCCGATCTGGTCTTCGATAAGGTTGTCGGCACGGTAACGCTTCTTCGAGTCGCGGTTGTCAATCAACGGGTCGTTGAAGGCATCGACATGGCCGCTCGCCTTCCATACCGTCGGGTGCATGAAGATGGATGCGTCAATGCCGACGATGTTGCTGTGCAGCAACACCATCGACTGCCACCAGTACTGCTTGATGTTGTTCTTCAGTTCGACACCGTTCTGACCGTAGTCGTAAACAGCTGCCAGACCGTCATAAATATCACTACTTGGAAAGACGAAGCTATATTCTTGCAGTGGCTTACAATCTTCTTGAAAAACATCCTCTTGTGCCATAATTATCTTTTTTTATACCTTGGTTTTTGTCGCAAAAGTTACGCTTTTTTTAGCCGAATAAGGACAGGATTGTCGTGAAAGTTTGTCCGGAAGGCGATTATTCACGGCCGTCTGCCGGATTTGCCAGGGCAGAAACGCCGTCTCGCCCAATGGCTGCCTGCCATCAGGAACAAACGGGATGGGTTTCTTGAAAAATGCCTGTAATCTGTACGGGAGGATGGCACAGGGCTGTTCCCAACCGCTTGGGAACAGGTGTCCCGGGCGTTGGGAATGCGTGTCCCTGCTGTTAGAACACAAGTCCCGACCGGTCGGGACTTCCAGGATATGTAGCCGACTGGCAGAGAGAAGGCGGACTTCATGCAGTGAGCCTGGTATGGAATCTGCCACAGGTCATAATTTGCTTGTTTCCTTTTTTTTTCGTACATTTGCAGTCTTTGGACGAGGTTGTATCAAAAGGGAGAACGTCCGTCCTCGGATTTTCTCTTGGATGCATCCTCCGCTTAGACAAGAAGGAAAGCAATATGGATGACGAAACAAAAGACCTGGACGGACGTGGTCCGGAGGAGGAAGTCCTGAGCAGGACTCCCATTCAGATTACAAGCCTGCCGACAGGTTTGACGCCTCGGCCGTGCATCATCTCTCCGGGATGTACAAGAACTGGTTTCTGGACTATGCCAGCTACGTAATTCTCGAACGGGCCGTACCGCACATCGAGGACGGTCTGAAGCCGGTACAGCGACGCATTCTCCATTCCATGAAGCGGATGGACGACGGACGGTACAACAAGGTGGCGAACATCGTGGGGCATACCATGCAGTTCCATCCGCACGGCGATGCCTCCATCGGCGATGCTCTGGTGCAGTTAGGGCAGAAGGACCTGCTCATCGACACGCAGGGGAACTGGGGAAACATCCTCACCGGCGACCGTGCCGCTGCTCCCCGGTACATCGAAGCGCGCCTGTCGAAGTTTGCCCTGGAGACGGTCTTCAACCCCAAGACCACCGAATGGCAGCTCTCCTACGACGGACGGAACAAAGAGCCGATCACGCTCCCGGTGAAGTTCCCGCTGCTGCTGGCACAGGGAGCGGAGGGCATCGCCGTCGGCCTGTCGTCAAAGATACTTCCGCATAACCTCAACGACATCTGCGATGCCGCCGTCAGCTGTCTGCGCGGCGAGGAGTTCCATCTCTATCCGGACTTCCCCACAGGCGGCAGCATTGATGTGTCGAAGTACAGCGACGGACAGCGGGGCGGCGTGCTGAAGGTGCGTGCCAGGGTGGAGAAGCTCGACAGCAAGACGCTCGTCATCCGTGAGGTACCGTTCACCAAGACGGCCAGCTCGCTGCAGGAGTCCATCACCAAGGCTGTCGAGAAGGGCAAGCTGAAGATACGCAAGGTGGAAGACATGACGGCCTCGGAGGTGGAGATCCAGCTGCATCTCACGCCAGGCACATCGAGTGACAAGACCATCGACGCACTCTATGCTTTCACGGACTGCGAGATAAACATCTCGCCCAACTGCTGTGTCATCGAGGACAACAAGCCCCGCTTCCTCACGGTTTTCGACGTGTTGCGTAATTCTGTCGAGCATACCAAGGCACTGCTGAAGAGGGAGCTGGAAATCCGGAAGCACGAACTGGAGGAACAGCTGTTCTATAATTCGCTGGAGCGCATCTTCATCGAAGACCGTATTTATAAAGAACGTAAGTTTGAGACGGCAAGGAGTCTCGACGAGGTAGTGGCTTTCGTCGACTCCAAGCTCGAGCCTTACAAGAAGACTTTTGTCCGTGAGGTGACACGGGACGACATCCTCCGGCTGCTGGAAATCAGGATGCAGCGTATCCTGAAGTTCAACAAGGACAAGGCGGACGAACTGATACAGAAGATCAAGGCAGAGATAGCCGAGATTGACAAGGACCTCGGCGAGATGGTGCGTGTCACGATCGAGTGGTTCACGCATCTGAAGGAGAAGTACGGCAAGGACCATCCCCGCCGCACGGAAATCAAGAACTTCGACACGATTGTGGCGGCCAAGGTGGTGGATGCCAACGAGAAGCTGTACATCGACCGGCAGGCGGGTTTCATCGGTACAGGGCTGAAGAAGGCTGAGTTCGTGCAGAACTGCTCCGACCTCGATGATGTCATCATCTTCTATCGGGATGGCAAGTATAAGGTCATCCGCATTGCCGACAAGGTGTTCGTCGGCAAGGGTGTCCTGCACGTGCAGGTGTTCAAGAAGAATGACAAACGGACGATTTATAATGTCGTCTACCGGGACGGAAAGACCGGACCTTATTATATCAAACGGTTCAACGTAACCTCCATCACCCGCGACAAGGAGTATGATGTCACTTTGGGGACACCGGGATCGCGGATCTGTTACTTTACGGCCAATCCCAACGGCGAGGCTGAACTGATCAAGATTACCCTCGACCCGAACCCCGACAGGAAGAAGCAGAACATCTTCATGGAGCGTGACTTTGCCGGCATCCTCATCAAGGGACGTGCTGCAAAGGGCAATCTCCTGACCAAGGAGAGCATCCACCGCATCTCGCTGAAGAGCCACGGACACTCCACGCTCGGCGGACGGAAGGTGTGGTTCGACCCGGATGTCAAGCGGCTCAACTACGAGGAGCACGGACTGTTCCTCGGCGAGTTCTCCGACCAGGACAGCATCCTTGTCGTGCTGAAGAACGGCGAGTTCTACATCACCAACATCGATTCCTCCAACCATTACGAGGACAATATCCTGCGCATAGAGAAGTTCGTAGCCGACAAGGCGTGGACGGCGGTCATCTTCGATGCCGACAACCAGGGTTATCCTTACCTGAAGCGGTTCCACATGGAAGCCTCGAAACGGCATCAGAACTTCGTCGGCGACAATCCCGATTCACGGATGGTACTGCTGACGGATGCTGCTTTCCCACGCATACAGGTGACCTACGGCGGTGCCGATGCGGCACGTGGCACGGAAGAGTTCGATGCCGAGCAGTTTGTCGGTGTCAAGGGCTTCAAGGCGAAGGGCAAGCGGCTGACTACGTGGACGGTCGACAAGATTGAGGAACTGGAACCTCTCCGCTTCCCGGAAGGAGACAAAGAGGACGGCGGGAACAAGGAGGGAGAACCGTCGGAGGTGCAGGCAGCAGAGAATCTCGACCCTGATGCCGGGAAGACACAGCAGCAGGTCATCGACGAAATCACCGGACAGCTGAATCTTTTTACGGACGAATAGGCCGCCGGCGTATATTATATGGAAACGAAAGGGGCAGGGACACATGGGGCGTGTGTCTCTGCCTCTTTTGTTGACGGGTACGAGAAAGTATGCCGGCATTTCCCTTGTCACGGGACATTTACAGACAGATGCTGTCGTAACTCTGCATTGCTCTGCCATTCTGTCAGTCTCTTTCCGTTGGCACGTCATTTGTCTCCTTGTTGGCGATTGATGCCGAATAATACTGTGACGGCAGGGACAGCGTAACTGGGCTGGCTGGCGAGGTTGCAGCAGGGCATTAAGAACAGGAAAGAAAGAAAAATAATAAAAATAAAAATATACGATTATGGGAAAGATTATTGGAATTGACTTAGGAACAACCAACTCATGTGTTGCTGTATTTGAAGGCAACGAGCCAGTGGTAATCGCTAACAGCGAGGGAAAGCGTACGACACCTTCTGTCGTAGGTTTCGTTGACGGCGGCGAGCGGAAGGTGGGCGACCCTGCCAAGCGTCAGGCCATCACCAACCCGCAGAAGACCGTTTACTCTATCAAGCGTTTCATGGGTGAGACTTACGACCAGAGTAAGAAGGAAGCAGAGCGTGTTCCGTTCAAGGTGGTCAATGAGGGTGGTTATCCACGTGTACAGATTGACGACCGTAAATATACGCCGCAGGAAATCTCTGCAATGATTCTGCAGAAGATGAAGAAGACCGCTGAGGATTACCTCGGTCAGGAGGTGACGGATGCCGTCATCACCGTACCGGCTTACTTCTCCGACTCACAGCGTCAGGCAACAAAGGAGGCTGGTCAGATTGCCGGTCTGAACGTACAGCGTATCGTGAATGAGCCTACTGCCGCAGCGCTTGCTTACGGTGTTGACAAGGCGAACAAGGATATGAAGATTGCCGTGTTCGACCTTGGTGGTGGTACATTCGATATCTCTATCCTTGAGTTTGGTGGCGGTGTGTTCGAGGTACTTTCTACCAATGGTGACACACACCTGGGTGGTGACGATTTCGACCAGGTAATCATCGACTGGCTCGCTAACGGCTTCAAGGCTGATGAGGGTATCGACCTGACAAAGGACCCGATGGCTATGCAGCGTCTGAAGGAGGCTGCCGAGAAGGCAAAGATTGAGTTGTCAAGTTCTTCTTCTACTGAAATCAACCTGCCTTACATCACGGCAGAGGGCGGTGTTCCAAAGCACTTGGTAAAGACATTGACTCGTGCGCAGTTCGAGCAGTTGGCACACAACCTCATCCAGGCTTGTCTCGTTCCTTGCCAGAATGCTATCCGCGACGCTAAGTTGCAGACATCAGATATTGATGAGGTGATCCTCGTAGGTGGTTCAAGCCGTATCCCTGCTGTGCAGACATTGGTGAAGAACTACTTTGGCAAGGAGCCTTCAAAGGGTGTTAACCCTGACGAGGTGGTTGCTGTTGGTGCAGCTATTCAGGGTGCTATCCTCAACAAGGAGAGCGGTGTGGGCGACATCGTATTGCTCGACGTAACTCCTCTTACCCTCGGTATTGAGACAATGGGTGGCGTGATGACTAAAGCTCATTGATGCTAACTCTACCATCCCTTGCAAGAAGAGCGAGGTGTTCTCTACCGCAGCCGACAACCAGACAGAGGTTACTATCCACGTTCTGCAGGGTGAGCGTCCAATGGCAGCACAGAACAAGTCTATCGGTCAGTTCAACCTGACAGGTATTGCTCCAGCTCGTCGTGGTGTTCCACAGATTGAGGTAACATTCGACATCGATGCCAACGGTATTCTTAACGTGTCTGCTAAGGACAAGGCAACAGGTAAGGAGCAGAGCATCCGCATCGAGGCTTCAAGCGGTTTGAGCGAGGACGAAATCAACCGTATGAAGGCTGAGGCTGAGCAGAACGCCGAGAACGACAAGAAGGAGCGTGAGAAGATTGACAAGCTGAATCAGGCTGACTCAATGATCTTCACCACCGAGAACTTCTTGAAGGACAATGGTGACAAGATTCCAGCCGACCAGAAGTCAGGCATCGAGTCTGCTCTCCAGCAGCTCCGTGACGCTCACAAGTCAGCTGACGTTGCAGCAATCGACACAGCTATCAACAACCTCAACACCGTTATGCAGGCAGCATCACAGCAGATGTACAGTCAGGCAGGTGCACAGGCAGGTCCTCAGTCAGGCGCAGATGCTGGCCAGCAGGAGCAGCCAAAGCAGGATGACACCATCCAAGATGCAGACTTTGAGGAAGTGAAGTAAAATAATAATATAACCTTGCCCCAATGGTAGAAATGCCATTGGGGCTTTTTTAATTAATCAAACACTATGGGACAAGATCTAAATACAGAGAGTATAGAGGAAAGTATATCAAAGTATGAAAGTATATCAGAAGAAGATTATATAGGTGTTATACTTCCACAAGTATCAGAACTTCAGAAAAAGAAAAAGAGCAGATAAAGAAAGCTCTTGAAATAGCTCTTGATACAAGAAAATTTGAGATTGATTTGTATTGGAAACGTACAGCCTATTTTGTTCTCTTTATCAGTGCTGTCTTTATTGGATATTATAAGATAATACAAACCGATGACTTAATTATCGGTATCTATCCAAAAGGAATGGCTACTTCTACTCCTCGCAGCTTTGGGATTTTTATTATCTCTTTTTATGGTATATAGCGAACCGAGGAAGCAAGTTTTGGCAAGAAAACTGGGAAGCTCATATCGAGCAGTTAAGTATGTATTCTGGTGTTCCTATATTCGGTATCATTAACAGGCGTGAGCATTCTATAAGGAATTTAATGCAAGAGTATCCTTTCTCTGTATCAAAAGTGAATCAAATGGTAAGTCTTATCATAACATTTACTTGGCTAATAATGTTATGTAAAGAAATGGGACTATCTAAACTGTTAGAGAATATTGCATATTCTTGTTGGTATAAAAGTGTTCGTAGGTGGAATTGTAATTATGTTGTCATTTGCTATCATTATATGCTGTAAGGGTTTTTGCTGTTAAGGTAGCAAAAAGAGGAGATAATATTGAAGAGAGGTGGAGAAAAAGTACCTGGCCGGATATTAAAAGATTATTGGATGTTGTTGGAATAAGACCATAGATCTTATAAAATGCCCTTTCATTAAAAATATACTGATAATAAGAGGAAAGATTCTCATTTCTTTTTGGAATTATAAACAGAGTTTGAATTTGAAACCAAGGGAGGCGAATCAAGAAACCGATAATAATATCTATGATATGGAAAAATTTAAAAACGATCTAAAAGAAACTACTTTCTGACTCTTTTTGATAAAGAGCTTGTCGATTATGCTTTTTAGGAATTTGGACGATAAGACTAATTCGATAAGACTGAATAATTTTTTTCTTATGTTTTACGAGAGCTTTTATATAGAATTTTAGATAGAGAAGCACCTCATAAATATGTTTCTAAGTCCCCTTGGTTTACATCAATGATTAAATGGGATAAGACTAAAGCAACGAGAGAACAACAAATTCAGTATATGATGCTTGATAAATACCCTAATGATTTTGTAAATCAAATTTTTAAAAATCGATGTCAAGGCTGCTGCTGAGCATTTAAATGGTATATTGAAATCCATGAATGCTTATACACATATAAGTCCCAAAACGACAAATTACTCCGATAAAGACATTGAAAGGAAAGTAGGTGATGTTTGCAAAGTTATTTACTGACTTGTTTGGTTTAATTAGAAAAATACAAAAGCAAAATTTATGATGGAGTGGCAAAAAGAATTGATAGGGAACTTCTTGAAACAATGTATATGGAAACTTTCGATGAGGTTGATATTCTTTCAACTCATTCAACTATAGAAGAGTATTCAATTCAAGACTTAACAATAGAGAGGATTACAGATAGAGATTTGAAATGTGATGTGCAAGGATTTGTAACAGTTCGTTTGCAGTATGGTTCTAATTATGACATTAGGAATGATGATGGATATGTAACTGATATGACATTCCCTTTTAATAGTTCTTTTACATGTACTCTGACAGAAGAGGGTATAGAGAATTATGTTATTGAACAAGATTCTATAGATGTTGATACAAGTAGTTTCTACGAGTAGAGGCACGATGTTATTAAGGATATGTAAGGAATCTTTTTATGTTATATAATGCCATTTATGTAAAATTCATTCTGATTAAATTACTTCTATAACCCATGAAGAATACAACCAATTATCCTACGACTACGAACACTGCGCTGGCACTTACTGTGAGCCAGCCAGTGTTTGCTCCATACAGCCTACATGTTGCTCGAAATGAGACACGAGGGAATATTATATGTTTTGAATTCTTATGTTGAGTTTTTCAATAAATGTTTTATATACTACACTAAGTTTGAAAACTATTTGCTGTCATTTTTTAACATTTGCGGTATTCTGTTGATTTATAAAGTGTTATAAGTCGTAAGTGAGTGATAGGAGTGACAGCAAAATAAAAATAATCCGTGAAAAACTTGACAAGGGGTATCTCTGTGTTGTATCTTTGCAAGCAGATATTAGGAAGAGCAACGGTACGCAAGGCGTGATATTCTACAAACTAAAGGCATCTTCCTTCTTGTTTTATTCTTAAATCATTCTATTTATGTGTACAGATTTTTCTAACATGCCCAAAGACTGGGCAGTGTGCTTTATGCACGATTGTATTCTCAAAGAGCAGTGCCTGCGCTATTATGCGGTTAAGACACTCTCTATTAGCCAACATTCGGCGTTGACCGTTCTTCCCTCTGCTCGTTCTGGCAATAGCTGTAAGGAGTTTCACACAATGAAGAAAGAACGACTGGCGTGGGGATTCTCTCATCTTTTTGATGATGTGAAGCATAGTGACTACCGCTCTCTGCGCCGTGCTATGGAGGACCATTTCGGCAGTCGTTTTGTTTACTATCGTTACCATCGGGGGATTAACAAGCTGAGTGAGGAAGAGCAGCAATGGATTAATGATCTTTTCCAGCGTTATGGCTATGCTGCCCCACGTGTTTATGACAATTACCAAACGAGCTGGGAGTATTAGGGACTAAGGAGTCAAGGAGTGAAAGGGAGTGAAAGGAGTTAAGACATTAGCTTGTTTTGGTAGAGACAGAGAAGGTAACTTTAGCGTCACGAAGTTGAATTAGTAAGCTGTTATAGAGGTCTTATTTCTTTGGTGTTAACGCTCCGCACGAATGGTGCTTGCTACTAACACACTTGGTGTTGGTGGACAGAATAAGGAAAGACATAGTAACAGTTTAACTCTTCTTTGGCTTATCAGACAGAATGACAAAAGGTCAGATACGAGAAAGACACAATAACAGATTAACTGTTATGTGGTTATCAGACAGAATGACAAAAGGTCAGATACGAGAAAGACACAATAACAGATTAACTGTTATGTGGTCATCAGACAGAATGACAAAAAGGTCAGATATGAGAAAGACACAATAACCGTTCTATCTTTTTCTCTTTACTTTTTCTCTATCTCTGTGCTCTCCTTAAAACCTTTAGGTTTCTCTGAGGAGTTGTGTCCTCCGTTTCTCTGTGTTCTCTGTGTGAGCCAATATAGCAGACAGAGTGCAAAAGGGTAAGGAATGACATAATAACAGTTTAACCTTTTACTCTTTATCCTTTCTCCTTTCTCACAAGTAACTCGTAAACTTAAAACTATCGTATATGAAATATAATAATCTTAAGAACATTAAAGCTGAAAATCAGCGAAAGCGACAGTCGGATAGACTTAAAAATGATATTACTCGTCGTCTGCTCGACTATCTTGAACGGAAGTATGAAATGCGGTATAACACCGCCTTAGGCTGTACGGAAATCCGAAAGGCAGGAAGTAACGAACCTTTTGTGCCAGCGGATGAACGGATGCGCAACACAATCGCCATCAAGGCACGCCTCGACGGGATTGATGTATGGGACAAGGACATCCGACGCTATACGGAATCGAGGTTTGTCAAGAGTTTCAACCCTGTGGACGATTTCCTGAATCGTCTGCGAGGACGATGGGACGGGAACGATCATATCAAGGCCTTGGCAGACTGTGTGCCCAATGACAACGACCGGTGGCCCGACTGGTTCCACACGTGGTTTCTTGCGATGGTGGCACAGTGGATGAGGCTGGACACATCGCACGGCAACAGCGTGGCGCCGCTGCTCATCTCCCGGCAGGGCTATCGGAAATCTACCTTCTGCAGACGGCTTCTGCCCGAGGCGTTGCAATGGGGATATAATGACAATCTTGTCATCAGTGAGAAGCAGAATACGCTGCGGGCTATGACACAGTCGTTGCTGATCAATATTGACGAGTTCAATGCGCTGTCTGCCAAGACACAGGACGGTTTTTTGAAGAATGTCATGCAGCTTGCAAGCATCAAGCTCCGTCAGCCTTACCGCCAGCAGCAGGTTACGCTGCCACGTGTCGCTTCTTTCATCGCCACGGCAAATGTTTCGGATGTCTTCAGCGACCCCAGCGGCTGCCGCCGTTTCATAGCGGTTACGCTGACGGCCCCTGTCCGTCTGCCCGGGCACATAGACTATGAGCAGGTTTATGCACAGGCAGTTGCCGAACTTGAGGCTGGCAGGCGTTACTGGTTTGATGAGGCTGACACCCAGGAGATTATGGCAAACAACGTGCAATATCAACAGCGCACCCCTGCTGAGGCTCTCTTCTTCGAGTGCTTTTCTATCCCTAAGGACCTGACCAAGGGTGCCTATATGACAGCTGCCTCCATCTTCAGTCTGCTCCGTCAGCGATATGGAAGTCAGCTACACCTGACAAGCCTCTCCCATTTCGGGCGTGTCCTTGCCAACATCTCGAACCTCCACAGCAAGCATTCTTCGCACGGCACAGAGTATTTGGTAGCGATACGTAGCAGTATAGATCAGTCCGTCAATCCTAACTTAAAACGTCAGTAGCTATCTGAATAAACTTTTTAAGTTGCTGTCACTGCTGTCACGATTTAATGTGTTATAAGTCGTTTATAATCTGCTGGTTGCGTAAAGTGTTAAAAGTGACAGCAACTAAAAACAAAAACTACATTAGCTTTATTGGCATTCAGGTATGAAACATATTCTTTTATAAAAATACCTTGTTCTTATTCTTTATATAGATTTTTTTGCTACCTTTGTAAGACACTATCAAAAAGTGGTGACTAAGAACCTGTTTATGGAAGAACATAAAGAGCACAGTAAGAAATCGATTCGATTTTAATTCATAAATAGTATGATAACCGACTTTGAAGAGTATATACGACAGAGCGAGCCGCATAAACGTGAAAAAGGTTATGCGTGGCAGACGGCTATTGGCTTGCAGGCTGTTGATGGCTTGAAGACTTCTGATTATTTGCGTGAAACTGCTCGCCAGCATATTGAGGGTGACATCACGATTGAGGAGGTGAAGCAGCTCGTCAATAGCTATTATGAGTCAAAGACTGCTCGTAAGGGGTCCGGGAATAGGACGGAAGAGGCTGATAAAGTTTCGGCTCGTATTACCGAATTGCTATCTGAACAGAGCTTTACGTTCTCGCCATTGGAATATATTTCAATTCATCGTCGTTTGTTTGAAGGCATCTATGAGCATGCAGGAAAGATAAGAGATTATAACATTACGAAAAAGGAATGGGTGTTGAATGGAGAAACGGTACTATATGCCGGTGCTGATAGTATCCGTGAAACGCTGAATTACGACTTTGCCCGTGAAAAAGAATACGATTATAAGCATCATGATATGGCAGAAGCTGTGAGCCATATCTCACAATTTGTTTCTGACCTTTGGCAAATTCATCCGTTCGGGGAGGGTAATACTCGTACAACAGCTGTTTTTACCATTAAGTATTTGCGTACATTTGGTTTCGACATCAGCAACGAAACCTTTGCTAACTATTCGTGGTATTTTCGTAACGCACTGGTTCGAGCCAACTATAACAATATGCCTAAAGGCGTCTTTGCTACAACACAATACCTTGAAGCATTCTTTCGCAATTTGATATTAGGTGAGCAGAATGAACTAAAGAACAGACTTCTACATATAGAAGCACCAAAGCATTTGGTTCAAAGTGCCAGTTTGGAAGTTTCAAAGAGCCATAATGGCGCTTTGGATTGCACTTTGGAAGAAGTAGCACTTATAAAGTTTGTCAAGGAGAAACCACAAGCAACGCAAAAGGAAATTGCTGTGCATATAGGTAAGTCTGAGCGAACCGTAAAACGTATGACAACGCGTTTGTCAGAACGTGGCATTATTGAACGCAAAAATGGTAAGCGCAATGGCTATTGGGAGATAAAAAATAATAAAACGAACAACTAAAATCCCATTTATGGAAGCGCATAAAGAACAACATAAAAAATCTATTCGTTTTTTCAACGACCGTGAAGTGAGGGCCGTATGGGACGAGGAACAAAACTGTTGGTGGTTCTCAGCTACTGATATTGTACGAGCCATCAACAACGAACCTGATTACACCAAGGCAGGTAACTATTGGCATTGGCTTAAAAAGGAAGTTGAAGCAAAAAGATGTTGAACTCGTGAGTGTCACTCATGGCTTCAGATTTAACACAACTTGGATTAAAGCCAAATAGATAAGAGCGAATATCTCTTTGTAATTATATATAAGAGTTTGTCTAATGATACATACATCAAGTCTTTTATACAGCCTGCATTCATTACAAAGATTTATGATAGAGCTATATGTTTCAAAAAGACAGCCTGTGGTTATCTTATAGTGAATTTTATAAAGGGACTAATATAAATAATGTAATATGAAAAGTTTTAGAATAGAAAGTATTAGCATATCAGATAAATGTGACAAAAAAAGTATTGTAAGATACTAAAAAAAGGGGTATGAGTATAAGTTTTATTCTAATAAAAGTAACTGAGGATATTAACTTATATGGTGATAATATAAATATATGCGCTCTTGTTGGTAAGAATGGAAGTGGTAAATCTTCACTTCTAGATATGTTATATCGTATAGTAAAACAACTTTGGATGTTTACTTTTCAGGGGATACTATTATGCCTGGAGCAGAAGATCCTATTTTTCTTAAAGGAATCTATGCATCTGTAAAATTTAGATATGGAGATGAAACATTTGAGCTTAAGTGTGAAGATGAACGTATATCCTTTTATTCAAATGAGATAGAACCTATTTGGAATGATAAATACAATGGAAAAATAAAATGTGAAGAGACTGGAAATAATAAAAGGAACTTATGATACTGGGATAAATAGTGATAAAAAGGACATAATTAAGGTTGCAAAAATTTCTTTTTTACAATAGTAACAAACTATTCTATACAATCTTTAAATTATGAAGATTATGAAGAAGGTCCTTGGATACAAAAACTTTTTCATAAGAATGATGGCTATTCACTCCCTATAGTATTAAACCCTTATAGACATGATTACGGTATAAATACAGAAATAGAGACAGAACTTACAAATTATCGTTTATCTGCTATCTTCTTAAATTCTGCAGAAGAGAAACCTTTTCTTAACGGCTATAATTTAAATAGATTGGAATATCGTTTTTGCACCATTTAAGTATTACCGGATTATTTATGCTGCCTATCGCCATTGGGCTATAAATGAACAAAAAGACATAAATTTAGATCTTGAAGATGATTATGATATTATGTTTTTTTGTAGAAGAAAGATTTATAGAAGCATATAAAACGAAAGGCTCATATACAAATCTTATTTTTAGAAGGATTAGACAAATTAAAAATTAAACTTATCACAAGAAAGTCCTGATTCTTATAAGGCAGCATGTGTATATATTGTTTATAAAGTTCTATCGTCAACCAAGTATCCTGATTATGCTCAATATTTTCAAAAGTCTTCATAGATTCGAGCACTGTATAAGTTGTGAAGTGGTTGATAAAAATGTGAAAGAATACATTGAAAAGTTATTTGATGATGAATCACATATAGCAAATAAACTGCATCAAACTGTCCAATTCATAAATAATTATGATAAAAATTCAAAAAAGAGATGGGGTAAATTTGAATAATCCTGACTTTTTCTTTTTGATTTTAAGAATTATTTGGATTCAGGAAATCTCTTGATAATATTTCAGACATAATCAAGGAACTTCTCCACCTATTTATAAGGTAGAGATATTTCTGAATAGGAGTAGGAAAAATGATAAACGTAGCCAAATGGATGAAGTTCTATTTAGTAAATTAAGTTCTGGTGAAAAAAACAATTTGCTTTATATGATGAGTACTTATATTTATCATTTAATAAATTTAGAGTCTATTCACACAGCCACCCAAACTAACTCAAACGGCTCAAACCGAGTGGCATATTCTATGATAAATATGATATTTGACGAAATGGAGTTATGTTTTTCATCCAGAGTATCAACGAACCTTTGTTAATAATCTTGTTTCTTATATTAAAAGAGCAGGATTAAATAAGACATTCTCTTTCAATATTATTTTAACAACACATTCACCATTTATCTTGTCAGATATACCAGCATGTAATATTCTTGCTCTAAAAGACGGAGAGCCTGATGAACAGTTTAAGAATGAGAAAAACATTGGCGGCAAATATATATGATATCTTAAACAATGGGTTCTTTATGGATGACTTTATAGGTGAATATTCTTCGATATTTATAGATGAAATAATAAAGAAATTAAATGATCCTAATGATGATATTTCTGCAAAAGAGCAAGAAATACTTTTTGAACAAATATCTCTCATTGGAGATGATTTTGTACGAATTAAGTTATTAGAAAAAAATTAGATCAATGCACTAATAACAGATTCAGTATTGAAGAGCGTAAAAAGAATATTGCGTAAAGAACTTGATAAATTAAATTAATATGATACCATTAAAGTTTAAAGATGATGTTTGTCCGGAATTCTATAAAGAATTTGTCTCTAATTTTGAAAAAAAGAATAAAAATATATTGATAATAATCCTAAAAAGAAGAAAAAGATTGGTAGAGAAACGAAAGCTTTTTTTAAAATATTTACTAATAAGGAATCATTTATCTTTTTACTAAATTGTCCTGCAGATAAACTTGATAAATTATCTTGCATTTTCTTTAAAAAAATTCCCAGATTTAAAGAAAAAAAGAAAAGTAGACTTATAGAGAAATAACAAGAATATTTGTTAATGAATACGAAAACAAATTTTCTAAAGAAGACTTTCTCAAAAGCTTTTAGACATAAAAGTTTGTTCCTATTGTAATCGATCTTATATAGAATGCATAGACAATAACGATAAAAACGCTGATAAAAGGTCAAATCGATCATTTTCTATTCAAAGAAAGAATATCCTTTTCTTGCACTTTCAAGGTTTAATCTCATTCCTTGTTGTAGTGATTGTAATGGGGTGGGAGGAAAATTTATGGCGGATGCTGATAAATACAAACTGATTAATCCTTACTTGTTAGAGGATACCGATGGAATACAATTTAAGATGGAGCTTTTTCCGAAGTCATTTTGCTAATTTTGAACAGTGCGCAAATTCTATAAAAAAATTAAGGTAGAGGAAGCTAATCATTCTGGGTTAAAAGCAAAATATTAAAGTTTTTCACTTACAAGAAATATATCAATCACATTGTGATATTGCAGCAGAAATATATTTAAAAGGGAAGTTAAAGATGCCTTCGACTTATCGTCAGAAAATTATAAATATAATGAAACCTATTATGCCTATAACAGAACACGATTTCAACCAGTTGATATTGGGAATAGAAGATAATCCTCAGCAATTTTAAAAAAATAAATCTCTGTCAAAGTTTAAAAGCAGATTTAGCTAAGAATGAAATGTTAATTTAGAGAATAATTTAACTCTGTGACACACAAAAATAATTCAGAAACGATGATAACATCCAAGATGTTTTCTAATCAATACTACTCAAATTAAGGAAACATTTTTTGTACCATACAAATGTAAATCGTTGATAATCAATGTAGAATACATTTGAGGAAGTGAAGTAATATCTAACTAATACAAATAAAGCAGTAGGATAACGTTTCTTACTGCTTTTTAGTTTTAAAACCTAAGATATATGAGAATTATTACTTTAGTTATTGGTAACAAAGGAGCAGGAAAGTCAAAATGGATTCTTGAAAAGAAAGATGAAATGCTTTCTGAAGGATGGAAACAAATAGATGCCAAAAAAGAAGCAGATTACAATCAAGCTATCTTCGCTTTAAAGTCTCCAACAGGTGAGGTCGCTATTTTTAAACTCAGGCTCAGATAGAAAGGATATTATAGATGAGTTCGGAACGTTCTTATCTCAACATGAAGAAGTGTTACGAATATTTACAGCAATTCGACCACTAAAGTATAAATCCTCATCTCTACAAGAGGATGAGGACAGATGTGCTAAACATTCAAGATGATGATATTGAAGAACGAATAGAATTATAGCACAAATTAAGATAATTGTAATGATGAGTCGCAACAGTCTTAAAGATATTGTTGCGACTTGTTAGTTATAAATAATAACCCTATAGTCCTTAAACAATACAACCAATTAATCTACGATTACTAACTTTGCACTGGTACTTACTGTGAGAAAACCAGCCTGTGCTTGTTCACACAACCTACACGCTGCCCAAAATGATTAAAAAAAGTGGTATGTAGCTTTTTATGTTTATGTGGGAATGGATGTACAGTTTAACTGCTCGTGGTGGCTATTCCTGTAATGAAATGTTTTGGTGAGGAGTCTTTTGTCTGTATCATATCTTTACTCAACATGGGATAATCTAAATCAAAAATATATCAGATATACAGTATTTTAAGTGTTTCATTTTGGCTCTTTACAATGTAGGAAGTATATTTGTGACGATTTTGTAATACATTGGTTATTACTGTTCATGCACATCTTGTTATTTACGTAATCTGTGATTATTGATAGCATCAAAGCAATATGAAAGAAAACATCGTCATCAAGTATCGCCATACGGTACTTTTCTATCTCTTGGCAACCCTTATCCCATGGATATTCTGGTTCGCTGCAAGTTATGTAAGTCATCATGTAGTTTATTCGGAAAGCACATGGGTAGCGCCATTGTTGGGATTGGCAGGACTTTTCTTCCCAATGTTTCTGACTATTATTTTGGTTTTTCAGCGTCAGGAACTGCGGAAAGACTTTCTTGGGAGATTCCTAAACTTGTCTTCCGATAGGTGGCAATATTATCTCACAGCCTGCCTACTGATGCCTGCAAGTATCTTGTGTGCTATGGCAGTATCTCTGTTGTTCGGTTACAGTCCATCACAATTCATTATTACAGGTCATTACACCTTCACTTCGGGTGTCTTTCCTGTATGGTTTCTCCTTATCCTTGCACCTACGCTTGAAGAACTTGCGTGGCATGGTTATGGAACAGACTGCCTCCGTTCTCGAATGAGTCTCTTCAAAACATCTATGCTTTTTGCAGCTTATTGGGCTGTCTGGCATTTCCCCCTTGCAGGTATTAAAGGTTATTATCACGCTAGTGTAGTGAGTGAGGGCTGGCTTTATAGTCTGAACTTCATCGTGAGTATCTTTCCTTTTGTTATCTTGATGAACTGGCTCTATTATAAAACCAACCGAAATATCCTTGTTGCTACTATCTTTCATATTACAGCAGGATATTTCAATGAGATATTTTCTACCCATCCCGACAGCAAGTGTATACAAACAATATTGTTACTTATCGTATCTATCATTGTTGTACTAAAAGACCGCCAACTCTTCTTTAAGCGAGCATTGGCATAATATCATTTATCCACAATATCTATCCTATGACCCAAGAAGAATACGACCAATTATCCTACGACTACGCACACTGTGCTGGCACTCACTGCGAGAAAGCCAGCCAGTGTTTGCATCATACAGCCTACACGATGCTCGGGACAAGTACACGGGAGCGGTATATGGTGGTGAACGAGAAAGTGATAACGGAAAGCAATCCTGTCCTTTCTTCGCCCCCGACCGCAAGGAACGTTTCGCATGGGGAATATCACGCATCTATGACAACGTGCGGGTGGCCGATTTAAGTGATATCCGACAGAATCTTATCTACACCTTTGGCCGCACAGTCTATTATTGGATCAAGCGAGAGGAGCGTGTACTGACTGAGAGTGAGCAGGCGGAGATAAGAGATATCTTCACAGAGATGGGTTACGACAGCTCTGCAATTGAATTCGATAGTTATGGAGAACAGTATCCTTCACTTATGCGCCCCTATAAGTATGTATAGATTAAAACTTCTCTCTGTAACCAAGCGATAGTGCTATCAGCCAGGCCCAAGAATTTCATCAGTCTGAAACTATTGTTTCATACGTATGAAATTGGAGTTTCATTAGTATGAAACTCAAGTTTGTTATAAGCTAAGTAGAAGTTATCGTTGCAGCAGGGTACGTATTAAATAATAGGAAAGAGGAGAAATATCTCTTCTTCTTCGTTCTTACACTAGATTATTGCTAAATTTGCAGTCGTCCTATAGTAGGTTATAGCTACTAACAGGTGGTATTAACGAACATAAAATTGTTGTGCAATAATTATAGGATAGTCAAATATAGTAAGTTGAATAATTAAAATCCCATGTATGGAAAAGAGTTAGAAAAAAATATATAATACAGGATGGAGTGATTGGAAGTCTTTTCCAGATCCTAGAAAAGGGGAATACTAATAGCTCCATTTGGAAGTGGAGTATATCAGCTTAGAAATACAAAAAGTTGATAAGTATGTTTTATTCGGAAGAAGTGATAATGTGGCATATAGAATGTCTTCGCTACTACCCTAAGCCTTTTTGGAAAAGGAACACGTAAGAATGAAGATAAACGAAAATATGTTTTTAAATAACTTAAATGATATAGAGTATCGAACAATATCATTTGTAGAACCCAACGATGCAAAATGGTTTGAAAGTTATATCAAGTCTGTTGAACAATATATTTTTAGCACATAAGATAGTTGGGGCATTTATGACAGAGCACCCAGAGCAACATAAGAATTCGATTCACTCTTTCAAGGACCGTGAAGTAAGGGCGATATGGGACGAGGAACGCAATAAACGGTGGTTCTGTACTTGATATCATTGCTGCCATCAACGAGCAGGGTGATTATCAAAAGACGAGAAACTATTGGAAGTATCTCAAAACAAAGTTGAAGAAAGTAAACAGTGAACTGGTTAGTGCCACTAACCAGTTGAAACTGCAAGCTCCAGAATAGAAAACAACGATTAATGCATTATGAGCATATCTGTTAACAAAGGAAAAGAACTCGTGAGGTGTGCTGCCGCCTTGGCTTGTCAGTTACACAAAGGACAGGTGGACAAAGCTGGAGTAGATTACTTCAGCGGGCATCTTACGATTGTTGCTAAGATGAGACAAACCTGGCAAGAACAAGTGGTTGGCTATCTCGCTTGATGCAAGCGAAGAAACTCCGAACACGGTCGATGAGGTTCTGAACTTATTGGAAGAGAAGTCGGAAATACCACTGTCTGCTGCAGAAAGAGAAGAGTTAACTGTGGCTTTGCGGTTACTCAATCACCACTTCGCACCTGATAGGGAAACGTATATCCATCGTATCAAAGACAACCCTCTCGCAACCGCCGTAAAGCTGCACGACCTTACGCATAATATGGATCTGTCTCGTCTGTCTAACCCAACAGAAAAGGATTATGAACGGGTGGCACGTTACAAAAAGGAGTATGATTATCTGAATAAAATATAACATCACATATAACTATGAGGAAAGCAAAACTAAGAAGGTAGAGCGTTCTCAGTTGTTCTATTAATCAGGTTCACCACTACCTTTACCATGACATCTTTCTCCTCCGTCCGGCTCTCGGCAATCATGAGCGTGAGTGCAACGAGCGTATTGTCGGCAATGCGCTTGGAACCGTTTTTATGATAGAGGATGCCATTATTGTTCATAAACCAGAGGAAAAGCGTAGCGGCAATGCGCTTGTTACCGTCAGAGAACGAGTGGTTTTTGGTTACGAGATAGAGCAGCATGGCAGCTTTCTCTTCTACACTGGGATATAGCTCCACACCGCCGAAAGTCTGATAGATCTGTCCAATAGAGCTTTTGAAGGATTCGTCTTTCTCGTTACCGAAGAGAGCTGATCCACCGAACTTCTCACGGAGAATCTCTATCTCGTGCATGGCGTGCTCATAAGTGGCATGGAAGAGTTCCTCACTGGTTGTCTTGTTGATGTTCAGCCGTTGATAGTCATAGTCATCCAGTGTGTCAAGGGCATAGGTATAATCCACTATCACATCAAAGAGGGCATGGTTCTCGTCGTTTGTAGAGACAGGCTGCTGCTCTATCGTCCTGCCCACCACCTGCACCAGTTGTCGCAGTTCGGCTATCTGCTGCTGGCGGATGCGTTCGTTCACGGCATACCCTTTGATGAGATACTGCTTCAGGACGTTGTTAGCCCAACGTCGGAATTCTACACCTCGCTTGCTCTTTACTCGATAACCGACAGAGATAATCACATCAAGATTATAATGTTCTATAGAACGATTCACGAGTCTTTCTCCTTCTTTTTGAACTGTCGCAAAATTTGCGACAGTTGAAATTCCATCGTTCAACTCTTCCTGTAATGCATTGTTAATGTGTTTGCCAATGGTCTTCACATCTCTGCCGAATAGTTCAGCCATCTGCTGTCGGTTAAGCCAGACGCTCTCTCCCTCCAGCTTGACATCAAGCTGTGTTTGTCCGTCTTCACTCTGATAGATTATAATTTCGTTGTTTAGGTTTGTTGGCTCGTTCATAGTTATTACTTGTTTGGGCGCAAAGTTACATAATTTTTTCTGTCTGTACAGCATTCCATTATAACAAATTGGAGTTCCTCCTAAGATGCCTCTATCTTCTTATGTCTCATACCGATATTTTTATTAATTTGTATTGTTAAAAGAGAATACAGTTACTTATTTGGAATTGTACTTTTGCATTTGAAAAAGAGCAATATCCACACCTGACAATAGAAGCCTATGATGAATAATGAACAATACCAACAGCTTCTCCTGCGTTACGAAGCATTAGAAAGAGAAAACGAACGGTTGAAAGTTCTGCTCCGTAAACATGGGATAACGTATGTGCCAGATAGGATTAAAATCCCTGACACATCACCTTACTCACCCATTTCTTTCCCTCCAGTTCGACTCTCTCTTGATGGGAAGATCCGGTTATTCCGTAGTCTTTTCAGAGGAAGGGAAGATGTTTATGCAAGACGATGGCAAAGTCGGACTACTGGCAAAGGTGGCTATCAGCCTGTTTGTACCAACGAATGGCGAACAGGTGTTTGTGACAAGCGGCAATATAAATGTGCTGAATGTCCCAATCGTAAGTTTTGAGACATTAAATGATAGAGCCGTTTACAGGCATTTAGAAGGTAGGAATGAGGATTGTCTTGATGTGATCGGGCTATACACCATAATGCCAGATAACTCTTGCGCTTTCTTGTGTACAGATTTCGATGATAAAAACTGTGAGCATGGTTACAAAGGTGATGTAAAGGCTTTTATAGATGTCTGCAAAGAGTGGAGTATTCCTTACGCCATTGAACGATCTCGTTCAGGAAACGGTGCACATGTGTGGATATTCTTTGAAGATGTTTTACCAGCTTATAAAGCACGACAAGTAGGAAGTGCTATTCTTACAGAAGCTATGAATCGGAATGGGCGAATGTCGTTCAAATCGTACGATCGTTTCTTTCCCAATCAAGACTATCTTCCTGAAGGAGGATTGGGTAACCTCGTTGCACTTCCCTTGCAGGGACGTGCCCGAAGAAAGTTGAATACTGTTTTCGTTGATGATGACTTCCTTGCTTATCAAGACCAGTGGGCTTTCCTTTCTCAAATTAAGAAGATGACAGCAGGGACAGTTGAGAAAGTCTTAGCAGAGCATAGACAAGCAGAGTTGGGACCTTTATCTGTATCTGACGAGCAGAAACCTTGGACACCACCAATTGTGCAACCTATTGGTAATAGCGACATCTATGAAACGTAGAAATAGTTAAAGCCGATAAACTGTATATTCCGATAAAGGCTGTGTCGGCAAAGGTGCTGAATCATCTGAAGCGTATTGCTGCTTTTAAGAACCCGGAGTATTATCGGAGACAGGCAATGCGCTTGTCCACTTATTCTGTGCCGCGTGTTATATCTTGTTGTGAGTTTACTGACGATTATTTACTGATGCCGCGTGGTTGCGAAGATGCCGTTACCTCCTTTTTGAATAAAAATAATATTGACTTCACACTGACGGACAAAACCCAACCTGGACAGCCTGTTTCCGTTACATTCCAGGGTGAGCTGCGCACAGAGCAGCAACAGGCTGTTAATTGTATTTCTGCATTCGATAATGGCGTTCTTTACGCTACAATAGCGTTCGGCAAGACTGTTGCGGCTGCAGCACTCATAGCGTATAAGAAAGTCAACACGCTGATACTCGTCCATTCAAAAGCCTTGCTGGGTCAGTGGAAAGAACGGTTATCAGAGTTTCTCAATATTGATTATCAAAAGCCAGACCGCCCGAAAAGAAGAGGAAGGTATAAGGCGTTTTCGCCTATTGGTTGCCTTGATTCTACAGGTAATGTCTTACATGGAATGATAGACGTCGCCTTGATGCAATCGTGTTTAGATGGAGATGAGGTGAAACCGTTTGTACGTGATTATGGAATGGTGATAGTTGATGAGTGTCACCATGTCTCTTCCGTTACTTTTGAGCGTGTGTTGAAAGGCGTGACGGCTCGTTACGTGTATGGATTAACTGCTACACCGATTAGGAAAGACGGTCATCAGCCCATTATCTTTATGCAGTGCGGCCCTATCCGGTTCTCTGCAAATGCAGCAAGCCTGATGGCACAGCAAGGTTTCCATCGTTACTTTATTCCTCGGTTTACATCTTTCCGGCCACTTACAGAAGATAAACAGAATATCAGCTCGCTTTATCAGTCTTTGGTGGATGATGAGGTTCGTAACAATCTGATTGTTGATGATGTGTGTAAGGCAGTAGATGCCGGGCGTATCCCAATGGTCCTCACCAGTAGGACGGCACACGTTGAAATCCTTTCACAGATGTTGCATGACAGGGGCAAAGATGTCATTCGGTTGACGGGGTCCGGCACTGCTAAAGAGAAAAAGACTGCACTTCATCAATTGAGGATTGCTCCCGGTAAAAAACAGACTGGTAGTTGTAGCTACGGGAAAATATGTCGGTGAAGGTTTTGATTACCCACGATTAGACACTTTGTTTCTTGCTCTGCCCATTTCATGGAAGGGACTTCTGGCACAGTATGCCGGTCGGCTTCATCGTGAATACCCCGGCAAAATAGATGTGCGTATCTACGATTACATTGACCTTCATCACCCAGTTTATGACAGTATGTACAAACGACGCCTGAAAGGTTACGCCTCTATTGGCTACAAGGTGGCAGATGTATCTTCTCCAGCATTATTTGATTCTTTACCCGACCTTGACCTCGCAAGCAGCGAAGGACAGATTTTCAATGGCAAGACATTCTTTGTACCTTTCTGTAAAGACCTTCTTGCTGCCAAGCACTCCATTATCATCTCGTCTCCGAAGCTGTATCATGTTCAGCAGAACCAGCTCACCGATATGCTTAAAAACTTACTTGTCAATGGCATTAACATCATTGTACTGTCTAAGCAGTCTGACGAACAGACCGATTATCTGAAGTCATTAGGTGTCACTGTGAATACGAATAAAACCCTCTCTCACAGTTGTGCCATCATCGACAGATCCATCGTCTGGTACGGTGGCATTCACCTGCTCGGTTTCTCAACAGAAGAAGATAATATTATTAAACTTTCAGATAATGCACGATTAGCCGCAGAACTGATAGGGGCGTTAATGGAATGAAGTCGACTTTTTATTCTAAAATACATCACAATGCCCTTTTACGTAGCTGTCAACAGAGAAGGACACTTTTATTCATATTATGGGAGTTTTTTAGCAAGATGGAGGCAACTTTCTTCTTATCATAAAAAAGCATGGTTGTCACTTGTTTTAATCATTTTAAAAATTGTATTTTTGCATTCTAAATCAAGCTAACAACCATTGCTGATAGTATAAAGCGGAGAATATCTTGGGTATACTTTCAATGCTTGCACTGTCAAAAAGTTTATTAAAAAAATTTATCAGAATCACCATGACTAAGAAATTTTTTTACCAACCGAGAGGAATACTTTAATGAAGGAATTTGAAGGGTTGTTAGAAAAATAATCCTACGATAAAAATGTTTTAGATTCTGTAGTAGGGTTTCTACGAGCTTCTGGTTATTTTACGCTTCGTCCTTTTCTAAATAGTATTGAAAAAGTGAGAATCCTTATAGGGATTGATGTGGATAAGTATATTGTTGAGGCAAACAATCGTGGACAGCTTTTCTTTGGAGCTGAGAAAATGGTTAAACAAGACTATTTAGCCAGATTGCGTAAAGATATAGAACAGTCGAAATACTCGAAAGAAGTTGAAGAAGGTATCTTCCAGTTAGTAGAAGATTTGATAAGTGGGAAACTTGAACTTCGGGCTCACCCGAAAAAAAAGATTCATGCAAAGATTTATCTTCTTTATCCAAAGGAGTTTAATGAATATACATTTGGTGCAGCAATTACAGGCTCAAGTAATTTGAGTGGTAATGGATTAGGGATTAGTCAAGATTGTCAGTATGAGTTTAATGTGAAACTTACTGATTATGAAGATGTGAAATTCGCTCGCGACGAGTTTGAGCAACTTTGGGAGGAGGCAAAAGACTGTTCTATTTTGGCTGATGATATTAAGGATGGTCCTATCATGGGAACTTATCTTGGAGGAGACGTTACGCCATACGAACTTTACGTTAAGATGCTCATGGAGTATTTTGCAGACCGTGTGCTTGCTATCGATGCTCAGAATGCGTTTGATATGCCTGAAGGTTATACGGGCTATGAATATCAGACGGATGCTGTTATAGAAGGATATAAGAAACTTCTGAAATATGATGGCTTCTTCTTGGCTGACGTGGTCGGTCTGGGAAAGACAGTGATTGCCACCATGATAGCAAAACAGTTCTGTATAGACAATGGTTATGAGCATACGAAGATATTAGTCGTGTATCCTCCTGCAGTAGAAGAGAACTGGAAGCAGACGTTTAAGGACTTTGGACTTGACCGGTATACTCGTTTTATCAGTAATGGAAGTCTAAAGAAAGTACTTGATGATGACAATCTTGATTATTGGAATGCAGGTGAGTACGACCTTATCCTTGTTGACGAGGCTCATAAATTCCGTACACGATCAAACAATGCTTTTACGGAATTACAAAAGATTTGTAAGATGCCACGATTAGAGCAAGGGAATATCAAGGGATTTAAGAAGAAGGTTATGCTGATTTCTGCCACCCCCATGAATAATACTCCTGCAGATCTTTATAACGAAATTATCCTTTTCCAAGATCCACACTGTTCTACGATAGACGGCGTACCCAATTTGACATCATTCTTTGCTCCGTTGATTGTAGAGTTTAGAAGGTTACGCAGTAATCCTACGTATGATCTGAAAAAGTTTAAGGCACTTGCGGAGAAAGTACGTGAACGTGTTATAAAGCCGTTGACCGTACGCCGGACACGAACCGATATTGAGTTGATTCCACGTTATATGAAAGACGTGAAAGGTTTTCCCCGAGTCGCACCCCCTGTAAAGAAAGAATATGAAATGAATGAGCATGTAGCCGACCTTTTTCGAGGCTGCGATGACGGTTTTGATAAAAGATCTTTCTTATGCACGTTATCAAGCAATTGCGTTCCTTTTGCCAGAGAAATCAAATGGGTTGTATGATAATGCCGAATTAATTTCAAGAAGTTTGGCAAGTATACGTCAGAATGGTTTGGTAAAACGTCTTGAGAGCAGTTTCTGTGCTTTTAAGAAATCTATTGAGCGTTTCCGCGATGCAAATCAGAACATGATAAACATGTTTGAAAATGATCGTGTATTTATAGCTCCCGACCTTGATATCAATCATCTTTATGAGCTTGGACTTAACGATGACGAGATAGAAGAACGCTTAAACATGAAAAGTGAAGATAATCCAAAGAATGCAGTATTTAAGGCGGAAGATTTTGATCCAAGGTTTATTGAGTTGCTTCGAATAGACCAAGCTCTGTTGGAAGGTCTGTGTAATGATTGGGCTACGGTTGATGTCGAAGGGAAAGACGACTCAAAGTTTGCTAAATTCAATGATATTCTGAAGCACGAATTGTTTAAGAAATCGCATAATCCCGGTCAGAAATTGGTGATTTTCTCAGAGTCGGTTGACACCGTAGAGTATCTTCAGCGTAGAATTGATAGAGATGACGTACTGGTCATTACAGCTGCTAATCGTAATAAGCTGTTCCGCACGATACAAGAAAATTTTGACGCAAATTATAAGAAGAGTTCTCGCAAGGACGATTATAATATCATCATAACAACCGATGTGCTGGCTGAAGGTGTCAACCTCCATCGGTCGAATATTATCGTGAATTATGACACCCCGTGGAACTCTACCAAGCTGATGCAGCGTATAGGACGTGTCAATCGTATCGGATCAGAGGGGAAGGAGATATATAATTATGTGTTCTATCCATCAAGAGAAGGCGATAAAGTGATAAAGCTCAAACAAATAGCACTCTCAAAGATACAGACTTTCCATACAACTTTTGGAGAAGACAATCAGATTTACTCTCAAGAAGAAATTATCGACCGAAATCTTGATAAGTTATTTAATGAGGGGATAAAAAAGGAAGAAGGGGAGTTCAATGAAGAAATACCATTCTATGAAGAGCTCCGCTCGCTTTATCTTAACAATCGTCGGGAATATAACCGCATTGCCAAGATGTCTCTTCGCAGTCGTACAGGGCGTATGCCAAAGAGATGTGGAGGGTGTACAGCTCTCCGATGACACCCTGGTATTTCTCAAAACAAATATGCGTAAATGCTTCTTCCGTGTAAATGATGTCGATGTACCTGAGCAACTCTCGGTGATTGATGCCTTGAAATACTTTTAAAGCAGAGTGTAACGAGAAGAAAGTTGAACGAATAGCAAATCATCACGACCATGTACGCAGGGCTCTTGACGCTTTTAAGCAAATGCGTAATCAAGAACAGACGATAGACGAGATAACCAGCAAAAAGAGCATTCCTAATCTTGGTGCGCAGGTGACGACAGCCGTTAGTCTTTTGAAACTTTTTCTTACAAGACGTTCATGACAATGAAGAACGCATGCAAATTGTACAATTGCAATCGCTCGTTGAGCGTGGAGTGATTAGTGATATTGCAAAGCGTTTACAGCGTATGCAGAAAGATTTGGTACGTAAGAAGATAGGACGTGATGAGGCCTTGGAAGGGATTAAGACGATGGCAAAGAAGTACAATGCTTATTATCTTAACAGCGAAGAGCTGAGACGCGAAACAGAAACAGAAGCAGATATTATTTTAAGTGAATCATTTAAATAAAGAACAATGGATTATCGCTCAATCATAGAATCATCATACAACCGCCATAATTGGCTGGAATTGTTAAACGACATCTTTCATCATAATGTCGAGTTCAGACAAGAACCTTTATCTGTCCCTGTTGAAAAGGATATGGCGAAAGATGCCTTATACTTAGGACAGATCACGCTGCACGATGGACACACGTTAGCTGTCTATGAAGTAGAGTTGTCGGATCGTGTCGTTATCGAACGTAATCGGGCTGCTATACGTAATCTGCTTGTAAGCAATTGGCGCGGTGGATATGACGGTGCTCTGATGTTTGTTACCGCAAGAATGAGTCTGTATTGCGTTTTACGTATGTCAGTGAATCCTGGGCGTTTGATAAGCAGGGTGATTATAAGAAGCTGTCAACCGATACAAAACGATACACTTATCTCTTGGGAGAAGGTAGAGGGTGTCGAACGGCAGTAGACCAGTTTAAGACATTAAGAGATAGTAAGCAAACATTGAAAGATGTTACAGATGCTTTCTCTGTTGAAGCACTCACCAGACAGTTCTATCAGGATTTGTTCGAGTGGTATGAATGGGCTGTTGATGATAAGTCGAATATCACCTTCCCCAATAACACTGCAATAGAGGAAGACGATAGAGATGATATAGAAAAGAAAGTGATCCGAATGATAACCCGCATCATGTTCGTGTGGTTTATTAAACAGAAGAAACTTGTGCCTGACAAAATCTTTGATACCAACTTCTTATCAACGATTCTGAAAGACTTTGATCCAAACAGTGAGACTGATGGTAATTTCTATAATGCAATCCTGCAGAACCTCTTCTTTGCAACTCTGAATCGTGAGATAAAAGATGAGAAAGGAAATGTGCGTAGGTTTGCTAAGTCGCTTAAACGTGATATCAAGACCTTGTATCGTTATGCCGGATTGTTTACTATCAGTGAAGAGGAAGTAATCAAACTTTTCTCAGAGGTTCCTTTCCTTAATGGCGGTTTGTTTGAATGTCAGGATAAGACACGATATATAGATGGCGTTGAGCATTGTTATAGCTTTGACGGATTCAGTAGAGCTGTTGGGCGCTTTGCTGATGGACGGTATAAGCATCGTGCTATCGTTCCGAACATTTTGTTCTTTAAACCAGAGAAGGGACTTATCTCTATTCTGAATCGATACAACTTTACTATTGAAGAGAACTCTCCAGAGGAACAGCAAGTAGCACTCGATCCGGAACTGCTTGGTAAGGTCTTCGAGAACTTGCTCGGAGCTTATAACCCTGAGACAAAGGAAACGGCACGCAATCAGAGTGGCTCGTTCTATACGCCACGTGAGATTGTGAATTATATGGTTGATGAAAGTCTGATGGCTTATCTGGGGAATGATGAAACGGTACGTTCTGTTTTCAGCCGAGATTTTATTTATGATAAGTCAAAGGCGGATGAATATAAGTCGATCGTAGAGAGGCTTAAGAACGTCAAGGTGCTTGACCCTGCTTGTGGTTCAGGTGCTTTTCCTATGGGCTTGTTGAACAAAATGGTAGAAGTGATAGAACGTATCTCTCCAGAAGAGGATATTTATTCTTTGAAATTGTCTATCATTGAGAAATGTCTTTACGGTAGCGATATTCAGAGTATTGCTGCACAAATAACAAAACTCCGTTTCTTTATCTCGCTTATTTGCGATTGTGTGAAGGACGAGACAAAACCTAACTTTGGTATACCAACATTGCCTAATCTCGAAACAAACTTTGTGTCTGCCGATTCGCTGATTGCGAAGAAGAAGCGTGAAGCACAACTTGATTTATTCGAAAATCCTGAAATAGAAATTCTAAAGGAGAAACTGCGAGAAGTACGACATAAACATTTCTCTGCAAAGTCAGCATCAACGAAACATCGGCTGAGAGAAAAGGATAAAGAAATACGTGAGAAGTTAGCCGATTTGTTGTCGGATGTAAACAACTATAATCGTGAAGATGCCAAGCAGATGGCGGAATGGGATCCGTATGACCAAAATGCAGTCAGCTCATTCTTCGATCCTGAATGGATGTTCGGTATCAATGAGAAGTTCGACATTGTAATCGGGAATCCGCCGTATGTTCAGTTGCAGAATAACAGCGGGGTATTGGCTAAAAAATATGCCGATAGCAACTATCAATGTTTTGCACGTACAGGTGATATTTATTGCTTGTTCTACGAGCGTGGTTGGCAACTACTAAAAGATGATGGGCATCTATGTTTCATCACTTCTAATAAGTGGATGCGTGCAGGATATGGTGAGAAAATACGCCAATTCTTCGTAGATCATACTGATACTAAACTCTTGATATATTTTGAAGAAGTAAAGGTTTTTGAAAGTGCTACAGTTGATACAAATATTCTATTATTTTCAAAATCAACTTCACGTCATCAAACAGCCTGCGCTGTAGCAAGTAAGAAACATAAGAAATGTATTAATAATCTGCGCATTTTCGTGCAGCAAGAGCTGGTGATGTGCGACTTTAATACAGCAGACAGCTGGGTCATATTATCTCCAATAGAGCAAAGCATCAAACGCAAGATAGAAGCGGTGGGAATACCTTTGAAGGATTGGGACATCAATATATATCGTGGTGTTCTCACTGGTTGTAACGAAGCTTTTATCATTAATTCTACAAAACGTAAAGAGATCTTGGCAAATTGTCAGTCTGCTGAAGAAAAGGAAAGGACGGAGGAACTTATTCGACCTATATTGCGAGGACGTGACATTAAACGATATGGTTATGAGTGGGCAGATTTATGGTTAATATATATCCCATGGCACTTCCCTTATCAGTTTGATAATTCTATTCAGGGCACATCAGAGAAAGCTGAAAGAGCCTTCAAGGAACAATACCCAGCAGTCTATTCACATATGTTACAATATAAGGATCCATTATCAAAGCGCAATAAAGCAGAGACGGGTATTCGATACGAATGGTATGCTATGCAAAGGTGGGGAGCATAGTATTGGGAGGATTTTAATAAGCCAAAGGTTATGTGGAAGATCATAGGGTGCAATATTAATTTTTGCTTTGATGAAAATCGCCTTATATGTAACAATGCTGTAGATATAATGGTTGGTAAAAAGATTATCTTATACAATTTGTAGGTTTAATGAACAGTAAATTATTTGACTGGTATCTTAAACTTACAACGGAGGCAGAAAGTACAAGGAGGCGGAATACAATTGTATGTTACAACATTAGAAAAAGACCTTATTAAAACTTGATTTTTCCAAGGTTCTTAACAGAAGTTAGTTTATAGGAGGATACAAAATAAAGCATCAGATGAAGAAGTAGATAAAGCTGTTTTTGAAGTTTATAAACTTAATATAGATGAGCAATTATTTATACTGCAAAATAGGAGGGTTAATCGGAATAAAGAGGCTGATAGAGAGTTTTAACATCTCTCTATTTCTCTATTTCTTCCTTAGAAAATCCATAAAGAGTCGTATATTAAACTATCAAGTGTCTCTTGTATCTCTTGTGAAAAAAATGGTTTTTGTAATACTTTACTATTTTTCGATTATTTTTCGGGTTACTTACAGGTGGTATCGGAAAATCGTATCAATGATTGAATATTGAGCATGATGTCACCTGCACCTGTCGTATCACTATTTTGATATATGTAATATCTTCCTACTTTACTGCACAAATAGGCAAGAATATAATCATTCCTACTTCCTGCAGATATAAAACTTGCAGGGGCTGTTAGAAAAAGTTCCTGATGGGACAATTGAGAAAGTTAGATTTCTGCCTACCGCTTTCCAGCAAATATGTGGTTGGAAAAATAAGTCCCAATAACTAATGCTGTCTTGTGTCTCAAACCATTTATTGTTGGTTTTCTTACGAGACTTGAACTTTTTCCCATTAATCTCGTGAATAATTCCCGTCTGTTCTAACCGCTCTATACTGAACGATAAGAGGTACTCTTTCACAGCAGGATACTGCTCTATATCATAATGACGTGAAGGGAAAGTCGCAATTAACCACAATTTTGCCCACTCATAACCATATCGTTTAATGTCACGCCCCCTAAGAATAGGTCGAATAAGTTCCTCCGTCCTTTCCTTTTCTTCAGCAGACTGACAATTTGCCAAGATCTCTTTACGTTTTGTAGAATTAATGATAAAAGCTTCGTTACAACCAGTGAGAACACCACGATATATATTGATGTCCCAATCCTTCAAAGGTATTCCCACCGCTTCTATCTTGCGTTTGATGCTTTGCTCTATTGGAGATAATATGACCCAGCTGTCTGCTGTATTAAAGTCGCACATCACCAGCTCTTGCTGCACGAAAATGCGCATTCAACTTTCCGCCAAATTCTTCAGTCTGATAAACCGGGCGAGTGTGTTACGATCCACCTTACATAGCTTGGCTATTTTGCGTTGTGATGTCCCGATTTTTAGTAGTTCAATAATAAGTGTTTCTTTACCAGAAAGTTTATATTTTTCAGGATTATTTCTTCGCCCTTTAGGTCTGCCTAAGATCTTTCCTTCTGCCTTCTTCCTTGCCAATGCTTCCTTTGTACGTTGACTGATTAGGTTGCGTTCAATCTCTGCTGACAGCCCAAAGGCAAAGGCGAGCACCTTACTTTGTATGTCATCACCAAGCCGATAGTTGTCTTTAATAGTCCACACACGGCATTCTTTGTTCATACAAATATTGAGAATTTCCATTATCATAAACAGGTTACGCCCAAGTCGTGACAGTTCGCTGCAAATGATGATGTCGTTTTTATCCACTTTCTTCAATAGCTTGCCCAATTGTCTCTTGTCATAGTTCTTTGTCCCACTGATTGTTTCTTCAATCCAATCATTAATCTTGAGCTTCTGACGTTCACAGAAGTTCATAATCTCAAAACGTTGGTTCTCTACAGTTTGTTTGTCACTGCTTACTCTGATGTATCCGTATATCATACTCTTTTTTTATTAATAGGTTGTACTTTGTTGTATTTTAAACGGAAAAAGTCTATAGTTTGCAATATAAGAAAGAATCGGTCCATTATCAAACTAATTATAAGTTTTAAAACCGTTTGCTGTCATTTTTAACATTTAGTGTAGTTGATTAATATTCAGTTGTTTATAAGCTGATGGCGGGTGACGGGAGTGACAGCAGACAAAAATAATTCGTGAAAAACTTGACAAGGGGTATCTCCGTGTTGTATCTTTGCAGGCAGATACCAGGAAGACCAACAGTACGCCGGACGTGCTTTATCTACAAACCGACAGGGTCTTCCAGTTTGTTTTTTTCTTTTAAACCAATCTATTTATGTGTACAGTTTTTTCCAACGTGCCCAATGACTGGGCAGTGTGCTTTATGCACGATTGTATTCTCAAAGAACAGTGTCTGCGCCATCATGCGGGCAGGTCACTTCCTGTTAACCAGCATTCGGCATTGACGGTTCTCCCCTCCGCACGGACCGGGGACAGCTGTCAGGCGTTCCATGCCATGAAGACGGAACGGCTGGCATGGGGCTTCTCGCATCTCTTCGACGATGTGAAGCACAGTGACTACCGCCCTCTGCGCCGTGAGATGGAGGCGTATTTCGGAAGCCGCTTTGTGTACTATCGCTATCATCGGGGCTTCAATAAGCTGTATGAGGAAGAGCAGCAATGGATAGACGGGCTTTTCCGGCGTTATGGCTATACTGCTCCACGTGTTTATGACAACTACCGGACGAGCTGGAAATATTAAGAGTTAAGGAGTGAAAGGGAGTGATAGGAGTTAAGGCATTAGCTTATTCTGAAAGAATGGAGAAGTTAACTTTAGTGTAAAGGAGTTGGGTTGACAGGCTGTTAAGGAGGTCTTGTTTCCTTGGTGTTAACGCTCCGCACGAATCGTGTTTGCTACTGACACACTTAGTGTTGGTATGCGTCTTAAAAATAATTTCTCCGTTTCTCTGTTCTCTGTGTGAACCAAATACTGTGCAGATAAAGACAGAATGACAGACAGGATAAGAAAAGGCAGAATAACGGTTTAACTTTTTCCTACGGCCCTTTGCGCTCCTTAAACCTTTAGTTTTCTCTGTGCAGGTTCTGTCCTCCGTTTCTCTGTGCTCTCTGTGTGGGCCAAGATAAAGACGGAATGACAGACAGGGTAAGAGAAAGGCAGAATAACAGTTTAACTTTTTTTACTCTTTTTCTATGAAAATTAAGAATCTTAAGAAAATCAAAGCTGAAAACCAGCGTAACCGACAGGCTGGAAAACTGAACCATGACATCACCCGCCGCCTGCTCGACTATCTTGAGCGGAAGTATGAAATGCGGTATAACACCGCCTTGGGCTGTACGGAAATCCGAAAGGCAGGCAAAGTAACGAACCTTTTTGTGCCAGCGGATGAACGGATGCGCAACTACAATCGCCATCAAGGCACGCCTCGACGGGATTGATGTATGGGACAAGGACATCCGACGCTATACGGAATCGAGGTTTGTCAAGAGTTTCAACCCTGTGGACGATTTCCTGAATCGTCTGCGAGGACGATGGGACGGGAACGATCATATCAAGGCCTTGGCAGACTGTGTGCCCAATGACAACGACCGGTGGCCCGACTGGTTCCACACGTGGTTTCTTGCGATGGTGGCACAGTGGATGAGGCTGGACACATCGCACGGCAACAGCGTGGCGCCGCTGCTCATCTCCCGGCAGGGCTATCGAAATCTACCTTCTGCAGACGGCTTCTGCCCGAGGCGTTGCAATGGGGATATAATGACAATCTTGTCATCAGTGAGAAAGCAGAATACGCTGCGGGCTATGACACAGTCGTTGCTGATCAATATTGACGAGTTCAATGCGCTGTCTGCCAAGACACTAGGGACAGTTTTTGAAGAATGTCATGCAGCTTGCAAGCATCAAGCTCCGTCAGCCTTACCGCCAGCAGCAGGTTACGCTGCCACGTGTCGCTTCTTTCATCGCCACGGCAAATGTTTCGGATGTCTTTAGCGACCCCAGTGGCTGCCGTCGTTTTATAGCAGTTACGCTGACTGGTCCAATCTGTCTGCCTGACCGCATAGACTATGAGCAGCTTTATGCACAGGCAGTTGCCGAACTTGAGGCTGGTAGGCGTTACTGGTTTGATGAGGCTGACACCCAGGAAATTATGGCAAACAACGTGCAATATCAGCAGCGCACCCTGCTGAGGCTCTCTTCTTCGAGTGTTTTTCCATCCCTAAGGACCTGACCAAAGGGTGCCTATATGACAGCTGCCTCCATCTTCAGTCTGCTCCGTCAGCGATACGGCAGTCAGCTACACCTGACAAGCCTCTCCCATTTCGGGCGTGTCCTTGCCAACATCCCGAACCTCGACAGTAAACATTCTTCGCATGGCACAGAGTATTTGGTAGCAGTACGTAGTAGCCTTAGCCAGTCTGCCTCTCCCATCTTAAATCGTTAGTTGTTATCCGAATAAACTTTCAAAGTTGCTGTCACTGCTGTCACGCTTTAATGTGTTATAAGTAGTTTATAATCTGTTGGTTGCGTGAAGTGTAAAAAGTGACAGCAACTTAAAAACAAAAACTACGTTTAGCTTTATTGACATTCAGCATGAAAATGTTTTTTTGTAAAAAAACCTTTTTCTCTTTATTCTTTATATAAATATTTTATATTATCTTTGCAAAGTGTTACCCGTGTTAATGGGAAGTGTAACTAAAAACTCATCTATGAAAGAGTGCAAGGACACTATATATTTTCTTGTTCGTAAATGGAGATAAAGTGTGAGATATTTAATATCTAAGCTACAAAGTGTTCTAAGTCTTGCTGCTATGAATGAGATAAAAGCTACAAAACTGATATGATGAAAAAAGAAGTAATTCAAGAATTATACAATGGCTTTTGAAGCTGTGGCTGTAGAGGTCGAAGGGATTGAATGTTGGAGTGCACGCGAACTTCAGCTGCTTTTGGGTTATTCTAAATGGGAGAACTTCTCGAAAGTAATAGATAAAGCCAGAATTGCTTGTGAAAATGCAGGGAGTTTGGTTTCTGACCATTTTCCTGACGTCAGGAAAATGGTTAATCTTGAGTCAGGATCAGAAAGAGAGATTGATGATATTCTCTTAACTCGCTATGCCTGCTACTTAATTGCACAAAATGGTGACCCACGTAAAGAACAGATAGCATTTGCACAAACCTATTTTGCGATGCAGACACGTAAGGCTGAGTTAATAGAGCAAAGGCTATTGGAGATAGAACGTGTGAAAGCACGTACAAAGCTGCAAGAGACAGAAAAGCATTTATCTGGCATTCTCTATGAAAGAGGTGTTGACAGTAAAGGCTTTGCTGTAATCCGCTCTAAAGGAGATCAGGCATTGTTTCGCTTGAGTACAGCACAAATGAAAAAGAAGATGGGAGTGCCTGCAAGTAGACCTGTTGCTGATTTCCTACCGACTATCAGTATTAAAGCGAAAGATTTTGCAGCTGAGATGACTAACGTCAATGTGCAACAAAAGGACTTATATGGAGAAGGTCAAATCAGTAATGAACATATTGAAAATAATAAAGCTGTTCGGCAAATGATGATTCAACGTGGGATTATACCAGAGAATCTGCCTCCAGCGGAAGACGTTAAAAAGGTAGAAAGGAGGTTGGTGAGTGAAGAAAAGAAAGCTTTTAATAAACAAGCGAGGGAAAGATACGTATAAAAGGTGAGAGTTTGTAATTTCTTAATCCTATATCTTTGCAAAAGAAGAATTAATCCTGTGCTGATATGCACAGAATAATCAACTATCTTCTAAAGAAAATATCATTATCCACCAAAGGAAATTGCCAATGCATTGAAACTGTCATCAAACAATGCGAGCAGTGGACGGATAATGAACAAGAGAATTATTCAATAAAATCAACCAAGATATATGAAAATTCACGAGGAAGACATACAAATGGTTGCAGAACCATAAAATATAAAATAATATGAATGCAGGAGCATTATTTTTATAAGGCAGATTTACATATCCACTCTTATGGGAGGATCTGGTTCTTTTGATGTAACTGACGCATCAAACACTCCACAAGCTATTGTTGAAACAGCAATAACTAAAGGCTTGAAAAATAATAAGTATAACAGATCATAATCAATTCTTGAATAGCCTTTATGCAGTTAATTATGCTAAAGACAAAAAAACATAGATATATTGGCGATTCCAGGAATAGAGGTCAGTACGACTCAAGGACATCTTTTGCTGTATTTTTGACACGCCAGATGATTTGCAAAAAAATTCTATGGCAAACTAACTTTTAACGACGATAAATCTCTTTGTTATCAAGGAATAGCAGAATGTTTAAATTTTGCAAACCAATACGGCGGAATTGGTATTCTTGCGCATATTACTCTTTGAGTCTGGTTTCGAAAAAACAATAAATCGCTACGGTCCACAGATGGATCAAATATTTAAATGCGAAAATCTTTTAGGATTAGAAATAACGGACAAAAGAGATGTTAATCTATTTACAGATCTTGATGATAAGCCAGAACATAAACATTTGCTAGATTTATGGCGCACAACTTTAAATAATCAATTGCATCGTAATTTTGCAAAGTTGATGTCTTCAGATTCTCATACTCTAGATAAACTAGGAAAAAATGCTGAAGGAGAAAATAGGCTCACTAGAATTAAAATGCCGACATTAACATTTCGTTCTTTTCGCCTTGCACTGCTAAGTAGTGAATCTAGAGTTAGATTGGAAGAATGTATACCAGAGCAACATCCCACCATTACACATAAAAAAATAGAAGGAGGCCTTTTTAAATGGATTAGATATAGATTTGAGTCCTAATCTAACCTGTATCATTGGTAGTAGAGGAACTGGAAAATCAACACTTCTTGAATCAATACGAGAGACTTCTGGTAATTCCTCAAATTCAAAACTTTGTGATTCTGAGGTTTGGGCACAGAATATATTGCTTAGTTATTCTGATGAGGCAGGTCAAGCAATTTCTCTACGAAGAGAAAAGAATGCATCTGTTGTTAATTGTACAGATCCCAATAATGGCGTTGCTCTAATTCCATAGAAAGTTACGGACAAGGAGATACCGCCAGTACTTTTACAGCATAGTGATGAAAACCCTAAAGTCATTATAGATTTCCTTGATTCTTTTTAAACTTGGATTCATTTCATCAACAAGATAATGAGTACATTAATCTATTGAGGTCCAACCAAAGTGAAATGAAGAAATTGCGTATAAACTTAGCTGCATTACCTGAAGCCAAAAAAAGCTTTAACTAACGAACAAAATAAGTTAAAAGAATTAGAGAAAACCAAAGCAGCGGATATTGTAAAATTTCATAATGCTTTGATACAGGAAAGGGAATTTAGAAAAACTCTAATGAGATCAATTAAATAAAGCTTGTTAAAACATATCGTGAGATATTAGGGGATAATTCCTTGTTCAGAGATGTTGCATCTATGGACGATGCTAAGGTCATTGTCGGAAAAGAGTATTTTAAAAGTGTGAAATCAATTGTAGATGATTTCAGTAAACTTGTTGCTCAAAAATCTACCGAACTAAATAGTGAACTACAGAAAAAAATAGATGAATTAAAGGAGCAATTGAAATTGTGGGGGGCAAAAGGAAGCTGAAATTCAGAGTAAAATTGATGCAAAAATAGAACTAACTCAGCAAGGCATCCCATTTGATTTAGGTAAAATTAATCAAATATCTAAGGATATTGTTGATTATGATAAAAAGTAAAAACGATTAAATGAAGACCAAAAAGTTAAGCGAGTTACAGAGGGAACGTAAGGAAATACTAGAAAACAGAGAATAACAGGAAAGAAATATACAGGTCGCATCTTTCGTTTGCTCAAAAGGTAAACAAAGATTTAAAGTCGTCTATTGATGACTTCTCTATTTCTATTAAATATGTAGAATCGCGCTATTCTCCAGAGTTTGAAGAAGTCTTGAAATCTCTAATGGGATGGCGTACTTCTCAAGTTTCTAAAGCGAAAATTATTGCTTCAAAATATTTCTATAAGTGAATTTATCCACGCTGTGAAGGATAAAAAAATATGGAAATATTTCGTAACATTTCGTATAATGGAGAAAAGGCTATTACAAGACGCAGATATAGAAAATATTTTTCTTTAATATATTGGAAGACAATCATTATGAAGATTTAGAGTGTTTGTCATATGATGATCTTCCGCAAATAATAGTAACAAAAATTCATACAGCAAGATGGTGGGGCAATAAACCTATTATAAAGTCGATCTCTCAGCTTTCTTTTAGGGCAGCAACAATCCGTTCTATTAGGAATCTTGATGTTGTCAGATAGTAATAAACCTTTATTGATAGATCAGCCTGAAGATAATCTTGATAGTGAATTTATATTTAAAACAATTGTTTTCGAATTTAAGGAAGATTAAAGAACATCGCTAGGTTATAATAGTAACACACAATCCAAATATCGCTGTTCTTGGCGACGCTGAACTCATAATTCCTCTTAGAAGCACTAGTGTACGCTCTATAGTTGATAATGCTGGTTCTGTAGATAATTTAGCTACTATAAATCAATGCTGTCAAATATTAGAAGGGGGAGAATCAGCTTTTAAGCAGAGAAAAAAATGTTTATGGATTTTTAAATATATAATGCTGTAAACTGTAACTATAGTGATAACATCCAATACGTTTATCTAATTAGTACTACTCAAATTAAGGAAATATTTTGTATCATATTAATGTAAATTGCTGATAATCAGTGCAGCATATATTTGAGGAAGAAAAACATACTTATACATAAATAAACCCGCAGCGATTAAAGTAGTTGCTGCGGGTTGTTTTTGGAAGCTAATAATCTTAAATGCCTACATCACAATGTCAACTCAACAATATAATCAATATCAGTAGGGACGGTGTCGAAGTTGAGGGTGATGCCGTTGCCAGTCTTTGTAAAGTTGACATGTTTGTTGGTGCCAAAGACGGTGGCGGACTTGATTTTGTGGTTGCCAGTAGGGATGAAGAGGCTGGAGTCCATACAGTTTAGGATGTGGATGTAGAGTTTGTTACCACACTGTGTACTTACTCCCCATTCGTGTGGCCCAACGATGCCGCCACGAGTGCCGTAGATGGATTCGCCATATTTGTTCAGCCATTCACCGATAGCCTGAAGGCGGTTGAGGGCAAGTTCGGGAAGGGCACCACCTGGCTCTGGACCGATGTTGAGTAGGAGGTTGGCATTCTTACCAGCAGCACGAACAAGCATCTGAATCAGCTCCTTTGGTGACTTATAGAGGGTATCGGTGATGTTGTAACCCCAATGCTCGTTGATAGTTTGGCATGACTCCAATGGCAGACGGCTGATGCTCTGTCCAGACAGTCCAGCCTTGTTCTCACCCGGTAGGTCACGTTCAAAGATCTGAATATCCTCACCAGCGAAAGGAGTCTGGTGGTGGTTGTTACCGATGAGGCATTGTGGCTGTAGCTTATGAATCAAAGCATACTGCTCCTCCAACTGCCAGTCGAAAGGGTTGGCATCGCTGTCATGATCCCACCAACCATCAAACCAGATTGCACCTACCTTTCCATAGTTTGTGAGCAATTCTGTCAGCTGTGTGTTCATAAACTTGTAATAGCTTGGCCAGTTAGCCTTCTCTTTTGGACGACCCGTTCCCGTTCCCGTTCTACCCACAGGATAGTCCTCACGTCCCCAGTCGAGGTGTGAATAATAAAGATGCAGCTTTATGTCGTGTCGTTTGCAGGCATCAGCCAATTCTTTGATAATATCACGCTTGAAAGGTGAACCGTCAACAGAATTATAAGTACTGGTAGCCGTCTTAAAGAGTGAGAACCCATCGTGGTGGCGTGTCGTAATGGTGATATACTTTGCACCAGCAACTTTGATAGCCTTAATCCACGCATCAGCATCGAACTCAGAAGGATAGAAGGTTTTAGCCAACTTAGGGTATTCCTTGTAGTTGATATCCCTATTGGTCATAATCCATTCGGTCGTACCCATCATTGAGTAGAGTCCCCAATGCAGGAAGATACCGAACTTTTCGTCTTGGAACTGTTCGCGTGCCTTGAGGTTCTCTGCTGTCGGCTTGTACGTTTCTTGTGCCATGCTGCTGAAAGCCGGTCAGCAGGGCGGCAATCAATAGTAAGGTCTTCTTCATGTTACGAATTTATAGTTTAGGTTTCTGCCGGCAAAGATAATAAAAGTCCGGCAGATATGTATGGGAAATCGGGTTAACTTTGAGATTTGAGATTTGAGATTTGAGATTTGAGGTTTGAGGTTTTCCTCCAAAGATTGAGCAATCATCCTGTTTTTTTAACAGTTATTGTGTGGGAAATACGCAGGGAATGTGTAAATTTGCGAGCAATAAACTTAAATGTGATAACCAAAACTTACTACAATGAATAGAAACAAGTTGTTTATTTTAATTCTTGCACTCGTAACGACCCTGTCTTTCACGTCCTGTCTGAGTGATGACTACGAAGACAAACAGATTTCACAGGCAGAGCTGAAAGCAGCTTTCCTGACTATTCAGGGGAACTATCAGGGATGGCTGTTCTCTCATACCAGTGACAGTAAAAGCGGCAAGATAGAGAAGAAGGACTCCCTGCGCACTACCTGGGAAATCAGGTCGGACTCTACGGTGCTGGTCAGGAATTTCCCCAGTAAGATGCTGGCCAACAACATCACCAATCTCGAGCTGAAGAAGGCCGTGGAGGCTCTGCCTGCCCGGGACATCAAATGTGCTTTCAATATCTACAGTGTGAATCCGATTCTGTTTGACGTGGCACCGTTCCAGGTTGAACTGGGTAAACTGACCTATGGCGGCGAGGCGCACAAAGTAGCCATCGGCTTCGCTTTCAGACGCAACCTGACGTTCGGCGGCTTCTATGCGCCAAAGAAACAGGTCGGTATACGCCTTATTGAGGGTGGCGTGATCATTGATGACAAGGTGCAGAGCGAATTTTACAAGGGGCTTGATTATTTCTATCTCCTGTCGGACGCAAAGTGACATTCCTTGCAGTGTGTGACTGACATAGGCAGGGGCGCACAGACGGTGTGTCCCTGCTTTTGATACCCTCTTCCTGTTCCAAAAATCAACTCATGAACCTGAAAACCTCCTTGCTGCCCGCTCTCTGTCTGCTGTTGTCTGTACCTGCCGTTGCACAGGATACCTTGCGCAACCACAAGGTGATAACCAATGTGCAGATGCTCGGTATCGGCACCGTAAACGTACTCGACACTTACCTCTCGCCAGAAGAATACCGTGGCACGGAGCTGCGGTATGTCTCCCACTCTGTACGTGAGAACGGCAGCCGGCTGTCTCGTGAGCTGGTACACCAGGCCCAGCTGCTGTCGGTCCATAATCGGAAAGACAACAACAATGAACTTGGCGGTTTCTACAATTTCCAGTACAGCTGGCACTATGCCCTCGGAAGATGGGAGCTCGGCAAAGGAGAACTGTGCCTGAAGGCAGGCGTCGGCATTGATACAAGGCTCGGCTTCCTTTACAACACCCGCAATTCCAACAATCCCGCACAGGCTTACGGACAGGTGAATGTTGCCCCCGATGCCGTCGCCGCTTATCGTTTCCACCTTTGGAACTGTCCTTTCCAGCTGCGTTATGAGTTGCAGGCACCGCTCCTCGGACTGATGTTCTCACCCAATTACGGACAGAGCTATTACGAGATCTTCACCCGTGGAAACTACGACCACAACCTCGTTGTCACGACACCTGTCTCTGCTCCCTCCCTCCGTCAGCTACTGACATTCGACTTCATGCTTCGCCATACGATCCTCCGCATCGGCTATCTGGGCGATTACCAGCAGGCAAAAGTCAACGGTCTGCGCCAGCACGCATGGAGCAGCCTCGTTGTGCTGGGCATTGTACGTAAATTCTCCATCAACAAGATTATTCCATGAAAGCTGTTCCATACGGTTCTGAAAACATCTATCTCCGCACTTACCCTGCTCGGTACGGTTGCCGGCTGTGTTACGAATGACGAACTTCCCGATGATCCGCAGGGGAACTTCGAGGCGTTGTGGCGTATCATGGACGAGCATTACTGCTTCTTCTCGCAGAAAGGTGTTGACTGGCAGGAGGTACACAGCCGTTATGCCCGGCAGTTCGATGCGTCCATGACGGCGAAGCAGCAGTTCGAGGTGATGACCAATATGCTCTCCGAACTGAAGGACGGACACGTCAATCTGTACACCTCTTTCAACATTGGCCGCTATTGGGCCTGGCATGAGGATTACCCCAAGAACTATTCCGACTCACTTGAACGCAGGTATCTCAAGACCGACTATCTCATCGCAAGCGGGATGGACTATACCATTCTTGACGACAACATCGGATATCTGCGCTGTGAAAGTTTCCAAAACGGCATCGGTGCAGGCAACCTGGATGATATTCTCCTTCACCTGCAGCCCTGCCGGGGACTGATCGTGGATGTCCGCAACAATGGCGGAGGCAACGTGAACAATGCGGAGGAACTGGCAGCCCGCTTTACGAACGAGGAGCTGCTTGTGGGCTATATGCAGCACAAGACGGGGAAGGGGCATGACGACTTCTCTTTGTTGCGTCCGGAATATCTGAAGCCGGGACGTGGGGTGCGTTGGCAGAAACCGGTTGTCGTACTGACCAACCGCAGTGTCTTCTCGGCTGCCAACGAGTTTGTGAAGTATATGAAGTGCTGTCCCCGGTGTTACCGTTGTAGGCGACCGTACCGGCGGCGGTGCCGGTCTGCCTTTCTCTTCTGAACTTCCCAATGGCTGGGGTGTCCGCTTCTCCGCCTGCCCGATGTACGACCGTGACAGGAAGATGACCGAGTTCGGTATTGATCCCGATTATAAGGTAGACCTCACCTCCGAGGATTTCGCACGAGGCAGAGATACGATTATCGAGTTTGCAAGGGAGCTGCTGAAGACCTCACCCAACCCTTCCAAATGAGGAAGTGCCTCACGGAAGACGGGCAGGACAGTTCTGTTACCGCTCATCCGGCCTGCTCTCCCTTAAGGTCTGTCCCCGCTTGCCGTCATCCCTTACTCATTGGCTGCCATGTACCCGCTTCTCGGGAGCGAGTGGAGAAGTATAGACCCTTGTGGGAGATTCAGCTACTGCTGCTGACCCGAAACAGCTGGAAAAGATGTTCGCAAACATTTGGCTGTTTCTTAAACATTCCGTAACTTTGCAGCCGTTATGCGCCTGTGGCGGAATTGGTAGACGCGCTAGACTTAGGATCTAGTAACTTACGTTGTGCAGGTTCGAGTCCTGTCAGGCGCACAGCAAAATACCGGATGATTGCCAGACAATCATCCGGTATTTTGCTTATGGTAGTTTGGGAAGCACATAACCTCCTTTATATTATAGGTGTTGTAGACCCATGCGGCAGCAGAGGCTTGGCAGGACTGTTTTCAGTTTCTATCTCGTCAGGCTGAGCCGGAGACTTACACCGAAGTCGTGGGTAGTCGTCGGGTAACTGCCTGACGAGAGCAGGGGAGTGTTGATCTGCAGGTCGTAATAGAGGCTGGCCGTTACCAGACGGCTCAAGGTGTAGTCGCCCATGAAAGCGAACTTGAAGGCGGTGTTGCCGCTTGAGGCCGAAGAGGCGAGTGAGGCAATGTCGCGGGTGAGCGATGCCTGCCGCCGGTAACTCATGTCGAGACGGAGGTTGAGGTCGTGGTTCAGTCCGTTGTCCTGACGGGACGAGCTGTTGTCCTGCTGTGAAATTCCCATGTTCTTTCTTCTTTCTTGCTACATGGCGTGTCCCGTTGTTGAAGAGGTTGAAGTCGTTGATTCGGTAACCGACACCTACGACCCAGTCTTTTGAGGAGGGCCTCATTCAGCTGCACACTTGTCATGGACAGTGAGAGCACACGTGTCTGCCGGTATTCCAGGCGTGCCGTGAGGTTGTTCTGCAAGGTGAGGTCGATTCCGAGGAGCGGTGAGAATGCCTCGTTGATACTCACCTGTGAGATGTTGTACATCGAACTTGGAATGGGATTGCCTGTCGTGGCATCAGCGATGAATCCGAGTCCGTTCATGTATTCCTGCCATGTGCTGTAGCTCTGGTAAGAGCCGATGGCGAAGATGCTGCGGTAGGCATGATTGATGTTGACGCTTTTGAAGAACTGCTCGAAGAAAGGCAGCCGTGACAGTCCGCTGTAACGGATTGTCCAGTTGGGCAGCAGACTGCGCAGGGCAGGGAAGATGTTGAGTCCGTTGCCGCCCATGCTTGTATAGGCATTGAGGAAAGCAGGCACCATTACGTCGGCACTGTATTTGTTGACGGCTCCCACTGTCGGGTCGAAGTGCCCGCCGCCGAAGGAGGCAGGGTAGGTGGCGTTGCGGTATTGCGCCTCCACACGGTTGCGGTAACCGTCGAGCGACTGCACAAAGCGGTTGAATGCCGCACTGTGATAGCCGTTGTTGGCATCGCCCAGACTCTCGAATGCCGTACCGAGAGACAGGGTGGTCATGGTGAAGGAACCGCTCTGCGTGGTCGGGTTGCCGGCATACATGTACTGGATGCTCCGTGAGGTGGTCTTCATCCGGCTGGCGGTAAGGTCGATCTTGAAGTCCTTGAACGGTTCCAGCGTCATGCGTATCTGCAGGTCCTCGGTCTGATTGGTCGTAGCCGGTGTGGCCACGCTGTCGTTCATGAGCAGCCAGTTGTTGTCCCGTGCCTTGCCGATATAGTCGTCATCGATGAGGCCGAAGGCGAAGTCCAGTCCCGGCGACAGTGCTCCCATTCCGCGTGTCTGTCCGAAGGCATCGCCTACAGTCGGCATGAATCCCGGCAGTGCCATGGCGTACTGGTTTCGATAGGAAACACTTGCCGAGCGCACCATCATCAGCGCACGTGCCACACACTGTGCCGTCTTGTACCAGCCCTTGTCGTCGAGGGGTTCCTTGGGGGTGACGGTCAGTTTCATGCGGATGGCAGAGTCGGTGAGGTTGAATACCTTTACCTGCGTATCGCCCACCTTGCGCCACTTTATCTTCAACGTCTTTCCCCGCTCGTCCTTGGCAGAGACGATGAGCCTTTTCGTCTTCTTGCCGTGTGATACGAGGACGGCGGAATCGGCATTGATGACAATCTCCTTTTCGAAGCTTCTCTGGTTGCGGGGCAGAGCCTTTTTCTTCTCTTCGTCTTTGTCTTTCGGCTTCTTCTCTTTCTTTTCCTTTTCGGCTTTCTTTTGTTCATCGGTCAGCTTGGGGCGTACAGGACGTGTGCGGTTGAATCGTTCGTTGGTCTTCTTGAGGAAAGGCACATGATTGTAGAACCGTTCGAGGTTGAACGAACCGTTGATGTTCAGCGAGCGGTTGGCCGTGATGGTGTTGCCGAGTGACGTCCCGTCTTCAAGTTTTTGTCCCGCGTACCCAGGTATAGGCTGCTGTATAGTTGGCATCCGCATTCACCCAGTCGAAGACCGGCAGCAGGTTGATCGGCAGCTGGTAAGAGAGCGTGAAGTTCTGCTGGTAGTCGAGCGGTGTGCCGAAGTGCTTGATGCTCGTCCACACCGAGTCTTTCCATGCCGCATAGCGGTCGGGGTAGAGGTCTTTGTTGACCGGTGTGTAAGGTTCTTCTATCTCGGCGTGTGTCGCACTCTGAAAGTTCATGTGCAGGTTGCGTGTCAGGTCCCAGCGCAGGGCGAAATCACGGTTCCACAGGAACTGCTCGCTGAAGGTGAGCGGCAGCATGTTGTTCTCTGTCGATTCCATGTCCCGTTCCTGCAGTTCGTAGTAGTTGCGCACCATCTCGGTGTTGAACGTGATGTTCTGCGGCAGCCAGTTCAGTCCGAACCGCTTGAGGATGTCGAACCATTTGGACCGGCTCTTGATCAGCCGTCTGAACGGCTCCCAGGTCCTGTACACCGGTGTCCAGTTGTAGTTCAGTGCGCCCCGCCAGTTGTCCTCATTCTCATAGACGGTCGTCTCACCCGATGTATGAGAGTGGGAATGGCTGTAGGATAGGGCGAAGTTGGCCGGGTCGTACGGCATAGGGTGGTTTCTGGTCTGGATGCCTATGCGCACGTTCGAGAGCGAGAAGTTCGTCGTCAGCCGTTTGGTGACGGCGATTGATTCGATGGAATCCCGTTCCTGACGGCTGGCGGCACCGTCGAGTGCGTCCTTCAGTTCCATGTCCGTATCGAGGGGGTTGTACTTAGGCCGGCTTTCACTCTTCGTGATACTGTAATATAAAGGTGCGGACACCTTGGCCTTGTCGGGGAAGAACTTGCCCAGTTCAAGGCTCGTGGTGACCGACACATCCGTCTTCGTCTCCTGCTGCCGCTCGTTGACACCCTGTTCCAGACCGCCGAATCCGTCGGTGCTGTGGCTGGCATTGACATCCACCGTACCGAAGTCAGATAGCTGGAGATTGAGCTGTCCTCTTGCCGCCCAGCCGCCTTCGTTGTTGAATTCCAGCAGGCGAAGTTCGTTCACCCATACTTCACCGCTTTTCAGACTGCTGGAAAGGTTGCGTACACCGATGATCATCGTCTTCACTTCACCGAGTGTCGGATTGCCCATCACCGTCACCTTGTTGGCAGGACGGTCGGTGTCGTAGACGGAGAAAGCCCGGTTGTAGCTTGCCGTTCCTGCACCCCGTGCCTGGTTGCGCTGTTTCTTCACGGAGGTGAGCAGCTTCAGCGGGATGTCAAGCATATTCTCCTCGGGCCATACGATGCGGCGGTCATGGCCGGTGTACATATCATAATGTCCCGGAGCCGACAGCTTCAGCGGGATTTCATACTCGTAGTAGTTGTTCTTGTAATCCGAGCCCAGACGGATGAACACAGCCAGCTGGTTGTCCGTCAGGTTGGTAGTGTTCTGTTCGAAGGCGTTGGCGTGTACGAACATCTGCAGCCGCTTGTACTGGCGCAGGTCGAGGGTAGTGTTCTTGTAGACAGCCTTCGACTCGCCTGTACCCAGGTTGTTGACGACCATGGAGAGTGCCTGCTCGTTCTCTTCGACAAGCTGTGGCTGGTTCGGATCCTGTCCACGGCGGATGCCCGGCGGCAGGATGTAGTTCACGGGCACCTTGTCGTTGTTCTCCTCAAGGCTCACGGCACTTACCGACATCGTACCTGTATTGCTGGCAGAGTTGGTGAGGTTCTGCTGATACTGCCGCCACTTGCCGCTGACGAGGTCGAGCGTGCCGAAGCGGAGGACGATGGGTTTCTCGAAACCTGTGAGGAACATACGCATGAAGCGGATGCTGGTGAAGTCGCTGATGTTGCCTACACGTTTCTGGAATTCCTCCAGCGGGATGCGGAACTGATACCACGTGACGGGTTCTGAACCGCCTTTGCGCAGGGAGGCAGAGGCTACTCGCTTGTCGACAATGTAGTTCCGGCCGACGACGAGGTCCTGCGGGCGGATGCTGACGTGGTACTGATAGTACTTCTCGTATTCGTTCAGTGTGTAGTCCTGGTTGATGTCCTCCACGTCGGGCGTCGTCTTGTACGAGGTGTCGTAACGCTCGTTGTTGTTGTCATTGTCCGGTGAGTTGCCCTGTGGGTTGTTGATACGCTTGTAGCGTTCGAGAATGGAAGCCTGCTTCGCATCCCAGTCTGAACCACGGAAATAGTGGTAGTCATCGTTGGCCGGATCCGCCCAGATAGAATCGAAGACGGCCTGATTGGTGTTGGCACGGGCTGCGGTGAGGAAGTTCTGATAGGATGCGAACTGTCGTTCTTCTTCGTCCGTCAGACCGTTGAAGCCCACGTCCTGCTTGGCACGGCTGCCCTTTGACGTGGCAAAGGCGTAGGTGACAGTGCTCTGCGTCGGAATCTTACCCCATTGTGTGGTCGTCCACGACGGGCTGCCGTCTACCGGCATACCGCTTTCATAGAACTTCTTTCCATCCTTCAGCACATCTTCTGACACTTCGCCGAGGTCGATGTAGAAGTCGCCGCCATACTGGCTGGCATTTGGCAGCCGGTTGGAATAGATGAACGGGTCGAGCAGCCAGAACTCGATGTATTCGATGTTGGCGGTCTGGAAGTCGTTGGTGTCGAGCTTGCGCATCATGCCTCCCCATGTACCGGCAGGATGGGTGAGGTGTCCGTTGATGTCGATGTTCGGATTGAAGTTGTACGGTCCGCGTTCGGAAGGATAATAGGCGAGGTTCAGGATATTCAGCGTAGAGATGGAACCGCTGTAGTTCCGGTCACGGTTCGGGAACAGCTCGCTTACCGGAATCTCGCGTACATAATGGTTGGAGAGCTGGTCGAGGTCGCTCTTGATATGTCCCGGTGTCAGCGAACTGCTGCGCCGTGTGAAGAGCGGGTCGATGTTGTACCATGCCAGCAGACTGCGGTTGTATCCGCTGGTGAGGGTTGTCTTGTCGGAATGTTCGGGGAAGTCGGACGGTACGCTGGAGATGATCCACGATGTCGGCTGGCTTACGTCAATGGTCGTCTTCGCCCCTTCGAAGTCGTCCAGATAGGAGGCGTTGTCCTGTGTTCCTTTGCTCTGTCCGGCCAGAAGCTGTGCAAACTCGGCGGAGAAGGTGATGTAGGAAGGCTGACTGACGTGCAGCAACGGAATCTTGTCGAGCATATTCGTCAGCCACTGGCTTTCCTTCTTCCAGTTGATGTTCAGTCCCCAGATGGTGTTGTTGAGCGGTTCTGCCCCCATGTTCACCTTGGTTGTCAACGGCTGTTCGGACAGGTGCATGAACGTACCGCCGATCTGGAAGTCTTTGGAGAAGTCGTATTCCCAGTTCACGCCGATCATTGTCTTTGCGTTCCTGCTGGTAGGCACTCTGGCTTTCCAAGGAGACATTGATGGCTGTTCCGGCATCAATGATGCTCTGATTGAGGATGGTTACCTTCCCGGCACTGTAATCGACACTGTAGTCAGATCCTTCATTCAGGGTCACACCGCCTGCCGTCACGACCACCGATCCCTGTGGTACGTTATAAGCCCCGAGGGAAATGACATTCGCCGCCGTACCCCGGTACTGCCCTGTGAGCATGAACTTGTCCTTTTTCGGCAATCTGCTTGGCGATGGTCTTTGTAGAGTCGTAAAGCTGTTCGAAGACATACTTGTCTGCAATGCCTGCTGTGACACCTCTGTCAGTCAGGGCTTTCCGTAGTCCCCTGCCGAACGGTTCCGCCATCGGCAGGAAGACACGTCCGTTGCTGACGGTGTACCCCTCGACGTAATCGAAGTAGCCGTTGGGATGGGGATTGTTATTGTTGTCCAGCCGGTCGGCATTCAGGAGTTTGATGAGCGTCTGGCTTTTTACCTGCGGCTCCGGTATATAGGAAAGGTAGACACCAGTCGTATCGCTCTGGTATTTCACGTCAAGGCGGAACTTGTCACGCTCGATGTTTGAGGCAAGGTAATAGACGTTCTTCATCATCAGATTCCAGTTTCCCTGCCTGGGGTTGTTGCTGGTGTTCTTCAACGACTTGACGAAGAGGGCCTCGTTGATGTTCGTGTGGTCGCTGGCAAACTCTCCCACCTGGTAGGTCACGCCGCCGTAGGTGTATTCGTAGGCGATCGCCAGCACCTGGTCGGTCTGCAAGTCCGCTTCTCAGCGAGATATATCCCAGGGCGGTGTTGACCGTATATTCCGAACTGCCAAGCAGGCGGGCATTGGCCAGTTTCTCGTAGTCGTTGCCTCCCACCAGTCCTGCACCGTCGAGGATGCCTGTCACCTGGTCGATGTCGCGGGCGGCAGGATAGGTCTGTGTAAGGGTGCTGTACTCAGTGTTGGCATTGTTCGACGGGACGGGACCGGAGCCTGGTCCCCACAGGTCGGTGCGGCTCACTTTCCTGTTCTCGCCGAGGTCGGTCAGTGCTACGATGTTGCGGGTGTTGCTGGTCGTTCCTGTCTTGTTTGTCACCCATACTTCCACACGGTTGATGGTTATGCCTGTCTTGAGGTTCGGCAGCGATTTCATCGCCGCGTCATAGTTGTAGCGGAAGTACTGGGAGAGGAAGAAGTGGTGGTTCTCCTCATAATCGGCAGCGTCGATCTCGAACGGTGTAAGCTGTCTGCCGCCCCGTGAGCTGACACTCTTATTGGAACTCTTCTTCTGCGAGAGTACCGTCTGCAGCTTCAGCTTGCCGAACTGCAGGTCTGTGCGGATGCCGAAGAGTGCCGATGCCCCCTGCACGAGCGAGTTGTTGGAAGGGAAGGAGACATTGCCGCCTTCAACGAGCTTGATGATCTCGTCTTCCTTGCCTTCATATCTCAGTTTGAAGTTCTGCGTGTCGAAGTCGAACGTCGCATCGGTGTTGTAGTTCAGGTTCATGTTCACCTTGTCACCCACTTTTCCGTTCACATTGACATTGATTTTCTCGTCGAAGTCCATCGCTGTCGTCTTGCGGTTGCGGATGGGCAGCGACGGGTTGTCTATGTTCTTGATATTGGCACCGAACTTCAGTTCTGCCGAGCCCTGTGTCTTGATGCGTACGCCGCCCGGCCCGAAGATTTTTTCGGCCGGTCCGAGGGAGAAGTGCATGTCCGTGAAGTCGAACTTGTCCTTTCCTTTCTCCCTCAGTATCTCCTGGTTCTTCGAGCGGTAATAATCGGCAAAGCTGCGTTTCTCCGTCCATCTGCGGTATTCTTCCGGCGTCATCATAATCGGTGCCATCACGTAGCTGTTGCCGATTTTGTTGCCGATGATATAGCGATCGAGAGAGTCGTTGTATTCTACGGTCTGCCGCATATTCTCCGGACGGATGAGATCGGTGGAGTTCTCTTTGAGGTCGTCGTAGGTAATAGGGGTAGTGCGCTGCACCTTCCATCGGGGATGGAGCAGCGAGTCGGGAATCTTCTCCTCGTCAATCTCCACCTCGGCCGCCTTCGCCTTCTTGACGGTGTCCGGGGGTGCAACGGCTCTGACCGGCTTTGCGAATGGTGCAAAGTTGAGGGCTGGATGTCCCCACCCCAGCAGGCAGATACTGCCGAGAAGCATGATGACAAAGAGGGATATGTAATGCTTTTTTTTCAAGAGGACAGGTGATGGAAGGTCTCCTTAAGCCTCTCCGGAGGAGGGGATGTGTGGGCGGTAATAAGCGATGATAGACGGTAATGAGCAGTGATAAACGATGATGGACCGGGGGAGGCTTTACTTTATCATCTTCAACGCCAGCTTGACGACCTGTTCCACAGGAAGGTCGGGCTGGTCGGTGAGGATGCTTACGACGACTTTGGCCGATGGGGCAGGGGAGAAGCCCAGCATGGTCAGTGCGCTGACGGCCTCGTCCTTGATGGCAGTGTTGACAGCCGGCGTACCGGGTTGGCTGCTGACGTGGAGTTCGTCGGCGATACCGCTCTGCATGATCTTGTCTTTCAGGTCGACGATGATGCGCTGTGCCGTGCGCAGTCCGATGCCCCTGACCGTCTTCAGCATCTTTTCATCCCCATTGGCAATGACGTTGCACAGTTCTGCAGGTGTCAGAGACGAGAGGATCATGCGTGCGGTGTTGGCTCCGACACCCGAGACGGTGATCAGCAGACGATAGAGTGACCGTTCCCTGCCTGCTGGCAAAGCCGTAGAGGGTGTAGCTGTCGTCGCGGCCGCCGGTCATGATCGCCTCGTGTACATAGAGTTTCACAGGTGTCCTGCCTGTATGGCACTATAAGTGTTGAGCGAAATGTTCAGCGCATAACCTACCCCCTGTGCCTCGACGACCGCCAAAGCAGGTGTCAGGTCAGCGAGTTCGCCCCTGATGTATTCTATCATAAATCCAATAAAAATATGCCCTTTGCCGTGGCAGGCTTTTTGTATATACTAGATTTAATAACGATGTGGTTTAGCTTTTATTGTATGTTAATGTATAAAAGCAGGCAAGTGGACACTCTGTCCACCTCTTTCCGCTATGCTCCAAGAATGCCTGCGCCGTCCCTGGAGTGATATTCCTCTACACCAAACATTGCACTTCTATCTTGAATGTTTAGCTCTGTCCACCACCTGTCCACCAGCTTCCTCCTCTGAAAGAAGGGCTTGATTACCGCTTGCCTTTATTAATTCGTCACCGCTTTTTCCACCACTTGTCATGGCTTATGTCCACTCGTCACTGTCCGCCCCAATAGCCTTTTTGCCTTCCTCTCGGTCAGCACTGGTTGTCGTCAGGGAGATTTTCAAGTGGTTTCGCTGTCTCTGTCTTGCTTTTTTTGGTCAGCTGCGGAGGGGGCTGATGATGCGTTCTGGTTTAGAAATAACTTTACAATCAAAAGGGCTGGAAGCATTGTTTTTCACACGTCAAGACACCCGGGAAACAGGCTGTAAAGAGTCCGTTGCATTGTAACTGACCACTCACAGCATTCTAAGTAAGGCTTACTTGCATTGCAACTAAGGCCTTTCTGGGCTTCAATTGAGGCTTAATAACACTGCAACTAAGCACCTTTTCAGTTATGGGATGTATGTGTGTGATTATAAGCTGATTATGCGGAATGCAAGGGCTTCTTCTCCGGCAGTTCAATCTTTCCTCTACCAGTTCTGCAGACTGATGGATCCTGTTGTGAATGTCCCGATAGACGGATTGGTAAATAATCAATACAAAAGTAAGACTCTCCCCCCTTGCATTTCTCTTCTGTCAAGGAGTCTGTCTTCTGACAGATATCCCCTGTTACAGCTGAATGGCAGACAGACAGAGCTTTTCATGCCTCTCTCTCCAGAGGGAGGAGATGGAACAGGGCTACTATATAATTGTGTTAAAAATATGCCGCAAGGCAATACTTTCTACAAAGAAAACATTACTTTTGCAGATGTATAAAGAGTACTAATTATAAAAAGGTAAAAGGAATATGAAAAAGATCAGAGCAGCCGTTGTGGGCTATGGCAATATCGGTCAGTACAGTGTCCAGGCATTGGAAGCTGCAAAAGATTTCGAGATTGCAGGTATCGTACGCCGTCAGGGTGACAAGGACAAACCTCTGGAACTTACTCCGTATGAGGTGGTTGACGACATTAACAAGCTCAAGGATGTGGACGTAGCTATTCTTGCCACACCTACTCGCAAGTGTCCGGAATATTCCGAGAAAATCACGGCACTGGGAATCAACACCGTGGACTCGTTTGACATTCACGGTTCTATCCTCGACTACCGTACGAAGCAGATGGAGAACAACAAGCGCACGAATACCGTCAGTGTGATTTCAGCAGGCTGGGATCCGGGTTCTGATTCTATCGTACGTGTGCTGCTGGAAAGCCTTGCACCGGAAGGTCTTTCCTATACCAACTTCGGTCCGGGCCGTTCCATGGGACACTCTGTCGTTGCCCGCAGCAAGAAAGGGGTGAAGGACGCATTGTCCATGACCATTCCTCTCGGCGAGGGAATCCACCGCCGTATGGTCTATGTGGAACTGGAAGAGGGGGCGACCCTCGAGGAGGTAACCAAGGAAATCAAGGCCGACGACTACTTCGCCCACGACGAGCTGCACGTGTTTGCCGTACCGAGCGTTGCTGCCCTGAACGATGTCGGGCATGGCGTTCACATGACACGCAAGGGCGTGAGCGGGAAGACGCACAATCAGCGTTTCTCATTCGACATGAGCATCAACAACCCGGCTCTTACGGCGCAGGTGCTCGTGAATGTGGCGCGTGCCAGCTTCCGCCTTGCACCGGGCTGCTACACAATGCCGGAGATACCGGTCATCGATATGTTGCCGGGCAGCCGTGAGGACGTTATCGCAACGCTGGTTTAGAATGATGGCTTATGGGCTGAGAAGCCTTGTTGATCTTATTGGTCTTATTCGCCTGACAAGGGCGATAAGGCCAATAATCTTTTGCGCAATATGAGAACTTTCCGACATAAAGTGACGATAAACGATGCAGGAGCCATCGTGGTGTTTGGCTTGGGATCCTTTTTCTGTCTGTGGAACAGGACGAACAGCCTGATGATTGTCCTCGGTGTCCTCCTTGTTGTCGTGACCATCAGGGCTGTGGACCGTGCCATCCATACGGAATATGTGCTGACTGATGACGGTGTGCTGCAGGTGAAGACAGGACGGGTCGGCCGGACAAGACGGATAGAACTGAAGAAGATAAAGAAGATAGGGAAACGTCCGTTTGCCTTCCGTTTAGGTGTCTACGCACTGATAGAACTGGAGGACGGAAGCGTTGTCAGCGTTCAGCCTGATAATATGGACGGTTTTCTGTCAGCCCTTGGAAAACGGATAGAAACGAAAGAGAAATGAGATTGAGACTCTTCCCGGCACTGCTTCTCGGTGTCGTGTTAAGCCTGCCGGTACAGGCGCAGGTCAGTTTAGACAGCACGATGGTTGCGGACACCATCGTCTCGAAGGCTTTTGCAGTACAGCCGGAGAACGATGATTCCGTCAGCGAGGAAGAAGATACGGACAGTATTATCCCGGCCTTCTCTACAGACAGCCTGCTCAGCTGGAAGGAGAATGCCGTGATGCGGCTGGACGGCATACTCCGCAGCCCGTTGTTGGAGACAGTCCAGACGAGTGTGATGGTTTGGGATCTGACCGATGACGTACCTGTCTATCAGTTCCGTGAACGCCTCCATCTGCGCCCGGCATCCACGATGAAATGCGTCACTGCCATTGCGGCCTTGGACAGGCTCGGAGCCGATTACGATTTCCGGACACGTGTTTACTGCACTGGCGAAATGGACGATTCCACACTCGTTCTGCATGGCGACCTCTATTGCGTGGGCGGTATGGATCCGATGCTCTCTTCCTCGGACCTGGCGGAGATGGCACGTGTCATACGCAATCATGGCATCACGTGTGTAGATGGCAATCTCTATACCGACTTCTCCTTTAAGGACCGCGACCGGCTGGGGAAAGGCTGGTGCTGGGACGACAAGAATCCTGTGCTCTCGCCGCTGCTTGTCGATCGCAAGGATGACTTCGTCGACCGTTTCCGCCGCCAATTGTCGGAGGCGGGTGTAACGGTGGACGGTATTACCGCCGACCGGCAGCTTCCTGACAGTGCCCGGCTGCTGACGATGCAGACGCACTCCGTCCGCCAGGTGCTCCACCGCATGATGAAGGTGAGCGACAATCTCCATGCCGAGTCGCTGTTCTACCAGCTGGCTGCCAGTGGCGGTACACGGTGGGCGTCGGCACGCCAGGCACGGCAGTATGCGTGTTCTCTCTTCAGCCGTATCGGGCTGAATCCCCGTGACTATTATGTGGCTGACGGGTCCGGTCTCTCTCTGTATAATTACGTGAGTACCGAACTTGAGACAAGGCTGCTGCGGTATGCCTTCCAGCATCCGGAAATCTATGAAGCCCTGCATGAGGCTCTGCCGATAGCGGGAGTGGACGGAACCTTACGGAAACGGATGCGCGGCACGGCTGCGGCCGGCAATGTGCGGGCTAAGACGGGTACGGTGAAAGGTGTCAGTTCGCTGGCGGGTTACCTCACGGCTTCCAACGGTCATCTGCTCTGTTTTCTCGGTCATCTGCAACGGCGGACTCTCCAACGGTCCTATGCGCAACCTGCAGAACAAGATCTGTGTGGCACTGTGCCAATAGCTTATGAAATTAGGATTTGTGAATGATGAATTTCAAATTAACACCTCCCCGTCATTTCGTCAACGACGCACTCGAAGAGATCCGAATCTTCGTAGAGAACATTATCCTCTCGCTGGGTGTACACGGCCATGCCGTACCCGTCGTGCGCCATGTGCTGCTGGCCGTGGTTGCCCTCCTGCTGGCATTCTTTGCCGAACGGCTCTGTAAGTATATCCTCGTGCCGATCATTCTCCGGCTGGTAAAAGCGTACCGAGGCGCATTGGGACGATGTTGTCTTCGATCGTCAGGTACTGCGCACAGCCTGCCACATCGCACCGGCATTGGTAGTATGGCAGCTGATGCCGCTTGTCTTCTATCAGTTTCCCATGGTGCAGGAGGGGTTGCGTCGGCTCACGGCAGTCTATCTCACCATTGCCGCGACACGTCTGATTACCGGCATCATCAACCGTCTGCGTTATCTGAACACCCGCCCCGGCAGTTCCACGAGCCAGTATCTCAAGTCGTTCTGCGGCGTACTGAAGATTCTTGCCATCTTTATCGCCGTGGTTGTCGTCATCGGCATCCTCATCAACCGCAGTCCGATGGCATTGCTTGCCGGTCTGGGAGCGACTTCGGCTGTCCTCATGCTGGTGTTCAAGGACACCATCGACGGGCTCGTCGCCGGCATCCGGCTGACCAGCAACGAGATGATACACATCGGAGACCATATCACCGTACCCGGCGGATTCGTGGACGGAACGGTCATGGACATCACACTCACTACCGTAAAGGTGCGGCAGGCCGACAATACCATCACCACTGTACCCCTCTGACACTCGTCAGCGGTATCTTCCAGAACTGGAAAGGGTGCAGGATGTGGACGGACAGCGGGTGAAGAAGATGGTCTACTTCGACGTGCGCAGCATCCGTGTAGTGGATGACAGCCTCCGGAAGCAGCTTCTGGAGCAAGGATTCGTGAAGGAGGAGGAGCTGAAGGGTGAGGTCGTCAACATGGCACTCTTCCGCCATTATATGGAGCATTACCTTGCCAAACGGGAAGATGTCAATGAGAAGATGACGCTCCTCGTGCGCCAGCTGGAGGCCACACAGGCGGGTGTGCCGATCGAACTCTATTTCTTCCTACGCACAAAAGACTGGATTCCCTACGAGCATTCGATGGCCGATATTCTCGAGCACGTCTATGCGTATGCCAATGCTTTCGGCCTGAAAATCTACGAGCAGACCCCTGCACAGTGAGTTCTTTCCTCCTTATTCCCCATCCCCTTTCGGGTGGGGAATAAGGAGGCCGCTTGCATCGTTCCTGCATCAGATAGCTTTTTTTATTACCGAAAAAGCTTCCGACTGGGAAAATAATAGTATATTTGCACTGTACTTCTATCGGATTGACTAACTTTTTAAACAGGAATGAACATGAAACAACTGAAAACAATCAAACGCCTGACTGCCTTCGGCCTGTTGGTACTGATGACCGCCTGCTCCACAGAGAATACCGTTATCGGAAATGTCGGAGTAAGTGATGTGAAGTCGTCAGGCTGCAAGGCCTCTGCCTCGCAGCTGGATTCCCGTCCTGAATACTATAACAATTTTGTAGGACAGAAGTCTGTGCTGCATCTTACGCTCGGTGCGGATAACATCGTCAATGCACGCTTTGCCGATTTTTATGGACAACTGTTCTATTGAACTGTTCCATGTTGATGCAAGCAGCAGCGAGGGGAAAATCGTCCTCGTTCTGTACCCCGATAAGGATATGGCGACAAACTGCATCTGCCGGTATGATGTCGACTTCAAGATGCAGAACATCGTTCCCGGCAGCTATCAGCTGGAGGTGTACCATACTGCTGCCGACAAGCAGATCAGCAAGGACAATAGGGTTTATAGCGGCACTGTAAGACTGGAGAATGGGAAAGAGGTTGTGCTGACAATGAGCCGGTAGGAGGATAGTGTGGAAAGTATGATCGTGTTACCCTTTTATTCAAGGGCTGCTTCCATACTTTCCACCCATGTTTTGAATCTTGGGCATTTCTCCAGCAGTTCAGATATCCCCACAGTATTGATAATATCTATTCCATGTAACACTTTGTTATAACCGGGGATAAGTTTTTTCAATCGCACGGAAGGAGCCGTGTCAGGGGTGGTTGTTAATGTCTTCGGGATTAGGATGTTGTTGGATGACATCTATTAATCCTTTGTAATCCATTTCGTTTCTTTCAAACAGGGAGTCTATCCCATTGATGGAAGCAAACACCAAAGCCTCAAATTCATGAAGTTGGATATAGGGGATGAAGTTATCGAATTGATGTTTTTGAGTGTCTTCCAAGTCTTTCTTTATTCTTGTTTCGAGCAGATCTGCTTGTTCCTTGTGCGTTTGTGTTGCTATCAGATCACTGAAACCGGGAAAGTCTGAAGGCAGACGGTAGAAATCTATCATCATTGATACGATTACATCTTTTTCATATATTGTGTTCAGAATGTCCTTTTTGATGTAAGAGTATTTGGAAACTCCCCCATGCGAGTGTTTTGTCTTGAAGCATTGTATGGTATTATACAGTCCTTTGGAACAGAAAAAAGGACGGAGTATATTATTGACGAAACTTTCTTCGGTTTCGCCTTCTACGATTATTACCAGTCTTTTCATAGCAATTTTGGTTGTCCGTTAATTATGCTTTTTGTCCATAATTCTCCTAAAAGAGTAATCATTTAACCAGCTTTGCAGTGTGTCGTTGTTCAGTCTGTTGAAAAGAGGATTGCCCTGTCCTTGCGGTCTACAGTGATAATATCTTCAGCATCAAAGTTGTTGATAAGGTTTACCGACTCTGTGGATATGATAACCTGACAATTTCTGGAAGCAACGGATTTTATCATACCAGCCAGCTTGACGATAGCTGTCGGGTGCAGGCCCAGTTCTGGTTCGTCAATGATAATAACTTTGGGCAAGGTAGGTTGTTGCAGTAGTGTGGCAAGAGCAATGAACCGTATGCTGCCATCAGATAAATCATTGGCATCGAAATACTTCTCGTTATTTTTCCATATCACTCCACTGTAAGTTGATCTGGCTTTCGTCGAGCAGAGATGGTGCAAGAGAAAAATTACCAAAGTAAGGCATAACAGAACGGATCGTCAGTTCTATCCTTTTCAGTGTCTTGGGATGTTTCTCTTGCAGCATATATAGAAACGCCGGGAGGTTGCTTCCGTCAGTCTTGAGAAAGCGGTTGTCATTGATATTTGCACTGCTTCTCAACGGTGCGCCTTTACTTGTGTCATGGAAGTGGAAAATCTTGTAACTTTGGAGTATTCTCTCAGCCATTTTGTCTCTATAGGTCGTTGAGTCTTTGATATAGCTTTCATCTATATTAGACATACTGTAACAGCTTGATTGGTAGTAGCTGCTTTCTTTGGCAATAAACAGACTTCCGTTGTTCCGTGCCTGAAGCGTTACCCCATAGGCATTGTCGCCAAATTCCAGATAGCCTTTCAGTTCTTTGGTTTGCTTTCGCCCATAATGAAACAGTCTTTCTGCACTGTTCTGCATCGTATAGTTGTGCAGACGTTGCTCATAGATGATGTTTATCAGTCTGAAAAAAGAAATGAAGTTGGTTTTGCCAACACCATTTGAACCAATCAGTATATTGATCGGTCTCAATTCTAAATCTACGTGGTGGATAGATTTGTAACCATCTATGATAATTCTGTTCAGCATTGTGAAAATCTCATTATGGAAGTATGTGGTTTCAGGAAAGACAGTCTCTTGATAATCCCACTGCAAATATACGATAAATTTATTATCCTTGCAACTAATATTATAAGGTAAAATGTAAACAGCAGAAAAGCCTTATGGGCAGGCTGCGTTCTCACTGAAAAAGAAAAGTCAAGCAACAGTGTAAAACATTGTAGCTTGACTTTCGTTTGTCAGGAAGTGGCAGACCAGCGGTTACTGCAACTGCATGATGCCGTCTTTGTTGACACTCGTGACGCCTTTTTACCTTCTTGAAGTCGGCAATGGCTTTGTCGATGTCTTGGTTTTCGTCAACCTTGACAGCTACCCCGCTGAACTCCTTGTACTTGTAGAGGAGGGTGCAGCTCTGCTTCTTGATGGCTTTCAGCAGGGGTTTGTTGCCGGTCTTCTTGTCGAAGAAGATAATCAATGTGTGGCTGACTGGGCTGCTTTTTTCGGTTCGGTTTGCGCCTATGTTGCTGTCGCCTTCACTGTCACTGTTCATGATCCGCTCCTTTATCGGGCACTGTGCGGATGCCGCTGTTGACTGGGCCAGCAATAAGCCCGTCATCAACATACTTGCCTTAAGATATCTCTTCATATTGTTTTTCTCATTTTGATATGGGCTGTAAAGATAGGAATAATTTAGCAGATTACAACTATGTCTTATGTTTTTTTTTCAGTGTTTCGTGTCCTTGTTTCTTGTGTTTCTTTACAGGGGTAATGTTACACAGAGAGTGAGTGGAGTCGGGTAGCTCATTTTATGAGTACTTTCTGGGTCCGTCTATGAGAGGGGGTAATAGAATCTGCCTGAAAATGTGAAATCTTATCTTTTGAGAGTGGATTTCATGCTGCCCATAACACCTCTAAAGAGACAGGACTTTTATCACAAAATAAGTTTTAATTTCGTTTGCTGTCATTTTAACAATTCTCTGAAATTCCCTGTAATTCATCTACTTAATTGTATAGAAAGAGTGACAGCAGTGACAGGAAATGTAGCATAGCTCAAAAATGCAGGATGAACCTTTTTGTTTATAGGTTTATCGTTTACTATAGATAAAATAAAAAGCGAAGGAATTTAATTTCTCCACCCTTCGCTTTCATTTCTTATATCGTTCAATACTTTATGCTTCTTCTGTCTCTTCTTCCACAGCCTTGAACTGCTCAAGGTCTTCCGGGTTGAAGGCTTTTGATGTAAGCGGTGCTGCCGATCACCTCTTCTTCTGCCATACGGACGAAGACGTTGGCGGACTTCTTGAAGAGCTCCGGTGCCTTGGCGGCATCCTCGATGAGGAGGAGGGAACCGATGATGTCGGCAGTCATGTTATACAGCCGGCGTGCGAGGAAGTCGTGGACATCCCTGGTTCTCGCCTGCATTCACCTTCTCGACCGCCTCTTCATAGAGCCGGACGAGGCGGGCGACACGGTCGCGCAGCGCCTTCATGCAGTCGCAGGCGAGTTCATCCTCAAGCATCTCTTTCATGATAGAGAGGTAAGTGCCGTTGGTGATGTAGCGCACGGCAGCAACCACCTGCAGCTGCGTCGTTCCCTCATAGATGGAGAAGATACGTGCGTCACGGTACAGCCGCTGGCTCTTGTATTCCATGATGAAGCCGGAACCGCCGTGGATAGAGATGGCATCGTAGGCGGTCTGGTTGGCATATTCGGAGTTGATACCCTTTGCCAAGGGTGTGAACGCATCGGCCAGACGGGTATATTTCTTCATCTCCTGACGTTCCTCCGGTGTGAGCCTCTGGTCACGCGCAATGTCTTCCAGTGCTTTGTAGAGGTCGACGTAGCGTGCCGTCTGATACAGAAGAGAACGGCCGGCATCGAGTTTCGCCTTCATGCGGGAGAGCATATCGTAGACAGCCGGGAACATGATGATCTTCTTTCCGAACTGTGCGCGCTCCTTGGCGTATGCCAGTCCTTCGTTGTAAGCCTCCTGCTCGACACCGACCGACTGTGCGGCGATGCCGAGACGTGCGCCGTTCATCAGTGCCATCACGTACTTGATGAGGCCCATGCGTGTGTTGCCGCAGAGTTCTGCCTTCGCATTCTTATAGACCAGTTCGCAGGTAGGAGAGCCGTGGATGCCGAGTTTGTTTCTCGATGTGGCGCACGTCAACGCCTCCGTTGCGTTTGTCATAGATGAACATGGACAGTCCGCGTCCGTCACGTGTACCCTCTTCCGAACGTGCAAGGACGAGGTGGATGTCGGAATCGCCGTTGGTAATGAAACGCTTCACGCCGTTCAGTCGCCAGCAGTTTTCCTTTTCGTCGAAGGTGGCCTTGAGCATGACACGCTGGAGGTCGGATCCAGCATCAGGCTCAGTGAGGTCCATTGACATGGTCTCACCTGCACAGATACGTGGGATGTACTTCTGGCGCTGTTCCTCATTGCCGAACTCATAGAGTGTGTCGATGCACGACTGCAGTGACCAGATGTTCTGGAAACCGGCATCGGCGGCAGCAATCACCTCGGACAGCATGGAGAAGACGACATTCGGCAGGTTCAGACCGCCATAGCGGCGGGGCATGGAGACACCCACAGTCCGGCCTGACGTGTAGCCTCGATGTTCTCCAGCGTCTTGCTGGCATAGTGCATACGGTTGTCGATGAGGTGCGGACCTTCCTGGTCGACAGCCTCGGCGTTCTGTGCGATGATGTTCGCCGCCACGTCGCCTGTGATGTCCAGGATGCGCTTGTAGTTCTCAATCGCATCTTCATAGTTCACCGGTGCGTCAGCATGTGCAGCGGCATCAGCATAGTTACGCTCTTTCAGTTCTACGATGCGTTTCATCAATGGATGCTCCAGATGGAACGCTATTTCCGGGTGGTCAGTATAATAATTTGCCATATTAAAAGTGTAGTGGCCCCTCCTCCTTGCCCCTCCCCCAAAGGGAGGGGAGTAGAATGTTCTGTTCCTGGTGGTTAGGGGTCTTCTTTATTCGTTGTTAATAAAATCGTTTATTTGTTCAGTGACGTTATCAAGTTCCGTGCAAATCTCATCATTCGTGAATCTAAGTACGTTGAAACCCATGTCGTTGAGGCATTCTGTCCTCGTCGCATCATCTGTCATTTGCTGAGATTCATTATGATAAGCTCCATCAACCTCTATAACCAAGTTGTGAGAAAGACATACGAAGTCGACAATAAAGTCGCCGATCGGGTGTTGCCTTCTGAAGTGGCAATCACCCCCTCATACCTCTTAGCTCGTTCCAAAGGATACTCTCTGCAAGCGTCATCTCCTTTCGATTCTCCTTTGCATAGTCCTTCAAGATATGATACCTATCAGGTGATGAGGTCTCATAACCTAACTTTTTCTTTCTCCTATCCTCGCTCATGGTTGATTGCGTGTCAGATAATAACGTCTTCTGAATATAAGTGGAATAGTCCTATTCCGTCCTTTCAATATCCCTCTGTACATTTCACTCCCCTCCCTTTTGGGGAGGGGCCGGGGGAGGGGCCGTTACTTACTGTTCTGCTTATAATACTTTATCAGCTTCGGCACTACCTCCTCAACGGTACCATTGATGACATAGTCGGCAATGGCATTGATGGGAGCGTCGGGGTCGTTGTTGATGGAGATGATGATGCCGCTGTCCTGCATACCGGCAATGTGCTGGATCTGGCCGGAGATACCGCAGGCGATGTACACCTTCGGATGAACGGTGACACCGGTCTGTCCTATCTGACGGTCATGGTCAGCCCAGCCTGCATCCACGGCGGCACGGCTGGCACCTACTTCTCCATGGAGTTCCTTTGCCAGCTTGAAGAGCAGGTCGAAACCTTTCCTTTGAGCCGACACCGTAGCCGCCGGCAACAACGATCGGCGCACCCTTGAGGTTGTTCTGTGCAGGCTCGACATGACGGTCGATGACTTTTACCACATAGTCCACCTCCGGTACATACTTCGCTACATCAGGATAGACAACCTCGCCCTTTGCCTTGCCCTCATAGAGAGCCTTCTGCATGACACCCGAGCGGACGGTTGCCATCTGCGGACGGTGGTCAGGGTTGACGATGGTCGCCACGATGTTGCCGCCGAAGGCAGGACGGATCTGATAGAGCAGGTGCTCGTAATGCTTGCCGGCTTTCTTGTCGTCGTAGTCGCCGATTTCAAGCTGTGTACAGTCGGCTGTCAGTCCGCTGGTCAGTGAGGACGATACACGTGGACCGAGGTCACGGCCGATTACAGTAGCCCCCATCAGGCAGATCTGCGGTTTCTCCTCTTTAAACAGGTTCACCAGAATGTCCGTGTGCGGTGCTGATGTGTAAGGGAAGAGACCCTCGCCGTCGAAGACAAACAGCTTGTCTACACCATAGGGAAGAATCTGGTCTTCCACTTTCCCCTTGATACCGCTGCCGGCAACAATGGCGTGGAGTTCCACGCCTAACTCGTTTGCGAGCTTGCGACCCTTGGTCAGCAGCTCTTGTGAAACCTCCTGTACGGTGGTTTCTCTATTTCGCAATATACAAATACGTTGTTCATAAATCAAAATGTTCGACCAATCAGCCAATCAACCAGTCCCAATCAGCCCCTCCTTGCCCCTCCCCCAAAGGGAGGGGGAGGAAATGTATCACTTTGCTACAGGTGTACACTGGCTTTTTTAGAAAGTCGGAAAACTTCTTGTCCCCACATAACTTTCTCAGTAGCAAATATCTTATAGTTAATATTCAGTAGATGATATTCTGCAATAGGACATTCTACGCCCCTCCCTTTGGGGGAGGGATGGGGAGGGCCAGTTCGTTGGCTCGGTTGGTTGGTTCTTTGTTCAGGCTTTTTATCCAATAATCCTCTCTCCTAACAGTTCCTTTACGAGCCCTCTACATCCTCGTCCGAGCCGGTGAGCGTCTTGCTCTCCTTGGCCTGGAAGACGATGTTCTGTACTGACTTCACCTTTGTAGGCGAACCGGACAGGCCGCACTGAACCTCGTCGCCGTCAACATCGGCTACCGACCACTGGTTCAGGGTCAGGTAAGGACGTTCCTCGTAAAGTTGTGTCCAAGGCTCATCGCCCTTTCGTTCCATCGGACAGGTAGCATACTTGTACTTCATCACGCGACGGGCATTGCAGGGACGGGCTGGAGCAGCGGTGCCGTTTACCGTGACAAGCACCGGCAGCGGTGCCACGACGGTCTCAACACCTCCGTCGATGTGGCGGCGGATTGTAGCCTTGCCGTCCTCAATCTTAAGGATTTCCTCGGCGTAAGTAACCTGGTTGAGTCCCAGTTTCTGTGCGACCTGCGGCCCCACCTGTGCCGTGTCGCCGTCGATCGCCTGACGACCACCGATGATAATGTCTACATCGCCGATTTTCTTCACGGCCGTAGCCAGTGCGTAGGATGTAGCCAGCGTGTCAGCACCTGCAAACTTGCGGTCGGTCAGCAACCAGCCGGTATCGGCGCCGCGATAGAGCCCCTGGCGGATGATCTCGCCGGCACGTGGAGGCCCCATGGTCAGTATCCCCACGGTAGACCCCTGGGTTCTGTTCCTTCAGCCTAAGCGCCTGCTCCAGTGCGTTCAGGTCTTCAGGGTTGAAGATGGCAGGCAGCGCGGCACGGTTCACCGTTCCCTCGGCTGTCATGGCATCCTTCCCCACGTTTCTTGTGTCAGGTACCTGCTTGGCAAGTACAACGATTTTCAAACTCATAAATATAATAATGTGTTGTTTAGAAATTCTGTCACGTGTTTGATGGCAAAAGTACTGTTTTTTTGCAAAACAAACAAATAAAAGCCGTAAAAACCGTCCTGCCGTCACTGTCTTGGAACTGATTGGGAGAGAACAGCAGTCAGATGTATCGACTTCACACAACGTCAACATCTCACCTCCACATCTACAGGACCGCCGTTTCCCGACTATCTGGGAACTGGATTCCCAAGGCTTGGGAATGCGGTTCCCAACGTCTGGGAATCGCATTCCCGACCGGTCGGGAACATATCAGCCTGACCGGTGCTGTTTTTTTTCTGTTCTTGTTTTGTCATATCATCGGTTTATGTTATCTTTGTAGCATAATGATTGACAGACCGACCGTAGACAGGATTATGAATGCGGCGAATATCGTTGAGGTAATCAGCGATTTCGTTTCTTTACGCAAGGCAGGAACAAGCTACAAAGGCTTGTGCCCTTTCCATGATGACCGTACACCATCGTTCTCCGTCAGTCCGGTGAAAGGCGTTTACAAATGCTTTTCATGCGGTGCGGCGGGCAATGTGGTGAAGTTCATCATGGAACATGAGCAGATGACTTACCCCGAAGCCTTGAAGTGGCTTGCAAACAAGTATCACATCGAGGTACACGAGCGGGAACTTACGACGGAGGAGAAGCAGCAGGAAAGCGAGCGGGAGTCGATGTTCCTGGTCAACGAATGGGCTGCGAGGTATTTTGAAAATATCCTGCACAACGATGTTGACGGCATGGCTGTCGGTATGCAGTATTTCCGCAGCCGCGGCTTCAGGGATGACATTATCCGTAAGTTCCAGTTGGGTTTCTGCCTGTCGGGCCGTCATGCCTTTGCTGATGCTGCCTTGAAGGCAGGTTTTCAGAGAACTTTTCTCATAAAGACAGGTCTCTGTTTCGAGCGTGAGAACGGAGAACTCGTCGACCGTTTCAATGGGCGTGTGATGTTCCCGTGGATAGGTGTGAGCGGTAAGGTGACGGCTTTCGGCGGCCGTCTGCTGGATGCTCGCACGAAAGGAGTGACCCAGAAGTATGTCAACTCTCCCGACAGTGTCATCTATCACAAGGAACGCGAGCTTTATGGTATCTTCCAGGCGAAGAAAGCCATTGCCAAGTACGACCTCGTCTATATGGTCGAAGGATATACGGATGTCGTTTCCATGCACCAGTGCGGCATCGAGAATGTCGTCGCCAACAGCGGGACAGCACTCTCCGTGCATCAGATCCGCCTCCTGCACCGCTTCACATCCAACATTGTTCTGCTCTATGACGGTGATGCCGCCGGGCAGCATGCCGCCCTGCGAGGAACGGATATGCTGCTGTCTGAGGGCATGAATGTGAAGGTACTGCTGCTGCCTGACGGAAAAGATCCCGATGAGTTCGCACGCAGTCACAGTGCAGAGGATTTCAGAAGGTATATAGAAGACAACCAGACGGATTTTATCGTCTTCAAAATAAACATTCTTCTCAATGGTGTTACTGACCCTGTCAAGCGTTCAGAAGCCGTCAGTTCGATCGTCCGGAGTGTCTCTGTCATCAAAGATCCGATACTCCGTGACACCTACATCCGTGAGTGTGCCAACCGTACCGGCGTGTCGGAGCGTACGTTGATGGAACAGATGAACCGGAACATCTATTCCGACCGGGAACAGCAGACAAGAGAACAGCAGCAGCAACGGGCTGCAATCATACAGCAGCAGACAGACGGACAGACAGCAGTACCTGCCCCGCAGGTGCCGGAAGTGGAACAGATGCTCATGCAGGTCATCGTCAGAGACGGCGAAAAGGTCATCTTCCGTGACGTGAAGGACGAGGAGAGCGGGCAGCTGTACAGTCTGACAGTGGCGCAGTACATAGCCTTTGACCTCGGCAGTGACAATCTCGGCTTCTCGGATCCGCTTTATGCGAGAATGCTCCAGGAGGCTGTAGAGCATAGCGGGGAGGAGAACTTCAAGGCAGAGGAATACTTCATGCAGCATCCCGACATCCATGTTGCATCTGCGGCCGTGAAACTGGGTGTCGACCGTTTTCAGCTCTCGGAGAGCCTGCAGGTAAAGGAAACGGAAAAGACACTGTGCGACCGTGTGGTACACCTCATTGCCGACTTCCGTCTCGATTATGTCTCGTCCCATCTGAAAGAACTCAATGCAAGACTGACGCAGGTGAAGGATGCTGGGGAAATGAAGGAAATCATGGAAGAAATCATGAAGATACAGACCCTCCGCAACAAGCTGGCGAAGAAATTAGGTAGTGATATTCTGGTATGATAGACAAGATAAGAAAAATATTCAGGCAGCCCCTTCAGCTTTCGAACCTCACGCCGGACGAGAACAGGCGGATTGTGTCGAAGGCCCTGAAGGCACTCAACTGTACCGGAGAATGGCAAGAAGAGAAGGATACGGCAACGGTACGCTTCGACTTCCAGAGCGGACACTTCGGCATAAGCATCTCCAGCCGGCATCCGCAGGTGGAACTGTCGTTTCTCTTCTTTGCCGAGGCTGACATGAATGATATAAACATCGTGCGCCAGGTGTGCAACCAGTCCAACCTCAATTCTGACGGTCCACGCTTCACCTATACTGTCAATGAAAAAACGAATGTCATCGACCTGCACATCCTGACAATGCTCCTGCTGGATGAAGACCGTGCCAAGGATATCCTTTCGTCGGCGATGGTGGATGCATTTGCATGGCAGAACTCATTCATAAGACATCTGGGTGAGGTGAAACGTGAAGCCGGGAATGCGGGTACGAATGACCTGGAAAAGGCTGTGAAAGACTTTTCACGCAGTATCTTCCTCCTACACGAGCAGGAGCTTTCTCACCAGCAGACGGCACCGGGATGGCGGCATAATGACAAGGAACCGGCCACGCTGGAGCAGTGGATGGACAGGGCTTTCGGCAGGGTGGATGTCATATTCTCGGAACTGACGGTCGTGGCAGATGGGATTACGGTCATCAGCGACCGTGAGGCGATTGCAGCCTACAACCTGTCGGACGCATTGATCGCCGGCGGAGCATTCGTCCATCCGAAGGCCATGCTCGACCTGATGTTTTTCCTTCCGTCCCACCCTGCGACACGCCGCCGTATGACTTTCAGCCTCCAGCAGGCAGACAGTTGCGCCGACATTCTCTACTATCAGGTCGCTGCGACGCTGCTGCCCCTGCAGGCAGCTTCGGACCGTCCGTTGCATACAAAGGAGATGCAGGTGGAGTCGCATTCCGCTTTGCTGGCATACGACCTCCGCAGCACAAAGCAGCTGCAGGATGAGTTCGTTTATATGTGGAAGGAAGCCAAGATCAAGATTGTCTCCGGCGAAGCGAGGCAGCTTACGGAGGAACAGCAGTTGATTGCCAATGTGGTAAACATGGATGCCGGAGGGTTCGTCTATCGAGGCAAGGCTCTCTATCAGCAGAAGCGTTACTATGAGGCCACGGCAAGCCTGGAGAAATGCATTCCGGCTGCTCTATTCCGGCTTTCTGAAGCTGAACAGGGAGGAACGAAACGTCTTCTTCGAAGTCTGCTTCATGCTGGGTTTCTGCTACAATGAGCTGCGACAGTATGAGCGTGCATTCTATTATTTAACGTTTACCCTGGACCTCCGCCGTGCCGGCTATGCCGAGGCATACGTGAACTGCCTTATCAATATGGGTGACTTCCGATCACTGAGGAGCATAGACGGTTTTCTGGATGAACTGCGCAATGCCGTGTCAGACGGAGACGAAGAAGAGTTGGAGTCCAGATTCCGTCTCTTGCTGCGGTTCCTTTACCGCCGCAAGACCTATGTCCTGATAGAAATGCGCCGGCTGGACGAGGCGGAGAAGATTCTCCTCCGGATGGCTGATGATCCGGACAATGCCGACTTTGCACGGGACGAGCTGGCCTATATCCGGCATCTGCGAAGAACAGGGCACTGACAGAAAAAACATCCCGTGAGGATAGGAACGGGAAAGGAGGTAGAGGATGATTTACGTTCACTGGTTTACTCTGGTCATTTATGTTGTCGTCATCATCATGGTGATGGTACGTGTGCTGATGGACAACCGGCAGCCTGCCAAGACAATGGCGTGGATGTTGGTGCTGACGTTCATCCCCATGCTGGGCATCATCCTTTACTTCTTCTTCGGGCAGACCACCCGCAAGGAGCGCAAGATATGGCAGCACAGCATGGACCAGCTGGCGAAGCGGTCCATGCTGGAGTTCGTTGAACAGAAACGGCTTCATCTGCCAGATGCGTACCGTACGCTCATCAATCTCTTCATGAACCAGAACTGGGCCTTGCCCTTCAAGAACAACGAGACGGAAATATACACGTCAGGGTACGAATTCTTCCCCTCGCTGCTTATGGAAATCGGAAAGGCCGAGCACCATATTCATCTGGACACTTTCATCATTGTCGACGACCCGCTGGGGCGGATTGTCGCTGATGCTCTGATTGACAAGGCGCGGCAGGGCGTGGAGGTGCGTGTCATCTACGATGATGTAGGCTCATGGAAGACGAAGAACCGATTTTTCGACCGTATGCGGGCCGAGGGCATAGAGGTCTATCCCTTCATGCCCGTCCGATTCCCGGTCTTTACAAGCAAAGTGAACTACCGCAACCACCGCAAGATCTGTGTCATCGACGGCGAGGTGGGCTTTATCGGAGGCATGAACATCGCCATGCGCTACGTGAAGGGATTCGGAAAACTGGCATGGCGCGACACCCATGTGAAGATAACGGGTGCTGCTGTCTACGGACTGCAGCGTGCCTTTCTGGTAGACTGGTTCTTCGTGAGCCAGTCGCTGATTGCCGACCACGGTTATTATCCTGTGAACAAAGTAGAAGAGAACGACAGCCTCGTCCAGATTGTGACGAGCAACCCAACAAGTCTGTGGCCGGAGATAGAGCAGGGATATGTCAGGGTGCTTGCCAGCGCCAAGCATTATGTCTATATGGAAACACCTTATTTCCTTCCTACCGATCCCATACTCTTTGCCATGCGTACGGCAGCCCTGTCGGGTGTCGATGTAAGGCTGATGATACCTTACGAGACGGACACGAAGATTGTAGAGTGGGCCTCCCGGTCGTACGTGATGGCGACGGTCAAGGCAGGCGTGAAAGTGTATCTGTATAAGGCAGGCTTCAACCACTCGAAACTTCTCGTTACAGATGACGCAATGGCAACCATCGGATCAACGAATGTAGACTTCCGCAGTTTTGAGAACGACTTTGAGTCCAACGCCTTTCTTCTATGACCGGGAGATTGCCTTGCGTGTGAAGGCAATTTTCCTTGACGACCAGGGGAAGAGTGTTGCCCTGGAGGATGTACGCAACCTTACCCACCGCTCTTTCCTGCAGCGGTTATGGGAGTCGCTGGTAAGGCTGCTCAGTCCGTTGTTGTAAGGATGTTCTGAAAGTCCCACATTGAACTTTTGCCTGCATGGACATTGTCAGTCCTTTGTCCCTTTTGTTTTTATGCGGCATATTCCGGTCTCACTTTCAGTCGCATATACCGGAAGGAGAGTCTGTCTGCCTGAAAAGGAATGAACTGCAAAGGTGATTTTCTGGGCCAGCCTGGACAGATTGTTTACTTGAACAACGTGAAGTTCACGCTGCCATAACTCCGGTGTTCGAGAAAATGCGGATGGGTGGAGAAGTCGTCGTGTTTGCCATGCTCAAAGACAAGCAGCCCGTCTTCTTTCAAGAGTCCGTATTGGAAGATGAGGTCGGGAATGGTAGACAGTTCGGGCAGCGCATAGGGAGGATCGGCGAAGATGAGACCGAAGTGCTGTTGGCAGTTTTTCAGAAATCGGAACACGTCGCCTTTTACCAGCAGATGGCTGTCGGTGCCGATTTTCTCCATGCACTGACTGATGAAGCGGGCATGGTCGCGGTCTTTTTCGACGCTCACCACCTGCGGACAGCCCCGTGAGAGAAGCTCCAGGGAGATGCTCCCTGTACCTGCAAAGAGGTCGAGTGCCGTGGTTTCTTCCCAGTCGGTGTAGCCGTTGATTACATTGAAGATGTTTTCTTTGGCGAAGTCGGTTGTCGGGCGGGCTTTGAAAGTGCGTGGAATGTCAAAGCGTCTGCCTTTGTATCTTCCTGTGATGATTCGCATTGTTTTTTGTTGTGGGGGTTAAGAAAAGTCTGTCCGCTTCCGGCAGGTATATACCCGACTGTCCGGGACTCGTGTTCCCGAGGCCTGGGACTTCTGTTCCCGACGGCTGGGAACCGCATTCCCAGCCGTCGGGAATATTTTCCTGTCAGCCCAGGTAAATCGCCTTAAGGTCGTAAGGAAACTCCTTCCGCCCGGCCAGCGGAATGTTGCCGAAGTCGGTTTCCGGGTCAACGACCCTGTAAAGTTTCAGATACTGTCCGATATGCTCGACGAGCCAGTCCTGATGTGGCAGGTCGCCGATGAGATACAGCTCGTCCTTGTCTGCATCCATCCCCGTCAGCTTCCATATATAAAGAAGGTAATACAGGGCATCATGTGCGTGCGTGGCTTCGTATGAATTACTGAAGCGGAACCGGTTCTGCTGGAAACTGAACACTTCCATCTGTTTCTCATGGAAATAGGCGTAGAGCTTCCGGCGCGGTCCTGCGAAGGAGCGTCGGTAGAGATGTGTCCAGACCGACTGCATGATCGGTTGGAAGCGGATGTCCTGAAAGTGGTCGTCGATGACGAGCCTGAGGTCTTTGTTGACGGAGAAGACTGCAACGGCATTCAGGTCGGACAGTACGCTGGAAAGGATCTCCTCATTGCCCTGCCGGTGGTAGGTGTGGTGATAGAGTGCCTCGGCATCCTGCGTTTTGAACTCATCTGCCGGCATGAGCATCACCGGTGCGTCCAGCTCTGCCAGTACCCGTTTGTACCCGCTCTGAAGCAGCTCCGAGACCGTGAAGGCTTCACGCAGGTTGGCAGCCATGGAGATACCCGCATTTACCTCGTAAGGTTCGTAAACAAGCATGCCGTTCTCCTGCGGGTCACCCACGGCGAATGCCATTGTACTTCTGCCGAACCGGATGGTCAGCCGCAGCTTCTTGTCGGATATGTTATGGTCGGTCTCTGTCATTGCAGATGTCATATTGCTTTTTACCATCTGCAAACTTACGCATTTTTTTCCGATTACGTTTGCTTTCCGGTTGATAAATATCATCTGACAGGTTATTATCGGGTATTAGAGGGTGGATGAGGATAGATTCCAGGGGGAGTAAATATCCTTTCACTCGCTTTTTCCCTGCTATGACTGTTCTGAAGGCTTTACGGATAGTCGCACAAAATAACGACAAAGGCCCACGGAAGCGCGAAAACTTCTGTGAGCCTTTGTCCATATATGTCCTGTCCCGGCAGGGACGATTCTATACCAGTCTGTCCAGATGTTTCTTGAGGTCCTTCAGCTGGTCGCGGACAGAGATGAGGCTTTCCATTATCTTCTGGCTCTTGTCTGCGCCGCTGCGGTTCTCCTGTAGCATCTTGCGGGCAGCGGCAATCTTGAAGCCGCGCACCTTGACGAGGTTGTAGATGACCTTGATCTGCTCGATGTCTTTCTCTGTGTACTGGCGTACACGGTTGCCGGTAGTCTTTGGGCGAAGGTGTGGGAACTCGGTTTCCCAGTACCGCAGCAGACTCTCCGTGACATTGAGCTGTCGTGCCACTTCCTTGATAGAATAATACAGTTTATGCGGATTCTCTGCCATGTCTTGTTTCTTTAATCATTCAAAAATAATAATTCACAATTCATAATTGTGATTGTCTTAGTCTGCGGACGACCCTGTTCGTTTTGTACATTCTGTCCTTTAAATCAATTATTTACACAGGCTCGGTGTCGGACAGAACGGATGTATGCTCCTCAAGGAGAAGTTTTTGCGTATTCAGCAGCCTAATTGTTTGCAAAAATACGCAAAAGTCAGTATCTTTGCAACAATTTTAGATAGAAAAATTGAATTAAAAACAAAATAAAGATGATGACAGCAAACGAAATCCGCGACTCTTACTTGAAGTTCTTTGAGTCGAAAGGACATGTTATCGTACCGTCTGCCCCAATGGTTATCAGGGACGACCCTACGCTGATGTTTACCAATGCTGGTATGAACCAGTGGAAAGATATTATCCTCGGAACAAAGGAGCCGGAGCCTCGCCGCCGCACCGATTCGCAGAAGTGCCTGCGTGTGAGCGGCAAGCATAACGACCTGGAGGAGGTGGGACGTGATGCGGCGTTGAGCCACCACACCATGTTCGAGATGCTGGGTAACTGGAGTTTCGGCGATTACTTCAAGGAGGGTGCAATCGATTACGCTTACGAATATCTCGTTGACGTGCTCCATCTCGACCCGAAAGACCTTTACGTAACGGTTTTCGAAGGCGACGAGGCAGAGGGCATCAGCCGTGACGATGAGGCGTCAGGTTACTGGGAGAAGCACTTTCCGAAGAACCATATTGTCAATGGCAACAAGCACGACAACTTCTGGGAGATGGGCGATACGGGACCTTGCGGGCCTTGTTCGGAGATTCATATCGACTTCCGTTCGGAGGAAGAGAAAGCGAAAGTGCCCGGTGAGGAACTTGTCAACAAGGATCATCCGCAGGTCATCGAAATCTGGAACATTGTCTTCATGCAGTTCAACCGCAAGGCTGACGGCAGTCTCGAACCGCTGAAGATGCACGTGATTGATACCGGTATGGGCTTCGAGCGTCTGGTGCGCCTGATGCAGGGAAAGAACTCCAACTATGATACGGATATCTTCACACCGGTCATTGCCGAGATTGAGCGGCTCTCCGGCAGGAAGTACAACCACACCTTCCCGGAAGGTCCTAACGGCGAGGGCGTGAACGAGGAGCAGAAGGTAGACATCGCCATGCGTGTCGTTGCCGACCACCTGCGTGCCGTTGCCTTCTCGATCGCTGACGGACAGCTGCCCAGCAATGCCAAGGCCGGCTACGTTATCCGCCGCATCCTGCGCCGTGCCGTGCGTTACGCCTACACGTTCCTCGGACAGAAAGAAGCTTTCATGTACAAACTCTTGAACGTGCTGGTACACGAAATGGGAACAGCTTATCCTGAACTTGCCGCACAGCGTGAACTGATCGGACGTGTGATGAAGGAAGAAGAGGATTCGTTCCTCCGCACGCTGGACAAGGGCATCACACTGCTGAACGGCGCAATGGACGAGCTGAAGGCGCATGAAAAAAAGGAACTCGACGGCAAGGAAGCCTTCCGCCTCTTCGACACCTACGGATTCCCGCTCGATCTTACCGAGCTGATCTGTGGTGAGAACGGTTATACCGTTGACGAGAAGCAGTTCAACGAGGAGATGGCACAGCAGAAGGCACGTGCCCGCAATGCGGCTGTCGTTGAGAACGGTGACTGGGAGGTGCTGCGTGAGGGCGAACAGGAATTTGTCGGCTATGACTATACAGAATACGAGTGCCACATCCTCCGTTACCGTAAGGTGACGCAGAAGAAAAACAGCTTTTATGAGCTTGTACTGGATCATACGCCCTTCTACGGCGAAATGGGTGGTCAGGTAGGCGATCAGGGTGTGCTTGTCAGCGAGGACGAGACGGTGAATGTCATCGATACCAAGCGTGAGAACAACCAGAGCATCCACATCGTCAAGCAGCTGCCGAAGAACGTAGAGGCCGACTTCATGGCCTGCGTCGACACCGAGAAGCGTGATGCCTCGGCTGCCAACCATACGGCAACCCACCTGCTGGACTATGCGCTGAAGCAGGTTCTGGGCGAGCATGCCGAACAGAAGGGATCGTATGTCAGCCCTGATACCCTTCGCTTCGATGTTTCCCACTTCCAGAAGATTACCGACGAGGAACTCCGGCAGGTGGAGAAGATTGTCAATGAGATGATCCGCAAGGACTATCCGCTGGACGAACACCGTGATACACCGCTGGAGGAAGCGAAGAAGATGGGAGCTGTTGCCCTCTTCGGTGAGAAGTACGGCGATAAAGTACGTGTTGTCCGCTTCGGTCCGAGCTGTGAGTTCTGCGGTGGCATTCATGCCACATCAACCGGCCGCATCGGCTTCTTCAAGATTGTCGGCGAGAGCAGCGTGGCTGCAGGTGTACGCCGTATCGAGGCGATGACGGGTGAAACCTGCGAGAACGCCATCTATGTCCTCGAAGACACACTGCGCGACCTGAAGGCAATGTTCAACAATGCAAAAGATCTCAAGGCAGTCCTCACCAGATTCGTCGAGGAGAATGATGCCATGAAGAGGGAAGTCGAGAAGTTCCGTTCCCAGGCTGTTGACCGTGCAGCAAAGACATTGGCAGAACGTGTCGAGATGGTTGACGGTGTACACGTCATTAAGGCGGTATTGCCTGTCGACCCCTGCTTCAGCCAAGGACATCGTCTTCAAGGTGCGTCAGTCATTGCCCGAGAAACTCGTCTGCATCCTCGGCTCTATCTATGAGAACCGTCCGCAGCTTTCCATCATGCTCAGCGATGACATGGTGAAGGAGCACGGTCTGAACGCCGGCAAGATAATCCGTGAAGCTGCCAAGCTCATCAAGGGCGGCGGCGGCGGTCAGCCACACTATGCACAGGCCGGCGGCAAGGATGCCGATGGGGTCAGTGCAGCGGTTGACAAGGTGATGGAGTTGATTAATTTGTAGTCATATTATACAGGTGAAAAGGGGGCATGTGCCCCCTTTTCCAGTTTCATTCAATGTTTCGGGTGATATTGCAATCATTATGTAATTGGAACATAAAGTTACCAGCGGTGAAACAACGATTGCATATACAATGGTATTCGAAGAATAAGATGCGCATTTTTGAAACACGATATGTTCGTCTTTTCTTTTCTGGGAGAGTATTTGCTGTCGACAGACAAATGCTCCGAGAATAATTTTCCTGTCACTCCCGTCACTTTCCCCTGACAGTCAAGATATTCATATACAGCCTGTTGGCAAAGGATGTTAAAATGACAGCAAGTTGAATTAAAACCTGTGTTATGAACTATTCAGCAGTTCTCATCTTAATTTCGGGTTGATTTTATCACGTGTTACAGGAGCAAAGATGTCCTTACTGCTTGTTTTTTTATCTTCCTCTTCAACAACCTCCTAAACTCTTTGAGGTTGATTTTTTTCCTTGCAGTATTCTGATGATTGATCATACTGACTTCACTAATCATCGTCTGCCACCCCCTCCTATTACTTACTAAAGCTACTAATAATTCGTATTATGCTGATATATAATATAGAAATATTTGCTTGTTAGTGTTATTTAACGTTTTAAACTTGACTTTCTTACGAAATAATCGTAAGTTTGCGGCAGATTAATGAAACATGATTTGAATATGGAAAAACTGACGAAACAAGAAGAAGAGGTAATGCTGCAAGTCTGGCGTCTGGGCAGATGTACGACAAAGGAAATACTTCAGCAATTGCCTGAGCCTCGCCCTCCTTATACAACGACAGCTTCCGTGGTGAACAATCTGAAGCGGAAGGGTTATCTGAATGCAGAGCAACGGGGACTTACCTACCATTTTACACCTCGGATTGCGCAGTCGGCGTACAAGTCGGACTTCATGCGTAACTTCGTAAGCAACTACTTCAAGAATTCATTCCGTGAGATGGTTTCGTTCTTTGCGAAAGAAGAAGAAATTTCTCCTGAAGACTTGAAAGAGATTATCGACGAGATAGAAAAAGGAAACGAATAAGGCTATCAGAACAGTATGTAACCTGAATATATAACAAAACAAGGATATTCACCTGAAAATATAAAAGCTATGGGCATTTGTTTTTTGAAGATAAACATAGCACTCGTCATTCTTTTTGGCTTTTACAAGCTAATATTTTCGAGTGACACCTTTTTTTCTTGGAAAAGGGTAGCACTGATGGGAATGTATGTCGTTGCGGTTTTGGTACCGGGACTGAATTGTTCTTATTGGTTGAACAAGAGTGTTAGGGTGGTTTCCATGGCTAACGAATATGCCGATATTATTCTTCCCATTGTGACCATTACGCCGGGTGATAACGGTTCATTTGACTGGGAGACTTTCGCCATGATGGCTTATAGCATGGTAGTCGCAGTGTTGTTGTTGCGCCTTCTTGGCAGTTGTCTGCAATTGTCCTGCTAAAGCGGAAGTGCAAGACGGCGGAAGTGTGTGGCATAAACGTCTATCTGTTAGAAGGGGATGAGGGTCCCTTCTCATTCTTCCATTGGATATTTCTGGATCCAATGAGACACGGCCAGCTGGAACTGGACGAGATAATCGCACATGAGCGGGCACATTGCAGACAGCTCCATTCCCTTGACATTCTCTTTGCAGAGCTGTTTGCCATTGTCTTCTGGGTCAATCCATTTGCCTGGCTGCTGAAGCGTGAAGTGAGATTAAACCTGGAGTTTCTTGCTGATAATAACGTCCTGGCAGGAGGACGAGACAGCAAGGAGTACCAATACCACCTGTTGGGATTGGCTTATAGAAAGAATGTAGCTACAATATCAAATAATTTTAATGTCTTACCCCTTAAGAAACGTATTAAGATGATGAACAAGAAACGAACCAATGGAGTAGCAAAAGCAAAGTATGTACTCTATGTCCCGTTGGCTGTAATGCTGCTTGCTGTGAGTAACATAGAGATTGTGGCACGCGAAATCGCCAGTGCAACAACTAACGGATCTGCAACCGCAGTGAGTGTTAACAAGCAAGTATCCAAGCCATTGATGGTTCAGAAAGAAAAGCCAATGGCGGTTGAGAAGAGTAATGCGGATTTGCCTGTCGGGAAAGAAGAGAAATCAGAGACGGAGGATGTCGTACCATTGACAGCAGAGGCAGAAGCCCCCGCAGTGGAGAATGAGGAGGCAGCCACGGAAGCATTTGAAGAGGAGCAGACAGATCAGAAGCAAAAGGAAGGAGCCCGAAAGGTCTATACTGTATCCGAAGAAATGCCTTCGTTTAATGGGAGTGTCAATACATGGCTGGTACAGAACATGAAATATCCTGTTGATGCAGCACGCAATAAGGAACAGGGGACCGTGATTGTGAAATTCATCATAACAGCCCAGGGTGAGGTGAAGGATCCTGTCATCGTGCGTTCAATATCTCCGTCACTTGACAAGGAGGCACTGCGTGTGGTTTCTGTAATGCCGAAATGGAATCCAGGGAAAAACAAAGGAAAGTCTGTAGATGTGTACTACTGTATTCCTATTCGGTTTAAACTGAACTGAGACGAGTGGAATCGATTTCTATGAGGCCGGGCTGTCCGGCTGACGGGTCTCATGGAAATCGTCTTACAATTTGATGTGCCTTAACTTTAAACAGATCCTGCACTATGCGGAAATTCATAATATGCCTTGTGATTTTATCCGGTATCCCCCTGTATGGTATGTCCCAGAATTATAAAAGGGCTATCGAGAGAGGAGATAGCTGTATGGGAGTGTATGATTACTATAATGCCCTGTTAATTTTACAGGCAGGCGCAGGTGCAGAGTGATGATCACGTTGTCAGAATGAAACTCGCCGACTGTTATTATCATCGTACATCGTATCAGCAATGTGCAAATCTCCTGCGGGCAGTCCCTGTGGACACGTTGACCCACGAGGCACTCAGGGAATTGTATTATTCGCTTGGTGCAACCCGGAGAATCGCCATGCAGGTCTTCTATGGAATGACACTGGTGGAACGGTTCCCGAGGGACAGCCATGTTGTAGCCGATCTTATCGGCGTACTGTTGAGTCAGGATTACAACAGGCCCGAAATGGCAGTCATGTATGGCGAGCAGTACTGTAAGACGGACTCTTTCAATACGGAAGTCAATCGTGCCTTGGGGGAAGCGTACTTCATAGAGCGAAAGTTCACACAGTGTATTGATACTTATAGACGGGTGTTCGCTGCCGGTGACACGACTTATAATTCGCTCTATTATACAGCAGGAGCATTTGAGTATATGGAGAATCTTGACTCTGCCGTGTATTATTTCACCAAGGCTGTAGAAATGAATCCTAAGATGGCTGTCGGCAACTACAGGTTGGGCATTGTGGAGAATAAGCTCGGACGATTTGATGCTGCCCTTATACATTTGAAAACTGCTGCAGAACTTTATGAACCCAGCAAGCCGCTCATGTTTGTTATTTACAAGAACATGGGAGATGCAAAGTATTGTCAGAAAAACTTTCAAGGAGGCTTATCTCTACTGGGGATATGCACTGGCTTATAATGAAGATAAAGAACTGACGGAGAAACGTATTGCATTGAAGAAGCAATTGAAATTATAACTTGTAAAAGAAGAATTGCGGATGTTGCCGGGATGAGAGTAATTTGCAGTTGGAGAAGGACTGTACTCTCCAAAAGCAAACAGAACTTATTGAATCAGGATGTGCTTACTTTCCCAGGAACTTTTCCAAAAGCAATGCGGAATTGTCAATTTAAAGGAGATTCCACATGGGAAATTATGCTGTTTAAGTTTTATCGGACAGCAATGACAAAAAATAATCTATTTGTTTTGCATTTCATTTGATTTAGTGTATCTTTGTGGCTATGAATGCACAAGAAGCACAGAGCATTAAATGGAGTGAGAACATCATCATCGTGGACGGCGACTATATAGACCGTGTCGCTTTCGACCTCATCGTGAATTTTGAACGGATGCTGGACCGCCGTATTCCTGCCGCCGACTTCAGTCAGTGGGTGGTTGACGTTGCGCTTGACGGACGGTTGCGCCCCGGTAATCATGAGACGCAGGTGGTTCTTCTGCATGATAAGAAGAATCAGAAATTAGAGAATTTCGCCCCTTCTTCTTACGGTAACGAACTCAACGGGCAGGCATTCAGGGATGCCAGACTCGGTGAGTTTATCATCAACAGCATTGCTACAGGTGATGAAAACACAACGAAGGATGCAGTTCTGCTTGACCTCTTGAAAACGCTTTGCAACCATGGAGAAGTAAGGCGAATCATGATTGTGCCCGATGCAGAGGATGGGGCATTGCTTCATTCAATAAAGCACACTTTGAATGATGTCGATGATGAACTGAAGCACATCACGTTATTTGCTATGCAGCCCATAGAATGCGGTAACTTCAGACAAGCAATATTGGGGTATTCAATACTGAATGCGATGGGAATTTCTTCTGCGGAAATAGACAGCAAGATAAAATAATAAATAAGACATAATGGGAAAAGTTTTAATGATTGGTGCAGGTGGCGTTGCTACTGTAGCCGCTTTTAAGATTGTCCAGAATCAGGACGTGTTTACGGAGTTCATGATTGCCAGCCGTCGCAAAGAAAAATGTGACGCACTGGTCAAGGCTATTCATGATAAAGGGTATAAGGCTGATATCAAGACAGCACAGGTTGATGCAGATGATGTTGAGCAGTTGAAGGAACTCTTCAATTCATTCAAGCCAGAGCTGGTTGTCAATCTTGCACTGCCTTATCAGGACTTGACGATTATGGACGCCTGTCTGGCTTGCGGTTGTAACTATTTGGATACAGCCAATTACGAACCAAAGGATGAGGCACACTTCGAGTACAGCTGGCAGTGGGCTTACAAGGACAAGTTCGAGAAGGCTGGCCTGACAGCTATCCTCGGTTGCGGTTTCGATCCGGGAGTTTCGCAGGCTTATACGGCATACGCAGCAAAGCATCACTTTGATGAGATTCAATATCTTGATATTGTAGACTGCAACGCTGGTAACCATCATAAGGCATTTGCAACGAACTTTAATCCAGAGATCAATATCCGTGAAATCACTCAGAAGGGACTTTACTATGAGAATGGAAAATGGATTGAGACAGAGCCATTGGCTGTGCATCAGGATTTGACCTATCCGAACATCGGCCCCCGTGACTCTTATCTCATGCATCACGAAGAACTGGAGTCGCTGGTGAAGAATTATCCTACCATCAAGCGTGCCCGCTTCTGGATGACATTCGGCAAGCAGTACCTTACTTATCTTGATTGCATCCAGAATCTTGGCATGAGCCGTATTGATGAGATTGAATATGAAGCACCATTGGCTGACGGCTCTGGCAAGACAGCGAAGGTTAAGATTGTGCCTTTGCAGTTCTTGAAGGCTGTGTTGCCTAATCCACAGGACCTCGGCGAGAACTATGACGGTGAGACCTCTATTGGCTGCCGTATTCGTGGTATCAAGGATGGTAAGGAACAGACTTATTACATCTATAACAACTGCAAGCACCAGGATGCCTATAATGAAACAGGTATGCAGGGCGTGAGCTATACGACTGGCGTACCAGCAATGGCTGGTGCAATGATGTTCTTCAAGGGACTGTGGCGCAAGCCAGGTGTATGGAACGTGGAAGACTTCGATCCAGATCCATTCTTGGAGGTACTCAATAAGCAAGGCTTGCCTTGGCACGAAGTGTTTGGTGGTGATTTAGAACTATAGGAAGATGGCTTGCTCTTTGGACTTTATTGAATTTGTCAGTAGTCAGATAGCTACTGCAGGGACTGTAAGATACAGGAAGATGTTTGGCGATTACATGGTTTATGTTGACGAAAAGCCTGTTATCATAGTTTGTGACAATATACCTTATGTCAAAGAACACGAGGCAATTAAGTCAATGATGCTATCTGCCGAACGTGGCTTCCCTTATGAAGGAGCTAAGGAACACTACGTTTTAGATGTTTCAAGGTCTGATTTTGCAGTCAGGGTCGTTAAGGTCTTGGCAGAAGTGTTGCCTTATCCAAAGAGTAGAAAGAAGAATAAATAATGTTTTATCAATTAAAAACAAGATAATAGTATATGGCAAAAGAAGATACAGGTACGACATCGGCAGCTGAAGGTAAACTGAAAGCTTTGCAGGCTGCAATGTCTAAGATAGAAAAAGACTTTGGTAAAGGGTCCATCATGCGTATGGGCGATGAGCAGATAGAGAATGTAGAGGTAATCCCAACGGGTAGTGTGGCACTTGACACAGCACTCGGTGTGGGCGGTTATCCACGTGGTAGAATCATTGAGATTTATGGCCCGGAAAGTTCTGGTAAGACAACGCTGGCCATCCATGCCATTGCTGAAGCACAGAAGCAGGGTGGTATCGCAGCCTTCATTGATGCTGAGCACGCATTCGATCGTTTTTATGCAGAGAAGCTCGGTGTGGATGTTGACAACCTTTGGATTTCTCAGCCAGACAATGGCGAGCAGGCTTTGGAGATTGCAGACCAGCTGATTCGCTCTTCTGCTATTGACATCCTCGTTGTCGATTCTGTTGCCGCCCTTACTCCGAAGAAGGAGATAGAAGGCGATATGGGCGACTCTGCTGTCGGTCTGCAGGCACGCTTGATGAGTCAGGCTCTGCGGAAACTCACCTCAACTATCTCAAAGACCAACACCTGTTGCATCTTCATCAACCAGTTGCGTGAGAAGATTGGTGTGATGTTCGGTAACCCAGAGACAACAACGGGTGGCAACGCCCTGAAGTTTTACAGTTCTGTACGTCTTGATATCCGCCGTGTTACATCTATCAAGGACGGCGATCAGGTGATTGGTAACCAAGTTCGTGTAAAGGTTGTCAAGAACAAGGTAGCTCCTCCTTTCCGCAAGGCAGAGTTTGAGATAACCTTCGGTGAGGGAATCTCAAAGATCGGTGAGATTGTCGACCTGGGCGTTCAATATGGTATCATTCAGAAGAGTGGCAGCTGGTTCAGCTACAACGGTACGAAACTTGCCCAGGGACGTGATGCCACCAAGACAATGATCAAGGATAATCCTGAACTGGCCGAAGAATTGGAAGGGCTGATAAAGCAGGCTATTGCCGAACAGTCGAAATAAGTGAACGGAGAGTGTCGGAATGTCAATTCTGCAGGGCAGACAACCCGTCTGTCCTGCCGTTTTGTGTCGGATGGTTCCGTGCGCTCTCTTCCTAATATGGAACAGTAGTCAGGCATCTATCCATGGATGGCATAGGCGTTGTCTTTCATCAGTCTCTGCACATAACGTATCCTACCAGGCATTGAGACACCCGTTCCCAAGGCTTGGGAATCCTGTTCCCAGGCATCGGGACTTCTGTTCCCAGGCATCGGGAATCGTGTTCCCGGGTGTCGGTATGACATCTGTTTGCAGGAATGACGGCAGGAACAGTGCTCTTTTCGTGAATCCAGTCTTGTCTTTCTTTGTTTAAAGTACCATCATAATTTATTTTTTACTCCCATGTTACCGTTCTCCTCCCTTTCTTCCAATGAGCGTGCGCTTCTTATGCTGATGGCTTATTTTTATAGTGACAAGCTTACAGAAGGCAAGCTTAGGAATCTGTCAGCCATGATAATGTCCCCGGCTCTCTTTGAGCAGGTTTTTGTTTCGTTGAGGAAAAAGAAAGTCTTACGGGAAGAACTTAAATACTATTACAATGGTCCTAAGGTCTACCAGATAGGGAAGGAAATGGTGATACCGGCTGTCATCAGTCTTTTCAAGGCGGAAAACAAAAGGCTGTTGACCAGCATCCGTTCCGCTTATAATGCAGAACATAGATATGGTAAACCGGCATCGCTGGTCCGTCTGACAGCTTATTTTGCTGCGCCGACCGAACCGGAGGCGATAGAATCGGCTTATGGGCAGACTGTTGATGATTTTTGCAGAAGCTGTTCCGCCCTGCTTTGTGACAAGGAGTATGCTTCGTTCTTTCAGTCTGTTTCTGACGATGTGTTCTCAGGAATTCTGAATCTCTCTCTCTGTGAAGCTTTGATACAGGATAAGGAGATTGACTGGGCTTATCTGAAAGGTCTTGTATCAGACTCCAGGAAGAATACACTGCTTCAGAAGCGCACCCTGGAATCCGTTTTCGCATTCTATTATTATTTGGGGACCGGTGAATTCTGCATCGATCTTCATAAATCCATTGTCAATCCTTTCAGTCTCCAGGTAGCAGCCATTGACGCTTTGTACAAAGGCGACAATGCTTTGGCTTACAAGCTCTACACCAAGGCGATGACGGCGAACAACAAGGTTGCTCCCCAGAAAGGCATCTTCATAAATCCCATTTCAAATTATTATTTCGCACTCGCCTCCATCCTGACCAATACAGAGACATCCTTGAAAAAAGTCGAGACGATGATAAAACGGAATGGCGAAAGCTTTTATTCGCCGACTTATTTCCTGGTATCACCGTTAAAGGCTTATTTCTGTGACAAGTCAGACCCGGAGATTCCCAAGCAGGCCTATGAGAAGCTTTTTGAAAAAACAGATATGCGGATGGTACTCTGGTTGACCTGGAGGCTGTACCGCCGTCTTGGCATTCTCTCTGACAGCGTGTCCAGGCCTCTTGAGAAGCCGAACTGGGCTTACCTGAAGCATGAGGTGGAAGTTGCGGAAGACAAGTCCTATGCAGGGGAGCTGCATAAGAAATTTGGAGGAGCATCTGTGCTTGGCAGGCTGGAGATAAAGTCGGTATGGCAGCTCCGGTTGGAAACGCTCATTGCAGAGAGCCGTGAAGATGGTGACAAGGGGAAAAGTGATGATCGTGAGTCAATGCTGGCGTATCTTATCCGTTATGGCATAATAGTTCCGATTCTTAAACGAAGGCTGAAGAACGGTGCCTGGTCCGTAGGAAAAGAACTGTCGGTCCGCGAACTGCTCAATCTCAATGATCCCTGTCTGGATTCCGTAGACCAGCATATCAAAGAAAGTGTTTCCCCGTGGGAATACAATATTTATGTTGACAAGTATATCTATCTCTTCGTCGACTGCGACCATGTTTACACAGGGACTACTTACGACCTGCATCCGGTGACGGTCCACTACGAGAAGCCCTATCTGATCATCGACAAGAGGAAGGACGGTTCCTTCGGTGTCTCAACGAATGTCGAAGAACTGGAGAAAGGCGAAAAAGGGTCCTTCTTCTACAGAAAGAATACGGAAACAGACTATTCCGTGTTTATCCCCTTCAGCCTTTGAATACAAGACTTATAAGAATATTCTTGCGCAGAAGGTTTATCCGGCTGAGGCCGAGCCGCTGCTCATCCAGCTGATTACGGAAATCGGCGGGAAGACCGAGATACATTCTAATATGGTGGCGGAACTCGGCACTCTGGAGCGTGCTGATGTGCAGCCCTGCATCGTCCTCCGTGTTGTCTCCGCAGCGGACAGCAGCTTTCAGCTTACAGCTTCTGTCCGTGCCTCAGACAGCCTCGCCTTTGTCCCGGGGAAAGGAAACATTACTGCAATTGCCGAACGGGACGGAAAGAAATTCCAGCTGGTACGCAACCTGAAGCAGGAACGGGAGAACATGAAGGAAATCAGCAGGGGATTGTCTGAACTGGACTTCTTTGAAGAGGAGGAATGGATGCCGGAGAGCATTGCCGAATCGTTGACACTCCCTATCCGGACGATGCTCCCTTTCATCCAGTGGTGCAAGGAACACGAAGATGTCTGTGTGATGGAGTGGGCCGAAGGGTGCAGGATAACCTGTCATCCGTCTGTCAGCAGCAGTGCGGCACATATTGCCATTAATCCGAAGAACAACTGGTTTGAGGTGGAGGGCGATATCGAAATCAGCGATGGACAGGTCCTCTCGCTGCAGAGACTGCTCGACCTGATGCACCAGAATGCCCGGCGGAAGTATATCCGCATCGGCGACAATGAATTCATCACCATCAGCAGCCAGCTCTCGCGCATTCTGAAACGTCTCGATACAGTGACAAACGAGAGCCGTTCACATCTGCAGATGGCCCCGACGGCCGTGTCGCTGTTGGGCGACCTGCTGGACGATGAGACCCTGGATATCCAGTGCAACGAGGCCGTTGATGCATTACGCCGTCATATTGAGGAGAGCAGCAGGCAGGTCCCCGTCGTTCCCAAGACGTTGCAGGCACAGCTGCGCGACTATCAGGAGGAGGGATTTGAATGGATGTCGAAACTGACAGCATGGGGTGCCGGTGTCTGTCTGGCAGATGACATGGGACTGGGTAAGACCGTCCAGACAACAGCCCTTCTGCTTGAACAACAGGAAAAAGGGGCATCGCTGATTGTTGCTCCGGCATCGGTCGTACCTAACTGGTGCAATGAGCTCCGGCGTTTCGCACCGACTTTGAAATGTAACGGTACTTAATCAGAGCGAGGACCGTTCCAGGACATAAAGGAAGCCAAGGCAGGCGACATCATCATCATAACGTATGCCTTGTTGAACATCCAGCAGGAAGACCTCACTGCCCGTGAATGGAATGTTGTCTGTCTGGACGAGGCGCATACCATCAAGAATGCCAATACGAAGATGTCGAAGGCGGCCATGCGGCTGCAGGCGCAGCGCAGGGTGATACTGACGGGTACGCCTATCCAGAACCATCTGGCAGAGCTGTGGAACCTCTTCCAGTTCATCAATCCCGGACTTCTGGGAAGTGCCGAGCAGTTCAAAAAGAAGTTTATCCTGCCTATCGAGGGTGACAACGACAAGAACCGGCAGAGTCAGCTCCGTAAACTGATTTCACCCTTCCTGCTGCGGAGAACGAAGAGCGAGGTCATCGATGAGCTGCCGGAGAAGAATGAAATAAAACTGCCTGTTGAATTGTCGTCTGACGAAATGGCCATGTATGAAGTCCGCAGGCGTGAAACGGAAGAAAGGGTGCGTGCCAATGTCGGCGACAAGATGAGTACGCTGGCGGAGATTACCCGCCTTCGCCAGATGGCGTGCAGCTGTTCGCTGGTCGACAGGAAATGGAAACTCCCCAGCAGCAAGGTGCTTGCTTTCATCGACCTGGCCGAGAGCCTTGACGAAAGCGGCAACCGTGCTCTTGTCTTCAGCCAGTTCACGAGTTTCTTCGAGGAAGTGAAGCAGGCTATGGACAAGGCGAAGCTGTCTTATCTCTACCTTGACGGCAGCACGCCGATGGCTATGCGCGAAAAGCTGGTGAAGGACTTCCAGACGGGCAAGTGTCCCTTCTTCCTGATCAGTCTGAAAGCGGGCGGACTCGGACTGAATCTTACGGGTGCAAACTATGTCATCCACCTTGATCCCTGGTGGAATCCGGCTATCGAACAGCAGGCTACCGACCGTGCCTACCGCATCGGTCAGAAACAGAATGTGACGGTCTATCATCTGATCAGCCAGCATACCATTGAAGAGAAAATCCTCCGTCTGCACAAGACGAAGCGTAATCTTTCCGACTCGCTCCTCGAGGGGTCCGACATCGCGCATGCTATGACGCAGGAAGAGCTGCTCGAACTGTTGCAGGACAACAGATAGCCGTTTGCTGTTGTCGTACGTCTGTGAAAAATCGGAATGACAAAGAAGCCAAAAGAGGTAGACCGATGTTTTTTATGGCGAACTACATATCGGTCCAGCTCTTTTGGCTTCTGAGTCTGTTTCTGAATAAGATTGTTACTGCCGTTGAAGTTTTGTCCACTCCTCCTCAATCTCTTCCATGGTGATTCCCAAGAGATTCATTTCACGGAAGAGGGAAGGGAGTGTCCGGGTGAGAAAGACCTTCCGCCGTACAGTTATGATCTGCTTCCTTGCGCCAGGCGAGACGAAGTAGCCCAGTCCGCGCCGGTTATAGATGATCTCTTCACGTGCGAGCAGTTCATAAGCCTTCACGGCGGTATTGGTGTTCACCTGCAGCATGACGGCATACTCCCGGACGGATGGTATGCGGTCGTCGGCTTTATAGGTTCCGGCAATGATCTCGTCGCATAGGCGGTCGGCCATCTGTTCGTATATTGCCTTGTTATCCTCGAATTTTATCATGTTCAAATGTTTATCCAGCGGTTATTGATCACTTGCATACGTGTATAGAGTTTGTACGAGCTCCAATACATCAGTATGATTAATGCCCAGCAGACGATGTTGTTGATGATGTGGCACCACAGTGTGTCTGGTAGATACACAACGTAATCAGTGTTGGTTTGTATCAGGAAAGCGAAAAGCGTAATGCCTGCCAAAACTGAAATTGCGATGATTGTCATTGCCGCCACGGTCTTCAGCCAAGCCGTCTTGCGGAAGAGCATACCGCCTAAGACGGCAAAGGCATTGGACAGCAGCATGGCCTCCAGCTTTGCCCATAGTGGCGTGGGGCCCGTGTTCATCATTGGGAATTGGGAGAACGCACCGATGAGGGAGGCTCTTCCACCGTGGTGGATCATCATGTTGAGAAGCTGCTGCGCACAGTCTGCTGCAAGGAATGCCGCCATGATGACAGCAGGAAAGGCGATGGTTACGAGCAGGACCCGTGCGAGGAACTTCTCAAGGTTTGTGGCAGGGAGCATCATCTCGTTGAGGCGTGACTGCCGGGCTGACAGATCCTTGATGACCATTGTGGCGATGACGAAGAATGCCACAAGGCAGATGATGCCGATGAAGTTCTGTGCGCCTGCGAGATTCCATGCCATCTCTTCATGTGAAAGGGCCGTCCAGTAAAAGGGCTGGCTGTTCAGCATGGCGATGATGAAGAAAGTAATGGCAAAGCCAGAGAATGTATTGGTCAGTGAGCGGCGTCGCACGAGGATGAGACGGCTCATCACTTTTCCGAAGCGGTTTAAATCAAACTTTTTCATGTTTTTCCCTCCTTGTTCTTTATTTCGTTCTTGTTGTGTGGTCTGTGATTCCGCCGTTTCCGGTCACGTTCTGCCGTACAGGCAGGCGTGTCGTACCCGTGAGTTTGATGCCAGCATTGCCCGACACGTCGAAGGATGCGGTGTCTGCCCGGTTGAAGTTTATCTCCATTCCGGCGTTGCCGCTGATGTCGAAGGTTGCACGACGAGCGGTGAGATTCTTGAATTTCACGCCTGCATTGCCCGAGAGTTCCATGTTGAGCTGTCCCACTTTCATCCGGTGTACTTTGACGGCAGAGTTTCCATCAATGTTGAGACTGAGCCTGTCGAACGTTACGGAGTCGGGAAATACCAGCGAGGCATTGCCGTCCTGGCTGATTTTCGTGAGCGTCGGGGAGGTGATATACACCTTGATTGTATTGTCTCCCTGATGGGAGTGGCCAAAGAAGACGATTTCGTTCGAGCCTGCCTTGTCCGTGCTGTTGACGTTCAGAACGTTGTTCTTCACGCCTATTTTCATGCAGTCCAGCAGCTTTTTCTTGCCTTCGAGTCTGACACTGTATTCCTTGCCTTGCAGGAAGTAGACAGCTGTGTTTCCGTTCAGTTCCACGCTATTGAAGCCGGGGACAGTCATTGTCTTCTTGACGGTCGGGCCGTAGTCGGGCTTTTTCATGATGCAGGAACAGAGCAGCAGCGTGCAGGCTGCAATGGACAGAGTGGCAGTAATGGTCTTGATGGATGGTTTCTTCATAATAATGTCCTCCTTAGTTTTATTTTAGTTTACCTGATGTCACGGCATTGAACAGCAGTTCCAGATTGATGGGTGTCTCGCTGTCGCCTTCCTTTCGTCGTGCAATAGTGGCGTTTCCCTGCAGCGACGGTTCGGCATAGAGCACGGTATCGTCCATCTCGGCGGGCTGACGGATGCTGAAAGTATAATCTGATGTAATCTGTTCTGTAGCGGCATTGAGCAGTATCCGAGAGTTGTCAAGGATGAGGATATGGTCCAGCAGCTGCTCCACGTCATGCACCTGATGGGTTGAGATGACAAGCGAAGAACCTTCGGTCATGTTGCCGGCAACTACCTGCCGGAAGAGTGCTTTGGAAGGAATGTCCAGTCCGTTGGTGGGTTCGTCCATCAGAATAATCCGGCAGCCTGTTGCCAGGGCAAAGCTCATGTACACCTTCTTTTTTTCTGTCCCATGGACAGCTGTTTCATGTCCACTTCTGTCGGCATCTCAAAGTCTGCGAGGCACTTCTTGAGTGTTTCCCTGCTGAACCGTGGATAGAAGTCTTCATGGATTCTGGTGTAGCTTGCCAGGGTCATGTCGGGTAGGTCGTACTCTTCCGGTACGAGATACAGTTCCTGCAACATCTGCGGGTAACGGCGTGAAGCTGTGAAGCCATCTATCAGGATACTGCCTTTCTTCGGTTTCAGTAATCCTGCGATAAGATAGAGCAGGGTACTTTTTCCCCATTCCGTTCTTGCCCAGCAGTCCGTAGATGCGGCTTTTCGCTGAGCTGGAGCGTCAGCCCCTCAAAAACTCTGTGCTTGTTCCCCGGATAGCTGAAGGTGAGGTCGTTTACTTGAATCATAAGCCATTTCTCTTTTAATTGGGATTGTTCTTGTATGTTGTATTCCGTATATTTTTCTTATAGTTACTGTGTACTATATCAATATTACACTGCAAAAGTAGAACAATTATTTGATACTTGCAAGTCTTTTGGTCAAAAAAACAAGATGAGAAGCAATATTTCTTTTCCCGGCCTCTTTTGTCCGGTCTTCCTTCATGGATAGGTTATACAGGATGTAATAATGATGTAACTGATTGAGAGGAACAGATTTGTACGATCTGATAAGATATATGGGAGATGCTGGGAACCTGCTGTTTCTGAATAGATATAAAATAGCCGTTTCATAATTTCTTCTAATGCTGTCCGATAAAACTCGAACAGCATAATTCCCATGCGTAATTTCTTTTGAACGGACAATTCCGTATGTTTTTCGGGGAGGTAAGCCCCTCTGGTCAGACAAGTGCTGCCGGTACGGTTCTTTACCAGCTACAAGCCGATCCCATCTCGGCAAGATATTGCAAGGTTCGGGCCGTCAACACGGCTGGTGTCTGCCTGCAACTCCATAGGTGACGGGCATCAGCACATCTGCCGGAAAGGCCGGTTCGTTCCTGTCGCTATCATATACAGCAAGACACTGAGGGCTGACTTACACGGGAAATGCTTACCGGACAGCACTGAAATCCTTCCTGTCCGGTTTCTACATTCCCGCCCTCATTCCCCGTCTGTTCTATGATCGGTGGCAAGGAATGAGGCTGCAGGAGGTGCAGGATATACATCACAAGCAGTCTGGGGCAGACCGGGAGGGGGGAGAGTGTGTGGTTGTATCAGATAGGGCAATGGCAGACAAAAGCAAGGCAGGCGGCGCATTGCTGAGAACATCGGTCAGACAGGTTTCCCACCCGTCAATCTGTCGGTCCGTCTACTTGTCTACCCGACAATTTCCCGACCATGATTCTTGCAGCGTTGTCAGGTGCTGTCGCATTGCCCAGCTGCGTGCGTACAAGCTGGTAATCGGCGAGCATACGGTCGCGGCCAGGCTGGCCAGGTAGAATCCGATAGAGTTCGTCGGCAATGTTGCGGACAGAGAAACGGTCGGCAAGGAGTTCCTGTACGATTTCCTTGTCGGCAATAAGATTGACAAGGGAGATGAAACGTACCTTGATGATATGCTTGAAAGCAAAGCGGATCAATTTAGGAACAGGGGTCTCGTAACAGACAACCTGCGGGACGTTCAGCAAAGCGGTTTCGAGTGTCGCCGTACCGCTGGTGACGAGGGCTGCTGTGGAGTGGGCGAGAAGCTCGTAGGTCTGCGTCTTCACCATCTTTGCCTCGCTGTCACCTAAAAACTTCTTATAGTAACTTTCAGTGATAGAAGGTGCCGCGGCAATCACCATCTGATAATCTGCAAAGTGGCGTGCCGCCTCGAGCATGGAAGGCAGGTTGTCCTTGATTTCCTGCCTCCTGCTTCCTGCAAGGATGGCGATGATGGGCTTGGCAGACAGACCGTTCCGCTGGCAGAATTCGTCCTTTGTCTCCGTATAGACATGGCGGAAGTTGTCTACCTCTTCGGCTGTCGGGTTGCCGATGTAATGTATTCTGTAATGGTGCTTCTTCTCATAGAAGGGCACTTCGAACGGCAGGATGGAGAACATCTCTTTTACATCCCGCTTGATGGCCTTGATGCGCCACTCCTTCCATGCCCATATCTTCGGCGAGATGTAATAGTAGACGGGAATGTCCGTGTTCTTCTTTACAAACTTTGCAATGCTGAGGTTGAAGCCCGGATAGTCGACGAGGATGACGACATCGGGCTTCCATCGCACGATGTCCGCTTTGCACATCTTCATGTTCCTGAAGATTACAGGCAGATGGAGCAGTACGGGAACAAACCCCATGTAAGCCAGTTCACGATAATGCTTCACACGTGTGCCGCCAGCTCTGGTCATCAGGTCGCCGCCAAAGAAACGGAACTCGGCGTCAGGGTCGTACTGCCTGAGCGACAGCATGAGGCGTGAGGCGTGCAGGTCGCCTGAGGCTTCTCCGACTATCAGATAATACTTCATAACATCTGTGAATTAAGGGATTCCCACGTTTTCATCTTGTCGAGCAGCTCATGGTCGGTCACATCAATCTTCGTCGGTGTGACAGAGACATAGCCGTGCTCCAGTGCCCACTGGTCATTGTCGGCTGCTTCGGGTTCGTCGTTGCGGTAATGTCCCGTCATCCAGTAATAGTCGAATCCGCGGGGATGACTGCAACGTACAACTTCGTTGGTCCAGCTGCCGAACCCCATGCGGCAGACTTTCAGGCCTGCGAACTTTTCTGTCTTCGGGAAGTTCACGTTCAGGCAGATTCCTTTCGGCAGTCCCTCGGCAAGAACTTTCCTGACAATGGTTCTTACATAACCGCGCAGATAAGAGAGGTCGGCATTGGGGTCGTAGTCGCAGCTCGAGAAGGCGATGGACGGAATGTATTTCATGCAGCCCTCATAGGCAATACCCATCGTCCCGCTGTAATGATTGTTCACGGAAGAGTTGTCGCCGTGGTTGATGCCTCCCAGGATGAGGTCGGGCTTCCGTCCGGTAAAGATCTGGTCCAGTGCCAGCTTTACACAGTCGACAGGTGTCCCTGTACACGACCATACCTCACAGCCGGGTATGTTGTGGCGTTTCTTCAGCAGCAGGTAGTCAACCACGGAGAAGGCACATGAAAATCCCGAACGGGCAGCCTCCGGCGCACAGACAACAACCTGGGCGAAGTCGGAGAGGAACGAGACGAGGGTGCGGATGCCGTTGGAGTGGTAGCCGTCGTCGTTGGAGATGAGTATGAGTGGTTTCTTAGAATCCATAATCTTCACTTTGATTTCCGTGCAAAAGTACGAAAAAAGGTTTATAAAGTCCGCTTGTCTCGTATAAAATATGTATCTTTGTAGCCTGATAAACGTATTGGATTAAATAGAAAAATGGGAAAGATTATTGCACTTGCCAACCAGAAAGGCGGTGTCGGGAAGACAACCACCACTATTAATCTGGCGGCATCCCTGGCAACACTTGAGAAGACCGTACTTGTCATTGACGCCGATCCGCAGGCCAACGCATCCAGCGGTCTGGGCGTAGACATCAAGGAGGTGGACTGCTCGCTTTACGAATGTATCATAGACCATGCAGACATAAAAGATGCCATCTACACCACCGACATAGAGGGGCTGGACATTGTCCCGAGCCACATCGACCTTGTCGGGGCCGAAATCGAAATGCTGAAGATCAACGGCCGCGAGAAAGTAATGAGCAACCTGCTTGCCTCTGTCCGCGGCGACTACGACTACATACTGATAGACTGCAGCCCGTCGCTGGGTCTGATTACCGTCAATGCGCTGACGGCAGCCGACTCCGTAATCATTCCTGTGCAGTGCGAGTATTTCGCATTGGAAGGAATCAGCAAGCTGCTGAACACCATCAAGATCATCAAGAGCAAACTGAACCCGAAGCTGGAGATAGAGGGCTTCCTGTTGACGATGTACGACAGCCGTCTGCGTCTTGCCCGCCAGATTTACGATGAGGTGAAACGCCACTTCCAGGAACTCGTGTTCAAGGCGGTCATCCAGCGCAACGTGAAACTTTCGGAAAGCCCGAGCCACGGTCTGCCGGTCATCCTCTACGATGCCGACTCCACAGGGGCGAAGAACCACCTCTGCCTGGCAAAAGAAATCATCGAAAAGAACAAGGAGTAAGGTAAGAGAAAAACAGGGAATGCAGTAAGGAGTGTGGCAAGGAATATGCAAGGCAAAGGCAAGGTTACAGACTGTCATCCCCGTCCGTCCCCGCTTATTATCGCCTATTTCTGCCCATCATCGCCTATCCCCTACAAAAACAAAAAAACATGGCTGTACACAAGAAATATAACCGCAATGCAAAGACCAACGCCCTCGGGCGCGGACTTGACGCGTTGATTTCCACGGAATCAGTAAGCACACAGGGCAGCTCTACCATCAACGAGGTTGCTTTGGACCAGATTGAAGCCAATCCCAACCAGCCGCGCCGCGAATTCGACCCGGTGGCTCTGGAGGAGTTGGCAAACAGCATACGTGAGCTTGGACTTGTCCAGCCCATCACGCTCCGCCAGACCGATGAGAACCGTTTCCAGATCATTGCCGGTGAACGTCGCTGGCGTGCCAGCCAGCTGGCCGGTCTGACGGCTATCCCGGCCTACATCCGCACCATCAAGGATGAGAGCGTGATGGAACTGGCACTGGTGGAGAACATCCAGCGCGAAGACCTGAACGCCATCGAGATAGCCCTTGCCTACGAACATCTGCTGGAGAAGAGCGGCATGACACAGGAGCGTGTGGCCGAACGTGTGGGCAAGAGCCGCGCCGCCATTGCCAATTACCTGCGTCTGCTGAAGCTCCCGGCACAGGTACAGATGGGATTGCAGAAAAAGGAAATCGACATGGGACATGCCCGTGCGCTGCTTTCGCTGGACAGTCCTTCGCTGCAGCTGAAGCTCTATCGTGAGATTCTGAAGAACGGATACAGTGTCCGCAAGGTAGAGGAACTCTGCCAGCAGCTCAACAGTGGTGAAGACATCCAGAGTGCCAAGAAGAAGATCGCAGCCCGTACCCGCCTTCCGGAGGAGTTCAATCTCCTCAAGCAGCGTCTTTCGGCATTCTTCGACACGAAAGTGCAGATGAGCTGCAACACCAGAGGAAAGGGTAAGATCAGTATTCCGTTTGATTCAGAAGAAGAGCTGTTGCACATCATGGAGGTGATGGACAAGATGAAGTAGGCTCTTCCGGGTTGATGAGAGGACAAGGAATGACTACAAGATGGGCTGCAGGTGCCGGTCCGGGGGAATGGTTCCCAACTGCTCGGGAACATCATTCCCAGCCGTCGGGAACATTATTCCCGACCGTTCGGGAACCGTTGTCCCAACCGACCGGGAATTTCGCTTCGGCAGTCAGATGGCTGGGAAACGGCGGCTTGTGTTAAGACAAAAGGGTAGTGATGAGATTGAATGGTATAATCCGCAGAAGCCTGATGGTGGTTGGTGCGCTTGTCAGTATGACAGGCATACAGGCACAGGTACCGCAGCATGACACGATAAGGGTTGTCTATCCGGGCGACTCGGCGGTCGTCGAGGTACCTGGTTCACAGGACAAGTACATCGAGGAAAAGGCGATCCTTACGCCGGATGATGAGGGAAGATTCACTCCGTAATACGGAAGGACAGCACCGGCATGGTAAGGAAGAAAGGACGCGACTGGACCCGGTGGCGGCCCAGCCCCAAGCGGGCACTGTGGCTGGCACTCGTATTGCCGGGCGCCGGCCAGGTCTACAACCGCAAGTACTGGAAGCTGCCGATTTTCTACGGAGGCTTCGTGGGCTGCATCTACGCTATGACGTGGAACAACCAGATGTATCATGACTATGCCCAGGCATACATTGACATTATGGACAACGATCCGTCTACACAGAGCTACAACAATTTCCTGCACCTCGGGACGACCATCACCCCGGCCAATGAAGAGCGGTACAAAAGCATCTTCAAGCAGCGCAAAGACCGTTACCGCCGCTGGCGCGACCTGAGTGTCTTCACCACCATCGCTGTCTATGCGCTGTCGGTCATCGATGCTTACGTGGATGCCTCACTGTCTGATTTCGACATATCGGACAACCTTTCCCTGCATATTGCGCCGACAGTCATCCCCGACAAGCGCATCACGGCATCCGGAAGTCCTTTCCGCTCGTCGGCTATCGGCATTGGCTGCAGCCTGACATTCTAAGCAGCGATGCACAGGACTTGCGCCAACCGAACAATAAGCGATGAACCGAAAACGACATATAGTACTCTTCCTCATGGCACTACTGGGAACGGCCGGTATTGTCCGGGCACAGCACCAGACGGTTGTTGACAATCACGGAAAGGCTGTCGATGTGCTTATTCCCTCCACCGAGGGAATGATGGAAAGATATGTGGATGCAGACCATTCCGATGCGAAATCCTGGCATGACGGAATGCTGTCACCGGCACAGCTGGACAGGCCGCACCTTACCGGCAAGGCGTAATGGTACATTAACAAGATTCTTTCACCTTATTGTTATATATAAAGGGAGAATGCACAATGGACAAGGACAATACAGAAGTTAAGGAAACTGACTATGAGAAGATGGTAGACGATGCCTTCCAGCATCTGATAGACACCTATCTTGCCTCGCGCCACCGGAAGAAGGTGGATATCATCACCAAGGCATTCAATTTTGCCCGGCAGGCACACAAAGGAGTGCGCCGGCTGTCGGGGGGAACCTTATATCATGCACCCCATCGCCGTCGCCCAGATTGCCTGTGAGGAGATGGGACTCGGGGCAACGAGCATCAGTGCGGCCCTGCTGCACGACGTGGTGGAAGATACCGACTATACTGTCGAGGACATAGAGAACATTTTCGGACCGAAGATAGCGCAGATTGTCGACGGACTGACAAAGATTTCCGGCGGCATCTTCGGCGAGCAGGCCTCGGCGCAGGCCGAGAACTTCAAGAAGCTGCTGCTGACGATGAGCGACGACATCCGTGTCATCCTCATCAAGATATGCGACCGGCTGCACAATATGCGTACACTTGCTTCCCAGCCTGCCAACAAACAGTACAAGATAGCGGGTGAGACGCTCTATATCTATGCGCCGCTTGCCAACCGGCTGGGGCTGAACAAGATCAAGACCGAACTGGAAGACCTCAGTTTCCGCTATGAGCATCCGGATGCATACGCCTCCATCGAGAAGAAACTGGCTTCCACGCAGGCGCAGCGTGACGCGCTTTTCGCAGAGTTCACGGCTCCTATCCGTGCCGAACTTGACAAGATGGGATTCCAGTATGAAATCAAGGCGCGCGCGTGAAGAGCCCTTATTCCATCTGGAACAAGATGCAGAACAAGCACGTCACCTTTGAGGAGATTTATGATATTCTTGCCGTACGGATCATCTACAGGCCGAAGTCGCCGGAAGAGGAAATCAACAACTGTTTCCAGATTTACGTGGCAATCAGCCAGATTTACAAGAGCCATCCCGACCGTCTGCGCGACTGGGTGAACCATCCCAAAGCGAACGGCTACCAGGCTCTGCACGTGACCCTCATGTCGGCCAAGGGACGGTGGATAGAGGTGCAGATCCGTTCCGAGCACATGGACGAACTGGCTGAACAGGGCTTCGCTGCCCACTGGAAGTACAAGGACGGCGGTGAAATAACCGAGGATGAAGGCGAACTGAACGAGTGGCTCAGTACCATCAAGGAAATCCTCGACGACCCGCAGCCCGATGCCATGGACTTCCTCGATGCCATCAAGCTCAACCTCTTCGCCTCCGAGATCTTCGTCTTTACACCGAAAGGCGAAATCAAGACGATGCCGGCAGGATGTACGGCACTCGACTTTGCCTTCCAGATACACACTTTCCTCGGCAGTCATTGCATCGGTGCAAAGGTCAACCACAAACTCGTGCCGTTGAGCCACAGGCTCAACAGCGGCGACCAGGTCGAGATTCTGACTTCCATGTCGCAGCACGTCAATCCGTCATGGATCAACTTTGTCTCTACGGCGAAGGCCAAGGCGAAGATACAGGCCATCCTCCGCCGCGAGAGCCGTGAGATACAGAAGACGGGGGAGGAGCAGCTGGCGAAGTGGCTGAAGGCGAACGACCTTGAGATGACCACCTCCGTACTGGACAAGCTCTGTGACCTGCACGATCTTCAGAAGCATGAGAGTCTTTTCCTTGCTGTCGGCGACAGGACGGTCATCCTCGGCGACACGGATCTGGACGAACTCCGGGGAAAGAAGAAAGGGGAGAAGGCCATCTCTGTGAGCAAGTGGCGGCGTTACGTGCCGTTCCTGAAGTCGAATGGGAAGAAAGTGACCGGGCCGGTGGATGCTGACGATACGGCTTCGGCAGAGGGACTGATTGTCGTGACCAGGGATTTCAACCGGAAGAAACCGGTCTTCATCAGCGAGGAGAATATCCATCGCTACCTTTTCCCACACTGCTGTCATGCCATTCCCGGCGATGATATCCTCGGCTATATAGACAACAAGAACCACATCGAAATCCACAAGCGGTCCTGTCCTGTGGCTTCAAAACTGAAGGCGAGCTACGGCACGCGCATTCTAGATGCCAAGTGGGATATGCACCGCCGGCTCTTCTTCGATGCGACAGTAGAGATACGGGGTATCGACCGCAGCGGAATGCTGCACGACATTTCCGATGTGCTTTCCGATCAGCTGGGCATCAACATCCGCAAGATAACCATCTCCAGTGACAACGGCATCTTCGAAGGGACAATCGAGATGCAGGTCTACGACCGGAAGGATGTCAAGTTCATCGTGGAAAGCATGATGAACATCAAGGATATGCAGGAGGTGCAGGAGGTGCTTTGACATAGCGGCCTCATTCTATATCTTTTCCGAATGGGGGAGGAATAGTTTTTTCGTTAAAAGCATAGACAGAGAATAAGACTGAGGCAGATAATATCTGGCAATTGCCGGCATTATACATCTGCAGTGACCGAGTCCCGATAAATATCAGTGCTGCCTGATGGACATTTGCCGTGCAAGGCGGCCATCAGCGTCTTGCCGTATATGATAGCGACAGGAGTGGAACGGCCTTTTCTGCAGATGTGCTGATGCCCGTCACATCTTGTGTTGTCGGCAGACACCAGTCGTGTTGACGGCCCGCTCCATGCCATATATTGCCTGGAGGGGAGTCCGCTTGTTGCCGGAGAAGAGCTGTGCAGGCAGAACTTATCTGAACAGGGGGGCTTTTCCGGAAACGATGCGGAATGGTCAGTTTAAAAGAAGTTATGGGCAATCTTGCGGTTTGAGTTTTATCGGACAGCATCAGATAAACATAAGTGCAGGAAAAGGGAATGTATGGTCTCGGTAAACCATCAGTCCCTCACGTCAAGCCCATACGCTCTTCACGATAGCCATCTGCGCATTTAACGGAAGGGCCTGGAATATGCCGTTCGCCTGTAATCTGTTTTACAGGTAATTTCAGATGTCCTCTTTGAGTATGTATTTCTTTAGATCATCCTCAATGACTTTTGGAACGGCTTCTTTTCCCTCATAGGTCTTCATCATCTTACCTTGGTGGATGTATGCCAGAGTCTCGCAGATATCGGTCAAGGCAGAGATGATGTGAGAGGATATCAGGAATGTACTTCCCTCTCTCTTTCTTTTGACTATCCAGTCTTTCAGTAGGATGACACCTGCGACATCCAATCCGTTGAAAGGCTCGTCCATGATATAGAAGTCACACTTCTGCATCATCAGTGCCATGAGCATCAGACGCTTTCTCATTCCCAAAGAGTATTTCGACGGATAGCTGTTCAACGGAAGATGAAACAGCTTGTTGTACTGATTGATTTCCTCACCGGTACACGGAAGATGGGCAGCCTTCAGGCAGAATTCCAGAAACTCCTTGCCGGTAACCAGCGGATAAAAGTAAGGCGTATCGGGCAGATAACCTATCCTGCAATGTTCTTCCATGATGACGTTGCCCTGATAATGTTCCAGGCCCGCAAGACACCTGAACAATGTGCTTTTGCCGGCACCGTTCTCTCCTACGATGCCATACGCTTTACTTTTCTCTAACCGGAGGGTCATGCCATGAAGGATGACAGACGAGCCGTATTTCTTCCTTATATTGTTTATCTGAATCATGCTGAATATTTGCTGTAAACCATAAAAGATAACAGAAGGGTGGTGAACGCAGCCAAGGGAATCATCACGGCCTTCATATATCCTACGGCATCGACCATGAACAAAGTTGATAGCACAATCATGATTACAATCGGATTGTCTATTTTGAAATATCTGATAAGCTCCGACTGGAAAAGAAAGAGCGTGGCAAGGATATATATCATGACGACTTCTCCGATAACAAGAGCGCCGGCTTTGTGTATCAGGAGGATAGCGAAGAAGGGGACATAGCAGTGCGAATGTATTCCCGATGGCATATATTGACTGTAAATGAATCATTCTCAAAGGGGAAGAGTAGAACATCAGATGGCTCTTCCTGACAGGCTGACAGATGAGGAATCCAAGCAGATATACGAAGAGCAGTAGTGTGGCATAGGTGATATTGATATTATGGTACAGCAGCCCCATGCAGGAGGCGAATATCCCCAGCAGGTAAGGGATAAGCAGCGTCCTCATACTGCCGGCATACTGATAAGAGCCTTTCAGCAGGAAAGGATAAGTGAACATTGTGAACTGCAGCCGGGGTCTGGGCAGCATAGGCAGGGCAATCGCTATTGCCAGACACATGAGAAGTGGCACCCAATAGAGGCGGAGCGCACAGATGGCTATGAATGTAGTGGAAAGAAGGACATACTCTGCCATCAGCAGCCTCTTCTCACTTCCGTACAATATCTGCAGGAGTTCCCTGTCGCCTCTGCTATAATGGAATCCGGCCACGAGAGCGGCATCAACCAGTATGATATTCGTCTGCGGAGCCAATGACAGTATATAGAGCAATAAGCCTGCGACACACAGCAGAAGGACAGAGACGATTATTCCAAGTCCCTTCATCAGACGGTAAACGATTAGAAGCTGTAATTTCAGGAAATTCATGTGCTTTGACCGGATAGCAAGGAGTCGGATTCTACCTTGTCCTTTATGAACCATTACATTGATGAGACCAAGGAGTGAAGCCGTTGCAGGCTGCCTTCAGAATTTTGACAGTGAACCGCTTTCTTTACTCTTGATGATTAAGAATTTCAGGCAGAGATACCCTAAGAGTAAGTATAATCCATCATTGCAGAGAATGATCATCAGGGTATTCGGTGTCAAAGATGATCCACGGAGTAACAATTGCTGTATTGCCGCATTCGCCTCTGCAAAGGGAAACAGCAACATGAGTGCTGTCTTGGGAAGAGATAAAGACTGCCCCATAGGTCAGGATACCAAAGACGATGGAAGATACCATGCTGTAGAATGACGATATGCTCTTGTATTTTAATGCCAGTGAGGCGCACATGATTCCCAGACCTATAAGCGAGAAGATGGATATGAGAAACAGCGGAAGTACAGAGAGCCATTGAATAAAAAGACCCGCTTGCACGGAAGGGACCAGAAGAACGCAGATAAACAGTGTGAGAACGGACTGGATGATGGTAATCACACTTGACACAAGCCCCTTGACCAGAAGTAATGTGAAGAAAGATCTTGAATTGAGATACAGCTGTTCTATTGTTCCCTGGACAGTCTCCGACACGATGGAATCCACCACGGAGATGAAAGAGTTGTTGGCGATGAGCCAGATCATGAACGAGCAGATAAACGCCCATGTCTTGACCTCCGGTTTCCCCCGGAGGAGGACATGGGAGAGCAATACCATGAGCACAGCCCAGAAGAGAATATTGAACAGCGTGTTGAATTTATACCTGAAAGCCAATTTGATGGATTTGACAAACTCTGCCTTCAAAAGTCCCCAGAAATACATCATGATGAATCAGTTTAAATAAAAATCTTTTAAGTTCTCTCCTTCTATCTCCACGCTTGTCACCTCGTGTCCTTCTTGGTTCAGTCTGTCGATTTCCTTGCCCAATAGGAGTGCAGTGGTGAGAAGTCTGATTGTACAATAGAGGTCGTGCCGTTCCAGAATTTCATATCTGGCGGCCTGTAACTTGTCAATATCAGGATGCAGGATTTTAAGGATGAAAGAGTTGTCGAAGCTCGCTGTATCTTCTTTCCTTTTCATGACTCCGTCTTGCAGCTTGAATATCTGCCGGGCGGTGCGTTCTATGAAGTTAAAGTCATGAGAAGTCATGATGATCAATCTGTTTGAAGTGATTTCCGGGGATGACAGAAACTGCTCAGTCCGAATGCACTCTCAATGTCCAGCCCAAGGGTCGGCTCATCAAAGGAATACGACGGGGTGTTCATGCTCAGCGCACAGATGATGGCGACCTTTTGCTGCATCCCGCGAGACAGATTCTCTACCAGCTGATTCCTTTTGTCGTATAATCCTAATTCGTTGAGGAGTTCCTTGCTCTGACTTCTTACGGCATTGAACGGGACGCCACGCACGGCGGCGAAATACTATGTTCTCCCATGGTGTCAGCTTGTAGTAGATGTTCCGGCTGCCTTCAGACAGCAGCGCAAAGGTCCTGTTCTTTTCTTCCTTGCTCATTGTCTGGAGGTCTTTCCCGAAATATTCTATCTTCCCCTCTTCATAGTCCAGCAGGTCTGTGCAGGATCTGATAAAAAGTCGTCTTGCCTGCTCCATTTCGATCCCAGGATAGCGACAACGCCTTTCTCCAAAACGATGTTCACATCTTTCAGGACCTCATTCCCATTGGATGAGGTCCTGAAAGTCTTTTTCAAATGATGTACGGAAAGTGCAGTTGTATTATCCATATATCCCGAGTGTTTCTTGCTGAATTTAGTGTTGTGGTGGATAGGAAAACTATCCAGACGGTTTTTCTGGCTCCCTACGAGATGAGTGCCATCACGTCCTCGACAATCTGCTCGTCGAGCAGGCGGTTGTCAGACAGCAGCTGGTGGAGGTCGAAGCGGTCGTAGAGGTCTTTCTTCACGCCGCCTACAAGCACTTTCATGCCGGACGTGCCGTAATAGGAAGCGATGCGCTCGCCGAAGCCGCCGTCCTTACTGCCGTCTTCCAGCGTCACGACCAGTTCGTGGCTTTCCTTCAATGCGTCGAGCGTCTCTGCGTCCACGGCATTCAGGTAACGGGGGTTGATGAGCGTCGCATCAATGCCCCTTTCCGGCAAGCAGACGGACCACATTCTCTCCTTTCTGATAGAAAGAGCCGGCAGCAATGACGGCCACCTTCTCCCCTTTGTGCGTTGTTCTGTATCGCGGTTCATAGCCGTACTCCGTGTCGACAGGTTCTGCCGTATGGTTCACCCCGTTGCCCGGTATGCGGATCGCAATGGGTTTCCTGTCCTGGCAGACGGCCCAGCGAAGCATGGCAAAGTACTCCTCGCACGTAGCAGGAGCAAGGTAGATGAGGCCGGGAATGCTGCACAGCATCGGGATGTCGAAGAGGCAGATGTGCGTGATGTCGTTCATCGATGCCGTACCACCCCCTGCCACGTTGATGACTGCCGGGTTGGAGTTGATGCAGAGATCCTGCGCTATCTGGTCGTAGGTGCGCTGGAGGAAGGTGCTGAACACCGTCCATACAGGATGCAGTCCGCCTTTCGCCATCCCCGAGATCATCGCTACGGCCTGCTCCTCTGCAATCCCCACATCGATGTGCTGCCGGCCGGCCTCCCGGCGTTTCTGCGGCGTGAAGCCTGCAACCGACGGCGTGCCCGATGTGACGGCGACGAACCGGCTGTCCTGTTTCATCTCCCGCAGCATCCAGTCGCTGATCAGCTGATCGTAGGACTCGTGTACAGGCTGCTCCGGCCGGCTGCCGTCTGCCACGTTGAACGGCATGCTGTAATGCCATGCCTCCTTGTTCTCTACGGCGGGGGAGAAGCCATGCCCCTTCTCGGTGTGGATGTGGACGACTGTCGGCCTGTCCGTGTCTTTCACACTGCTGAACACCTCGATGAGTTTCTCCACGTCGTTCCCCTCTTCCAGGTATCTGTATTCAAATCCCCATGCCTTGAACCAGTTGTGCCCGCAGGTACCGTGGCTTTCGCGCAGGGCACGCAGATTCTTGTAGATACCGCCGTGGTTTTCAGCAATGGACATTTCGTTGTCGTTTACGACGATGATGATGCCTGTGCCGAGTTCCGATGCCTCGTCCAGTCCCTCGAAAGCCTCACCTCCGGAGAGCGAACCGTCGCCGATGACGGCGATGATGTTCTCCTTCGTACCCTTGATGTCGCGGGCTTTCTGCAGCCCGGTGGCAAGGCTTACGGAAGTGGAGGTGTGCCCCACCTCGAAGTTGTCGTACTCCGGGCATTCCGCAGGCGATGAATAGCCGCTGACGGCATCCATCTCTTCCTTGTCGCCGAGGAATCCAGACACACGCCCCGTCAGTATCTTGTGCGGATAGCTCTGGTGGCTTACGTCGAATACGAGCTTGTCTTCCGGTGCGTTGAACACGTAATGCAGGGCGACGGTAGCCTCTACGAAACCGAGGTTCGGCCCTACGTGCCCGCCGTGTCTGCTTACACGGTTCAATACGGCCTGGCGTGTCTCGTCGGCCACGGTCTTCAAGGCCTCAATGTCCAGTTGTTTCAAGTCGGCTGGCGACTGTATCTTCTCTATATACATTGTTGTGATTTTATTTCCTGGTGCAAAGTTACTTTTTTTCTGCTTCAGTGCTATACTCGAAGTCCCGAAAATGCAACTTTCCCTACGTCTTATGGCAATACCTTGTCCGGACAGGGAAGTCCTGAGAAAACATTACGTCTTGAGCGGATCGCCCGGAAAGGCTGCCATGTTCTCATCCGGCTACAGATTCCGGATTTCCCGACTGGCCGGGACGGCCGTTCCCAGGCATCGGGAATCATGTTCCCAAGCACCGGGACATCTGTTCCCGACCGTTTGGAACCTGTGTCGCCTGCCGCAGGATGCCGCTCATTCTCCGGTGTCTGTAGGCTTTGCCACCTGTGTCTCCGGCCAGTTGACAAGATAAAGATGCTCTGTGGCACGGGTAAAGGCAGTGTAGATCCAGTGGATGTAGTCGGGCGTGAGCATCTCATCGGTCATGTAGCCCTGGTCGAGATAGACGTGTGCCCACTGCCCGCCTTGTGCCTTGTGGCAGGTGACGGCGTAGCCGAACTTCACTTGCAGGGCGTTGTAGTAAGTGTCCTCACGGACTTTCTTCATGCGGTCGGCCTTCAGCGGTATGTCGGCATAGTCCTCCAGCACATTCCGGAAGAGCTGCTCGTTCTGTTCATGTGTCAAGGCGGGTGCTTCTGTCGTGAGCGTGTCGAGGATGACTGTCATTTCCTCCTCCTGAGTGTCATAGTCCGGAAACTCCAGCGTCACATCGGCAAACCGGGAGCCATGGAGTTCCCGCACGTTGCGGACACGGCGGACAACGGCCCGGTCACCGTTGGCGATGAAGGCCAGGGAAGCTGTGGCAGGCATGGAATGCTCTGTTGCTGTTTCCCGAGAGAGGCCGTCCGGCGGAGTCATATACTTGTTCTTCACCACCATCAGCATATCGCCTGCCGTCAGATCCTCCTCACGTCCGAGCACCATGTTTCGGATGCCCTGGTTGAAGACGTTGGCACGCCTGTTGGAGCGGGTGATAACCATCGTCTCGTCCATTCCTACCTCCGAATAGCTGGAAGCGAGGCTCTCGATGAGTTCGTCGCCGGGGACAATGGAGATGTCGGCAAAGCCTTCGAAGTGTATCTTCGGCAGCTGTGTAGGTTCATTATGGGTGATCATCCGACGGATGAGGGTGGCGTTGTAGAGAATGCCGGAATCCTGGCTTTGCCGGAGCACCTCGTCCAGATCGCACGTATAGACAGCCAGTCCGTAGGCCTGCAACACATCTGCACGCAGGGGCAGGGCTCTCCTCCTCGCTTACAGGTGGCAGCTGTGCCTTGTCGCCCACAAGCAGCAGACGGCAGTTGCGCCCGTTATAGACATACTGGATGAGGTCGTCCAGCAGGCATCCGCTGCCGAAGGTCGTATTGCCTGCCGACAGGCTGATCATCGATGCCTCATCGACCATGAAAAGCCGGTCGCGGAAGAGATTGACATTCAGGTTGAACTTTCCGTCCATACCTGTAAATGCCTTCTCCCGGTAGATAGACCGGTGGATGGTGGCAGCCGGCTGACCGGCATTCAGCGAGAACACCTTTGCGGCACGTCCGGTAGGAGCCAGCAGTGATACCCTCTGTTTCAGTTCCTGCATCGTTCGTACAATGGCGGCGGCCAGGGAGGTCTTTCCCGTACCGGCACTGCCACGGAGAAGCATCACGGAACGCTCGTTACGGTCGGTCATAAAGCGTGCAAAGACTTCTATGGCGTTCCGCTGGTCATCGGTAGGAACGAAACCGAAGTTCCGCAGAACCCTGTATGTTAATTCTTCGTTTATCATCGTCTGTTATTCCGGAATCAAGGAAGCTGGAGGTGAAGGATGTCTGTTTCATTGATTGGACTTCCTCTGCCGTTAAATCATATTTTGAAAGAAATATATTCTGTTTACAAATTTACATAAAAAAAGTGGATTGTATGCCAGTCTGTTGAATAATGCCTCTTTTTCTGCAGAGAAATACGTTTCGTCGGTTCTGTCTCCATCATTTGCGCATGAAAACAGAAAGATACAGGGAGAGTTGACAATGCTCATATATGGACAGAAGTCCGGCGGTAGGAAGTGGCTGTAAAAACAAAAACAGCCATATCTCTGCAGCGGATGCATTGATATGGCTGTTTTAATGCCTTTCAGGTTACAGAAGTCTGTTTGTTCTGTAGGGGTGGTTTCTGTGGCGGATTGCCTTGTGGAAGATTCAGCGTACCGGTATGATCCAGAAGTGCATGGAGCGGTTCCCCGCCGGCAGCTGATACTTCTCCAGCGGTTCGGAACCCCAGCTGTCGATGCCGCCGACCCCCATCATCGCAGCGTCCAGGGTGAGATTCGTGTACTCCGATAACGGTACCTGGTAGCTGTGACGTTGATGTTTCTCCTTTCCTTCGTCGAGGTCATAGATGTTATAATGCAGGGCGCTGGCAGAGAAAGCTGCCTCGTCAGGCTGTATACGGAAGCCACGGTTGCTGCTGTCAGTCTGCTGCCACCAGCGGATGTCGCTCTTCGTACCTGTTTCCTGTGGACGGATGTAGGGGAAGAACTGTTCGTCAGCCGTCTGCTCATAGCGTCCGATACGCTGTGAAAGTTTGCGGTCGGCGTAGTTCTCTACAGGCCCGCGGCCGTAGAAGACCGACCTGTCCATCTTGTAAGGGAGCTGCATCAACATTCCGAAACGGGGGAGATTCGGTGTCTTGCTGCCTTTCTTCATTTCCATTTCCATACCGACATGGAGTGCGCCGTCCGGTGTGGCATGATAGAAAAGACGCAAGCCAGCTCCTGTCTCCGGCATATCATACACTGCTGTAAGGCATCCGGTCTTCTTCTCAACTTCCAGCGATTTCAGCATCAGTGTGGGATTGCGCCATACAGAAAGGCGGTTCTGGAAGTCTGCCCCCATGTCATTGTCTGTCACGGCTCGCCAGAAGTTGGGCTTCAGTGTTCCGCCTTCACCCAGCAAGTCGTGCCCGTCAACCTGATAACTCGTGAGGAAGCCGGTCTTGCGGTTGAATATGATGCTGAAGCCGTTGCCGGAAAATCGGACAAGATTTTCCTTTATCTTGTCTGTGACTTTTATCTTGTCCTTCACAACCGGTTCCCTCTTCTGTGCGGGCTGCCAGGGCTGCACCTCCATCTGCGCTTCTGCCACGGTCTGTCCTGCTGTCATCAGTGGCTCGGCATCCTTCAATTTGAAGTCTATATTCAGCAGGACTTCACCGTCGTATTCCTTTCCTGTGATAGGCAGGGTGTATTCGGCGGTCTGCTGCGGTGCAATGTCCAGCTGGTCAATCGTACCGCTCTTGACGGTTTCCCCTTCATTAACGAGACTCCACTCCATGCGGTAATTACCGAGGTCGCGGAAGAAGTATTCGTTGTGGATGCGTATCTTTCCTTGTCTGAGGTCGACCGGTGAAGCCCAGATGTTCTGGTATTCGTAGCCTACCTCATAGGCGTGCGGATTCAGCTGGCGGTCGGGGCCGATCATGCCATTGCAGTTGAAATTGTTGTCTGACGGGTCATGCCGGTTGTAATCACCTCCATAGGTGTATTGGGTCTTCACGTTCGCTTCCTTTGCCATACGCTCATAGTCGGCCAGTGAGCGGGAAGCATCGAAATGAGGGGTGCGATGCAATGCCTGGTCGACAAAATCCCAGTCGAAGCCGCCTTGGTATTTCGGGTATCTGCGGACGAGATCCCAGTATTCTTTCAGGTTGCCGCCCGAGTTTCCCATTGTGTGATTGTACTCACACTGGATGAGGGGACGGGTATGACTGTCGTCCTGTGCATATTTCTCACAGGCTTTCGGAGGGTAGTACATCGGACAGAAGATGTCCGTAGCATATCCCTTCAGCTCCGCCCGTTCGTACTGGACGGGGCGGCTCTTGTCCTGCGACTTGATCCAGTCGTAGGCTTCATCGAAGTTCTTGCTGTACCGTGTCTCGTTGCCGAGACTCCAGATGACAATACTGGGATGGTTGAATTTCGTGCCTACATTGTGCTGGTTGCGCTCCATGATCTGTCTGGCAAAGAGGGGAGTGCCTGACACGGCATCCTCACCATAGCCGAAGCCGTGGCTCTCCTGATTGGCCTCGGCGACGACATATAGCCCGTACTCGTCGCAGAGATCGTACCACAGAGGGTCGTCAGGATAGTGGCAGGTCCGCACAGCGTTGACATTCAGCTGCTTCATAAGTTTGAGATCCTGTACCATCCGTTCACGTGTTACCACATAACCGCCGTCCGGATCCATCTCGTGGCGGTTTGCTCCCTTGAAGAGGACTGGCTGCCCGTTGACCAGCACCTGTGCGTTTTTGATTTCAACTTTGCGGAAACCGACTCGGAGAGGAATTGTTTCAAGCTCTTTCCCGGTCCTGGCATCCTCGGTATGTACATACAGATAATATAGATAAGGTGTTTCCGCAGTCCATTTCCTTGGATTCCTCAATTCCATGAAAGCCTTTGCCTGTCCGGTTTTGTCCGGACTGGCTGCAGTCTTGCAGACAAGCTGACGGTCGGCATCTTCCAATACAAGGAATGCTTTTGTTCTGCCGGAAAGCTGAAGGTTGACGCTGAGCGTTCCGTCCTTGTAGTCGTTTACGAGGTCTGGCGTGACACGTATGTCCTTCAGGTGCTGTCTGGCATCACGGGCGTAGAGGTAGCTTTCGCGCGCAACACCGCTGAGCCGCCAGAAATCCTGGTCCTCGCAGTAGCTGCCGTCCGACCAGCGGAACACCTGAAAGGCTATAAGGTTGTCACCTTTCCGGAGGTATCTTGTCACGTCAAACTCTGGTCCGATTTTTGAATCTTCACTGTAGCCGACGAACTGTCCGTTTACCCACAGATAGATGCAAGACGTTACCGAGCCGAAGTGGGCGATGACCTGCTTTCCGTCCCAGCTGTCCGGAATGTGGATGGTACGACGGTACGAACCGACGTGGTTGTCTTTGACAGGCACTTCGGGTGGATTGTTCTTGAAGTTCCCTCGCCATGCAAAGCCGATGTTCACATAGACGGGGTCGCCAAAGCCGTTCATCTCCCAGATGCCGGGGACAGGGAAGTCCTTCCACTGTGAATCATCGTAATCTGTACGGAAGAAGTCGGTCGGACGCTGGTCGGCATTCTCCACCCATTTGAACTTCCAGTTGCCGTCGAGCGGGAGGTAGTTCTTCGATTTCTTTTTGTCCGGTTGTTGGCCAACGAGGTCATCTTCTGGAGAAAAGGCAAAGAAGTCCGTGTGTGTTGCTAAACGGTTGACGGCGTTCACCTGAAGGTCGTGCCATTCCGTGAAATCCGGTATCTGTGTGGTGTTCTGTGCCCGGCTTCCCGTCACGGACATCCCCATCAGCAGAGCCGCTAAAAAGTATCTTTTCCATTTGGTAAGAATTTAGGTTTTTCCCTTCAGGCTCTCCATGATAAAAAGATCCGTTGGGAGAATTATATCGACAAATTTAGCAAAAAAATGGTAATCTGGCGTTTGTCTCCCGGAAATTGTGTATATTTGCTAAAACAAACAGCATATATAACAAATATTACCTAATTATAATATGGCTGGACATAACTTCATTACCCATACGATTGTTTGCTGCTTTTTGATGCCGGTTTCTTCTGTTGTGGCAAATGCCCAAAGACAACACAAGCCACATATTACGGTTCAGAAGCCACTGCCGTTCCACGTCAATGACACGCTTCCCGTCATCGGGTCGATAGCGAAAAATCGGAGAGAAACAGATGAACAAAGGTCTGGTCAGTTCGGCGCTCGACGCTTTGTCCGGACAGGCTGTGGGCGTGAATGTCGTCACGAACGGACAGGACCGTATGGCCATGCTGACAAGCGTGCGTGTGCGTGGTACTACTTCTCTTACCGGCGGCAACGACCCGCTGGTCATCATTGATGGAGTGTCTTCCGACCTGGCCACCTTGTCTACCATTTATCCGGCCGACATCGAGAGCTTTACCATTCTCAAGAATGCCTCCGAGACGTCCAAGTACGGTTCGCGGGGTGCGTCGGGTGTCATCGAGGTAAGGACGAAGCGCGGCAAGGGCAGCAAGTTCCAGATCTATTATGACGGGACAATAGGTTTCGAACACGTATATAAACGTCTCCGAATGCTGAATGCGGCCGAGTATGTCAGTGCAGCAAAGGCATTGGGACTGGACTATGTAGACAAGGGATTTGACACTGATTTCCAGAAGGAGGTGGTACGGACAGGCTTTGTCAATACACATCATGTTGCTTTCAGCGGTGGAAGTGAGAAGTCGAACTACCGTGCTTCGCTGGGTTATATGCGGGGACAGACGGTAATCAGGAACAAGGACTACAGTAATTTCACGGCAAAGCTGGACATCTCGCAGCTTGCCTTTGACGAGAAGCTGAAGATTGACTTCGGGGTCTTCGGGGCTTCCCAGCAGGATGACAAGATATACGACCTCCAGATGCTTGCCTACTCCACAGCGGCAATGAATCCCACCATGGCTTTCGGTAAGATCGGAGACGGCTGGCAACGCAATGGCAACTCCTCGCAGATAGCATCCCCCGCACCCTTGCTCCTGGAACGCAACGACGAGAAGAACCTTACGTTCAACACGCATCTGCAGCTGTCCCTGCAACTGGGACACGGACTGCAGCTTTCTACCTTAGGCTCTTACTCTTACACCTCGACGGAGAATGCGAAATTTGCTCCCACATGGGTGTGGGCGCAGGGCATGGCATACCGGGGAGAGCGGAAGACGGAAGAAATGCTGGGGAATATCTCCCTCGACTGGAAACGGCACTGGGGCATACACGACCTCTCTGGCACCCTGCTTGCTGAATACCAGAAAAAGAAGATGGCTGCTTTCTGGACACAGGTGAAAGGACTTACCAGCAACAGCTTCGGCTACGACAACCTCGCTGCAGCATCCGACCGTCCTTACGGAGGAACAGGCAGCAGCTATGCAGACCCTGGACTTGCCTCTTTCATGGGTACTGTTACCTATACGCTTCTCGACCGCTACACGCTCAATCTGACGACCCGTACCGACGGTTCGTCGATGGTGGGCAAGAGCCATACCTGGGGAGTCTTCCCTTCCGTTTCGATGACTTGGAACATGAAGAGGGAACGGTTCCTGAGTAGCTGTAAACCGGTCAGTCTGCTTGACCTGCGAACGGGCTACGGCCGTTCTGGCAACCTTGGGGCCATCAGTTCCTATCTGACCATGAAACAGTTTGTCCCAGCCGGTCTGGTTTCCTATAATGGTACGCCGACCGTAACGATGGGAACGCTGCGCAACAGCAATCCTGACCTGCGGTGGGAGATTCGCAGCACCTTCAACCTTGGTGCCGACCTCGGTCTGTTCAGCAACCGGCCGCTGCTGACGGCAGAGTATTACTATTCCAAGACTACCGATATGCTCTATGAATATGATGTGCCGGTACCACCTTTTTCCTTCAACAAACTTCTGGCGAATATCGGGTCGATGTCGAACACCGGTTTCGAGTTGGGCATCGGTGTCGTCCCGGTTTCAAAGAAAGACATGGAGCTCAACGTCAATGTCAATATGGCATGGCAGAAGAACAGACTGCTCTCTCTGAACGGCAGATGTAACGGGAGAGAGATGACGGCATCGGACATTACGGCTATCGGTGGTATGAACGGTGCCGGTTTTCATGGCGGAAACAGCGATATACTGTACCAGATTGTCGGCCAGCCGCTGGGTGTGTTCTATCTTCCTCACTGCAAGGGAATCGTTGACAACGGGCACGGACACTACAAATATGACATTGCTGACCTGAATGATGACGGCGTAATCGATCTCAGTGATCATGGCGACCGTTACATTGCAGGACAGGCCACACCGAAGATGACGCTGGGCTCCAACATCAGCTTCCGGTATAAGGACTTCGACATTTCCCTGCAGATGAACGGTGCTTTCGGACATAAGATATTCAACGGAACGGCACTGTCCTACCTGAATATGTCGAACTTCCCCGATTATAATGTACTGGCTGAAGCTCCCGGACGCAATATCGTAGACCAGAACGTGACCGATTACTGGCTGGAACGTGGCGACTATCTGAACTTCGATTATCTCGCCATCTGCTGGAACGCCCCCGTCAGGAGCAAGTACATCAGTTCCCTGCGCTTCTCGTTCAACATCAACAACCTCGCTACCATCACTTCCTACAGCGGACTGACGCCGATGATCAACAGTTATGTGGTGGACAATACGCTGGGTATAGATGACAAACGCACCTATCCTCCTTACCGCACTTACTCCATCGGAGTGAGCATCAAATTTTAAGCATGGTATCTTAACACAAACAACTGTCCCACATGAAATACTTACGCCATACCCTGTTATTTTTAAGTGTTCTGACCCTGACCGGCTGCCTGGACGAGAATGCAAGAGACAGCCTCGACGAAGAGCAGGTCTATACCTCGGCAAAGGCCGTCTATGTCAATGCTGTCGCCACCTTATATAACTATATTGGAAGCGACAGGGACAGCGAAGGCCTGCAGGGCACTTACCGTGGGGTTTACGATTACAACACCTTTACAACTGATGAGGCACTGATTCCGGTACGGGGCGGTGACTGGTACGACGGCGGTTTCTGGGAGAATCTGTACCTGCATCGCTGGAAGACCGACGACAAGCCGCTTTACGATACCTGGGTGTATTTTTACAAGGTGATTATCTTCTGCAATGACGGTCTTGCCGTCATCGACAAGTACAGGCATCTGCTTACCGATACACAGTACAGGGCTTACCGGGCCGAGGTCCGTGCCGTCCGTGCCATGTTCTATTTTTATCTCATGGATATGTTCGGCAATGTCCCGCTGATAACGAGTGTGGACGATACGCCTGGAAACGCTGTCCAGACAGACCGGCCGGAGGTATATGGGTTTGTCGTGAAAGAACTGCAGGAGGTTGAACCGTTGCTTCCTGCCGGCCACAGTAACCTCGAGGGGGCAGACTATGGACGCATGACGCGTTCCGTTGCTGATTTCCTCCTTGCCAAACTCATGCTGAATGCCGAGGTATACGCTGATGCCGACTGGACGGACGGACAGCAGCCGGACGGCAGTCAGCTTTATTTTACGGTCGACGGACAGCGGCTGAACGCCTGGCAGGCCTGCAAGCACTACTGTGACAAAGTGACGGCGGCTGGCTTCACGCTGGCTTCCGACTACCTGAGCAATTTCGCTGTCCACAACGAGAACTCACCGGAAAACATCTTTATCATCCCGATGGACAAGCATCTCTATAAAGCCCAGTTCCAGTATCTGTTCCGTTCCCGCCACTATGCCCACGGCGGCGCGGTGGGCACTTCCTCTGAGAACGGGGCCTGTGCGACGCTCTCCACCGTCCACACCTATGGTTATGGAACCGGTACGGTTGACAAGCGGTATGCCTGTAATCTTTATTCTGACACGGTACGTGTGAACGGCGAGATCGTCCGGCTGGAGAACGGCGACCCGCTTGTCTATATGCCGCTTGCCGTGGAGGTGAACCTTACGAACAGTCCGTATGTCAAGACGGCAGGGGCAAGAATGGCGAAATACGAAGTGGATCCCAACGCCTACAACGACGGCAAGAGTCCGGACAATGACATTGTTCTTTTCCGTTATGCCGACGTCCTGCTGATGAAGGCCGAGGCCGAAGTGCGCAACGGAGAGAACGGTGATGCCGAGATGAATGCCGTACGCAGCCGCAGCGGAATGGGTTACCGGCCGGCCACACTGGACAACATTCTTGCCGAGCGGCTCATGGAACTGATGTGGGAGGGGTGGCGGCGCAACGATCTTATCCGCTTCGATCGTTTCCATCGCTCCTATGACCAGCGTACGGCACCGGCGACAGAGGCCGACCGGCATACCATCGTCTTCCCGATTCCGGCACGTGTCGTAGACCTCAACGGCAAGCTGGTGCAGAACAAAGGCTATGAGGCCCGTCCTAAGAGCAAATGAGCATATCAATGAGAAGAACTTTCAAGGAACAGCTGCTGCCCATACTGCTTTTTTTCCTGCTGCTCGTCCTGCCCGATGGGTATGTAGGATGGAGATACCTTCTGCCGTCCCATGTCCTTTGGCCCGGCATTGTCTGGTTTCTGCCGACTGTTGCTACCATCGTAGTCTTCTATCTCTTCCGTGCAGGGGTCTATCATAATGCACTTCTGCGTGCCTTTACGGCCATTCTTCTCTGTCTCGACCTGCCCAAGCTGCTGTTTGTCCTGTTGCAGTTCATCCTTCCCCCGGCGGTCTCGCTGCTGTGCCGCCGCACTGATAGCCGTCTTCATCTACGGCTTCTTCTTCGGCTGGCGGCGCATTGTTGTCCGGACGGCAACCTGTGAGTCGCCGCTGCTCCCTCAGGCGTTTGACGGTTACCGCATCCTACAGCTGAGCGACCTCCACCTCGGCACTTATCTTCGTAATCCTGGGTTTATCAGGAAGCTGGTGCGGATAGTCAACGGACAGAATCCTGACCTGGTGGTTTTCACCGGCGACCTGGTGAATGTACGGGCAGACGAGGTGCTCCCTTTCCTTGCCGACCTCAGCCGGATAACCGCTCCAGATGGTGTCTACAGTGTCATGGGCAACCATGATTACTGTGAATATGGGATGGAAGCAGCGAATGGGGACAGGCGCAGCGAACGGAAAGGAGCTTTCGCCAGGGAGCCGGCAGCACAGCGCAACCAGCGTGTACTGGAGTATCTGGAAGAAAAAATCGGCTGGCATCTGCTGATGAACCGTCACGTCGGGATTGTCCGCCGCCGTCAGGAAGTCGGAACGGAAGGCTCTGAGTCGATAGCACTTATCGGTGTGGAGAATATCAGCCGGCCGCCTTTCAAGAGTATGGGCGACCTGGAGAAAGCCATGGAAGGGCTGTCTCCGGGTACGTTCAAGATTCTTCTCAGCCACGACCCTACACACTGGCGGCGTGGTGTCCTGCACAAGACGGATATAGCCCTCACCCTTTCCGGACACACCCATGCCGGACAGTTGAAGATCGGACGGTTCTCTCCAGTCAAGTGGGCTTATCACGAATGGGGTGGGAAATACGTCGAGGACGGCTCTATGCTCTATGTCTCTCTGGGTATCGGAGGTACTGTCCCGTTCAGATTCGGGGCATGGCCGGAGGTGAATGTAATCAGGCTCATACGCAGACCGTGAGCAGGCATCGCACAGAAAAGCAGTATAATCTCCCATACGCAGTCTCTTTTAGCATGGAGCGGGGCATCAGCACGGCGGGTGTCTGCCGACAACTCCATGCGTGACGGGCGTCAACACGCTTGCTGGAAGGCCGGTTTATTCTCTGTCGAGGTAACATAACAGTAAGCCACTGATGACCGGTTTACACGAGAAACATTTACCTGACAGTACTGGTACAATATGGGCTTGTGTTTTGTTGCAGGAGGGACGTTATGGCATGGAATAGAAAGGTCATGCCATAACGTCCCTCTTTTTGTAATAGAAGGTGGGTGCTGTTACTGCTCGTGATAGCTGTCGAGCTTTGCAAGATAGAACTTTCTGAAGTCGTCCCACCTATAATAATAAGGGTGCCGGTGGCAGGCAGCGGCATCGTTGCCTCTTCTTCATTGAGCAGTGCCTTCACAAGGATGCCGGCATTGGGCTTCCTGGCGTTTTTGTAGAAGACGAGCTGTATGTTGGCTGCCATCGGGAAAATGCGCGATCCGATCCACCCTCGTGCCTCAAGACTGTCCACCTGGTTCACTTGTGCATTGCTGTTGTTGAGGTCGAGCAGGCACGCCAGCGGCATGACCATCGTTTCATGTCCGAAGCGGAGCGTCGCTCCCGGATGCGGAAGGGCAAGACACGAGTCGGCCGTGGTGATGATGTTGCGCAGCAGGTTGCGTTGTGAGAAGGGTTGTGTGCCGCCGTTCTGGGGTGCGCCTGCATAGTGGAGATACCACCAGACATTGGCACGCTGCCAGAAGCGGTACTGTTCATCGGGGGTGAAGAGGTCGTACAGCGACAGCGAGCGGCGTATCTCGGAGTTCTGGACGATACCTGCCAGACTGAAGAGGTCGTGTGCCAGCTGCGGCGCATCCACGTTCCGGGCTGCATAGGCTGTGTCATTGAAGAGACGGGACATCAGCGGACGATAGTCCAGATGCTGTTTTTCCCATTCCTCCATGGTCTTTTTCACCTCGTCATTCTCCTTCTGCCGGGCGAGCTTCTCGTCAGAGAGGTTCATGTAGTACATATCATGTGTACTGGCATCGTGACGAATCTGCAGGCGCGGATTGTGGCGGAGGAGTTCCTGAAGCTCATTTTCCATGGACAGGATGCAGCGGATGACGACCGTCGACCGGGCATCTACCCACACCGGACCGTTGAAGACGGACGGGAAACGCTCGTACATCCGCCGTGCTATCTGCCGGTGCTGCTCTGCACCCAGGGGTGTCAGTTCGCCCCATCTGTCGTACGATTCTGCCAGCATACGGCGTATCTTCGTTATCGCTTCCTTTCCCTTCCCGGTGAGGACACCTGCCGAGTCGGCCCGCTCCAGTATCTGCAAGGGGCGGGTGTACTGCTGCTCCCGGATAAGATAGCGTGAACCGTGCCGTCCGTAGTGGGAGATATAAACAGGGGCATAACCTGCCGGAGGCGGTGTGGGCCTGCCCGAAGGTGCGGGATAGGCAAGATAGTTGCTGGCCGAAAGCTCCGGCCGTGCATTGATTTCCTTTCTGAACGACTGTGCCGATAAATACAGGGTCGGCAGGAATGACAGCAGGAACAGTAGAAGCCTCACCCCCAGCCCCTCTCCGAATGGAGAGGGGAGTGGAATGTACTGTTTACTGTGGAAGGATATGGAATGGGACATAAAGTTTACTGTGGAAGGATATGGAAGGAAATGTACTGTTTACTGTGGAGGGATATGGAATGAGACATACCGTTTACTGTGGAGGGATATGGAAAGAAATGTACTGTTTACTGTGGAGGAATATGGAATGAGACATACCGTTTATTGGAGGGGGATATGGAAAGAAATGTACTGTTTACTGTGGAGGAATATGGAATGAGACATACCGTTTACTGTAGAGGGATATGGAAAGAAATGTACTGTTTACTGTGGAGGAATATGGAATGAGATATACCGTTTATTGGAGAGGGATATGGAATGAAATGTATTGTTTACTGAAGAGCGGCAAGAAATGTACCGTTTACTGTGGAAAGGAGCAGCAGGCACAGTGGGGGGCTCCCGGTGTTCACTCCCCTCTCCATTCGGAGAGGGGCTGGGGGTGAGGCTGTATACAGTTTACTCATCCTCCTGGAACAGCGGATCCTCCGGAACAACCATCACCGGCTTCTGCTGTGCAGCCTTCAGGATGTCGGCAGGTACATACTTGTTGTCGACCACCAGGCGGAACGTATATTCATTGAACCAGCGGTTGGTCATGATCAGGCAGCCTTGCTGACCGTAGGCGGCTCCCCAGGAGTTCTCCACCTTCCACTTCTTCGGCTGACCGTTCCCGTCCAGATCGACCGCCGTGAGCGTCATGGCGTGTGTGGAGCCGCTGTCGAAAGTGGCGATGCGGTCGGCCTTGTCCATGGGGAACGTCGTGCCGAAGAGTGTGGCATAGTCGTAGTTGTCAACGTCCAGATAACCCCGCTTGCGGTCGAGCTGCTTGCCTACATCATAGCTGGTGTACATCTTCGTCGAGTCTTTCAGCGAGGCGATGGCCATTCTGGCAATCTCTCCATCGGCAGGTTGACGTATTTCCAGTTGTGTCCGTCATACGTGTGGCGGTCATATTCAATTTCGTAAGTCTTGTAGTAAGGACGGCGCGGGTCGTTCATAGCCATGATGAAAGTCCCGTTGATAGGACCGCCCACGGTCTCCTTGTAGAATTCCTGCGGCGTATAGGTCTTTGCCGGGCCTGTCTGTTTCCCGTTCTTGTCCTTGAAGGCATACGTGAAACTCTTCACCGGCTCGCCCAGCGAGAGTGTCAGGATATGGTAGATGCTGGCAAGCATCTCCGTCTTGCGTGCCTTGACGGCTGCTTTCGGCTTCTTTCCGGCCACCATCCTGCGCAGCTCCAGTCCGTATTCCCGCAGCTTCGACGATACGATTTTCGCCATGCGGGAGGTGTTCTCGGCCGAGTAGGTCTCCGGCATCGCCTCCATCGGTACGACACCGTACTTCTCGCCAGGTCGGACAGACCGCAGAATGTACCGCCGTCACTGATCGGGTTCTTGAAGAAGAACTGCACGCGCGGGTCGTCCAGAGACTTCCCGGCATTGTCTATCACAGCCTGCAGCATCAGATTGGCCTTCTCCAGCTGGTCGTAGAAGGAGAGGTAGACGTGCGAATATTCCACTTTCAGCGTGTCTTTGTGCTGGCGGGCAAACTTGGACCGCAGCACGTTCAGTCCCGTGAAGAGCCAGCAGCGTCCTGAACTTTTCTGGTCCTGTATGCTCTGCTTGGGTGTCTCCACACTGAAGTAGGTGTCTACAGGACCGGCATTGCGGAAGTTGCGTGCCAGGTTGTCTATGGAGTTTGTCGCAATGGCATTGGCCAGTGCACGGTCGGCCGCTGTCGGCCCAGCTTTCCGGATCTGCTGCAGCATCTGTGCGTCAATGCCGCCCTCTTTCGTCTGTGCCTGGAGCGTGAGCACACAGCCCAGCAGTCCGCAGGCAATTAAGATGTTTCTTTTCATTGTTTTTGTTTTATATTTAAAGGTAAAGGATTGTCTTTTCCCATAATACGCTTGATTTCATGTTTCCACTGCAAAGTTAGCATTATTTTCCTAATACCTTTGCAGAAACAGTCAAGAAAACATATAACTGACCAAAACAAAATGATACGTAGAAAATTTTGTCTGTTCATGGCATGGCTTGGAGTCGAGCGCAAGCAGACGACCTACAAGACAGGAAGAAGAAAATCCTCCGTCCGTTCCTACACAGCTTTCGCACGACAGCAGATCCGGATGGCACGGCAGAGGGAGGCATTCTGTACCGCCCGGAATTATCTTACGGCACTGAACTCTTTTACGGTGTTCTGTCGTACAGAGGAGATTACTTTTCCCTATGGTGACAGCACAGCGCATGGAGGATTACCAAGCGTGGCTGCGGCATCAGGGTATCTGCCTCAACACCATCTCCTGCTACATGAGGTCGTTGAGAGCTGTTTACAACAAGGGAAAGAGGCAATGCGACAGCAGACGGGGTGACCCTTTCGCAAAGGTGTTCACGGGCAATGCCGTCACACAGAAGCGGGCACTGGACAAGGCGACCATAGACAGGCTGCGGACAGCATCGCCCGAGCGAGGCAGCCGGCAACGGACGGCCCAGCAGCTGTTCCTCTTCAGTCTGTATGCTATGGGTATGGCATTTGCCGATATGGCTTATCTCCGGATGGACGACATCAAAGGCGGGTGCATCATCTACAGGCGGAAGAAGACCGGACAGACCATCCGTATCAAGATAGAGCCTTGTATGCAGACCGTCATCGACGAACTGCACCAGGAGGGAAGTACGATGGTGTTCCCACTGCTGGACAGCGACAGACCACACGCAATACACCGCCAGTGTCAGGCTGCTCTCAAACAGCACAACCGGCAGTTGAAAGCTGTAGCAAGGGAAGCAGGCATCACAGAGAACATCACGTCCTACATGGCAAGGCATACATGGGCTACCCTTGCTCATGAACGGAACATCCCCATTGCTGTCATTTCAAAGGCAATGGGGCATACCAGCGAAAGGACGACAAGGATATACATTGCAGAACTGAACAGCGAAATCGTCCATACGGCAAATAAGGAGATAACCGATTGGATAATGGATGCTCCTCTTGCGAAGAGGAGGACTTTGTAGTGCCGATTTATCCAATCCGGTTGCAAATTTATACTTTTTTCCTGAGACAGGCACTTATTATTTCATCTATTTTATAGCATATAGGATTTATTTAACATCTCGTCAGGCACTGAATTTCAAACGGACGTAACATCGCTACAAGTCAGTTTCTGCCCTCTTCGCAAGAGGACGGCTGACCACTAAGGAATAACCCTATAGCAGACAGGAGGGGCTAATGGATAGAGAGCCCCTGCTGGAAACAACACTTTTCATGTAATGACTGCACGAAAGGTGCAGTCCGTAGTAATATTCCTAAGGGTGTCTTAATCGTGAGATCAGGGCACTCTGCTTTAAAAATACGATTTAGAGAGAGTAAAAACAATAAGCAAAATTTAAACGAAAAGAATGAGACGAATTTATGTTTTTAGGCATTATGCTCATGACCATCATCATGGCGTATGCCGTTCCGACTAAAGTGATGAAAGGCGATACGCTTGTCATCACGGTGAATGCTGACGGCGACCTCGCTCCGGGCAATTTCACGGAAACAGAGAAGGCTGCCACTCATGTGAAGCTGGTTACCGCCAACGGTGTGAGGATTTCGCAGACCGACTGGACGAACTTCTTCGGTGTGGGCTATAATTCTGCCCCGATTTTTCTCAAAGATTACAGACTTGAATCTGGCATTAGCTGACTTTGCTAATGATGAGATGCTTGTCACTCTGGGGCAGAATTCAAAGTTTCTGAACGGAGGCGAAGAACTTGGTGAACTTGTCCTGCCGGAGAGCATCAAAGAGACCCAGTTCTCGTTTAACGATAATCTTAGCAAGTGGAGAAGCGTGGTATTCCCCAATGCTACCAAGGATGGGAATAAAGGGACTACGAAGATTGGTGCCAGTGTCTTCTCAGATACAAAATGGCTCCATAAGCTGACCATCGGTACAAGTGTAGGGTCTATTGCAGACATGGCTTTTAACAACTGTAAAAACCTCACAATGGTAGATTTCCTGTATGGAGTGAAGAAGATTGATACCCATGCTTTCTGGGGCTGCACAGGACTGACCAGCATCATTCTTCCTGAAAGTCTCGAAGAGGTTGGCTTGGGTGCTTTTCAAGGAT